>Ga0114942_1000252_pt1 | contig 14906 bp, 10 predicted proteins | sample LowerColdCreek_FD_88674 | JGI IMG/M metagenome (GOLD analysis project Ga0114942, IMG submission 88674) | Groundwater microbial communities from Cold Creek, Nevada to study Microbial Dark Matter (Phase II) - Lower Cold Creek | ecosystem: Environmental > Aquatic > Deep subsurface > Groundwater ... | reverse complement strand
TAAACGTCGAATCGAACGCATTGAGCAATTTTTGCGAAACCCGATTGACACCCAGCATCGTATTTTCCACGACCTTATCGAAAATGCTCGATATACGGAGTGGGGGCTAAAATACGATTATAGCAGCATAGATACTATCAAGGATTTTCAGGAGAGAGTGCCAATTTCGACCTATGAAGAACTATATCCTTATATCGAACGTGTCCTAAAAGGCGAGCAAAACGTACTTTGGGCATCTGAAATCAAGTGGTTTTCAAAATCTTCTGGTACAACTAATTCACGAAGCAAATTTATTCCTGTTTCCGAAGAGTCGCTCGAAGACTGTCATTATCGAGGTGGAAAAGATATGATGACGCTCTACCTCAAAAATCGTCCAGAAGCCAAATTATACGAAGGAAAAGGCCTGTCGATTGGTGGAACGCTTCACCCAAATCCATTCAATGCAAGTACGCAAGCAGGCGATATTTCGGCAGTAATTACAAAAAATCTTCCTGCATGGGCTGATTTTATTCGTACTCCCCCAAGCGAAATTGCTTTGCTTGATAATTGGGAGGAGAAAATGGAGCAAATGATTCAGATTTGTACCCAAGAAAACGTAACCAGTATTCTGGGCGTACCAACTTGGACGGTCGTTTTGCTCGAAAATATCCTTGAACGAACAGGCAAAAAGAATATATTGGAAGTTTGGCCAAACTTTGAAGTCTTTGTTCATGGAGCAGTAGCTTTTCAGCCATATAGAGACCTTTTCCGAACAAAACTTTTTCCATCTGACCAAGTTACATACCTCGAAACATACAACGCCTCAGAAGGCTTTTTTGCGATTCAAGACGAACTCAGTAGGGTAGGAGAAATGCTACTCATGCTTGATTATGGGGTTTTCTACGAATTTATTCCGATGGAAGAATGGGACAAAGAACACCCCAAAACACTAACCCTCGAAGAAGTAGAATTGGATAAAAACTACGCCCTCGTAATCTCGACAAATGCAGGGCTTTGGCGATATAAAATTGGCGATACTGTAAAGTTTACCTCAATTGACCCATACCGAATAAAAGTGAGTGGTCGAACGAAGCACTTTATCAATGCTTTTGGCGAAGAAGTGGTAATCGAAAATGCTGATGTGGCCATCACCGAAGCGTGTGCCGCTGCCAGTGCCACAATAGCCGACTACACGGCGGGGCCAGTTTACATGGGCGATGGCAGTAAAGGTTGCCACGAATGGATAATTGAATGCTCTAAAAAACCCGAAAATGAAGCACTTTTTATCGAAACACTTGATAATTCGCTTCGAAAAGTAAACTCCGATTACGATGCCAAACGCTATAAAGACATGGCATTGCTATTGCCAAAAGTACATTTTGTAGAAAATGGCACATTCTACCAATGGATGTCGAAACGAGGAAAACTGGGCGGACAAAACAAGGTGCCAAGACTAAGCAATTCAAGAGAATATCTCGACGATATATTGCTGATGGTCAGAGAATTAGCATAGAAATATGTTTTGTGGGGCGAATCGGGCGGCGACCGCATCCTGTTCGCCTATAAATGAAGGTAAAATGGCGGTTAAAAATCTTTTTTAATAAATAAAAAAATCCCCCTTTAGGGGTTAGGGGCTTATGAAACTATTCCGCTTTGGCGAACCAACCAACGAAAAAACAGGAGTGATTCTCTCCGATGGTAAAAAAATTGATGTATCAGCTTTTGGCGAAGATTACAACGAAAATTTCTTTGCCACCAATGGCATCGAAAGACTAAACACTTGGCTAAACACAAATGCTGATTCTTGTCCAACTGTAGCCGACGATGTGCGATTAGCTTCATGCGTAGCTCGACCATCTAAAATTATTTGTATTGGGCTTAACTACGCCAAACACGCCTTAGAATCAAGTATGCCTAAGCCAACTGAGCCAGTTGTATTTTTTAAATCTACAACTGCTCTTTGTGGGCCAAATGATGATGTAATTATTCCTAAAAATTCAGTAAAAACTGACTGGGAAGTTGAGTTGGCATTTGTGATTGGCAAAAAAGCAAGTTATATAGAAAAAGAAGATGCCATGAGCTACATTGCGGGCTATTGCTTGCACAATGATTATAGCGAGCGTGAGTTTCAGTTGGAGCGTGGCGGACAATGGGTAAAAGGTAAAAGTTGCGATACTTTTGCTCCATTAGGGCCATTTTTAGCTACAATTGACGAAGTTGGCGACCCTCAAAAACTTGATTTGTGGCTCAAACTCAACGGAGAATTGTTGCAAGATTCAAATACTGATGATATGATTTTTGATATTCCTGTGATAGTAAGTTATTTAAGCCAATTTATGACACTACTTCCAGGTGATGTTATCTCAACGGGAACACCAGCGGGCGTGGGGCTTGGTTTTAAACCACCAAGATACCTAAAAGCGGGTGATGTCGTGGAATTGGGTATCGAAAAACTCGGAACTCAAAAGCAAACGGCTGTCGCCTATCAATAATTTTTTCGAGAAAAGTACTTAAACGAGCCGTATCTGCACAAAAGATATGGCTCGTTTATTTTTTTGGTAATAAAATAAAGGCTTAGGCATGAAATTTGGTTGTTTTTCGGGAAATCGCAAACCCAGAAATGAAAACATACTTTTTAGCTATCAGCTTGATGATTAGTCAGTTAGGCTATTCTCAGCAAGAGTGTAAATGCTCGCAAAATTTTGATTTTGCTTATCAAAAAATTAAAGACAATTACGCAGGTTGGGAAGATAAAATTACAACCAAAAATCAAGCAGCATTTGATAAACTGACGCAAGAGATTAGAACTAAGGCTCAGACAATCACTGACGAAAAAGAATGTTATTTTCATATCAAAAAATGGTTCGATTTCTTCAAAGATGGACATCTTTTTGTCACGCCAACTACACCATTCAGTATAGATGATACTCCCGAAGTGGTTGCTGCAAGAGCTGCAAAAGTTACGCAGTTGTCATTTAACGAAGTCAGTTTTACAGAATATTTGAGATAAAATACCGATAAACTACAATCGGTTGAAGGTATCTGGGAAAGCGATGATAAAGCATATAAACTGGGTGTTGTAAAAGATAAAAACAATCCAAAATTATTTATTGGTTTTCTTCTTAACGACCGAAATGCCGCTTGGAAAGCAGGAAAAGCAAAGTTTGAAATGCTTCAGATTGCTCCTCAGAAATACATTACAACTTACTATTACGCTGATTTTTCGGGTGAAAAGAATTTTACTCGTGAAGTAAAGAATTTCTTGATTATTGAAAATATCTACAAATTCAATAAACTATTCCCTATTCCAACGCAAGAAGTAGATAATGATGATTTGCTGCATAAAATAGCCGATTATCGCATTGAAAAATTAGATGCAGAAACTGCACTTATCGTTTTACCTCCGTTTACGCTTCCGAATGCCCCCGAATTTGTACAAGAATTAGTACAGAAAAACGAAGAACTCTTGAAGACTTCAACAAATCTTATTATTGATATTCGTAATAATCCAGGAGGAGATGATGCGGCATTTACTCCACTTTTTCCATACATTGGCACTGCTCCAATCGTTCGTAAGGGTGGGGTTTTCAGAGCGACTGACGAAAACATTATTTCTATCAAGCACGAATTAGAATCTATCGAAGAATATCCGATTTATAAAGAACGTCTTGGTCCCAAATTACAGACAGTTTTGCAAAAAATGGAAGCAAATAAAGGGAAGTTTGTTACAGGCCCCGACAAAGAGTTTTCTGCATCAAACCCAGCAATTGCAACTAAAAAGGTAGCTCTACTTGTCAATAAAAACACCGCAAGTACGGCCGAACAATTTATTTTTGAAGCAAAACAAAGCCCTAAAACAATGGTTTTTGGTGAAAATACAAAAGGTTTGGCCGATTACATCGAAGTACGTGATTGGGGATTACCTTGTTACGGTTGGAGAGTGGCCTTTTCGTTAGCAAAAAGCCATCGTTTACCACAAAAACCAATTGATAATGTGGGTATTACGCCCGATGTTAAAATCACAGAAGCTGAAACGGATTGGGTAGAATTTGCAAGAAATTACCTAAAGAAATCGCAATAGAATAACCAATAGATTTTGACTTCAACAAAAAAGCTCAATGATAAATTTCATTGAGCTTTTTTGTTGGAAGAATAAGTCAACCAGTAACCAATTTTCTAATAATCAACTATTGATTTTCAGTCGGAACTTCCGTTGGATTACTTACTTTCTTTGCATCTAAATCAAAGATTAAAGTAATTCTCCAAGTATTTGAAAGTGGGCTTCCTTGTGAAGTTGGTACTAAATAAGCCAAATCAAGGTTATAATTACTAATCTTAAAGCCTAAACCTGTTGTTACGTATTTGTTTCCACCTTTGGCATTACTTTCCATAAAATAACCAGCACGAAGAGCAAAGAAATTATTGTACCAATACTCAATACCCGTTGATAGGGTAACTTCACGAAGTTCTTCTTGAAAACCATCTGGAGCGTCTGAAAACGAACCAAAGATTCCTGCAATTACGCCAGTAGTTTCTGGGTCTCTACCTTTTACAATAGCTCCGTTATTGTCTCTCAATGGTGGTGTTGGAATCAATAATTTATTAGCATCTAACAAAAAGTTGAATTGGTTGTGAGCATCAATTTTGAAATTGATAGCACCACCGACTTTCAAGTTAGTTGGTATGTAAAATGCTCCACGACCATAATTGATTTTACCACCAATATTTGAAATAACAGCTCCTGCCGAATATCTTGTGCCACGGTCTTTATTTTTGGCACTTGGTTTTTCGTTGGTATAGAAAAACGATAAATCACCCGCTACATTATTGGCTGGTTTACTCGCAATGCCATTCACAACTTGAGCTCCAATTAAATTTGAGTGAATGTATTTGATGTTGATACCCGTTGAGAAGTCTCTGCCAATTTTGCGAGAATACCCAGCCGTAATATTCAAATCTCTTGATTGAAAAGTACCGTTTGGCTGACCTGTTGCAGTCGTAAACTGAATCTCACCTTGATTAAAGTAAGTCATTGAAGCCCCAAATGCAGAGTTTTTGTCGATTTTCTTGAATACACCTGCGTTTAACAATCCCATATCATCAACCAAATCACGGAGCCAAGGAGTATATGAAACCGTAGTACCAAGATTTTTATCAATAAAAGCTAATTTGGCAGTATTCCAGTAAATAGAATTTGCATCGGGTGAAGAAGCCACACCTGCATCGCCCATTGCTGCACCTCTCGAATCGGGAGAGATTGTGAGAAAAGGAACTGATGGAGAAAGGGTTCTGGTTACTTGTGCCTGACTGGTCAAGGAATTTATTAAAGCTACACTTGCCAAAGCGGCTACTAATTTGCGTTTCATGTGAGATTTTTTAATATTCTACCCTCACTAAGGGTACTTATCGGTTCAGAATATATTTTAGTCTTTAGTTTTACAAGTTCAAATATAACTTATTTTCTTGATTACTTCCAAAAAACCATTTTGCCAGAAAATGATGAGGTGCTTTTTTCGGAGACAGAATCAACAGAAATACGGTAGAAATAGGTGCCAGTTTTCCAGTTTTTAGGCTCAATTTTCATGCCAAGGTTTAGCGATTTATCGCAAAGATAACAGGTTTCGGTTTGTTTAAAAACTTGCTTTCCAGTACCATCAAAAATTGCTAAAGTGAAGGTCAAATCTTGATTTTCAGCATTGTGTTCGATATAAAAATTGGTAGCACCCTCAACAGGATTTGGATAGTTGTACGCCTTTAAAATCTTCAATTGCTCATTTTCTACTACAAACTTTAACGCTTCTTCGGCCGAATTATTATAGGTGTCCCAAACTTTTAATTTAACGGTGTACTGCCCCGCAGGAAGTTTACCTAAACTATATTTCAAGATACCTTTCGTATAATCATCGGTATTCGTAAAGTATTGATTTGCAATGATTTGTAGTGTGTCGTTCAGTGTCAAAATCATTTCATGTCCAACGCCCGCTTGTGAAATATTGATGCCGTTTTCATCTGAAATTTGTGCTTCAAGTAGATTGTCTTTGTCAATTGAAAGTTTGATTTCTGGGGCTTTCGTATCGCTCAAAATATTTGTTTCGCTGCCGCCAATCATCAATTCGTTGTAGCTTCCCGAAGCATCAAGCGTGCTATCAACCGAAACAGCATAGAAATTCACACGCCCAGCACCGACCTGATAATTGATGTCTTTCGGAACAACGAAGTTTACTTTAAATGCTCCATTTTTCACATCGACCAAACCTTCAAAAATCTGATTTCGGTAAGTTTTATAGCGAAATTTTTCAGTTTTTTGTCCGAGTGTACTTACTTCCGAAGGCTTATCAAAAACAGAGACGAGAATTTTTCCGTTGAAGTTGTTTTTCTTTAAACCATCGGTCGAATTAATGATTTCTCCTTCTAAACTTACCTTCGATAATGCTTTGATGATTTGCTTTTCGGGCGAAGTTCCATTGATTTTGCTCAAAATGATTTTATCCGTTGGGTAAGCAAGCTGCATGGAAGGGTCGCCTACGAGAGAAAAATTTCTATTGAAAACCCCACTCAAAGAGTTGTTTTTTGTGATTCTGAAAATATCACCCAGTCTCAGATTCGGATTTGTGTTTTTTTGTGCAAAAGCTTGATAAAAAGCATTATTCAACAAAAAATTAGTGTTGGAATAAACAGGCCTTGTGGTAGTGAGCAAGCCAATTGCCGCTCCTCTCGGACTCAACATGGCCATTTCTGCCCCCGAAACATTCCCTGGGTCATCGAAACGCCCGAATGAACAAGTGGCGGTCAAAAAAAGCGGCATATTATTGAGGTTTCGCCAACTTTGAATCTGTTCTCTTGTCAAAACTTTCTCTTCTGTCCAGCCATCAGTGCCACCGTGACCGCTATAATTGATTATCAATGCACCTTCATTAACACTTTTATTCAGAGCCTTGTTTACTTCGGGCGAAATTGCTCCGTTGGCAGTAGCAATTTGCGGAAACGCATCTAAATATATTTTGTTGATAATCAGGTCTTTGGTTGTCTTTAATGTTACTTCCGAAATGTCATCGGCATCTTGTTGGTGAATATTAAAGTCACCATCATCGGCCACGAAGCTAATTTTCCTTCTCCAACCGCCAGCAGTTCGTTGTGTTTGAGCATAGTAAATGAGTTTATCAACGACAATTTTTGCTTCTTCTACACTCTTAACTGGCAAACGACCAACACCAATTTCCATTGAATGATTTCCAGTATTGTTTTCCTGCCATTCGCCTTCATTATCTTCAAAAAATCCAAAATAATCATCTGATGCGTAGCTGTTTACAGGATTCAAAGACTCTCGACTTTCGTAAGTTGGAATCTGTAATTTTGTGTCAATTGAAGCGTATTGTATGATATTTTTATAATCAAAACTGGCGTCGGCAAAAAGTAGTAGATACTTTAATTTTGCAGGATTTTTTTGCCATAAAAAACGCCCAAAATCTCTGATTGCAGTTGGGTCGGGGCTGCCCGAAGAAAACTCATTATAAACTTGGTCAATATCAACTACGGCAACTGAAAGACCATCATTTGTTCTGCGAAATGCTGCCAAACGCTCAGCTTGCTCACGCCAGTTTTTGATGGTAAGTATCAGTAAATCAGGTGTTTGTGTTTGTTGGATATTCTGATTGCTTACTTTTTGAATAGAATTTGGTTCGAGGAGATTATTGTTTGAAAACAGCACGAAAGTTTTGAGTTTATTCTGTGTTTCTGCCCCGAAACTGGCTTCTGAATTATTGATTTGGAAAGGAATGTTTTCGGGAAAAAGAGGATTCGTTACATCCCAGATTTTTTGTGTATTGCTGGCTTGACTAATGATAAAGTTAGAAGCTTTATTTTCGATACTCTCAATCGAACGAACGAGCGTTTGTTGCTCATAAAATTGTAACTTTCGTTTGGTTTGCACCTCGAAATAATTCAAATATGCTACTGATGAACTTTGATTGTTTTTATTGAAACTGAAAGTGAGTTTTTGCGTATTTTTTCCATTAGAAATAGCCGTGAAAGTCTGAATGTTTTCGTTGCCTTTTATATCATAAGTGCCACTTCCGATAGCTCGAAGGTTTTGCTCACCGATGAGTGAGTCGGCATTGAATTTTAGGCTAACTTTTGTTGTGGTGAATGATGCTCCCAAAATGGCGGAAGTAAGTTTAATACTCGAATTTGGAATGATTCCTTCGGTCTTTAAATCAAAACTTATATCTGGACTTACGCCAAACGATTCACCGTACCACTCACGTCCCGAACCGCCCAAATCTCGTCCGCCCAAACTCACCACATTCTTTTGGTCGAGTTCGTGAAAAGTGAAATCATCAAAAGTTCTGATGTTATTGGTTGAACTAACCAAAGTTTGATTTTTAATGCGTAAACCTTTAGTATCGGAGATATTCAGAAAAACAAAAGTAGTGTCCGAATATGGATTGTTTTGGTGGGTAAATTGTTGATTATTAGCATTATACAGTATTCTGTGTGGGTTTTCTGCATAAAAAAGTATATAATCAACGGCGTCGAATTTGCCATCATTTTCACCCACGACTTCAATGAAGTTTTCGGTTAAATCTTTTGCCCGAGGAGCGTTATTAGCTTGTGGTAAAATACCACCACCGTTCCCGAAAATTCTGATGTTTTGAGGGTTTAGTTTGGCAATGTCGATTCCCGCATCTTTCAGAAATGTAGCATCAATTTTATGCACACCCGTGCGAGTTGTGGCAATTTTATACCATTCGCCAGTAGCCAAAACTGATGATTGTGCATGAGAAAAAACAGAGAAATTAAGTAAAAAAATGAGATTGAATAAGAATAAAAAAACACTCGTTTTTTCCGTTCCCTGAGCGAAGTCGAAGGGCGGGAAAAACGAGTGTTTTTTTGTATATTTTTTTGTTTTCAACATAGTTTATTATCCAAAAACTCACAGCGGATTGACAAGTGCCGATGCCAAAATCGTATATCGACGTTTCGATTGTTTTTCCAAACATAACACCCTCGTTCTACGTTTTTCGATTTTCTGAAAAACTGTTCCACGAAATTCAAACCATTGATTATCAGTTAATTCTGCTAAAGAAATGCCAACTTGTTCGCCCGCATCAAAACTTCTCAGTGCCTCGGCCAATGGTGCATAACTCACCGAAGATGCCGCTGGATTTTGCATGTATGCACTCAACGGCAAAAGTAGATTTTTGGGCAGATGCTCTTCGCTGAGTAAAGGCTGCATTAAATCTTGAAAACTCTTTTTCCATTCTTTTCCGTGCGGTTCTATTCGTTTTCGTCCTTTATTGAGCCAAGCTCGTTGATGGGCAATTTCGTGAATGTATGTAACCAAAAAAGCATACTGATTTAGGTCGTGATTGATAGTGATTTTATGCTGACCATCACGAAAAATATAATTTCCAAAACAACTGCTTCGGGTGCGTGAAATCTTAAACGAAAAAGGTTGTTCTTTCCACAACTCAAAACAATACATGACCGTAGTTGCGGGAAGATGTTTGAGTAAAATTTCCCCCATCTTCTTGGCAGTAATCGCATCGGGCTTGTTTATTGTGGGCAAAGTTGGATTTTTATCCACAACTTTATTCACTTTTTTAAATAATTGTTGAAACATGTTTTAATAGTCCACGGTCAATAGTCGATAGTCCACATTAAGAGAAGGTTTTATCCGCACGGACGGCCTCGTTAAATCTTTAGTCCCATGTCTTTTTTCTCCACACTTAATTTTCCATAAAACTCTGCAAAATAATCACCGCACTGATTTTGTCTATATTTCCCTTTATCTGTCGGTCTTTTTTCTTCATTCCGCCCGCAATCATGGTTTGCATCGCCATTTTTGAAGTAAAACGTTCATCGTGCAGGTGTATGGGTGTTTCGGGGAAAATATTTTTTAATTCTATCACAAATCGCTCAACGTAGGCCGTTCCGTCGGTGGCTGTGCCATCAAGATTTTTTGGCATTCCTACCACAAAAGCCTCAACGGCTTCGGTCTGGGTGTATTTCTTTAAATATTCCAACAATTTATCGGTCGGAACGGTTTCGAGTGCAGAAGCGATGATTTTTGAGGGGTCAGTTACAGCTAAACCTGTTCGTTTAGCTCCGTAATCAATAGCGAGTATTCTTGGCATGAGTAGTTATTGGAAATTAGTTATTAGAAAATTTGTCATGGCTTTAAATTGTACCGATTAATTTCCAAAATTTAACTTAATGTGAGCGATTATTGGTGTTTTATAATTTTATTAGGTGGATTAACGTCGGCAGGCAGTTCCACTGTGGGTTCTAAACCCTGCCGACGTTTTAAAACCCAATCAATTCATAAAGAATCTGATTATTTATAATTTCTTCGCCTCTTCCCAAAAAATATCCATTTCGGCAAGAGTCATATCTTTCAGGTTTTTGTTGGCTTCTTTTGCTTTCTCTTCCAAATACTGAAAACGCTTGATAAATTTCTTATTGGTGCGTTCGAGAGCAGTTTCGGGGTTAAGGTCTATGAAACGAGCGTAATTGACCAATGAGAAAAGTAAATCGCCAAATTCACCTTCAGCTTTTTCTTTGTCGATGGCTTGGTCAGTTTCTACATCAAACATTTCCTTAAACTCGCCCATTTCTTCCTCGACTTTTGCCCAAACTTGGCTTTTTTCTTCCCAGTCGAAACCTACGCCACGAGCTTTTTCTTGAATCCTCATTGATTTCACCAAAGCTGGCAAAGATTGCGGAACTCCACCCAAAACCGATTTGTTTCCTTCTTTTAGCTTCAATTGTTCCCAGTTTCGTTTTACGTCCTCCTCGTTTTCTACTTTTACATCGCCGTAGATATGCGGATGTCGAGAAACCAATTTATCGCAAATCCCATGAAGTACGTCGGCCACATCAAAATCACCAGTTTCGGAAGCAATTTTTGAATAAAACACCAAATGAAGCATTATATCGCCCAATTCTTTCTTTATTTCTGGCAAATCTTTCTCCAAAATAGCGTCTGAAAGCTCATAAGTTTCTTCAATCGTCAAATGACGAAGTGTATCCATTGTTTGCTTTTTATCCCACGGACATTGCTCACGGAGTTCGTCCATGATGGTCAGCAGTCTGTCAAATGCCATGAGTTTCTCCATTCGTTGCGGAGGAAATATTGGGGGAAGTTTGTTGCTCATATACTGGTGATTGGTTACTGGAAAACTGGTAATGCTATTGCTCCGAATATCGTTCTCTCGAATAGATACAAAGTTCGTCAATAAAAAAGAAAAAGCCATCTGTTTTCGCAGATGGCAACTATATTTTTTGGAGTCAGCGGTCGGTAGTCCACAAGTCAACAGTGTTTGCTGTTTAATTTAATGCTGTCAAATCAACTTTTCCATTTTATAGCACAGCCAACTGCTTTTGTGCTTGTTGTCACTACGGGTTTCCCAACTAAAAGGTTATTTACTGCATCTTCAACGTAGCGTTTAGTCACTCCCGAAGGGTCTTGGGCGTTATCGTCAATCGCACCAAGATAACTCACTATTATCTTTCCCCCTTCTTTTTTCAGAACATAAGCTTGCGGTGTACGCATCGCACCGAATGCCTTTGAAACTACTTGCGTATCATCGGTCAAATACGGAAATGGATAGCCTTTTTCTTTGGCACGCACCTGCATATTAGCAAACGAATCTTCTTCGTAAGCCTCGGGGTCGTTGGGATTAATCGTAATCACTGGAAAACCCTGCGAAGCATATTTACGGTCGAGAGCAATTACTCGGTCTTCGTAAGACTTCGAGAACGGACAGTGGTTTGAGGTAAAAACGATGATAAAACCCTTGGCCGATTTGAAATCAGCCAGTGACATCATTTTTCCATCAACGTTTTTGAGTTTAAAATCCGATACGGCATCACCCAAAGCATAGCCAGTGGGTGCTGGTGCGGTAGTTTCTGGTAAATCTGTCAATGGCGTAGCCGCAGCTATTTGTGTTGCCCCGAAAATACTGCTCAAAAACACTGCTCCGATGATTAAAAACTGCTTTTTCATTTGTTTGGATATAAAAAAATGCTTGTGTAAATCTGTGTTGCTCACTAACGCTAATAAAACAAAAGTATTTCAAAAAAAGTGCCGAATTTTCTCGCTAAGACTCTGATAATCAAAAGATTGTTCGTAAAACTCTTTCCGAATGCCGTTGCTTATCAGCGTGGCAGGAATCGCTCCCGACCATTGCAGACTTACTTTATCAATCCAGCTATTATAATCGGGTTCGTCAATCAAATATACTTTCGATTTTATCTGATGTTCAGCTACGAATTTCTCTACTGTTTCCAAATCTCGCTTAAAATCAAGGCTTATGAAAATAACCGATACTTTATTTAGACGAAAGTCATTTGCCAAAGTCTCAAAAGCGGGCATTTCGGTCACACAAGGCTTGCACCAAGAAGCCCAAAAGTTGAAAACATAAATTCCATCATTCTTTTGTATCAATTGTTCTAAATCTTGAAATTTGATAATTTCGATAGATTTTTGAGCGAAAACAGCATAATTTGTTGATAAACAGACTAAAAATAGATATATCTTGAATATTTTCACAATTCTTTCTTGAAGTAGTTCGTAAATTTATTTTAAAATCCGTAATTCGCAATCTTAAACCTTGATTAATGTGATTTTTGTGGTCGAAATTTGTGCCACACCTTGTAATCGCTGATAAACAGTTGTGGCACAAATTCTCAATCAAAAAATCTTTTAAAGCGTGCTAAACAATGGCAAAACATATTCTTTTGATGGATGGCCCTGATGCCAAAGGTCTGATTTTTCATGTAACAAGCGTACTTTTCCGAAACGAGTGTAATATTATTTCGCAAGACGAATACGTAAGTCCTGCCACCGATGGGGTTGAAAGTCAGTTTTTTATGCGAACCGAGTTCGAGTCGCCTGATAAACTCGACCCACAAAAGGTTTTGAAAGATTTACGAGAAACCATCGCTACTCCAGAAATCAACTTACGAATAAGCCCCAAAAAGAAAAAAGATGTAGTGATTTTGGCCACCAAAGAGCATCACTGCCTTTCGGATTTATTGATTCGCTATAATTTTGATGAACTTGATGCCAATATTTTGGCCGTAGTGAGTAATTATAACACCCTCCAGCCATTTGTGAGTAAGTTCGGGATACCGTTTCATTACATCACGCACGAACACAAAACCCGTGAAGAACAAGAAGAAGCGATTCTTAGAACTTTGGAGATTTATCAGCCAGAATATTTGGTTTTGGCAAAATACATGAGAATCCTCTCGCCTGAGTTCGTATCTCATTACCTAAATAAGATTGTCAATATTCATCACTCATTTTTGCCAGCTTTTATTGGAGCAAATCCTTACAGACAAGCGTATGAACGAGGTGTAAAAATCATTGGAGCAACGGCTCACTTTGTGAATAATAATTTGGATGAAGGGCCAATCATTGCCCAAAACGTAAAAGACGTTGACCATAGTTATGCCGCAACCGATATGGCTCGTGAAGGAAAAGAAGTAGAAAAATCGGTGCTAACGCAGGCTCTAAAGCTCGTTTTTAATGACCGAGTATTCATTTTCGGAAATCGGACGGTGATATTATAAAAAAATCGAACGCTGATTTTTATGATTAGTATATGATTTTTTATCATAAATAATCATAAAAATCTGCTAAATCAGCGTTCTAACTTCATTTATTTCTTCACAATCATAAACTCCACACGGCGGTTTTGGGCTTTGCCTTCTTCGGTGTCGTTGCTTGCAATTGGGCGAGTTTCACCAAAACCTACACTCGTAACTCTATTAACAGGAAGTTTCTTCGATAATAAATAAGTACGAACCGATTCGGCACGGTCTTGTGAGAGTTTTAAGTTACTTTCGTTTGAACCCACATTATCGGTGTGTCCTTGAATCTCAATTGTCAGATTTACATTTGCTTTCAAGGTTTCTGTAATACGGTCTAACTCAGGAAACGACTCCGAACGTAGCGTAGCCTTGGCATATTCAAAGAAAATATTGTTGAGAGGCACTTTTTCACCTTCTTTGATAGCTACTAATTTTAGGTCATCGCCATTGATTTCCTTGAACTCTTTTATTTCAGTAAGGTCAATGTTTTTTCCAATCGCAATAAAATCTTTGGCAATGGCGTGGTAAGAGTACTTCTTTCCGTAAGGCAATACAATTTTGTATTCGCCAGTTGTTGGATTGGTGTAAGCTTCGCCGAGTTCTTCGCCATCGGCTAAGTCTTGATAAACAATCTTTGCTTCAATCGGGCGACCAGTTTTTTGGTCAACAACCTTTCCGCTAATCATTACAACGGGCGTTGGACCAGTTACATCAGTATTTACTGGGCTTTTTCCTTCTGTTAAACTTTTTTGTTCCTCAACTCTGCTGTTTGAAGTTTGTGTACCACCAGGAATCGTTGGCTCGACTTTCTTTTCTTCACGCAGCTTGAAACGCACTAAATCACCTTTTCCGACTGAGTTTTTCTTGGTACTCATGTACGCATATTCGCCCGAAGCCGAAATCGTGTATGAAAGTTCGTTGGCATCGCTGTTTACTTTCTCGCCCATGTTGATTGGCTTCGACCATTTTCTCCAACTTCTGTCTAATCTTTTCGATACCCAAATATCAGTTCCGCCTAAGCCGCCTTTACGGTCGGTTGCAAAATAAAGCGTATAATTATCCGATGCCAAAAAAGGTGTAGTTTCGGTATCTCCCGTATTAATATTATCGCCAAGATTTTCGGGTTTTGTCCATTTTCCGTCTTTCCCCAAAAAACTCACATACAAATCATCTTGTTTGCTGTTTTTCTTTTCGCTGAAAGCCAAAATCAAAGTTTTTCCATCATTAGATAAGCAAGCCGTCAGAAATTGACCTTTACACATATCATCGAATTTGGGAATAATTACTTTTTGTGGCTCACTCCAACCAGTTTTTGTCTTTTTGCAAGT
>Ga0114942_1000251_pt1 | contig 14969 bp, 14 predicted proteins | sample LowerColdCreek_FD_88674 | JGI IMG/M metagenome (GOLD analysis project Ga0114942, IMG submission 88674) | Groundwater microbial communities from Cold Creek, Nevada to study Microbial Dark Matter (Phase II) - Lower Cold Creek | ecosystem: Environmental > Aquatic > Deep subsurface > Groundwater ... | reverse complement strand
TCATCGCGAGGCCCGCAAGGCGGGCCGTGGCGATCCAGCTGGATTGCTTCGTCGCTTCGCTCCTCGCAATGACAGTTCAAAAGCTAAGGGACGCTGGTATGAGGCGGAACGTTGCCGAGCGCGTTTGGTTGTTGGATCGGCCCCAATAACGAATAACCCCTAACGAATAACTGCCCAGCCCATGTCTTATCCTTCCGACACCATCGCCGCCCTCGCGACGCCCGCCGGCACCTCGGCGATCGCGGTCGTGCGTGCCAGCGGGCCGCAGGCGGTTGCGCTGGTGAGCGGGATTTTCCGCGAGGCTCCCCTGCCCCGTGCGGCGCGGCATGCGGATTATCGCGATGCCAACGGCGCGCTGCTTGACGACGTGCTGTTCACGTTTTTCGCCGGGCCGAATTCGTTCACCGGCGATGACACGCTCGAGATTTCCTGCCACGGCAATCCCTTCATCGCCCAAAAGATCCTCGAAGATCTCTTCGCCCGCGGTTGTCGCCCGGCCGAGGCCGGTGAGTTCAGCAAACGCGCTTTTCTAAACGGACGCCTCGACTTGAGCCAGGCCGAGGCGGTTATGGATCTCATCCACGCCCGCAGCGAACGCGCCCTGACGGCCGCCAATCAACAGCTCCGAGGCTCGCTTGGGCGGCAAATGGAATCGCTTATCTCACAGTTGGTAAATGTATTAGCGATGATCGAGGCCTACATTGATTTTCCCGAGGACGACCTTCCGGCCGAGGACCAGCAGGCGTTGTTGCATCAGTTGGAACTGCTGAGCCGCGATACCAACCGCCTGCTGGCAACCAGCCACTACGGCGCGATGCTGCGCGATGGCATCCGCACCGTGATCGTCGGCGAGCCCAACGCCGGCAAGAGCAGCTTGCTCAACCAGCTGGTCGGACGTGATCGCGCGCTGGTGAGTCCGGAGCCGGGTACGACACGCGATTACCTTGAGGAACGTATCCTGGTCGGGCCGCATGCACTGCGGCTCGTCGACACGGCCGGACTTAATTTGACCCCTTCTTCCCTCGAGAAGCGCGGCATCGACAAGACCCTCGAGCAGGCCGCCGAGGCGGATCTTGTCCTCTGGGTGCTCGATGCGACGCGTCCCCTGCCCGCACTGCCGGCTTCCGTCGCCAACCGACTTTCCACGCGGAACACTGTGGTCGTCTTCAACAAATTCGACCTGACGGAAGCACAGGCCGCGAAGCTTCCGCAGGATTTTCCAAGCGTCGAAGTCTCGGCCCTCGATGGTCGCGGCCTGGATACGCTGCAGGCCGTGATCGTGCGGCTCGCCGATTCCTTCCAAAGCCAGACCGGCGAGGAATTGATCGCTATTAACGCCCGCCACGCCCGCGCGCTGGGCCAGGCAAAAGACAGCCTGGAGTCCGCCCGGCTAAAATTGACCGAAAAGACCGCCAGCGAGCTGGTCGCGAGCGACTTGCGGGGCGCTTTGGAGGCATTTGGTGAGATTTCCGGCAAAATCGATAACGAGAAGGTACTGGATCGTCTGTTTGCGACGTTCTGCATCGGAAAGTGATATGATATTAAATTATCTATTTCGATATACACGTGATTTATAGCAATAAACCATTCGATGTGATCGTCTGCGGCGCCGGTCACGCCGGAGTCGAGGCCTGTTTGGCGGCAGCGAGGATGGGGGCCTCCACCCTGCTCCTGACCGGTAACATCGATACGATCGCCCAGATGAGCTGCAACCCGGCGATCGGCGGTCAGGCCAAGGGACAGATGGTTCGGGAGATCGATGCGCTGGGTGGTGAGATGGCGATCAATACGGATGTGACCGGGATCCAGTTCCGGCTGCTTAATGAATCAAAGGGGCCAGCGGTCCAGTCGCCTCGCGTCCAGTGCGATAAGAAAGCCTATCAGTTCCGACTTAAGCACACGCTTGAGCTGCAGCCGAACCTGCAGATTTTCCAGGCGATGGTAACCGGTCTGATTTTCGAGGATGGCCGGGTGGTGGGTTGCCGGACGAATCTGGATATCGAGTTTCTAGGCCGGTCGGTCGTGATCACCACCGGAACCTTCCTGCGCGGACTGATGCACGTCGGTCAAAATAAGAACGAAGGCGGGCGGCTGGGGGACTTCAGTGCGAAGGGCCTTTCGGGGAGCCTGCTGGAAGCAGGCATTGAGCTCTTGCGCCTGAAGACCGGCACGCCGCCTCGTATCCTCGGCCGAAGCATCAAGTTCGAGGGACTCACCGAACAGAAGGGCGACGCCACACCGACCCGCATGGCCTTCCATGACACCCGGGGCGTTGAAGACCTGTTCCACGTAGAACAGACCGGGGAACGGCGCATCGGCTGGCTGCCCGGCGAGGCCCAAGTCTCTTGCTGGATGACCTACACCACGCCCGAGTCCGAGCGCATCGTTCGGGAGAATCTCCATAAGTCCGCCATGTACTCGGGTGAGATCGTGGGCGTGGGGCCACGGTATTGCCCCAGCATCGAGGACAAGTTCGTCCGCTTTGCCGACAAGCCACGACACCTGTTGTTTCTCGAGCCGGAGGGTCGGAACACAAACGAGTACTATATCAACGGCCTGTCCACGAGCCTGCCGTTCGACGTTCAGGTCCAGCTCGTCCATAGCATCCCTGGACTCGAGGAAGCCGTCCTGCTGCGACCAGCCTATGCGGTCGAATACGACTTCGCGCCGCCCACCCAACTCTTTCCATCGCTCGAATCGCGAAAGGTCCAAAGCTTGTTTCTGGCTGGCCAGATCAACGGTACGTCGGGGTATGAGGAAGCCGCTGCGCAGGGGCTCGTGGCCGGCGTCAATGCCGTGAGGAAGGTGAGGGGGGAAGCCCCGCTGATCATCGGACGCCAAGAAGGGTATATCGGCGTGCTGATTGATGATCTCGTCACCAAGGGAACGATCGAACCCTACCGTATGTTCACCAGCCGCGCTGAACATCGCCTTCTCTTCAATCACGGCAGCGCTGAATTGCGTCTAAAGCATCACGCCAAAGAATTCAAGCTGCTGTCCTACAGTCGTTTAGATAGAGTCGAAGCAAAGGCAGCCGCCGTCTTGCACTGGCAGAAATTCCTCGAAAACAACAAGACGCACGGCGGCACGTGGGGTGATGTTATTCGCCGCTCCACCTCTCTGCCCGAGCTGCCGCAGGAGTTTGTCCAGCAGTCACTCCAGATCCAAGAAGAGGCGCTCTACCGGATCCGCTACCGCGGCTACTTGGAACGTGAGGATCGCCAGGTTGAGAAGCTCAAGGACGTCGAAAAGATCCGCCTCCCCGACTCCATCGATTACCTGAAGATCACCGGCCTGCGGCGCGAAAGTGCCTTGAAGCTGAACCAGCTCCGGCCAGTGAACCTCGGTCAGGCCAGCCGCATCAGCGGCGTGAACCCGGCAGACATCAGCATCCTGATGGTGCATGTCGCGGCGCAGCGGCGCTGAATGCGCCGCGGTTATTGGTTGGGGTTATTTGTTATTCGGATTTCGCTCCACACTACATTCCGCCTCACGTCTTAGCCTAGGGACCGCACCAGCATTCCCGCCCGTCGGAACCGTCCCTCAATAACGCTTAACTCTTAACCAATAACCGCGCGGCGGCGCAGCCCGCCGCGCCGCGTGATATCGGTGTGACAATCCGGTGACACGCGGTAATTCACTGGAAAGGGCAGCCTCCACAAGAATACTGCGCCCACCATGACCATGGAGAAGAAAAAGATCCTTGTCGTCGACGACGAGCCGGACGTCACCGATCTCGTGGCCTATCACCTGAAGGCGAAATCCTTTCAGGTCGAGACGCTCAATGACGCCACGGCCAGTATCGCCAAGGCTCGGGGCTATCAACCGGACCTGGTTATACTAGACATAATGATGCCGCATCTGAGCGGCATTCAAGTCTGCCGCATCCTGCGGGCCGATCCGAAGCTCGCGAAAGTCCCAATCATCTTCCTGACCGCCAAGGCCGAGGCTCACGACCGCATCGAGGGCCTCGAATCCGGGGCCGACGACTACCTGAGCAAGCCTTTCAGCCCAAAGGAACTCGTGCTCCGCGTGGAATCCATCCTCCGCCGCGTCGCCGCACCCAAGGAGGCGGTCAGCGCCAGGCTCCATGTCGGCGACATCCAACTCGACAGCGAAACCCACAAGGTGACCGTCAAGGGTAACACGCTCGACCTCACCGCCACGGAGTTCCGCCTGCTCCGCCTGATGATGGAACGGCAGGGCCGCGTACAAACGCGTGAGCATCTCCTGCTCAATGTCTGGAACTATTCCACCGAGATCGAAACCCGAACCGTCGACACGCACGTTCGCCGGCTGCGCGAAAAGCTCGGGCCCGAGGCGGGCTGGATTGAAACCATCCGCGGAGTGGGGTACCGGGTGGCGGACAAAAAACTGCCCGCATGATCTACGCCGTCGCCGCCGCTCTCTTCCTCGCCCTGGGCTTCGCCCTCCGCACGCTGTGGAAGCAGAACCGCGCGCTGACCGAACTCGAGGACGCCGCGCGCCGCGGTCAGCCGTTGCTGCATGAGCAAGCCCCCGCCAGCTACCTGCCCGCCTGGGGCCCGCTGACCGATTCCGTCAACCGCCTGATCACCCAGAATGCCTCGCTGCAACAGCAGCGCACCGACCAGCTCGCCCAGCTCGAGGCCACGCTCGGCAACCTCCGCGAGGCCGTGCTGATTGTCGATGAATCGAACTACATCCACCTCGCGAACCGCGCGCTGCGCGAAATTTTTCCCGCCGCCCGCGACCTCGTGAACCTGCGCCTCGAGCTGATCGTGCGCAGCGGACCGTTTCTCGAATATGTGCGCACCACCCGCGACGGCGCCGCGCTGCCGCGCGAGGAATTCGAAATCACCGACGGATCGAACACCCTCTGGATCGAGGCCTCGGGCGCGCAGATCCCTTCCCCTGATGGCAAGGGACAGTGGGCGCTCTTCGTCATTCACGACATGACCGGCCAGCGAAAGCTCGAGCGCGTGCGCCGCGACTTCGTTGCCAACGCCTCGCACGAGCTGCGCACGCCGCTGAGCATCATCAAGGGCTACATCGAAACCCTCGTCGACGGCCACCAGACCATGGAGCTCGCGGACCGTGATAAATTCCTGAAGACGATCCAGCGCCACAGCGACCGCCTGAAATCCATCATCGACGACCTCCTCGCGCTCTCGCGCCTGGAATCCGCCACGCCCGGCCTGAAATTCGCGCCGCTGGACCTCAGTTCCTATCTCCACGACCTTGGCGACGAATTCCAACACCGCCCGCAGGGGACGGAGCACGAGATTGTCGTTACTGCACCCGAGTCACTCGGCACCATCGAGGCCGACCCGGAAAAACTCGGCCACGTCTTCGGCAACCTCCTCGAGAACGCATTCAAGTACACGCCCAAGGGCTCGCAGATTGAACTGGGCGCGGTGCCCGTCGGCGAGAACGAGGTGGAGTGCTACGTCCTCGACAACGGCGGCGGCATTCCGCCCTCGGACCTGCCGCACATTTTCGAACGCTTCTTCCGGGTGGAGAAGGGGCGCTCGCGCGAGACCGGCGGCACCGGCCTTGGCCTGAGCATCGTGAAGCACATCACCCAGCTGCACAACGGCCGCGTGTGGGCGGAAAACCGCGAAGGCGGCGGCCTGGCCATCCGGGTGCGGCTGCCGCGGCGGCAGAAGGCCGGCTGAGTGGCGGACTTGTGATTGGTTGGAAGTTATTTGCTATCGGTTACGGCGCTCATTGGATCACGTCGCGGCTTTGCTTTGCCAATAACCGGGTAACCTTCATCCGACAACCGGCGCCGGGATGCCACTGCCGGCGGGCAGTTACTATTCAGGATTGCAGCGCCATCCGCCGCCTCCAAAACGGGCGCCTTGCCCACCTACAAACCCGAATTCCTCGCCCACATCACCGCCCGCCGCGCCGCGCTGCGGACGGAGCTGGCGGCAATCCTGCCGGAACCCACGGCCATCGTCCTGGAAATCGGCAGCGGGCACGGGCATTTCCTGGTGAAATATGCGTCGGAGCACACGCAGAAGCTCTGTCTCGGTGTCGACCTGATCGGGGAGCGCATCGTACGCGCCCGGAAGAAAGCCACCCGCGCCAAGCTGACGAACTGCCATTTCATCCGGGCCGAAGCCCGAGAACTGATCGAGGCGCTGCCCGCCGGCGTGACGTTTGCCGAGGTTTGGGTGCTGTTTCCGGATCCGTGGCCCAAGAAACGACACCATAAGAACCGCATCCTGCAGCCGGCCTTCTTCGATTTTCTGGCTGAACGGACAGGGCAGGGGGCCCGGCTCTACTTCCGGACGGACCACGCCGAGTACTTCCAGTGGGTCGTCGCGCGGATGCCCGAGGTTAAAACCTGGCAGATCGATCCCGCGGCGGCCTGGGCCTTGGAGCACGAAACCGTCTTCCAAGCCCGCGCCCCCAGCTACCAGTCGCTGGTCGCGACAAGGCGAAATCTGAAACCGGAAACCTGAAACCGGAAAAATTACTGTCCGGCCGGTACAGAGACCGGCCATCTCATGATTTAGGTCCGCCAGTGAGGCTGGCGGCGCTATCTAATTTCAGGTCTCAGGTTTCAGCCTTCAGGTTTTGTCTTTCTAGATCAGGTCCAACCACAGCATGAGGAACAGCTGGACGACGGCCGTTATGCCCAGCAGGACCCAAGTGGCCTGCATAAAGACGTTCCGGGCCAGCTTTCGCTCCCGGTTGGGATAGCGCGGCTGGACTGTCCGTTCCAATAGGTCTGGGGTCGCGGGCTCCATGTTTTACAAGTGGGCGGGCCTTGTCCGAAGGGCAAGGCCGGAGAAACCTGAAACTTGAGACCTGAAACCTGAAATGGCGGCCGGCCCGGCGTCCGATGCTGACCTATTTTCAGGTTTCAGGTTTCAAGTTTCAGGTTTCAGGCAGGCCGGGTGGGCGCAATAAGCGCCCGCCCGGCCTGCCCCCGTCACCTCTAATTAACCCCTCATCAGCAGGTTTTTTGATTTCCAAGGTTGACGTATCTCCGAGCGAAAACCTACCTATTCACCCCTTTCCCTCCCGACATCCCTCTGCCGGAACCATGTTACGCATCAAGCAACTCTCCAGCCTCTTCGCAGTGTTCGGTTTCGCGACGTTCGCGCACGCCAGTGAGGGCGGGGGAGTCTCTCCGGCCGCTGCCAAGCTCGTGGATTTCGGCAACGGCTGGGCGATCACCAATTCCATGGCCACCGGTTGGCTGGTCTCGGCGGTCCTGATCGGCCTCATCATCTATGCGGTGCGCAAACCGCAGATCCTGCCCACCAAGAGCCAGGCGGTTTTCGAATCCATGCTCGAGGCGCTCCGCGATCTCTTCGAGCCGATCGTCGGCAAGAAGGCCTTCCCCGTCACCTTCCCGCTGCTCGTCACGTTTTTCATTTTCATTCTCCTCCAGAACTGGATGGGGCTCCTGCCGGGTGTCGGCACCGTGGGCTGGGGTCATGAAGTCGACGGTAAGTTTCACCTGACCACCCCTTGGATCCGCCCGTTCACGGCTGATTTCAACAGCACCATCGCCCTCGCGCTCGTTTCGTTCGGTGCCTATCTCATCATCATCTTCAAGTACGCCGGCCCGAAGCTCATCCTCTGGGATCTCTTCGGCAACAAGGCCGACAAGAAGGAAACCCCGGGCTGGCTCTATCCGTTCCTTTCTCTGGTGTTCCTGCTCGTTGGCGGCATCGAGGTGTTCTCGATCGTCATCCGCCCCTTCACCCTTTCGGTCCGCCTCTTCGGCAATGTGTTCGGCGGTGAAAACCTCCTGCACGGCACCAGCTTCATCTTCATCTTCTACTTCATGGAGCTGCTCGTCGGCCTGATCCAGGCCACGGTCTTCACCCTCCTCAGCGCCGTCTACATCGGGCTCATCTGCAACCATGGCGATGACCACGACCACGCGGAGGGGCACGGCGCCGAGGCGCACCACTGAGAATTTACCGCCGGGAGCGTGCTTCGCGTGCGCACGGCGGCAACCGCAACCACAACCAAATCCACCACATGTCCCTCCTCCTCGCTGAAATCACTGGCAACATCGCCAGCGCGTTCGGTCTCCTCGGCGCCGCCATCGGCGTCGGTCTCATCGGCCAGAAGGCCGCCGAGGCCGTCGGTCGCAACCCCGGCGCTTCCGGCAAGGTTCTCGTCCAGGCCATCATCGGCATGGCGCTCGCCGAAGGTCTCGGCATCCTCGCCCTGTTCCTCGCGAAGTAATCCTCCGTTCTTAACCGGCGGTGCCGGGCCTCGCGCCCGGTGCCGTCAGTCCCTTTCCCGCCATGTTGCCCATCCTCCTCGCCGTCACTGAAGCCGCCCACGAATCCGGCGGCATCGCCGAACAGTTCGGCCTCGAGCCGAAGTACGTCATCATGCAGGTGATCAGCTTCCTGATCCTGTCTGGCGTCCTCTACTTCTTCGGCATCAAGCCCACCATCACCACGATGGAGGAGCGCAACCGGAAGATCTCCGACGGCCTGAAGCACGCCGAGGAGACCGCCGCCCGTCTCGCCGCCGCGCAGACCGAGAGCGCCGCCATCATCAAGGCCGCCCAGCTCGACGCCCAGAAGGCCATCGAGGAGGCCCGCAAGGCCGCCAAGGAATTCGGCGACAAGCAGCAGGCCGAGGCCGTCAGCCGCGCCGCCGACATGCTCACCAAGGCCCAGCAGGCCATCGAGCTCGAGCACAAGAAAATGCTCGAGCAGGCCCGCGGCGAAATCGCCCGCCTTGTCGTGAAAACCACCGAGCAGGTTCTCGCCAAGAAACTCTCCGACGCCGATCGCGCCGCCTACAACGACAGCGCCGCCAAGGAACTCGCTTCCCTCTAAGCTCTCAGCTTTTTCCATGGCCGCCGACAAACAAACCAAGCTCCTCGCCAAACAGCTCTTCAAGCTGAGCGTCGTCAACGGCGCCGTGTCGCCCGAGCAGGTCACCGGCGTCCTGGGCTGGGTCGAGAAAACCTCGCCCCGCCGCCCGATCGCGCTGCTCAAGCTCTACCAGCATCTGATCGCCACTGAGCTCGCGAAGTCGCACGCCCGTGTCGAACACGCCGGCCCGGTCGCCGCCGCCACCCTGGGTGCCATCGCCGCTGCGCTGACCAAAAAATACCAGCGCCCGGTCACCGCCACGGCCCAACCCAATCCCAAGCTCCTCGCGGGCCTGCGCATCCGCGTCGGTTCCGACGTCTACGAGTCCTCCGTCGCCGGCCAGCTCGCCTCCCTTTCGGTCTAACCTGCCCTTACGCTCTTAAAGCTTACTCCTTAAAACTTTCCCTTCCGTCATGAGCAACGTCATCGCACAAATCGAACAGCAGATCGCCCAGCTTTCCTCCAAGGCGACCAAGAAGAACACCGGTGTCATCACCGCGGTCGCCGACGGCGTGGCCAAGGTCGAGGGCCTCTCGGACGTCATGTACAACGAGATGGTCTCGTTCCCGGGTGGCGTCATCGGCATCGCGCTCAACCTCGGCGAGGACGAGGTCGGCTGCGTCGTCCTCGGCGACGTTTCCAACCTGAAGGCGGGAGACGAGGTCTCCACGACCGGCAAGCTCCTCTCCATTCCGGTCGGCAAGGCCGTCCTCGGCCGCGTGGTCGACGCCCTCGGCCGCCCGATCGACGGCAAGGGCCCGATCGACGCCAAGGAATCCTACCCGGTCGAGCGCATCGCCCCCGGCATCATCGCCCGCAAGTCCGTCAACCAGCCGCTCTTCACCGGCATCATGGCGATCGACTCCATGATCCCGATCGGCCGCGGCCAGCGCGAGCTCATCATCGGTGACCGCGGCACGGGCAAGACCACGATCTGCGTCGACACGATCATCAACCAGGCGCGCATCAACAAGGTCGGCCTCGCCTCGGGCGACAAGAACTTCCGCCCGGTCTACTCCATCTACGTCGCCGTCGGCCAGAAGCAGTCGAACGTCGTGCGCACCATCTCCGCCCTCGAGGCCGCCGATGCGCTGCAGTACACGATCATCGTCGCCGCCACCGCGGGCGACAACCCGGCCAACCAGTACATCGCCCCGTTCTCCGGCGCCGCCCTCGGCGAGTGGTTCATGGAAAACGGCATGGATGCGCTGATCGTCTATGACGATCTCTCCAAGCACGCTGTCGCCTACCGCCAGATCTCGCTCATCTTGAAGCGCCCCTCCGGCCGTGAGGCATACCCGGGCGACGTGTTCTACCTCCACTCCCGCCTGCTCGAGCGCGCCGCGCGCCTCGACGGCAAGGGCTCGCTCACCGCGCTGCCCGTCATCGAGACGCAGGCCGGCGACGTGTCCGCCTACATCCCGACGAACGTCATCTCGATCACCGACGGCCAGATCTTCCTCGAGACCGATCTCTTCAACCAGGGCATCCGCCCCGCCGTGTCGGTCGGTCTCTCCGTCTCGCGCGTCGGTTCGTCCGCCCAGATCAAGGTCACCAAGCAGGTCGGCGGCAAACTCAAGGGCGAGCTCGCCCAGTTCCGCGAACTCGCGGCCTTCGCCCAGTTCGGTTCCGATCTCGACGCCAAGACCAAGGCCACGCTCGACCGCGGCTCCCGCATCGTCGAACTCTTCAAGCAGCTTCAGCTCAACCCGATCGCGATCGAGGTCCAGGCCTCCCTGCTGTGGGCGCTCCAGAAGAACTACTTCGATTCCATCGAGGTGAAGCACATCGTCGCCGCCGCGAACTCGCTCAAGGACTTCCTCACCACCCGCAAGGCCGACCTGCTCACGAAGATCCGCAACGAGGCCAAGCTGAGCGACGAAATCGAGGCCGGCCTCAAGGCCGCCGGCGACGAGTGGAAGAACACCTTCTCGGCCAAGTAAACTTACGACGAAGACTTACGATATACGACTGAACGAACCGATCTTCGCGCCTCTGCCCGAAATCATAAATCATAAGTCGTAAATCATAAATAGCCCATGGCTTCCCTGAGAGACATCCGCCGGCGCATCAAGTCGGTCAAGAACACCCGCCAGATCACCAAGGCGCTGGAGCTCGTGGCCGCGTCGAAGATGAAGAAGGCGCAGCAGGCTGCCACCGCCGGCCGCCCCTACGCCCTGCTCATGGGCGAGATGCTCGCGGCCGTCGCCGGCCGTATTGAGGAAAGCCAGCATCCCTTCCTCGTCCGCCGCGAGGTCAAGGTGCGCGGCATCATCCTCGTCACCTCCGACATGGGTCTCGCCGGTGCGCTCAACGCCAACCTCTTCAAGCTCGTCATGGACGAGGTGAAGGGACCGGCGAAGTTCGCCGTCATCGGCCGCAAGGGCGCCCAGTTTATCGCCCGCACCAAGCGCGACCTGCTCGCCGACTTCCAGGTCAATGACCGCGTGCCGTTCGCCGATGTCCGCGCCGTCGCCGAGTTCATGGTGAAGCAATACCTCGAGGGCGTTGTCGACACCGTCGAGGTCATCTACCCGCGCTTCAAGAACACGCTCGTCCAGGTCGCCACGAACATCCCGCTCCTGCCGCTCACCAGCCTGACGGATGCCATCGCCCACCTCCGCGACGAGGGCGGCGGCGAATCCGGCAAGGCCGACGACCGCGAAATTCTTTTTGAGCCGGAAGCCGCCAGCGTGCTCGACGCGCTGCTCCCGCTCTACATCAACCGCGGGCTCCACCAGTTCGTCCTCAACGCCAAGGCCTCCGAGCACAGCTCGCGCATGGTCGCGATGAAGACCGCCAAGGACAACGCCACCAAGCTGATCGGCGACCTCTCTCTCGAATACAACAAGGCCCGCCAGGCCGGCATCACGCAGGAAATCCTCGAGATCGCCGCCGCGTCCTTCTCTTCCAACTAATTTAAACACCCAACCCCGCCCGCTTCTCCGTCATGAGCAACCAAGGCAAAATCGTCCAAGTCATCGGCGCCGTCGTCGACGTGCAGTTCGCCGAGAACACCATCCCGCCCATCTATCAGGCGCTCACCATCGACTTCACCGTCGCTGGCAAGAAGGAGACGCTGACCCTCGAGGTGCAGCAGCATCTCGGCGAAGGCCTCGTGCGCGCGATCGCCATGTCCTCCACCGAGGGCCTGGTCCGCGGCCACCCGGTCAACGACACCGGCGCCCCGATCACCGTGCCGGTCGGCGACGGCATCCTCGGCCGCATCTTCGACGTCACCGGCACGCCGGTCGACGGCCGCGGCGCGGTCCCGCACACCAAGCGCTACCCGATTCACCGCGCCGCCCCGGCGCTGGCCGACCAGGACACCAAGGCCGAGATCCTCGAGACCGGCATCAAGGTCATCGACCTGATCTGCCCCTTCATCAAGGGCGGCAAGGCCGGTGCGTTCGGTGGCGCCGGCGTCGGCAAGACCGTCGTCATCCTCGAACTCATCAACAACATCGCCAAGGCGCACGGCGGCTACTCCGTGTTCGCGGGCGTCGGCGAGCGTTCCCGCGAAGGTAACGATCTCTACCACGAAATGTCCGAGGCCGGCGTCATCGACCAGAAGGACCTCAGCAAGTCCAAGGTCGCGCTGGTGTACGGCCAGATGAACGAGCCCCCGGGCGCCCGTATGCGCGTCGCCCTCTCGGCCCTCGCGATGACCGAGTACTTCCGCGACGAGAAGAACCAGGACGTGCTGCTCTTCATCGACAACATCTTCCGCTTCTCGCAGGCCGGTTCCGAGGTGTCCGCCCTCCTCGGCCGCTCGCCGTCCGCGGTGGGTTACCAGCCGACGCTCTCGAACGAGATGGGCATCCTCCAGGAGCGCATCACCTCGACGAAGAAGGGCTCCATCACCTCCGTGCAGGCCGTGTACGTGCCCGCGGACGATCTCACCGACCCGGCGCCGGCGAACACCTTCGCCCACTTGGACTCGACGATCGTGCTCGAGCGCTCCATCGCCGAACTCGGTATTTACCCGGCCGTCGATCCGCTCGCTTCCGTTTCCAAGGCCCTCCAGCCCGACATCGTCGGCGAAGAGCACTACAAGGTCGCCCGCGAAGTGCAGCGCGTCCTCCACCGCTACAAGAATCTCCAGGACATCATCGCAATCCTCGGTCTCGATGAGCTTTCCGCCGACGACAAGCTCACCGTCTACCGCGCCCGCAAGATCCAGCGCCTCCTCTCGCAGCCGTTCGCGGTCGCCGAGGTCTTCACCGGCACCCCGGGCAAGTACGTCCCGGTCAAGGAAACCGTCCGCGGCTTCAAGATGCTGCTCGACGGCGAACTCGACCACATCGGCGAGACCGACTTCTACATGAAGGGCGGCATCGACGAAGTCATCGCGGCCCACGGCAAGAAGTGATCCGGAGAAACCACTAATCCACACTAATCCACGCTAATGATTCTGATCTCTTCCTGATTAGTGATCATTAGTGTCCATTAGTGGTTAAATCCAAATGTCCTTAACTCTCGAAATCGTAACGCCGGAAGCGAAAGTCTATTCCGACACCATCGACGCCGTCGTTATCCCGACGGTCGAGGGCGAGATCGGCGTTCTCCCCGGCCACATCCCGCTGCTCACGCAGATCGAGCACGGCGAGCTCCGCGTCACCAAGGGCACGGCCACGCACATGCTCGCGGTCAGCGGCGGTTTCGCCCAGATCGACGGCGACCGGGTGCGCGTGCTCGCCGAGCACGCCATCACCGAGGAGAAGATCGACGAGAATGCCGTCGAAGCCGCGCTCAAGCGCGCCGAGGAGCAGCTTAAGGCCGCCAAGGACATGGACCCGCAGCAGTACGAACACCTCCAGAACTTGGTGCGCTACTCCGGCGTCCAACTCGCGGTGAAGCGCCGCCTGCGCTAAGTCAAAATAGCACCTTTCCGAGGGCCGGTCTCACGACCGGCCCTTTTCTTTGGTGTAGCAGCGATCGTAAGATCGCTGGCCGGAAGCGTACCGGACCCACCCCTCGCTCTCCGCTTCTCACTCCGTCATCCTGAGCCGTGCGAAGGATGACGAGGCAAAAATCACATCGCTCTCATCCGGTTTCACCTCCACCGCCACCTCACCGCGCCTCGCGCCCGCGATATTCCGAAGGCGAGCACCGCGCGAAGCGCCGGAAGCGCTTCGTGAAATAAAACGGATCCTCGAATCCCGTCTCCGCCGCGATCTCCGCCACCGGCAGGCTGCTGTGGGCGAGCAACTGCTGCGCCAGCCGCAACCGCAGTTCCTCGCTGTAGCGCTGCGGTGTCTGGCCCGTCTGCTCCTTGAAAAGATGGCTCAACCGGGACATCGACAACCCGCAGGCCCTCGCCACCGATTCCAGTCGGAAAGGCTCCGCCGAGCGTTCGGCCAGGTAGCTCATCGCCCGGCGAATCCGGTCGTCCAGCCTCGCCCGGCCGTCCTCGGCCGTCGCCTGCTGCGCCCACAACAGCGCCTCCTCGAGTGCGTTCAGCGCGAACTCCACGGCGTCGCCATGCGGGCGCTTCAGCGTCGCGGCCGTGCGCAGCATCGCCGCCTCAAAACTCTCCCGCACTTCACCCGCCGGCAGCGTGAGCCAGCCCACGCCACGCACCGCCTCCGGCCAGCGAATCCAGGCGCGCCAGTTCGGACGCGGGCGAAAATGCGCCCATAACAACCGCCAGCGCCCTTCTTCCAGGTCGGTGCCATAGTCCTGCGCCACCTCCGGCGAGAAGAGCACCGCTTCACCAGTGGCCAAACGCCGGGCATTCCCGTTTAGCACGATATTCCCGGCTCCCGCGCGGGTATAGATCAGCAACCAGTCCCCGCTGCCACCGGGGCGCCAATTCGCGTAGTCTGTGCCGCGATCAAACTCGCTCGCCATCACAAATTCCACCGGCCGGTGCGGGGTTTCCAAGCGGGACATGACAGCAGGATATTCCAGCTTCTTTGCCGGGCAATCCATTCCTTCGGCCACCGGACCGTGGTAGATTTTTGCATGGTTGCTTCCGTTACCCCCACCGCGCCCCTGATCTCGGCCGCGCAAGTCGCCCTGTTCCAACGCGACGGCTACTGCGTCGTCGAGAGCCTGTTTAGTCCCGAGGAAATCCCCGCCATCCTCGCCTTCTTCGAGGAGTTCAAGCTGCAGGGCGGG
>Ga0114942_1000250_pt1 | contig 14998 bp, 9 predicted proteins | sample LowerColdCreek_FD_88674 | JGI IMG/M metagenome (GOLD analysis project Ga0114942, IMG submission 88674) | Groundwater microbial communities from Cold Creek, Nevada to study Microbial Dark Matter (Phase II) - Lower Cold Creek | ecosystem: Environmental > Aquatic > Deep subsurface > Groundwater ... | reverse complement strand
GCCGGTGCGCGAGTTGCCCCGGCGCTTCAGGTCATGCATCGCGATGGTCGTCGTGACGACGGCGTCCATGATGCCCTCGGGGATCTCGCTGCCGTCGTCCAGCAGGATGGCCGGGTTGGTCATCAGGTGGCCGACATTGCGCACGAACATCAGCGAGCGGCCATGCAGCGTGACGGTGCCGCCGCTGGGCCCGGTGTAGACGCGGTCTGCGTTCAGCCGGCGCGTGAAGGTCTTGCCGCCCTTGGCGACCTCCTCGGTCAGCGTGCCCAGCTGGATGCCCAGCCAGTTGCGGTAGGCCAGCAGCTTGTCCTCGGCATCGACGGCGGCGACGGAGTCTTCCAGGTCGAGGATGGTCGACAGGGCCGACTCCAGCACCACATCGGCCACGCCGGCCGCGTCGCTCTGGCCGATGGCCGTCGAGCGGTCGATGCGGATGTCCAGGTGCAGGCCGTGGTGGACCAGCAGCACGCTGGTCGGCGCGGCGGCGTCGCCCTGGTAGCCGGCGAAGGCGGCCGGGTCCTGCAGGCCGGTGGTTGTGCCCGAGGCCAGCGTGATGACGAGCTGCCCGCCTTCCACGCGGTAGCCGGTCGAATCGGCATGCGAGCCGGCGGCCAGCGGCGCGGCCTGGTCCAGCACCTGGCGGGCGAAGGCGATGACCTTGGCGCCGCGCACCGGGTTGTAGCCACCGCCGCGGTTGGCGCCATCGGCTTCGGAGATCGCGTCCGTGCCGTACAGCGCGTCATACAGCGAGCCCCAGCGCGCATTGGCCGCGTTCAGCGCATAGCGTGCGTTCAGGATGGGCACCACGAGCTGCGGGCCGGCCTGCAGCGCCAGTTCGGCGTCGACATTGGCGGTGGTGGCCTGCACCTGCGCGGGCGGCTCGACGAGGTAGCCGATGCGGCTCAGGAAGCTGCGGTAGGCCGGCATGTCGGTGATCGGGCCGGGGTGGGCCTCGTGCCAGGCATCCAGCTCGGTCTGCAGGCGGTCACGCTCGGCCAGCAGCGCGCGATTCATCGGCGCCAGCTCGTGGGCGATCCTGCTGAAGCCGGCCCAGAAGGCCTCGCTGGCCACACCGGTGCCGGGCAGCACCTCGGTGTCGATGAAGCGGGCCAGGTCGGTGTCGACCTGCAGGCAATGGAGCGTGGTGCGGCTGGCGGTGGACATGGGCGAACTCCTGGCAAAGGGGCTAAACACGGATAGCGAAATCTAGCGCTCCTGGGTGTCGGCATTCACCGTGTGGCGTGTGATTCATCTGTGACTCAAACGCAAAGGTGGGCGCCGGAACTGCTGTGTTTGCATGTCGGCGCCAGCACAATCGCCGGAATGGACAAGCTCAAGCAGATCGAGTCCTTCGTGCTCGTCACGGCAAAGGGCAGCCTCACGGCGGCGGCGCAGGCCGAAGGCGTGGCGCCCGCCGTCATGGGCCGGCGGCTGGACGCGCTGGAGGCGCGCCTGGGCGTCAAGCTGATGCTGCGCACCACGCGGCGGCTGACGCTGACGCCCGAGGGCCAGGCCTTCCTGGAGGACTGCCAGCGCGTCATCACCGCGCTGGCCGATGCCGAGGCGGCCGTCAGCGCCGGTGGCCTCAAGGCCAGCGGCCACCTGCGCGTGACCGCCCCGGCCGGCTTTGGTCGCCGCCATGTCGCGCCGCTGGTGCCAGCCTTTCTCGCCGAGCATGCCGAGCTGAGCCTGTCGCTCAACCTCAGCGACCGCGTCGTCGACATCGTCCACGAGGGCTTCGACTGCGCCGTGCGCGTGGGCGACTTGCCGGACTCCAGCCTCGTCAGCACCCGCCTGGCCGACAACCGCCGCCTCTGCGTCGCCGCCCCCGGCTATCTGAAGCGCGCCGGCACGCCCAAGCACCCCGACGACCTCGCCCGCCACGCCTGCCTGACGCTCAGCTCCGAGGCCAGCCAGACGCGCGGCTGGGCCTTCCTGGTGGACGGCGCCGTGCAGCACCTGCGCCTGAGCGCGCGGCTGGACTGCAGCGACGGCCAGGTGCTGCACGACTGGTGCGTCGGCGGCCTGGGGCTGGCCTGGCGCAGCACCTGGGAGGTCGAGGCGGACATCGCGACCGGTCGGCTCGTCAGCGTGCTGGACGAGTTCGCCGCGCCGCCCAACGGCATCTACGCGGTGTTCCCGCAGTCACGGCATCTGCCGCTGCGGGTGAGGTTGTGGGTGGAGCATTTGCGGGCGCACTACGGGCGGGCGGACTACTGGCGCAATGGATCTGCAATGACCGGGTGACGCCGGGACGCGGGGGCACGCAATTGCTCCATGTCCCCCGGGCCGCAAGCGGCCCTCCTCCTTTACTTGCGCAATTGCGTGCCCCCGCATCCCGGCTTTCCACCAGCGTATTTCGCGGCGACAAGCCAATGCAGCGAAAGCAGGCCCGCCCGTCCTCCTGCACCCACCTGGCTCACGCTGATGTTCAATCCCCGAACTGCACCTTCGCCCGCTTGCCCGCCCATGCATCGAACTTGCCCGCGTAAGCCTCTTCGACGCGGTTGCGCTTGACCTTGAACGTCGGCGTGATGAAGCCGTTGTCCACGGTCCACGGCGTCTTGATGAGCACCAGCGTGTCGAGCTGCTCATGCGGGTCCAGCTTGGCGTTCACGTCGGCCAGATGCTGGGTCAGCTCGGCCTGCAGGGCGGCCGCGTCGCTGCTGGCGCGCTGCACGCCTTGCGGCGACAGCATGGCGATGCCCAGCGGCTGGCCCATGTTGGCGCCGGCCACGCAGACGGCCTCGATGGCGGGGTTCATGCCCAGCTTGTCTTCGATGGGCGCGGGCGCCACGTACTTGCCCTTGCTGGTCTTGAACAAGTCCTTCACGCGGCCGGTGATGCGCACGCAGCCTTCGGCGTCCTGGCTGGCCTTGTCGCCGGTGCGCAGCCAGCCGTCCTCGGTGAAGCTGTCGCGCGTCTGCTCAGGCGCCTTGTAGTAGCCCAGCATGACGGCGGGGCTGCGCATCTGCAGCTCGCCGCTGTCGGGATCGATGCGCACCTGCACGCCCTCGTAGGCCGGGCCCACGGTGCCGCGCTGGTTCTTGCCCGGCAGCGTCAGGTGGGACAGGGCCAGGTTCTCGGTCATGCCGTAGCCCTCGTTGATGTGCAGGCCCAGGGCCGCATACCACTCCAGCAGCGCCACCGGCATGGGTGCCGCGCCGCCGGCGGCGAACTTGCATTCGTTCAGGCCCAGCGCCTTGAGCACCTTCTTGCGCACCAGGCCGCCAATGATGGGCAGGCGCAGCAGCTTGTTGAGCTTGGGCTGCGGCATCTTGGCCTGCACGCCCTGCTGGAACTTCACCCACAGCCGCGGCACGGAGAAGAAGATCGTGGGCAGTGCGCGCTGCAGGTCGGCAGCGAAGGTGTCCAGCGACTCGGCGAAGTACACCCGGATGCCGCGCGCCAGCCAGCCCTGCTCCACCAGCGTGCGCTCCACCACGTGGGCCAGCGGCAGGTAGGACAGCATGCGGTCCGCGCCGGTCATGGGAATGCGCTTGAGGCCGGCGTCCACGGCCCAGGCGAAGGCGCCGAAGGTGTGCATCACGCCCTTGGGCAGGCCGGTGGTGCCGGAGGTGTAGATGAGGGTGCACAGTTCGTCGGCATCGCGGGTGATCTCGCCACGCAGAGGCTCGGTGCGGGCGCAGATGGCGTCCCAGCCCTCGTACGTGGCTTTCGCGTCGTCGGGCGACAGCGCGTAGCTGGCGCCGGGCAGGCCGGCCGGCACGCCGGGCTTCATGCCTTCCCAGCCGTCCAGCTTGCCGACGAAGACGAAGCGCGCCTCGCTGTGCGTGAGGATCTGCGTGATGGTCTCGGCCGCCAGCGTCGGGTACAGCGGCACGCTGACATAACCGGCCATCCAGATGGCCAGGTCGCTCATCAGCCACCAGGCGCAGTTCTTGGACAGGATGGCCACCTTGGCATCGGCCGGCCAGCCTTCGGCGGCACCCTTGGCCTTGAGGAAGGCGGCCATGCGGCGCACCTGGTCGCCCACCTGGGCCCAGGTGAAGTCCTGGACGGCGGTGCCGCCCATGGGCTGGGTCAGCGTGACGGCGTTGCCGGCACTGCGTTCCCAGTGGTACAGGCGTTGCAGGGCGAGTTGATCGGCGGCGATGGTGGCCATGGCGGTCTCCTGGTCTTCTTCGGGGAGGGGAAGTTACCTGCATGGCCCGGCACTGCCCCTACGGGTAAACGCGTTTTTGCGTGGAGAGTTGACCCTAAAAACGCCAGTCGCATTCCGCCGGCAAGTCCTGCGCCAGTCGGTTGGCGAGGCCGGCCAGCGGGTGGGGCGCGGCGGTCAGCGTGGTCAGCTTGGCCGGCCTTGCCTGCTCGGCGCGGGCCAGGGCGTCCGCCCAGGGCTGGCCGTCGGCGCGCAGGGCGCAGGCCAGCTGCAGCCGGGCGCTCCACTCGGTCAGGCCCTGGCGCTCCGGCAGGGCATCGAAATACGCCACGCGCTCGCGTGCTGCCGCGAGCGCGGCCTGCGGCGTGCCAGCCTGCCGGCCTTCGAAGACAGCGATGCGGCTCAAGGTGTTGCGCGCCTGGGCGAGCACCGGGCGCAGCGCCTGCAGCCGTGCTGCCAGCTCGCGCGCCAGCGCCTGGCCGGCGGCGCCCGCGCCCGGCGCCAGCGCGACGCGGCCCAGCATCAGCAGGCCGTCGACGCGGCGCACGTCGCCGATCAGCGGCGCGCCGTCCAACTGCACCAGCGCTTGCGCGGCGGCCTGCACGGCGTCGGCGTCGGCCGCGCCGGCCGCCAGCACGCGGGCCTCCAGCAGCTGGGTGCGCCGCAGCACGCCGGTGACCGCGTCTTCCGCGCCGGCCGCCTCGGTGTCCGCCTGGGCGCGTTCCAGCTGGGCGCGTGCGGCGTCAAACTCGCCCAGTTGTTGCAGGTAGATCGCCAGCTGCTGGCGCATCAGCGTGCTGCCATGGTTGCCGGGGCGGGCCAGCGCGTCCCAGCGGGCCACGAGCTCGTTGCTGCGGGCCGTGGCGGCGGCGGCGCTGTCTGCAGCAAGCCGCCAGGAGGTGAAGACGTGGTTGCGCTCCAGCACCAGGCTCGGCCGCACGCGCACGGGCTCCGCGGGGCGCCACAGCGGCCGGGTGGTTTCCAGCAGCGCGACGGCCTCGCGGATGCGCCCCTCGCTGGTCAGCACCACGCTGACATAACCCTTGAACCGGGCGTGCTCCATCGGGTTGCTGGCGTTGACCATGTCGTTGGAGCGGCGGCCGATGTCCAGCTCGCGGCGGGCGTCGGCAAAGCGGCCCATGCGCGCATACGCCACCAGCAGATGCATGCGCAGCGCGTGGGACTGCTCGCTCATCTGGCCATTGCGGGCGTCCATGCGCGGCAGGACCGGCTCCAGCAGGTCGATGACGGGTTGCCCGCCCGCCACGGCGGAGTGGATGTTGGCGAGCGCGACGGCTGCGTCGTCGGCTCGCGGGTGCGTGGCCCCGAACGCAGCGCGGGCATGGGTCAACCGCGCCTGCGCCAACTCGGCGGCGACGCCGAAACGCTGCAGCGCGAAATAGGTCTTGCCCAGCGTGTCGTAGATGCGGTCCTTGACCTCGGGCTCGTCATTGAAACGCTCGGTCAGCTCCTGCCGCTTCTTGTCCAGCAGCTCGATCACCGTGGGCTGGCGGCCGGCGTTGCGGTCTGGGCTTGCCGCGCTGAGGACTTCGCTCAGATAGCCCGTCACGAGCTCCGCCCGCGCGGCCGCTGCCTGGGCTTGGGCCCGCTGCCAAAGCGCCGCTGTCATGCCCGCCGTGAGCGCCGCGAAGACCAGGCTGCCGCCCAGCGCCACGGCCGCATTGCGCCGCGTCCACAGCCGCACGCGGTGGCGCCAGTCATCGCGGCGCACGCTGACGGGGCGCCTGGTCAGCCAGCGCTGCAGGTCGTCGATGAGGGCGCCCACGCTGGTGTAGCGCTCGGCCGGGTTCTTGCGCAAGGCCTTGGCGACGACGGCCTCCAGGTCGCCGTCCACACGGCGGACGTCGGGGGGGCGCCCGGGGCCGGCCTCGGCGGTGTCGTCCTCGGCCCGGCCCAGCGTCTGCCGCAGGCGACGTGCTTCGCCGTGCACGACTTCATGCTCCAGCGCCGTGCGGCTCAGGCCCCGCTTGCCGAAGGGCAGCTGGCCGGTGGCCAGCTCGTGCAGCATGACGCCGAGCGAATAGATGTCCGCCGCCGCGCCGATGGCGCCGCCGGTGATCTGCTCCGGCGCCGCATAGGCCGGGGTCAGGCGACGTCCGGTCATCTGCGTCAGCGCGTTGTCGGACTGCTGGCCCGAGTCGTCCAGCAGGCCGGCGATGCCGAAGTCCAGCAGCTTGGGCGAGTCCTGGTCATCGACGACGACGTTGCTGGGCTTCAGGTCGCGGTGAACGATGAGCTGGGCATGCGCGTACTCGACGGCACTGGCGACGGCGACGAGCAGCTTCACCCGCTCGGCCAGCGGCCGGCCGCGCACGTGCTCGGACAGCCCGTGCCCCGCCACGTACTCCAGCACGAGGAAGGCGCGGCCGTCCTTCTCGCCGGCGTCCAGCAGGCGAGCGATGCCGGGGTGGGCCAGCCGGCCCAGCAGGGCCCGCTCGCGGGCGAAGCGCTCGGCCAGGCCGGCGCCCGCCACGTCCTCTCGCAGCAGCTTGATGGCGGCCTCGCCCTGGTAGAGGCCGTCCGCACGCTCGGCCCGCCAGACCTGGCCCATGCCGCCTTCGCCCAGCAGCTCGGCCAGGCACCAGGCGCCGAAGCGGTCGCCGGGCTGGGCGGAAGGCGGTGCAGGCTCGGACAGCGCGCCGGCCAGTTGCTGCTGGAAGCCGAAGATGCTGCTGCCCACCACGGTCGGCACGTTGGCGGGAAGGTTGGCCAGCATGCGCCTGAGCGGCGCGGCCAGCTCGGGCGGCAGTGCGGCCAGCCGCGCCTCGCGCTCGGCTGCGGGGAGGTCTGTCAGCTCATCGAGCAACTGCGACAGCCGCTGCCAGTCCGCGATCTGCATGGCGTGCCTGGCGGGGTCAGTACGTCGTGTCGGGCGGGTCGCCGAGCAGTTCCTGCAACAGCGCCCGCGCCTTCAGCAGCTCGCGGTTGATGCTGCGCGTGGACAGGCCGCGCAGCGTCGCGACCTCGGCGATGGTCAGGCCGGCGAAGCCGATCATCTCGATCAGCTCGTACAGGCCGGCGTCCAGCTCGCGCATGCGTGCCAGCGCCTGGTCCAGGCCGATCAGGTCGACGGCCTGGCTCTGCACATCGGCCACGTCGTCGGCGGCCGACAGGGTCACCATGACCGCGTCGCCGCCGCGCTTGTCGCGGCCCTCGGTGCGCAGGTGGTCGATGACGACCGAGCGCAGCACGCGGCCCACGTAGGCGAAGAACTGGCCGCGCGTGTCGCCCTGCAGGCCTTGCTGGTCGGCCATGCGCAGGAAGCCCTCGTGCACCAGGGCGGTGGTGTTCAGCCCGGCAGCGCGGCCACTCTGGGCCAGGCGCATGCGGGCCACGCGCTTGATCTCGGGATAGAGCACCGCATAGAGCTGCTGCAGCGAGGCCGCGTCGCCGCGCGCGGTGCCGGCGAGCAGCTCGGTGATCGCGGGCGTGGTCACCACGTCAACCTTCCTGGAAGGCTGCCAGCGCGGCAGCGACATCGGCCTCGCTCGCTTCGCGCTGCACCGGCGCGTCCGCGACCCAACCTTCGCGCTTGAGCCGCGCCACCCACTGGCCGGCGTCGCGGCCTTGCTCGAAACCGCTGCTCTGCAGCAGCAGCGCGCCGTCGGCCGACAGCAGCTTGAAGTAGAACTTGCCGTCCGCCTCGCGGTACTGCTTGAAGACGGGCAGCGCGGCCTTCTCGGTCTTGGCCTGGGCGGTGGCCGCTGTGGCCGTGTAGGGCCGCAGGCCGACGGCCTCGCGCAGCTGCTTGAGGAAGGGCACGGCGATGGTGCGGGCCTTGGCGGCGCCGGCCTGCAGGATGGCTTCGAGCTGCTCGGGGTGGGCCATCAGCTGGGCATAGCGCTCACGCATCGGGCCGATCTGCTTCTCGATAAGCCCAACAAGTTGCTGCTTGGCATCGCCCCACGACAGCCCCAGCTGCAATTGACCTCTGAACGTTGCACGCTCAGCAGGCGTAGCAAATGCGTCGTAGATCGTCACGAGTGCTTGGCCTTCGGGGTCCTTGGGCTCGCCGGGCAACTTCGAGTCGGTGACGATGCGCGCCACAGCGTCCTTCAGCGCTTGGGCACCGCCCTCGAAGAGCGGGATGACGTTGTCGTAGCTCTTGCTCATCTTGCGGCCGTCCAGCCCCGGCAGCAGCTCCATCTCGGTGTCGGTCACGGCCTCGGGCAGCGTGAACCGCTCCCGGCCCTTGCCGAACTGGTGGTTGAAACGCTGCGCTACGTCGCGGGCCATCTCGATGTGCTGGATCTGGTCCTTGCCCACGGGCACCTTGTGCGCGTTGAACATCAGGATGTCGGCCGCCATCAGCACCGGGTAGCTGAACAGGCCCATGCTGACGTTGGCGTCCGGCTCCTCGCCGGCGGCCACGGCGGCATCCACCGCAGCTTTGTAGGCGTGGGCGCGGTTCATCTGGCCCTTGGCCGTCACGCAGGTCAGCAGCCAGGTTAGCTCGGGGATCTCGGGGATGTCGCTCTGGCGGTAGAAGGTGACGCGGTCGGCGTCCAGGCCGGCGGCCAGCCAGGTGGCGGCGATGGCGCGGCTGGAGTGGGCGAGGCGGTCCGGGTCGTCGCACTTGATCAGCGCGTGGAAGTCGGCCATGAAGAAGAAGCTCTCCACGCCGGGCGCGCGGCTGGCCGCAATGGCGGGGCGGATCGCGCCGACATAGTTGCCGAGGTGCAGGGTGCCGGTCGTGGTGATGCCGGTCAGGACGCGTTGGGACATGTCAGGGTCGAGGCCAAAAGTTCGCGACCCGGATTGTGGCGTCAGCTTCGCTTGCGTGCCGGGGGTGCGGCCACTGACGCCCGCCACGTCACGGAGATGTCGAACTGTCGCGACACCGGCAGTTCCGCGTCGTAGCAGCGGTTCAGCAGCCAGTTCAGCCCGGCCAGCGTGACTTCGTGGCTGGGGATGTGCACCGACGTGAGGCGCGGTGCGGCGAAGGCGGCGCTGGGCGAGTCGTCGTAGCCCAGCACCGACACCTCGTGCGGCACCGACACGCCGCGTTCCTGAAAGTGCGCCAGCAGGCCGATGGCCATCTCGTCGTTGGCGCAGAACACGGCCGTCGGCAGCTTCTTGAGCTTGAGCAGCACGTCCGCGGCGTCCCAGCCGGCCTGGTTGGAGAAGTCGCCCGGCACGGTCAGCACCTTGGCCACGTCCAGGCCGCGCTGGGCCAGCTCGCCTAGGAAGCCGGCGATGCGCGCCACGTTGTCGGGCGAGGTCGTCGGGCCGGAGACGACGGCGATGTCCTTGTGCCTGTGCTGCAGCAGCGCGCCTGCGGCCTGCACGCCGCCCTGCACGTGGTCGGCCGTGAAGCATTGCGCCTTGAAGCGGTCGAACTGGCGGTTCAGCACGACCACCTGTCGCGCTGCCGGGCCAAGCGCCTTCAGGTCCTCGTCCTGCAGCGCGTTGGACATGACGATGAGGCCGTCGCAGTCGCGGTCCAGCAGGAAGCGCATGCCGTCGTTCGTCTCGGCACGCTCGTCCGCCCGGCCCGTGCCGAACGCCACCACCATGTGCAGGCCCTGGCCGCGCAGCACCGTGTCGATGACGCGCAGGATGGGCGTGTAGTAGGTGCCCAGCAGGTAGGGGATGTAGACGCCGATCAGTTTGGACCTGCCGTTGCCGAGGGACCGCGCCGCGTGCGAAGGCCGGAACTTCAGCTGCGCGATGACCTGGCGCACCCGCTCGGCCGTGGCCGGCGCGACGGAGCCGTTGCCGCTGATGACGCGCGACGCGGTGCCCACGCCGACGCCGGCGACGCGGGCCACATCCTTGATGGTTGCCATGCGCTCGCTGTCGCCGTTCAGAGCGGGCACAGGGCCGGTGGGTCGGCCCGCTCGGGCAGGGGCTTGGCTGCCGCCGTGGCTTCCTTGCCGCTCAGGCCGGCGCCGAGGGGCCACTGGGGCCTGGCGTCGCGTGTGCTGAACTGGCAGGGCCCCGCCGGCCAGGGGAAGGGCAGGCGGCCGGTGAAGCCGGGCCAGGTCTTGCCGGCGCCGGGTTCGACCAGGACGTCCACCAGGCCCGCGCCCTCGCTGCCCGGCAGCCAGGCGGCGATGAAGGCGTCGCTCCTGTTGGCCAGGTCGTTGACGTACAGCGGCCGGCCCGAATACAGCAGCGTGACAACCGGCGTGCCGCGCCCGGCCACCTTCTGCAGCACGGCCGCGTCCTTGGGGTGGCGGCGGCTGTGGCGGATGTTCTCGGTCAGGCGCACATCGCCCTCGCCCTCGGCATAGGGCTCCTCGGCCAGCACGGCGACGACGGCGTCGAAGCGGGCCGGGTCGTGGGTCGAACCATCGGCGTCGAACGTCACCTGCGTGGCGCCCAGGCGCTGGCGCAGCGCGGCCAGCAACGTGGTGGCCTGCGGGTAGTCGGCGTTGCTCGTGTCGCGGCCCTGCCAGGTCACGCTCCAGCCGCCGGCCTGGCGCTTCACGTCGTCGGCCGCCTCACCGACGACCAGCACGCGCGCCGTGGCCTTGAGCGGCAGCAGACCCGGCTTGTGCTTGAGCAGCACCATCGACTCGCGCACCGCGCGGCGGGCCAGCTCGGGCGCCTGCAGCGCCTCGACCGTGGCGGGCACGGCGCTGGGCGCCGACATGCTGAACTTCACGCGCAGGATGCGGCGCACGGCGTCGTCCAGGCGCGCCATCGGGATGCGGCCCTGCTCGACGGCGCGCACGGTGTTGGCGTGGAACTCCTTCCACTTGAAGGGCACCATGACGATGTCCATGCCGGCGTTGAGGGTGGCCGGGCAGTCCTCCACCGTGCAGCCGGGCACCTGGGCCTGGCCGTCCCAGTCGCTGACGATGAGGCCGTCGAACGCCAGCCGTGTTTTCAGCACATCGGTCAGCAGCGTCTTGTTGCCGTGCATCTTGCCGTGCTCGACGTAGTCGGCGCTGTCCGTCCAGCTGCTGAAGGAGGCCATCACGGTCAGCACGCCGGCGTCCAGCGCGCCGAGGTAGCCGGCGCCGTGCACGTTGGCCAGTTCGGTGGGCGATGCATGTGCCACGCCCTGGTCGATGCCGCGGCGCGTGCCGCCGTCGGCGACGTAGTGCTTGGCGGTGGCCAGCACGCCGCGGCCGTCCTTCAGGCCGTCCTGCAGGCCTTCCACGGCGGCCTGGCCGAGGCGGCGCACCAGGGCCGGGTCGGCGCTGTAGCTCTCGTAGGTGCGGCCCCAGCGCACGTCCTGCACGACGGCCAGCGTCGGCGCGAACGCCCAGTGCAGGCCGGTGGCGCGCACGGCGCGGGCGGTGGCGCGGCCGATGTCGCGCACGAGGTCGGTATTGCGCGTCGCGCCCAGGCCGATGTTGTGCGGGAAGAGCGTCGCGCCGCGCACGTTGTTGTGGCCGTGCACCGCGTCCGTGCCCCAGATCAGCGGGATGCCCGGCGTGGCCTGCAGCGCAGCGACCTGGAACTTCTCGGACAGCGCCCGCCACTGCGCGGGTGTGGCGGCCTTGTCCAGATCGGGCCAGCCGCCGCCGCCATTCAGCACGGTGCCGATGGCGTACTCGCGCACCTCGTCGGGCGTGATGGCGCGGATCTCAGGCTGCACGATCTGGCCCACCTTCTGGCGCACGGTCAGCGTCTTCAGCGCGGCCTCGACCTTGGCCTCGATCACCGGGTCGCGCACGGACTGGCGCGCTGGCCAGGCCTTCACGATGGCGTCGCTGTCGGCAGCCTGAGTGCCGGCGGCGGCCAGCAGCAGCGCCAGCGCAAGAGTGGGTTGTCTCATGTGTTGCTTTCGTTGGGAGCGCGACGGTAGGGGTTCGCAACTGCGGCCGTCAAGACCTGCAATTGCGCGAGTGCGTGGAATCGGTTCCAATTCTGCGCCATGACGACGCACATCCTCCCCACCCGCCAGGACTTCCCCGCCGACTTCCGCTGGGGCGTGTCCACCTCTTCCTTCCAGATCGAGGGCGCCGGCCAGGCCGATGGCAAGGGCGAGTCCATCTGGGACCGCTTCTGCCAACAGCCCGGCCGCATCCGCGATGGCTCCAACGCGTTGGTGGCGTGCGACCACTACCACCGGTTCCCGCAGGACCTCGACATGGCCCAGGCGATGGGCGTCAACGCCTACCGCTTCTCCATCGCCTGGCCGCGCATCCTGCCCACGGGGCGTGGCACCGTGAACGAGGCCGGCCTGGCCTTCTACGACCGGCTCGTCGACGGCATGCTGGAACGCGGCCTGGACCCCTGGGCCACGCTCTACCACTGGGACCTGCCGCAGGCGCTGCAGGAGCAGGGCGGCTGGATCTCGCGCGACACGGTGGCGGCCTTCCTGGAATACACCGACATCGTCACCCGCCGCCTGGGCGACCGCGTCAAGCACTGGATCACGCACAACGAGCCCTGGTGCTCCTGCATGATGGGTTACTGGGAGAACATCCACGCGCCCGGCGGCACCAGCCTGGCCGACGCGCTGCAGGCCAGCCACCATGTGCTGCTGTCGCATGGCCAGGCCATCCCGGTCATCCGCCGCAACTCGGCCGGCGCCGACATCGGCATCACGCTCAGCCTGCACCCCATCACCGCCGCCTCCGGCAGCGCCGAGGACGCCGCCGCCGTGAAGCGCCACGACGGCCTGCGCAACCGCTGGTTCCTGGACCCGCTGTTCGGCCGAGGCTATCCCGCCGACACGCTGGCACTCGTCGGCGACGCGGCCCCCTCCGTGCTGCCCGGCGACCTCGCGGCAATAGCCACCGCGACCGACTTCCTCGGCGTGAACTACTACTTCCCCGAGATGGTCAAGGACGACCCGGCCGGTGGCCCGATGCGCGCCAGCCTGGTCGAGAAGCATGGTGTGGAGCGCACCGGCTTCGGCTGGGAGGTCTCGCCGCAAGGCCTGGTCGACCTGCTGACGCGCGTGCAGCGCGACTACAACCCGGCGGTCATCCAGCTCACCGAGAACGGCTCCACCTTCGAAGACGTGCTGACGCCCGACAGCCGCGTGCACGACAAGGAGCGCCTGTCCTACCTGCAGCGCCACCTGGCCGCGCTCAAGGTCGCTGTGGACGCCGGCGTGCCGGTGAAGGGCTACTTCGCCTGGAGTCTGCTGGACAACTTCGAGTGGGCCGAGGGCTATCTGCGCCGCTTCGGCCTGGCCTATGTCGACTACGCCACGCAGCAGCGCACGCTGAAGGACAGCGGCCTCTGGTATGGCCAGTTCTTGAATGAATGATTAACAACCCGAGACCCGCGTTCGAGGCTGTTCAGGCGGTTTCTGAATGAAATATTACAGGGTCGACCCTCAGGCGCGGTGAGCCGCGACGGGCGACACTGCGCTCCGACCAAGCACAAGAACCGGAGACAAGATGACGTTCGCCCGCCACGCCCTGGCCGCCGCCGTGCTCGCCAGCGCGGTCCTGCCCGCCTTCTCTCAAGCCCCGCCGAGCACCCCGTTGAAGGCCGAGGTCATCCACTGGTGGACCTCCGGCGGCGAGTCCGCCGCCGTCAAGACGCTGGCCGAGGCCTACAAGGCCCAGGGCGGCCTGTGGGTGGACACGGCGGTGGCGCTGGGCGAGCAGGCGCGCTCCGTGGCCATCAACCGTATCGCCGGCGGCAACCCGCCGACCGCCGCGCAGTTCAACACCACGCAGCAGTTCCGCGACATCGTCGACCAGGGCTACCTCAACAACGTCGATGCCGTGGCCCAGCGCGACGGCTGGGACAAGTTCCTGCCGCAGCTCGTGCTGGACGTCATCCGCGTCAACGGCCACTACTACGCCGCGCCGGTCAACATCCACAACATGAGCTGGTTCTGGTTCTCCAAGGCCGCCTTCAAGAAGGCCGGCATCGCCGACGAGCCCAAGACCTTCGACGAACTCTTCGCTGCGCTGGACAAGCTCAAGGCCGCCGGCATCGTGCCGCTGGCCCATGGCGGTCAGCCCTGGCAGGACGGCATCGTCTTCACCGCCACGCTGGCCCACTACGGCGGCCGCGATCTCTACCTGAAGGTCTTCCGCGATCGCGACCCCAAGGCCATCATGGGCGAGGACTTCAAGAAGGTGCTGCTCGCCTACAAGCGGCTGCAAGGCTATGTCGACAAGGGCTCGCCCGGCCGCAACTGGAACGACGCCACCGCCATGCTTATCAATGGCCGCGGCGGCGTGCAGATCATGGGCGACTGGGTCAAGGGCGAGTTCGCGCAGGCCAAGCAGGAGCACGGCCGCGACTACGGTTGCGCACCCGGCTTCGGCCCCAAGGCGCCCTACATCATCCAGGGAGACGTGATGGTCTTCCCCAAGACCAACAAGCCCGACCAGATCAAGGCCCAGCAGCTGCTGGCCAGCGTCATCACGCAGCCGGCCACGCAGGTCGCCTTCAGCATCAAGAAGGGCTCCATCCCCATCCGCACCGACGTGGACGCCAGCAAGATGGACGCTTGCGCGCAGATGGGCCTGGCGGCCATGAAGGACAAGTCGCGCCACCTCGGCAACGGCGAGATCTACCTGACGCCCGACCAGAACGGCGCGCTGCAGGACGTCATCACCGCGTTCTGGAACCGCAACGTGCCCGTCGAGAAGACGCAGAAGGATATCGTCAGCGCGCTAAGGAATTGACGATGAAACGTCGTTCCCTCGCCGCCTGGGGCGCGTTGCTGCCCCTGGCCGTCATCGTCGGCGTCGGCTACATCGGTACCGTGCTGTGGACGCTGCGCACGTCCATGAGCAGCTCGCGCACCTTCCCGCGCGACGACTTCGTCGGCCTGCAGCAGTTCGAGCGCCTGCTGGAAAGCGACCGCTGGATGGCAGCCATCCACAACCTCGCGGTCTACGGCCTGTTCTACGTCACTGCGGCCATGCTGATCGGCTTCCTGCTGGCCGTCTTCATCGACCAGAAGGTGCGCGGCGAGGG
>Ga0114942_1000249_pt1 | contig 15004 bp, 14 predicted proteins | sample LowerColdCreek_FD_88674 | JGI IMG/M metagenome (GOLD analysis project Ga0114942, IMG submission 88674) | Groundwater microbial communities from Cold Creek, Nevada to study Microbial Dark Matter (Phase II) - Lower Cold Creek | ecosystem: Environmental > Aquatic > Deep subsurface > Groundwater ... | reverse complement strand
TGGTACATGTCGTCGAAGCTCCAGCGCGGCTTCGTCTTCTTGCCCTTCTCACCCAGCATCAGGTTCTGGTGCACGGTGAGCTTGGGGAAGATGTCGCGGTTCTCGGGCACGTAGCCGATCCCCATGTGCGCAATCTCGTAGGCCTTGCGGCCCACCAGCTCAACGTCCCCAAACTTGACCGAGCCCTTGGCATCGACCTGGCCCATGATGGTCTTGACCATCGTCGAGCGGCCCGCGCCGTTGCGGCCCAGCAGGCTGACGATCTCGCCCGGGTTTACCTGCAGGCTGACACCGTGCAGCACATGGCTCTTGCCGTAGAAGGCGTGGACGTTGTCCAGCTTGAGTTGGCGCCCCTGGGTCATGCGTGTGCCTCTGCGAGAACGGAGCCCAGATAGGCTTCCTGCACCTTGGCGTTCGCGCGCACCGCCTCCGGTGTGTCGAAGGCGATGACCTCGCCGTAGACCAGCACCGCGATCTTGTCGGCCAGGCCGAAGACGACGCCCATGTCGTGCTCCACGGTCAGCAGGGTCTTGCCCACCGTCACGTCGCGGATCAGCTGGATGAAGCGCTTGGTCTCACTCTTGCTCATGCCGGCCGTGGGTTCGTCCAGCAGGATGACGCTGGAGCCGCCCGCGATGGTGATGCCGATCTCCAGCGCGCGCGCCTCGGCATAGGTCAGGTTCATGGCCTGCACGTCGCGCTTGCGGTCGAGCTTGATCATCTCCAGGATCTGCTCGGTGCGGTCGTTGGCGTCTTCCAGGTCGGCCAGGAACTTCCAGAACGCGTAGCGGTGGCCCAGGCTCCACAGCACGGCGCAGCGGATGTTCTCGAACACCGACAGCCGCGTGAACAGGTTGGAGACCTGGAAGCTGCGCGACAGGCCCAGGCGGTTGATCTCGAACGGCTTCTTCCCGTCGATGCGCTGGCCGTGCAGGTGGATCTCGCCCGAGGTCGGCCCGAAGCGGCCGCTGATGAGGTTGAACAGCGTGCTCTTGCCCGCGCCGTTGGGGCCGATGATGGCCACGCGCTCGCCGGCCTGCACGGCCAGCTGGGCGCCGCGGATGATTTCGGTCTTGCCGAAGCTCTTGCGCACATCGCGCAGTTCCAGAGCGTAGGAATTGCTCACAGGGCCTCCCTCCGCTTGATTTCCTTCTCGATGTCTTCCTGGATCGCGCCCCACTGCTGCGCATAGTGGCGGCGCGCCAGTTCGAACAGGCCGATGCCGACGACCATCAGCCAGCCCGCGCCGAACCAGGCGTCCACGCCCGAGCTGTTCAGCGTCGCGCCCATGAACTTCAGCTCCGGGCCCAACGCCTCGTTGAGCTGGCGGTGGTACAGCATCTCGATCATGGCCGCCGCACCGACCAGCGCGGCCAGCGCCGCGCCGCCGAGTGCGAGGTAGGACGTCCAGATGCGGCCCAGCTTGCCGAAGGCCGCCACGCGCAGGTTCATCAGGATCAGGCTGGCGAAGCCGCCCGGCGCGTACATGACCATGAACAGGAACAGCAGGCCCAGGTAGAGCAGCCAGGCCTGCGTCAGCTCCGCCAGCATGACGCCGCAGAACACCATCAGCACGGCGCCGAGGATGGGCCCGAAGAAGAACATCGCACCGCCCAGGAAGGTGAACAGCAGGTAGGCGCCCGAGCGGGCGGCGTGCAGGACGTCGGCACCGTTGACGATCTCGGCGTTGATCGCGCCAAGGCCACCGGCAATGCCGGCGAAGAAGCCGGAGATCGCGAAGATCATGAATCGCACCCAGTGCGTGTCATAGCCGATGAACTCGACGCGCTCGGGGTTGTCGCGCACCGCGTTCAGCATGCGGCCCAGGGGTGTGCGTGTCAGCGCGAACATCGCCGCCGTGCAGATGAAGCAGTAGACGGCGACGAGGTAGTAGACCTGGATCTGCGGGCCGAACGTGATGCCCATGACCGGCTCGCCGATGACGCGGTTGCTGGACACGCCGCCCTCGCCGCCCGAGAACTCCGGCAGCATCAGCGCGAGCGCGAACACCAGCTCGCCGATGCCCAGCGTGATCATCGCGAACGGGGTGCCGGCCTTCTTCGTCGACACATAGCCCAGCAGCATCGCGGTCACCAGGCCCGCCAGGCCGCCCACCAAGGGCACCAGGCTGACCGGCAGGCCGAGCGTGCCGGCGCCGACCTTGTTCAACGCATGGATGGTCAGGAAGGCGCCCATGCCGCTGTAGACGGCGTGGCCGAAGCTCAGCATGCCGCCCTGGCCGAGCAGCATGTTGTAGGCCAGGCAGGCAATGATGCCGATGCCCATCTGCGTGAGCATGGTCTGGGCCAGGCCGCTGGTCCAGATGCGTGGCGCGACGAACAGAATGACCGCGAACAGCCCCCAGACGATCCAGCGCCCGACGTTGAGCGGCTTGAAATGGAATTCCTTGGAATTGGCCACGGTCAGTCCTCCCGCGTGCCAAGCAAGCCCTTGGGCCGGAAGATCAGGATCAGCACCATCAGCAGGTAGGGCAGGATGGGTGCGACCTCGGCCATCGTCAGGCGCAGCAGCGGATAGCCGGGCGTGTCGGGCGTGACGCCGGCGCCGAAGCGGTTCATCAACGTGGCGAGCGAGCCGTTGATGGTCAGCGGCAGCGTCTGCAGCAGGCCCACGACGATGGAGCCGACGAAGGCACCCGCCAGCGACCCGATGCCGCCCACCACCACCACCACGAAGATGATGGCGCCGATGAAGGCGGCCATGTTGGGCTCGGTCACGAAGGTGATGCCGCCCACCACGCCGGCCAGGCCGGCCAGCGCGCAGCCGCTGCCGAACACCAGCATCAGCACGCGTGGCACGTTGTGGCCCAGCGCCTCGACCATCTCCGGGTGCGTCAGCGACGCTTGGATGACGAGACCCACGCGGGTGCGCGTCAGCAGCAGCCACAGCGCCACCAGCATCAGCAGCGCCACGGCCATCATGAAGACCTTGGTCAGCGGGAAGTTGGAGCAGGAGGCTGCCGCGCAAAGCTCCGGCGCGGCCTTGCCCAGCATCAGCGACATGCCTTGCACCGGATGCGAGATGACCGTGAAGGCCGAGCCCTGCAGCTCCGGCGGCGGCGTGAACGGCACCGCCGTGCGGCCCCAGATCAGCTGCACCAGTTCAAGCACGACATAGGACAGGCCGAAGGTGATCAGCAGCTCCGGCACATGGCCGAACTTGTGCACCCGCCGCAGCGCGAAGCGCTCGAAGCCCGCGCCCATCAGCCCCACGGCCAGTGGCGCCAGCAGCAGCGCCAGCCAGAAGCCGACGATGCCCGCCAGCGAATAGGCGACATAGGCGCCCACCATGTAGAAGCTGGCGTGTGCGAAGTTCAGCACGCCCATCATGCTGAAGATCAGCGTCAGCCCGGAGCTGAGCATGAACAGCAGCAGGCCGGACGACAGGCCGTTCAGCAGGTTGATGAAGACTTGATCCAAGACCGCCCCTTGAGAAACCACGCTCCCGGCTGAGCCGGATTGCGTCGCGAGCGGGCCGAGGTCGGGTTCGGGACGCACAGCCGTACTCACGTACGGCGAGCATCACGAGCCCGAGATCGGCTCGCGCAGCAGCAAGACGGCTTAGCCGGGCCGCTTCATTTGGCAGGAGGTGGGCGTCGACGACACATAGCTGTCGTACTGCTTCACCGGCGCCAGCGTCATGCCGGTCTTCTCGGGGCTGTAGGGGAACTTGGCGTCGGCCTTCTGCCAGACCGAGATGAACAGCGGCTGCTGCAGCTGGTGGTCGGTCTTGCGCATCGTCACTTCGCCGTTGAAGCTCTTCACCGTCAGGCCTTCCAGCGCCTTGGCGACCTTGACCGGGTCGGTGGACTTGGCGTTGGCCATGGCCTGGCTCAGCATCGTGTAGATGTGGTGGATGCTGAGCGTGTACATGTCGTCGCTGAACTTCTTGTTGTACTCGTCGGCCGTCTTCTGGATGTCCCCGCCCATGTTGTAGTGGCTGTAGGCCACCTGGAAGACGCGGCCCGCGCCACCGGTGCCCAGCGCCGTGGGCGTGCCGGTCACGCCGGTGTAGTAGGTGAAGAACTTGCCGTTGTAGCCGGCCTCGTTGGCGGCCTTCACCAACAGCGCCAGGTCCGAGCCCCAGTTGCCGGTGATGACGGTGTCGGCGCCGCTGGCCTTGATCTTGGCGACATAGGGCGCGAAGTCGCGCACGGCGGCCAGGGGATGCAGGTCCTCGCCGACGAACTGGATGTCCGGGCGCTTGCGGGTCAGCGTCTCCTTGGCGTACTTGGCGACCTGGTGGCCGTGGGCGTAGTTCTGGTTCAGCAGGAAGACCTTCTTCACGTCCGGCTGGTCCTTGATGAAGGACGACATCGCCTCCATCTTCATCGACGTGTCGGCGTCAAAACGGAAGTGCCAGTAGCTGCACTTGCTGTTGGTCAGGTCGGGGTCCACCGCCGAGTAGTTCAGGTAGACGATTTCCTTGCCGGGGTTGCGGTCGTTGTGCTTTTGCACCGCGTCGGTCAGCGCCAGCGCGACGCTGGAGCCGTTGCCCTGCATGACGTAGCGGATGCCTTGGTCGGCTGCGGCCTTCAGCAGGTTCAGCGTCTCGGCGGGGCTGAGCTTGTTGTCGAAGGGCACGACCTCGAACTTCACGCCGGCCGGGTTGCTCTTGTTGAACTTCTCGCCCAGGAACTGGAAGGTCTTGACCTGGTTCTGCCCCACCGGGCCCATCAGGCCGGAGAGCGCATCGATGTAGGCCAGCTTGACCGTCTCGCCCTTCTGGGCGTGGGCGGCACCGGCCGCGAACGCGAGGGCGGCTGCGGCGGTCAGCGTGCGCAAGGTGAAACGGGCCGTGGTGTTGTCGAACATGCTTGTCTCCTGGTGGTTGTGGCTCTGACGGACGAACTGAACGCTCACGCGGTGGGCAACTTGTGGCTCACGAACTGCTCGCGCAGCTTGAGCTTCTGGACCTTGCCGGTGGCCGTGTGCGGGATCTCGGTGACGAAGGCCACGTCGTCCGGGATCTGCCACTTGGCGATGCGCCCCTCGAAGAAGGCCAGCAATTCCTCGCGCGAGATTGTCGCGTCGGGTTTCCTGACGACGACGAGCAGCGGGCGCTCGTCCCACTTCGGGTGCTTGGCCGCGATGACGGCTGCCTCGTGCACGGCCGGGTGGGCCATGGCGATGTTTTCGAGGTCGATGGAGGAGATCCATTCGCCGCCGGACTTGATGACGTCCTTGCTGCGGTCGGTGATCTGCATGAAGCCGTCGGCATCGATGGTGGCCACGTCGCCGGTCGGGAACCAGCCCGGCTCGCCGTCCACGCTGACCAGCGGCGATTCGTCATGCCTGAAGTACTGGCTGATGACCCAGTGGCCGCGCACGACCAGGTTGCCCGAGGCCTGGCCGTCCCAGGGCAGCGAGCGGCCCTCGTCATCGATGATCGCCATGTCGACGCCGTAGATGACGCGGCCCTGCTTCTCCAGCAGACGCTGCTGCGCTTCAGGCGGCAGCTCCAGCTGGCGTGTCGTCAGCTTGGACAGCGTGCCCAGCGGCGACATCTCGGTCATGCCCCAGGCATGGATGACCTCGACGCCGAAGTCCTGCTGCAGCGACTTCATCATGGCCGGCGGGCAGGCCGCGCCGCCGATGACGGTGCGCTTGAAGCTGGAGAACTTCAGGCCGCCCGCCTTCACGTAATTGAGCAGGCCCAGCCACACGGTGGGTACACCGGCGGAGAAGGTGACCTTCTCTTGCTCGAACAACTCGAACAGGCTCTTGCCGTCCAGGTGCGGCCCCGGCAGCACCAGCTTGAACCCCACCAGCGCGCCGCTGTACGGCAGGCCCCAGGCGTTGACGTGGAACATCGGCACGACCGGCAGCACGACGTCGCGGCTGGAACAGTCCATCGCGTCTGGCAGCGCCGACGCGTAGGCATGCAGCACCGTCGAGCGATGGCTGTAGACGGCCCCCTTGGGCAGACCGGTGGTGCCGGACGTGTAGCAGATGCTGGACGCCGTGTTCTCGTCGAAGGTCGGCCAGACGTAGTCGCCGTCCTCGGCGTCAAGCAAGTCGTCGAAGCACAGCAAGCCGGGGATGCCGCTGCCGGCCGGCATGTGGGCACCGGAAGTCATCAGCACGAAGTGCTTCACTGTCTTGAGCAGCGGCGCGATCTTCTCGACCAGTGGCAGGAAGGTCGCGTCGAAACACAGGACGCGGTCCTCGGCGTCGTTGGCGATCCAGACGATCTGCTCGGGGAACAGGCGCGGGTTGATCGTGTGGCAGACCAGGCCCGAGCCGGACGTGCCGTAGTAGATCTCCAGATGCCGGTGGCCGTTCCAGGCCAACGTGCCGATGCAGTCTCCCGGCGCGCAGCCCAGCCGGGCGAAGGCCTGTGCCGCTTGCCGCGAACGGCGTGCGACCTCTCGCCAATTGCTGCGGTGCAGGTCGCCCTCGACCCGCTTGCTGACGATCTCGGTCTCGCCCGAATGCCGCTCGGCGTGCTTCAGCAACGACGAGATCAGCAGCGGGTCCGACATCATCCGGCCCATCAATGCCATGGTTGTCTCCTGGCCTATTTATCGATTCAGTCTAGCCCGCCGTTTCCGACCGTGAACGTCGCGACCGCGACCCTCGGCCCCCGGGGAAACACCCAGGAACTACGGGGCTGGCGCACGCTCACTAAACTGCACGCACGATGAGCGACGCCAACAAGCCCTACCCCGTCCAGAAGACCGATGCCGAGTGGCGCGAGCAGCTCGACGCCACCCAGTACCAGGTGGCCCGTCAGGCCGGGACCGAACGCGCCTTCACGGGCAAGTACTGGGACCACTTCGAGACCGGCCACTACAACTGCATCGGCTGCGGCACGCCGCTGTTCGAGGCCGACACCAAGTTCGACGCCGGCTGCGGCTGGCCCAGCTACTGGGCGCCGGTCAACAGCGAGGTGATCGAGCGCATCGTCGACCGCAGCCACGGCATGGTGCGCGTGGAGGTGCGCTGCAACAAGTGCGGCTCGCACCTTGGCCACGTCTTCCCGGATGGCCCCGAGCCAACGGGTGAGCGTTACTGCATCAATTCCGCCTCCATCGATTTCGTCAAGGAAAATCCTGGCGCATGAAGCTCCTGCTCGACTTTCTCCCGCTGATCCTTTTCTTCGTCGCCTTCAAGGGCGCCGAGGGCAACCCCGAAGCGGCCGCCGCATTCGCGACCCAGCATTTCGGCTTCCTCGTACAGGGCGGTGTCGTCGGCGCCAAGGAGGCACCGGTGCTGCTGGCCACCGTCGTCGTCATGATCGCGACGCTGTCGCAGGCCGCCATCCTCAAGCTGCGCGGCCAGAAGATCGACCTGATGCTGTGGATCAGTCTGACCCTCGTCGTCGTGCTGGGCGGCGCCACGGTCTGGTTCCACAACGAGACCTTCATCAAGTGGAAGCCCACCGGCCTGTACTGGGCAATGGCGCTGACGCTGTGGCTCGCGCTGGCGGTCTTCCGCAAGAACCTGCTCAAGGCCATGCTCGGCGCGCAGCTGCCGCTGCCCGACCCGGTCTGGGGCCGGCTCAACCTGGCCTGGGTGCTGTTCTTCGCGGCGATGGGCGTCGTCAACCTCTACGTGGCCTACAACTTCTCGACCTCGGCGTGGGCCAACTTCAAGGTCTTCGGTGTCACGGGCCTGATCGTGCTGTTCACGCTCGCGCAAAGCGTCTACCTGGGCAAGCACCTGCCCCAAGAGGAACAGGACAGCAAGTCGTGAGCATCGCCGCCGAGATCGAGGCGAGGCTGCGCGCCGAACTGGCGCCAACGGCGCTGAACCTGCGCGACGACAGCGCCGACCATGCCGGTCACGCCGGGGCTCGCGAAGGCGGCCACTTTCACGTCACCATCGTGTCGGCCCGCTTTACTGGCCTGCAAAGAGTGGCCCGCCACCGCCTCGTTTATCATTGTTTGTCCGACCTGATGCAGCGCGGCATTCACGCGCTGGCCATCGATGCCCGAGCCCCGGGCGACGCCTGAAGGTCGTTCTTGATAAAACCGCGCGCCCGCAGTCGGGCGCGATTTTTTTAGCCTGAGACATCCCCCACCCATGAAGAAGTTTGCGCTCGCCGCCGTCGTCGCGGCCACCATCACGGCCCTGCTGCCGGCTGCCGCAACTGCGCAGAACGTCACCACGGTCAACGGCAAGCCCGTGCCCAAGGCGCGCGTGGAGGCGCTGATCCAGCAGGTCACCAAGAGCGGCCAGCAGCAGCGCTCGCCGGAGCTGGAAGCCCAGGTCCGCGACGAGATCGTCCGTCGCGAGATCGTGACCCAGGCCGCCGAGGCCCGCGGCATCCCGCAGAGCGCCGAGTTCAAGTCGCAGATGGAGCAGGCTCGCCAGATGCTGCTCGAGCGCGGCCTGATGGAAGACTTCCGCGCCAAGAACCCCGTCAGCGATGCCGACGCGCAAGCCGAGTACGACAAGTTCAAGGCCGCCAACGGTGGCAGCGAGTACCGCGCCCGCCACATCCTGGTCGAGAAGGAAGAAGACGCCAAGGCGCTGATCGCCCAGATCAAGGCCGGCGGCAACTTCGAGGAACTGGCCAAGAAGAACTCCAAGGACACCGGCTCTGCGGAAAAGGGCGGCGACCTCGACTTCGCCAACCCGAACAACTTCGTGCCCGAGTTCAGCAAGGCCATGACGGCACTGCAAAAGGGCGAGCTGACGCAGGAGCCGGTGAAGAGCCAGTTCGGCTTCCACATCATCAAGCTGGAAGACGTCCGCCCCGCCACCTTCCCCGCCTTCGACGACGTCAAGGCGCAGATCAAGCAGCGCATCGAGCAGCAAAAGGGCGCCGAGTACCAGCGCGGCCTGATCGAGAAGGCCAAGACCGACTACAAATTCAGCCGGTAAACAGCCCTCCCCGTACCGGCTTCGCCGGCCCCCCCAAGGGGGCACCATCGAGCGCCCGGCAAAGCCGGCTCGCCGATGGTCGCTGGAGGGGCGGCGACTGCCTGACGGCAGTGCCTGTCGAGTCCGTTGATCGGAAGGTCAGCGGACTTTTGCTTTTCAGGCCACCAAGCGCCCGGCCTCGATGCGCAGCTGCCGCTCGCAGCGCGCCGCGATCTCGCGGTCATGGGTGACGAGCACCAGCGTCGTGCCGGCCTCGCGGTTCAGCTCGAACATCAGCGCCATGACGGCCGCGCCGGTGGCGAAGTCCAGGCTGCCGGTGGGCTCGTCGGCCAGCAGCAGCGCCGGCCGCTGCACGAAGGCCCGGGCCAGCGCGACGCGCTGCTGCTCGCCGCCGGACAGCACGCGCGGGTAGTGGCCCAGGCGCTCGCCCAGGCCCACGCGGCCCAGCATGGCTGACGCCTGCTCGCGCGCCTCGCCCACGCCCTGCAGCTCCAGCGGCAGCATGACGTTCTCCAGCGCCGTGAGATTGGGCAAGAGTTGAAAGCTCTGGAACACGAAGCCCAGCTCGCGGGCCCGCACGGCGGCGCGCTCGTCCTCGTTGAGCGTGAAGAGATCCTGACCGCGCAACTTGACGGTGCCGCTGCTGGGCACATCCAGCCCGGCGAGGATGGCCAGCAGCGTGCTCTTGCCCGAGCCCGACGCGCCGACGATGGCCACGGATTCCCTGGCGGTCAGCGTGAAGCTGATGTCATGCAGTATCGTCAGCTCCCCGGTCGCGTCGCGCACGCGCTTGGTGATCTGATCAACTTGGACAAGGGCTTCTGGCATGTGGGGACTGCGGCGTCGTGGGGTGTTGGCGCACTTTAGCCTGGGGGTGATGGCCAGCTGGACGTCAGGGGTTGCTGCGGCGACCCAGGCGGCCGGGGCGCCGGTCATCCTGGTGGTCGGCGACAGCCTGTCGGCCGAGTACGGCCTGAAGGCCGGCGCCGGCTGGGTGGCCTTGTTGCAGGCGCGGCTGGCGCAACAGAAGAAGCCGCACCGCGTCGTCAACGCCAGCATCAGCGGTGACACGACCGCCGGTGGCCGCAGCCGGCTGCCCGCCGCGCTGCGCACGCACAAGCCGGCCATCGTCATCCTGGAGCTGGGCGGCAACGACGCACTGCGCGGGCTGCCGCTCTCCGGCACGCGCGACAACCTGCTTGCGATGGCGCGGGCTTCGCAGGCGGCCGGCGCCAAGGTCATCGTCGTCGGCATGCAGGTGCCACCGAACTACGGCGGCGCCTACGGGCGGGAGTTCGAAGGCCTGTTCGCCGAGGTGGCCAAGGCGACACGCGCCGGCCTCGTGCCCTTCCTGCTGAAGGGCGTGGCGGACCGGGCGGACGCGCTGGAGTGGTTCCAGCCCGACCGCATCCATCCGCTGGCCCGGGCGCATCCGACGATGCTGGACAACGTCTGGCCAGCGCTGCAGTCGTTGCTGTAGCGCTCTTAACGCTCCGCCACCGGGGCTCGGCTGCCGCGCTGCGGGCCTTCCCCGCGAGCTGCGGGTTGAGGCTGGGGTTGGGCCTGCGGCTGGGGTCGCATCTGCGGCTGAGGCGCAGGCATCTGCATGCGCGACGGCTCCGGCGCTGCCTGGCGGATGGGCAGCTCGACCCGGCGCGGCTGCTCCATCATCGGCGGCCGTTCGGGCATCGGCATGCTGCGCGGCGGCTCGGCCTGCTGTATGGGCATGGGCTGGGCGCGGCGCGGCTCCTCGCGACGCTCTTCACGACGGTCTTCACGGCGCTCCTCCCGCTGCGGCTGCTGCATGCGCCACGCCGGGCTGTCGCCGCCGCGTGACGGTTCGAACGCCGGCCGCTGCGGCTGCACCACTGTCTGCTGGCTCAGCGCAGGCTGCTGCGGCTGGACCTGCACCGGGCCAGTCTGCTGCGACAGGCCGGCCTCCGGTTCGCGCCGGGCCTCGCGCCGCAGCGGCAAGCCGTTGTTGTCGCTGCGCCAGCCCATGCCGGGTTCGCGGTCGCGCTCACGAGGCGGGCGTTGCTGGGCCTCGGGCGGGCGCACCGGCGCCGCCGGCAAGATGGCTGCCAGGTCGCTGCGGCCAGGGGCCGTCGGCAGCGGGCGGTTCCAGCCCGGCTCGGGTCGGCGGTCGGGGCCACGCACAGGCATCGGCCCGATGGCACCGCCCGGCACGGGCAGCGTGCTGACCGCGTGGGGCACGTCGCGGTAGCGGTGCGGGCGATTCACGGTCACCGGGTCACGCACGTCGCGCGGGTCGTTGACGCGGTGGACGTAGCGCGGGCTGTGGCGATAGCCCGGCACATAGACCTCGCGCGGCGCCAGCGGATACCAGCCGTAGCGCGGCGGCGGCGTGCGGCCACCGATGCTGATGCCGACGCTGACATGCGAGCCGCCGACCCAGCCGACCAGGGCCGGCGCATAGACGGGCCGATGCACATACGGGCCCGGCGCCCAGCACCAGCGCCCGCCCCAGTTCACCCAGCGCCCGTAGTGGAAGGGTGCGAAGCCCCAGGGCGCGTCGTCCACCCAGGTCCAGCCCCAGTGGCGCGACCAGGCCCAGCGGCCGTGGCGGTAGGGCGCCCAGTCGGCCGTGACATAGGTCGTCGGGATCCAGACGGTGCCGTACTCCGGCGCGGTCTCCCAGCGGCCATGGCGGTCCAGGTCCTCGGCGCCGGTCATCTCGGCGGAAACGTAGCGCGCCACAGGGCGGTCGCCCTCTTCGCGGCTCTCGGCCAGCACCCAGTCGCCGAAGCCGTCGGCGTGCAGCGACGAGCGCTCGGCGCGCGGGCCGTCGGGCCACCAGAGCTCGGCCTGTTCGCCGCTGCCCAGCGACACCGGCGCCGCACCACGCGCCCAATCGAAGCGCATGCGGCCCTGCCAGACGTAGACCTTGGTGCCGCGGTCGAGTTGCTCCACGCGGTACAGGCCTTCCCGCTCGGCCTGGGCCGTGCCCTCGCGGGTGCGCAGCCGTGTCTCGGCGACGTTCTCGGCATTGCGCAGCCGCAGCGCGACATCGCCGCGGTCCAGCTGCAGCAGGGTCTGGCCGTCGTCGAGCTGGCTCAATTCCAGGTCGCTGCGCTCGTCGATCCACACGCTGGTGGAGCCGACGCGCAGCGACACGCGGCTGCGCTCGTCGGTGCGCACGCGGTCGCCCTCGGCGACCGTCTGGTTGCGCGTCAGCCGCGTCCATTCGCGGGTGTCGGGATCGAACAGCCAGGCGTCGCCGACGACGTCGACGACACGGGCGGCGCGTGACGGTGGGTCGCGGTCGGCCTCCTGTGCCTTGGCGCTGGGCGCGATGGCCACCAGCAGCGCCAGGGCCAGCATGCGCCAGTGGCGGCGCGAGATGACGAGCTTGGATTCAGGGGACGTGGTCATGAGCCGATGCTCCTTTGCGCCTGCGCAACGCGGCCGAGGCTGCGGCGGTGCACCGCGCTTACAAGTGTTTCAAGCGGGCGACTCAGTCGTCGGCATTCGGGTCCAGCTCGGGGAAGAGCACGGACGTGAAGCCGAAGCGCGTGAAGTCGGTGACGCGCATCGGGTAGAGGATGCCGTCCAGGTGGTCGCACTCGTGCTGGACGACGCGGGCGTGGAAGCCGTCGGCAATGCGGTCTATGAGCTGACCGTCGGCATCGAAGCCGGTGTAGCGGATGCGCTCGTCGCGCGTGACGACGCCGCGCAGGCCGGGCACCGACAGGCAGCCCTCCCAGCCCTCGGTGCGGCCGCCGTCCAGCACCTCGATGACCGGGTTGATGAGCACGGTAGGCGGCACCGGCGGCGCGTCGGGGTAGCGCACGTTCTTCGTGTAGCCAAAGATGACCAGCTGCAGGTCGACGCCGATCTGCGGCGCGGCCAGGCCAGCGCCGTTGGCGGCGGCCATGGTCTCGAACATGTCGGCGATCAGGCGTTGTAGCGCAGGCGTGCCGAACTCGGTGACTGGCTTGGCCACGCGCAGCAGGCGCGGGTCACCCATCTTCAGAATCTCGTGAACGGCCACTGCGGCTTCCTTCGGCTATCGTGACCGGCCATTCTAGGAAGTGCCGTCCCTCCCGCCCTCATGCTTGATTTCATCGAAGACCTCGGCCACGGCATCTACGCCATCGACACCGGTTTCCAGCGCCCACGCTTCGACGCCGCCTACCTGATGGTGGAGGACGGCCGCGCCGCCTTCATCGACACCGGCACCAACCACGCGGTGCCGCGACTGCTGGCGGCGCTGACGGCTCTTGGGCTGAAGGTCGACGCGGTGGACTGGGTCATCCCGACGCACGTCCACCTGGACCATGCCGGCGGCGTGGGGCTGTTGATGCAGTCGTTGCCGACGGCGCGAGCCCTCGTTCACCCGCGCGGATTGCGCCACATGGTCGACCCCAAGGTCTTGTGGCTGGGGGCGCTAGCCGTCTACGGCGACGAGGAGATGCAGCGCAGCTACGGCAAGCTGGTGCCGGTGCCGGCCGAGCGCGCCGAGGCATCGCACGATGAGCAGCTCATCCACCTGGGCGGGCGGCCGCTGCGCCTCATCGACACGCCGGGCCATGCCAAGCACCACCACGCGATCTGGGACGAGCGCAGTCGCAGCTGGTTCACCGGCGACACCTTCGGCCTGTCCTACCGCGCCTTCGACGTGGACGGGCGCGCGTGGATCCTGCCGACCAGCACGCCGGTGCAGTTCGAGCCCGAGGCGCTGAAGGCGACCGTGGCGCGGCTGCTGGCCGCCGCGCCGTTGGCCATGCAGGTGACGCACTACGGGCGCATCGGCGGCAGCGTGGCGGAAGTGCAGCGCCTGGCCGCCGACATGCTGGCGCAGGTGGACGAGATGGTGGCGCTGGCCGAGTCCTTGCAGTCGGCGCCCGACCGGCACGAACAGCTCAAGGCCGCCTTGCTGGGCGGCTATCTGGCGCGTTTGCGTGCACACGGGCACCGGGCCGGTGTCGACGCGGCCGAGTGGCTGGCGATGGATGCCGAGCTGAACGCGCAAGGTCTTGAGGTGATGCTGGACCGACCGGCCCGCTGAAGGGGCAAACCGCCCGCTCCAGGTGCGACTCACCGCACCGCACCAGTGCCCATCCCCGGCATGGGGCTGGCCACGCCGCTGAATGACGCCCGGCGCGCCGTAGGCATGCGTCTTGCAGAGAAGAGCCTGAGAGGTCGTGCACGCGCCGGCCCCTTGGGACCCTTCGCCAACGATGGCGACTCCCATACGACCGGCCCCGACCGAGCAGCCAACTGCTTGCGGGGCCTTTTTCATTGGCGTCTCGGATGGGCCTGTCGCAGCCTCCCGGTGGTGCCCGTTTTGCAAGGCAGTCCATGCACATCGTCCTCATCGGCCACGGAATGGTGGGCCAGAAATTTCTCGAATCCCTCGCGGACGGCCACGCCGCCAGCGATGTGCAGGTGACGGTGCTGTGCGAGGAGCCTCGCCCGGCCTACGACCGCGTGCACCTGTCCGAGTTCTTCTCGGGCAAGTCGGCCGAGGACTTGTCGCTGGTGCCCGCAGGCTTCTTCGAGAAGACGGGCTTTCAGCTGCGCCTGGCCGCCAAGGCGGTGGCCATCGAGCGCCGCGACCAGACGATCACGCTGGCCGATGGCTCGGTCATCAGCTACGACAAGCTGGTGCTGGCCACGGGCTCCTACCCCTTCGTGCCGTCGGTGCCGGGCCGTGACCGGCCGCATTGCCATGTCTACCGCACCATCGAAGACCTGGAAGGCATGCAGGCCAGCGGCAAGGTCTCCAAGACCGGCGTCGTCGTCGGCGGGGGCCTGCTGGGCCTGGAATGCGCCAAGGCGCTGCGCGACATGGGCCTGGAGACGCACGTCGTCGAGTTCGCGCCGCGCCTGATGGCCGTGCAGATCGACGAGGGCGGCGGCCGCGTGCTGCGCAAGAAGATCGAGGACCTCGGCGTGCAGGTGCACACCGGCCGCAACACGCTGGAGATCACCGACGGCGCGATGGCCCGGCACCGCATGGTGTTTGCCGACGGCACCTGGCTGGAGACCGACATGATCGTGTTCTCCGCCGGCATCCGCCCGCGTGACGAACTGCCCCGCCAATGCGTGCTGGCCATCGGCCCACGCGGCGGCGTCATCATCGACGACCACTGCCGCACCAGCGACCGCAACGTCTACGCCATCGGCGA
>Ga0114942_1000248_pt1 | contig 15051 bp, 12 predicted proteins | sample LowerColdCreek_FD_88674 | JGI IMG/M metagenome (GOLD analysis project Ga0114942, IMG submission 88674) | Groundwater microbial communities from Cold Creek, Nevada to study Microbial Dark Matter (Phase II) - Lower Cold Creek | ecosystem: Environmental > Aquatic > Deep subsurface > Groundwater ... | reverse complement strand
TCATGTTGAAGACCAAGACGGTCGCCGCCGAAGCCACGCCCGGGGGCATCAAGGTGCAGTTCGAGGGCCTCGACGGCAGCAAGAGCGAAGGCGTCTACGACCTCGTGCTGCAAGCCGTCGGTCGCACGCCGAACGGCAAGAAGATCGCCGCCGACAAGGCCGGCGTCGCGGTGACGGATCGCGGCTTCATCAATGTCGACATCCAGATGCGCACCAATGTGCCGCACATCTTCGCGATTGGCGATGTCGTCGGCCAGCCGATGCTGGCGCACAAAGCGGTGCACGAGGCGCATGTGGCAGCCGAAGTGATTGCCGGTGAACTGCAAGGCAACAAAGAGCTGGCAGCCGCTGCGTTCAACGCCCGCGTCATCCCAAGCGTTGCCTACACCGACCCCGAAGTGGCCTGGGTAGGCCTGACGGAAGACCAGGCCAAGGCGGAAGGCATCAAGGTCGAGAAGGGCCTGTTCCCCTGGACGGCCAGCGGCCGCGCCATCGCCAACGGCCGCGACGAGGGCTTCACCAAGCTGCTGTTTGACGCCGAGACCCACCGCATCGTGGGCGGCGGCATCGTCGGCACGCACGCCGGCGACATGATTGGCGAGATCGCGCTGGCCATCGAGATGGGCGCCGACGCGGTGGACATCGGCAAAACCATCCACCCGCACCCCACGCTGGGCGAAAGCATCGGCATGGCGGCCGAGGTGGCCCACGGCAGTTGCACCGACCTGCCGCCGCCGAAGCGATAAGCGCCCGTCGGGTGCGCTTGCCGTCCTTCAGCCCAGCGCGCCGCCGGAGGGCGGCGGCACCGACGGGTCGGCCATCGGCTGGAAGAACCGGCGCAGTGGCACGTCGAAGTCGATCGCGTTGAGCAGGTCCGGCTTCACGTTCAGCTCGATGAGGCGCGGCCCGTCCGGCGCGATGGCGATGTCGAGCCCGGCAAAGCGCATGTGGGGAAACGCGTCGATGGAGCGCTGTGCCAAGCGGACGACGGCGTCCCAGTGCGGCATCCGAACGCCGGTGATCTGGGCGCCACCGTCTGGGTGCAAGTCGCCGGAATCGGCGAGCACATGGCTCTCTCGGACCTCCAGCAGCACGCCGGTCTCCAGGTCGATCGGGCACACCAAGCCGCCTGCCGAGATGTTGTCCACCAGGGACCCATGGCGGCCAACGCGCAAGATCGCACCGGCGAACTTGTACCCGCCCGCGTCTTTGAGGATCCAGAGACGCACGGTGTTCAGGGAGCTGGCGTTGAGCGCCGAAAGCACAGGGTGCTGCGACAGGTGGGCTTCGACGATGTAGCCGTCGGCAGAGGCAAGTTGGCGCGCCAGGGCTTCGGGCTGCTGCACTTGGCCGCCGGCCAAGTCCCGCAAGTCGGGCTGCTCGCCGTTGTGGACGATCTCGATGGCGCGGAACTCTTCGCCACCCCATCCTTCGACCAGCTTGATGACCACCTTCGTTTCGCCGCTGTGCCTAAAAAGCCTGGCCAAGTCGGCGGCGGTGCGAAGGGGGGCGCCGTCCCACGCGGTGCCCCGTTCGGGGTGAAAAAAGCCGAGAAAGCGCGGGGTCGGAAAGCCAAGCAGCGACAGCATGGCCTTCTCCACCACCTTGTGCTGCGACACCTTCTGGTAGGCCGCTGGGTTCAGGGCTTCCACGATGGCGCGGTATTCCCGGTCGTTGATGTGGTCCCACTTGTCGCGCCAGGGCATGTCCCGTCGCCAAAAACGGCCGAGCAAGTAATAGCGCGGCCCGAGGCCGCGCCAAAGCCTCAGCACGACCATTTCAAGCAACTGCCGCCAGGGCGACAAACCGCCCCGTGCGCACCCGTGCCGCATGGCCGCCACCAGCGTCGCGTCGCTGTGCATTGCTGTCGTCTCCCTTGAACGCTTGCGCCGCATTTTGATGCTCGGCCCTCTGTGGGCCCAGCCGGCACAAGCGCGATGGCCATCGCGGTGGGGGCGACATCGCGAACCCCTGGTTGCGCGCGGCGCCCGCGATGATGCGGACGCGGGCAGCGTGCCCGCGATCTCCTTTCAACCCACACGGTGGAGGCTTGGATGAGCGACGCAAACTGGGATGCAGCGGCCGGCAACGACGACTGGAATGCCGCGGGCAACTGGTCCGCAGGCGCGGTGCCCAGCGGCCAGGCCCGGTTCGGGGCCAGCGAGCAAACGGTCATCGGTTTCTCGCAACCAGCGGGCACCGAGGTGGCGGGACTTCAGTTCCCCGCGGGCGCACCGGCCTACACGTTTTGCTTCGGCGCTGCATCGCCCGCCACGCCCACGCTGAACATCGTGGGCGCAGGCGTCGACAACGCGTCCATGAGCCCGCAAAGCTTCATCGTGGCCGCCGCCAGTGCCAGTCTGCACACCCCGCAGCTTCAGTTCAGCCACCAGGCCTCAGCAGGCGCAGCCAACAACTTCTACTGCGCCGGACCGGTCAACGCCCAAGGCGCAGGCGGCGGGGTGATCCGGTTCATCGGGCAATCCTCGGCCGGCGCGGCGCGCTTCATGGCTTGGACCGGTGCGGGCGTGCCGCCCAGGCAGGGCAGCACGGTGGGCGGCGAGATCAGCTTCGGCGACGATGCGACCGCCGACACGGCCAGCTTCGTCGTCTACGGCAGCTTGGGCGTGGACGGCGACACCTTCGGCAACGCCGTGTTCCACGACCGCTCGACCGCCGCGCGCGCCCGCTTCACCAACGTGGGCGGCACGGTGGCCGGCGGCGACGGCGGCAACACGCAGTTCTACGACCAATCCACCGCGGCCCAGGCGCAGTTCCACAACCAGGGCGGTAGCGTGCCCAAGGCCAACGGCGGCGATGTGGCCTTTGACGGCACGGCCACCGGGGCGCAGGGCCAATACTTCAACCACGCGGCCACGGCGGCGGGGGCTTACGGCGGCGTCACCAGCTTCAACAACAACCCGCCGCACATGGCCAGCGGTGGCGCCTCGGCCGGGCAAGGCGTGTACGTGAACTTCGGCGCTTGCCACGGCGCGCAGGGCGGTGGCGGCCATGTCGAGTTCAGCGCCAAGTACGGCTGGCCCACGGCGGCCAGCGCCACTTTCCACAACCACGGCAGCGACGTGGCCAGCCCCTCCAGCGCCGGTCACACGATCTTCTCGATCAACACCCCCACCGCCTGCTTCCCGACGGCGGCACAGGCCACGTTCTACAACCACCCGGCGGCCGCCGCGGGCGGTGCCGCCGGCTACACGCAGTTCGCCGTGTACGCCAGCAACGCGGCCGGCGCCGGCCCATCGGGCGGTGGCGGTGTGACGCCCACGGCAGGCCAAGGCACCTTCATCAACCTGGGCGGCCACGCGCCCGGGGTCGCCGGGGGCTACACGGTGTTCGCCGGCACCGCATCGGCCGGGCAGGCCGTGCTGATGGCCTACGGCGGCAGCCGTGGCGGTGGGGGCGGCCGCATCGTGTTCCTGGGTGCGAGCACCGGGGACGCGGCCAGCGTTTATTTGGCGGACAACGCCGAACTCGACCTCAGCGCCCACGCGGGGCCGCTGGGCTTGGCCAATCTCGACCTGGCCGGCGGCGTGCTTCGCGTGCCCGTGAGCGGCGGCTTGGCGCCCATCACGCTCAGCGGTCGCTTGGCCCAGCGCGGGGCCACCGCGTTCGCGTTCCAGGGCACGACCGTTGCCGTGGGCGCGCCGTTCACCTTGCTGACCGCGCCGAACTTGGGGGAGTTTTCTGCCGCGCAGTTCTCGGGGAATGAGGTCGGCGGCATGGCCCCCACGTTCAGCATCGTTGGCCAGTCGCTGCAGGTGGTGTTCGGCTGAGGCACGCGCGCCGCTGGGCAGCACCTGCGGGTTTGCGGCCCGCCGGCCTGGGCACAAGCGCACACCGCGCGCGCCTTTGCGCCCCTTGGGAGAACGCGAGCTGACCGATGGCTGACTAAGCTGTTGGCCCCTCCTCTCGACGCTTCCCAGGCATGTCCGCTGCGCCCGCTTCCACCCCAGGTTTGGTCTTCCGCAAGGACGGGCGTGCCGGCCGCAGCAGCAGCACCGCGGGCAAGCACATCTTGGCGCGTGCGCTTGATGCCTTGGGGGCCTTCTCGTCCGCCCACGCCACGCGGGCCGAGAAGCGCTGGCGCCAGCTTTACACCCACCCCATCACCCACTGGGTCGAGGGCGCACTGTTGCGGCCGCACGCCGTGGTGCCCAGTGCCGAAGCCGGCTTGGCCGCGGCCTGGGAGGCCTTGGCGTGGGTCGGCGACGATGGTGTCGAACGCAACCTGGGCGAGGCCCTGGCCGCGCCGGAGGGCTGGCCCTTGGCCACGCTCACGCTGAAGGGCGAGGGCGCTGCCGCCGTTCAACCCTGGCGCGTGCCCTACCGCGGCGAGACCCTGCAGGGCGACGCTTTGTTGCAGCAGCTGCTGCGCTGGGTGGAGGCTGGCGTGCTGGAGCCCAGCGCCGCCAAGGCCTTGGGCCGTTGCGTGCGCCACCCAGAGTGGTTCGACCTGTCCGACCGGCACATCGCCCTGCTGGGGGCGGGCAGCGAGGCCGGCCCCCTGCGCTGGTTGGCGCAATGGCGGGCCAACCTGCTGGCCATCGACCTCGACCGCCCCGAGGTGTGGACCCGCATCGCCGACATCGTCCGCAACGGCAACGCCACCGTGCACCTGCCCCTGCGCGGACCGGCCGGCCACGATTGGACGCGCCTAGCCGGCATCGACCTGCTGCGCGACGCCCCCCGGGCCGCCGCCTGGCTGCGGGGCTTCGATCGCCCCCTGGAGCTGGGGGCCTTCGCCTACGCCGATGGCGAGCGCCACTTGCGGGTGTCGGTGGCGATGGACCTGGTCGTGCAGTCGGTCCTGCAAGCGCAGCCAGCCAGCTCGGTGGCCTACCTGGCGACGCCGTCGGACGTGTTCCCCGTGCCCGAGCCCAGCGCGCGATTCGCCCAGCGTCGCTACCAGGCCCGGCAAGGCCCCATGCGCTGGCTGCAAGACGCCCTGTGCAAGCTCACCCGCGGCGCGCTGTTCTGCCCCCACTACCCAGCGTTGATGGCCTTGCCCGATGGCCGGCAAGTGGGCGTCAGCGACAGCCTGGTGCTCCAGCAGGGCCCCAACTACGCCGTGGCCAAGCGCCTGCAACTGTGGCGGGCCTTGGTGGCCCGCGCCCAGGGCCACCGCGTCAGCTTGAACGTGGCGCCCGGCACCGGCACGCACTCGGTGATGAAGAACCCCGCCTTGGCCGCGGGCTACCGAGGCGCGGCCGCGTTCAAGGTGGAAGTGTTCGAGCCAGAAACCACGAACGCCTTGATGGCGGCGCTGTGGGTGCACGACCTGCGCACCGATCGCGCCCCGTCCGACCCCCAGGTTCCGCTGGCGCAGCCTCTGGACCTGGTCATGGACCAAGCCTGCCACGGCGGTCTGTGGACCACGGCCTTTCGGCCCCGGTCGGTGCTGCCCGCGGCGGCGGTGTTGGGGTGGTGGCGAAGGGGCTGAAAGCGACTCTTGGCGGAGGCTGTGAGATTCGAACTCACGGGCCCTTGCGAGCCGGCAGTTTTCAAGACTGCTGGGTTAAACCACTCCCCCAAGCCTCCGCGCAGAGGGCGCGCATTGTCACACCGCGCCGGGTGCCATGGCTTGTTCGCAATGCACCTGCACGATTTCTCGGCGGCCGTCGTCGATGCGGGCGGCCGTCAGGCACCCGCCCCACACGCAGCCGGTGTCCAGGGCCAAGAGGTCGGGGCGGTCGATCAGGCCCAAGGTGCTCCAGTGCCCGAAGGCGATGGCCTGACCGTGGCTGGCGCGCTGGGGGTGCTCGAACCACGGGCGGTGGCCCTCTGGGGCCGCGCCAGCGCCCTCTTTGGTGGCGAGGTCCATCGCGCCGTCATCGCTCACGAAACGCAGGCGTGTGAAGGCATTGACTAGGCAGCGCAGGCGGTCCGTGCCGCGCAAGCCGTCGTCCCAGCGCAGGGGCTGGTTGCCCATCATCCGGGGCAAGAAGTCGGCGCGGGCCTGGGGGTCGCGCAGCACGGCGCCCAGTTCTTCGGACAGGCCCAGGGTTTGTTCGGCGGTCCAGGCGGGCAGGAGGCCCGCGTGGACCATCAACCAGCCCTGCGCCCGGCGCGCCAGGGGTTGCTGGGCCAACCACTCAAGCAGTTCTTCGCGGTCGGGGGCGGCCAGCAGGGTGTCGATCTTGTCGTTGGGCTGCGCCTTTCGGTGACCGGCGGCCACCACCATGAGGTTCAAGTCGTGGTTGCCCAGCACGGCTTGGGCGCCGAGGTCGCGCACGCGCCTCAGGGTGGCCAACGACGCCGGCCCGCGCCCCACCAGGTCACCCAAGAGCCACAGGCGATCGCGCGAAGGCGAAAAGCCCACCGCGTCGAGCAAGCGCCCGAGCGCCGCGTCACAGCCTTGAAGATCCCCGACCAGCCAGTCCATGGCGGCCGATTGTGGCGGCTGGCCTGCCGGCTTCGGGCGCACCCTGAGGGAGCGCCCCGGCCGGGGTGAGACAATTTGGCCCGCTCAAAGCCGCCTTCCGGGCGGCGTTTTCTTGATGGATACCGCGCTTTTACTGTTCCTGATCCTGTTGAATGGCTGGTTTGCCATGTCGGAAATGGCCCTCACGGCCAGCCGCAAGGCGCGCCTGCAGGTCATGGTGGAGGCGGGTGAATCCGGTGCCGCTCAGGCGCTGGCCCTGCACGAGAACCCGACGAAGTTTTTGTCCACGATCCAGATCGGCATCACCACCATCGGCGTGCTCAACGGCATCGTTGGCGAGGCCGCCTTTGCCGGTCCGCTGTCGGAGTGGCTGGAGGCGCAGTTCACGGTGTTCACCGAAAGGGGGGCCAACCTCACCGCAACGGGGCTGGTCGTGGTCACCATCACCTTCACCACCATCGTGTTCGGTGAACTGGTGCCCAAGCGCTTGGGGCAGATTTACCCCGAGGTGGTGGCCCGCATGGTGGCCAAGCCGATGAACGCACTGTCGGCCCTGGCGCGCCCCTTCGTGCGCACGCTGACCTTTTGCACCGAGGCCACCCTGCGCCTGATGGGCCTGACGGACAAAGGGCAACGCAGCGTGACAGAAGAAGAGATCGCGGCCAGCCTGGAAGAGGGCTTGGACGCCGGCGTGATCGAGGAATCCGAGCACCAAATGGTGCGCAACGTGTTCCGCCTGGACGAGCGCCAGATCGGCTCCATGATGATTCCGCGCGGCGAAATCGCGTGGCTGGACGCCGATGCCAGCGTCGCGCAGGTGCTGGCGGTGCTTCACGAGCACGGCTACAGCCGCTACCCCGTGTGCCGGGGCGACCTCAGCGATGTGCTGGGCGTGGTGTCAGCCCAAGCGCTGTTGCAGCGCGCCTTGGGCCAGCAGCCTTTCAGCCTGACTGACACCCTGGACGCCCCGGTGTTCGTCCCCGAAACGCTGAGCGGCATGGAACTGCTGGAGCACTTCCGTGCCAGCGACGCGCCCTTGGTGTTCGTCGTGGACGAGTACGGCGAGGTGCAGGGTGTCATCGCCGTGCGCGACCTGCTTGAAGCCATCGCCGGCGAGTTCAATGCGCCCAGCGACGGCGAGGCCTGGGCCACGCAGCGCCCCGATGGCAGCTGGCTCATGGACGGGCTCATCCCCGTTCATGAACTCAAGGACCGGCTGGACATGAAAGAACTGCCCGAGGAAGACCGCGGGCGCTACAACACCCTGGCCGGCATGATCATGCTGTTGCTGGGCCACCTGCCGCGCACGGCCGATGCGGTGGAGTGGGAGGACTGGCGCTTCGAGGTCGTTGACCTCGACGGCAAGCGCGTGGACAAGGTGCTCGTTTCGCGCCTGACGTCCTGAACCCTCACCCCTGGGCCACCCCTTTTCCAACCGAAAGACAGCGATGAAGTTTCCTCCGATGTACCGCAGCATGACCGCCCTGGACACGATCCAGCACCGTGACCTGCGCGTGAACCAAGCCGCCGCCACGCTGGACAACGCCAAAGACCTGAACGCCGTGTTCTTGAACGTGGTCGAGTTCGCCGACGCCTGCCGCGAGTTCCCGATCGTGTTCGTGCGCACCGGCGAGGCCAAGGACGGCAAGCCCGCGCCCGTGGCGCCCCTGGCCGTGTTGGGCCTGAACCAGGGCGAGAACCTGTTCTTGAAAGACGGCCAGTGGCAGGGCGAGTACGCGCCGGCCTACCTGCGCCGCTACCCCTTCTGCATGGCCCGCCTGGAAGCCGGCAGCGACCGCTTGGCGGTGTGCGTGGACGACACCTGGGGCGGTTTCTCGACCGCCGACGGCGAGCGCCTGTTCGACGACAAGGGCGAAGCCACCGAGTTCACCAAGGGCTTGGTCACCTTCTTGGAGTCGTTCGAAACCGAATCCGAGCGCACGCAACAGGCCTGCAACGAACTCGACGCCGCGGGCATCTTTGAAGAGATGCGCTTCGAGGCCCAAGTCGGCGACGGCCCGAAGATCGAAGTGACCGGATTCCTGGCCGTGAACTACGAAAAGCTGATGGCGATGGCGGACGACAAGGTCTTGGCCTTCCACCGCAGCGGCCTGTTGCAACTCATCGAGATGCATCGCCTGTCGCTGGCCAACATGTCGCGACTTGCTGCGAAACGAAACAAATTGTAAGAAAGGTCCCGGCGAGGAATCGTTTCTTGTTTCAACTCGTCTTGTGACTTTGCTTTCGTAAGCGTAAGCCCTAGTCACAAGACACACCACTGTCAAGAACGCATCGCTAGACTGCGCCTCCCCTGTTCATGGGGGGTGGAGTTGACAGCGTGGGAATGACCAGCGTTTTTGCAGAAAGCCGGTGGCAAGCCGGAGTCCCGGTGACGGACGGTGCGGTGGCGTGGCGGATGCCCTCGTGGCACCAAACGGCGTCGGAGGTCCGGTCGGCCATGCAGCCGTGGCGACAGCGTTTCAGCTTCGACCGGGCTCGCAGTCTGGTCGGCTGGCGCACCAGCCAAGCCCTCCTGGGCCGTCGCTACACGCAGCGCGGCCTGCGCATCGTGCCGCAGGCCACGCCCGAACCCGATCTCGCCACCTTGCAAGCCCGCGACGGCCGCCGTTTGGTGGGCACCCTGTCGGTGCGCCTGGACGGCCCGAACGGCCTGGCGGCCGACGGCGTCTTCCCGGTGGAGTTGGAAGCGTTGCGTGCCGAGGGTTGGCGCCTTTGCGAGTTCACCCGTCTGGCCGTGGAGGGCGAGCAGCCCAGCAAGGCCGTGCTCGCCAGCCTGTTCCACCTGGCTTACCTGTACGCCCATCGCGTGAAGACGGCCGACCTGGTGATCATGGAGGTGCACCCGCGCCACGCCCCCTTCTACCGCCGAATGCTGGGCGCGCAGGTGGTGGCCAGCGGTCGCGACAACCCGACCGTGCAGGCGCCTTCGGTGCTGATGCGCGTGGAGTTGAGCCACATCCAGCAGCAGGTTCAGCGATTCGGTGGCAAGCCGGAATTGGCCGACTCCGAGCGCAGCTTGTTCCCTTTGGGCTACGCGCCCAGCGAAGAGCCGATGCTCATCGAGCGCCTGCGCGCCGAAATTTAAGGGCCCTGGCTCGCGCCCGCAGCCCCCGGTCGGCTCACGCGCTGGGGGTTGCCGCCCAACCCAGCTGGCGCCTGACCTGCAGCACGCTGCTTTGCAAGGCGCCAACCGCCGCCTGGCGGGCCGCCTCGTCGGGCCATTGGCTGCGCGGGGCCACGGCCACCAGCGCCCATTGCGACGCGCCCAAGGCATCGCAGGCCACAACCGCCAAGGCCGCCAAGCCTGGCATCAAGGCGTCGTCGCTTTCGGCGTGCCCCACCTGCCGCACCTGTGCCAGCTGGGCCTGAAACGCGGCCCAGGCGCTGGCCGTGGCCGCTGCGCCCAGGCTGCGCCGCCACAAGGGTTCGATTTGGGCGTCGGGCCGCCAGGCGGCCATCGCCAGGCCCGAGGCCGTTTGGTGCAGGTTCAGCACCGTGCCGTGCCGCAGGGTCACGTGCAAGGGGGAGGGGGCCTCGGCCACACGCACCACGGTGGGGCCCGCGTTGCCCCACAGCGTCAGGGCCACGGTGCAGCCCGTGGCTTGGGCCAGGCCTTCAAGCTGTGCGCTGGCCAGGCGCACGGGGTCGTGCTGTTGCAGGCTGATGAGGCCCAATTGCAGGGCCATCGGCCCCAGGCCGTAATGCCCGCTGGCCCCGTCCTGGGCCACCAGGCCCACGCGGCCCCAACTGACCAAGTACGGGTGCGCCTTGGCCGCGCTCATGCCAGCACGCGACGCCAATTCCTTCAAGGGCAGGGGGCGGCCGGCTTCGGCCAGTGCGTGCAGCAGGGTGCCGCCCACTTCCAGGCTTTGGATGCCGCGCGGGGTCTTGGTCATGCGCAAATTTCTACGTACGCAAATGCGTTTGCAATGGCAGAATTTTGTCTCCTCAGCGCAGCCGGACCGCGTGATGCACGACCTCGACTACCTCCATGGCTTTGGCAATCACTTGCAAAGCGAAGCCCAAGCCGGCGCCCTGCCGGTGGGGCAGAACAGCCCCCAGCGTTGCCCCTTGGGGCTGTACGCCGAGTTGTTCTCTGCCGCCGCGTTCACGGCGCCGCGCGACAGCAACCGCCGCACCTGGCTGTACCGGCGCCTGCCCTCGGTGCGCGCCGGCGCCTACCAGCCTTACGCCCAGCCCCATTGGCGATCGGGCAGCGCGCAGGGCGAGGTGGCGCCGCCTGAGCCCCACCGCTGGGCGCCGCTGCCGCCGCAGGGCGGGGACTTTGTCGACAGCTTGCGCACCTACGCGGTGAACGGCGACCCCGATGCACAGTGCGGCATGGCGGCCCACCTGTACAGCGCCGACCGATCGATGGGCGACCGCGCCCTGGTCAATGCCGATGGGGAGATGTTGATCGTGCCGCAGCAAGGCCGATTGCTGATCCGCACGGAGTTGGGCCGCATGGTGGCGGCGCCGGGCGAGATTGCGCTGGTGCCCCGGGGCATGGCCTTTGCGGTGGATGTGGAGGGGCCGTCGCGCGGCTACGTTTGCGAGAACCACGGCGCGCCGTTCCGCCTGCCCGAATTGGGCCCGATCGGCTCCAACGGCCTGGCCGAGCCGCGCCACTTCCTGGTGCCGCAGGCGCACGCCGAACCCGACCGCCCCACCGAGCTGATCAAGCGCCAGCACGGCCGGCTTTGGCGCAGCCACCAAGCGCACACACCGTTCAACGTGGTGGCCTGGGCCGGCAACGCCACGCCCTGCAAGTACGACACCGCGCGCTTCATGGTCATCAACACCGTCAGCTTCGACCATGCCGACCCGAGCATCTTCACGGTGCTCACCTCGCCCACCGACACCCCGGGCTGGGCCAACGTCGACTTCGTCATCTTCCCGCCGCGCTGGATGGTGGCCGAGAACACCTTCCGCCCGCCCTGGTACCACCGCAACACGATGAGCGAGTTCATGGGCTTGGTGACCGGCCAGTACGACGCCAAGCCCGAAGGCTTCAAGCCAGGCGGCGCCAGCTTGCACAACGCCTACGTGCCCCACGGCCCCGACGCCGAGGCCTTCGCGGCCGCCTCAAAGGCCACGTTGGCCCCGCACAAGCTGGACAACACCCTGGCCTTCATGTTCGAAACCCGCTGGCCTTTGCGGCCAACGGCCTTTGCACTGCAAACCCCTGGCCTGCGCGAGGCCGGCTACGCTGATTGCTGGGCCCACTTGGCCGACCAGACACAGGCTTGACCATGCTCGACCACACCCACGACCCCCGCACCCAATCTTGGGTGGCCAGCGCCAACGCGACGGACACCGATTTCCCGCTTCAAAGCCTGCCCTACGCCCGCTGCCGTCGCGCGGGTCGCCAACCCGATTGGCGCATCGGCGTGGCCATCGGCGACCAAGCACTGGACTTGCGCATGGCCCTGAGCCTGGGCCGCTGGTCCAGCGCGGTGCAGGTGCTGTTGGAGCCCCTGGCCCACGGCGACTTGAACGCCCTGATGGCGCAGCCGGTGGCCGAGCGCCGCCGCTTGCGCCATGCGCTGTTTGAAGCGCTGGCCGAGGGCTCGACCCAAGCTGTTCGCCTGCAAGCGGCGCTGGTGCCACAGGCCGAGCTGGAGTTCAGCTTGCCGGCCCGCGTGGGCGACTACACCGACTTCTACGCAGGCATCCACCACGCCGAGGCCGTGGGTCGCCTGTTCCGCCCTGACAACCCCTTGCTGCCCAACTACAAGTGGGTGCCCATCGGCTACCACGGGCGGGCTTCCAGCCTGGTGGTCAGCGGCACGCCGGTGCGGCGGCCTTGGGGCCAACGCAAAGGCCCCAACGATGCGGTGCCAAGTTTTGCCCCGAGCCAGCGGGTGGACCACGAGCTGGAACTCGCCCTGTGGGTGGGGCCGGGCAATGCCTTGGGCCAGCCCATCCCCTTGGCGCAGGCCGAGCAGCACCTGTTCGGCGTTGGCCTGCTCAACGACTGGTCGGCGCGCGACATCCAGCCCTGGGAGTACCAACCCCTGGGGCCGTTTCTGGCCAAGAACTTCGCCTCCACCGTCTCGCCTTGGATCGTGCCCTGGGAAGCCTTGGCCCCGTTCCGCTGCCCCCTGGACCGGCCTGCCGACGACCCGCCTTCGCTGCCCTACCTGGACAGCGCCGCCAACCGCGCCCAAGGCGGCTTGGACATTCAACTGGAAGTTTGGTTGACCCCCGCTGGCGGTGCGCCGCAGCGCCTGGCCACCAGCAACGCCCGCCACCTGTATTGGACGGCTGCGCAGCTGCTGACGCACCACGCCAGCAACGGCTGCAACTTGCAGCCGGGCGACTTGCTGGGCACCGGCACCATCTCAGGCCCTTCGCCAGAACAAGCGGGCTCGCTGCTGGAACTCACGATGGGCGGCAAGCAGTCCATCACCTTGGCCGACGGCAGTCAGCGCACCTTTTTGCAAGACGGCGATGCACTGAGCCTTCGTGCAGCGGCCGAGCGCGCAGGCGCGCGCCGCATCGGTTGGGGTGTGTGCACGGGCGTGATCACGCCCGCAGTCGCCGCCTGAAGAGGCCCACCAGCGCAGCCGCCAAGACCAAACCCAAGGCATCGGCGAGCACGTCGGCGCCGCTGGCCTCGCGGGATGGGGTCAGGGCTTGCAGGCCTTCGATGCCCAAGCCCAGCCCCAGCAGCCAGGCCCACCGCCAAGGGCTGCGCCAGCCCAGGCTCGCGCTCAGGCCCAGGGTCACGAACGCCAGCAGGTGGTTGCCCTTGTCCCACCCGGTGTCGAGGGTGGGTGGGGGGGCCGGACTCAGGGCCAGGGCCAGGACGGCCGCAGCTGTCAGCACCGTGGCGGTGCGCCAAACCAGGGGACTCGGTGTTTTCACGGGGGCATGGTACGTAGGCCCCACGCCACAGCGGGCCCATGCCGCGCCAAATCGGCGCATCCCCTGTGGCATGCTGCACCGTTATCGCGCGTAACCCCCTCTAGGGACGCGCTGGCTCGCAAGATTCAAACCCCCGAGGAGACGTCCATGAAGATTCGTTTGGCGCTAGGCACCCTGGCCTTGGCAGCCTTGGCTGCATGCGGTGGCGGTGGCAACACCGCGAGCGTGAGCACACCGGCAACCAATGAAACCACCCGCGTGATCGCCTTTGGCGACAGCCTCACCGACGGTGGCGCGTACTCCCGCGGCAACTCGCTGATCTTGCAAGGCCAGGGCATCCCTGCCGCCGTCGCCAACACGGTGGGCAAGTTCACCAACAGCCCCGGTTCGGTGTGGGTCGAGGTGCTGGCCAGCAAGCTGGGCACCACCATCGCGCCCGAGCGCTTCGAAGTCGGCGCCGCCAACCCAACGGTGGGCACCAACGGCCTGAACACCGCCGCCAACTCCACGAACTACGCCCAGGGCGGTTCGCGCGTGGCCAAGGTGCCGGGCGTGGGCTGCAACCCCAACTCCAGCGGCCTGTGCACGGCGCAAGCGGCCGTCCCGGTCTCGACGCAGATCGACCGCGCCCTGGCCAAGGGCAACTTCGCGCCCACCGACCTTGTGGTGGTGTGGGCAGGCGCCAACGACGTGTTCTTCAACACCACGTTGGCCAACAACGACCTCACTGCGGCCACCATCGCGGCCCGCCGAGCACTGACGACGGCTGAGACGCAAGCCATCGTGGGCAAGTACGTCATTGCCATGGAAGAGGCTGGCCTCGACACGATGACGCAACTGCGCCGCCTGAAGGCGGCAGGTGCACAGCGTGTGGTGGTCATGACCATCCCCAACGCCGCCAACTCGCCCTTTGGGGATGCCAACGCCGCAGCCAAGCCGCTGTTGACGGCGCTCTCTGACGCTTACAACAACCAGCTCAAGAAAGAAATTTCGCTGAACGACCCAGGCGTGTTGCTGTTCGACGCGGGCGCTCTGGCCGCCTCGTACCGCAGCAACCCGGCTGCCAACGGCTTCACCAACGTGACCGTCCCGGTGTGCAACGTGCCCGCCGCGCTGGGTAACAGCTCGTCGTTCTGCTCGTCGCTGTTCACGCCTTGGCTCTTCCCCGTTCCTGCCGCCACCTCGCTGTTTGCCGACGGTGTGCACCCCTCGCTCGCTGCGCATGACAAGTTCGGCAACGCCGTGCTCGAAGCCCTGCGCCAAAAGGCCTGGGTGAAGTAAGCCACTACCGAGGAAACAACATCATGAAAAAGCAAGTTTCTGTTCTCGCCCTGGCAGCGGTTCTGGCCTGTGGCGCGCAAGCACAGCAAAGCGGCAGCTCGGTCAACATCTTCGGCGTCGTGGACGTCGGCGTGACCGTGCTGGATGGCCATTCGGGCACCAGCAAGGTTCGCATGGTCTCCAGCGGCCAACAGCTGGGCTCGCGCCTGGGCCTGCGCGGCACCGAAGAGCTGGGCAATGGCTACAAGGCCATGTTCACGATCGAGCACCAGTTCTACGCCGACACCGGCAGCCAGAACCAATCGACGCCGCTGTCGGGTTTTGCCATTCCCAGCCGCGCGCTGGTGGGCATTCCCAACACCATTCGCGCACAACTGGAGCCACAACTGGGCCAGTCGCTGGCGGCGTCGCTGAACAATGCCTTCTGGCACCGTCAAGCCTGGGCCGGTCTCGTGACCCCCGTGGGCGCGGTGCTGGCC
>Ga0114942_1000247_pt1 | contig 15084 bp, 18 predicted proteins | sample LowerColdCreek_FD_88674 | JGI IMG/M metagenome (GOLD analysis project Ga0114942, IMG submission 88674) | Groundwater microbial communities from Cold Creek, Nevada to study Microbial Dark Matter (Phase II) - Lower Cold Creek | ecosystem: Environmental > Aquatic > Deep subsurface > Groundwater ... | reverse complement strand
TCTGCTTCATTGTTTCGCCATTGTATATGCTCATATGCTGGCCTAAATGTTAGCCCTTGCCGCACCCTAGGAAAATGCCAAAGTATCATATGGTAAAAATCTCTCCATATCAATTCATTTAAGTACCCTTCACTTATTTCGGCAGTATGTGCGGCTAATTGGCGAATACTTATAGTGCCAAAACGTAGGTGCACGCCCAACCTACTTGTACCAATAACTGCTGGGTAATCTCTTTGATCTTTATACTTTTTTATAACCTCGTCTGATACGTTTATGGGCGGAAACTTTACCTCTAACTGCACAAAACCCATTTCCTGCAAACTCGGAATACTGCTTATTTCGCTTTTAAAGAAGTTGCTATAATATTGCTCAGTAGGGTAGGCCTTAGTGTAAAAATTATTCCATTTCGCCTTCCATTTTTTACTGTAAGGGGTAAATACAGTGTAGGGCAGCCCATCATCTTTCACCACTTCATCCTTTTCAAAAATAACTTGGTCTTTATAGGTGTGCAAGGTAGCCCCTGCCCCTTGCAAAAGCTTGCCCACAGTGGCATCCCTATCCATTGCATATTGCTCATAATCGGTGTTGGCATATGCTGCGGTAATAGTATATTTTTCCATCAATTGCTGCCAAGCGTTCAATGGGGTATCGTATATCACCAATAAATTACTTCCCATTTCTTGCAGTTGCTGTTGCAATTTTTTAACAGCTTCGTGTATAAATATTAGCCTTTTATCAGCCTTATCTTCCAGCTTATCCAATATGTTTTTATCAAAAATAAAAATGGGAACCACCGCCTCATTTTCTTTCAGTGCATGGTATAATGCTGCATTATCTGTAAGGCGTAAATCTCTTCTAAACCAATGAATGGCAACCGATGGCTTTATCATAAGCACAATTTAGTAATTAACTACAATGGCTTATATAAATGGTTCATATAAGTTAGGGCTTATTTTATTTTGGGGCTGCCCATTGCTGCTAGGCACACAAGGCTAAGCACCGCAATGGTCGGGCTGTGCAGGGGTTTCGTACTTCGCTCCGCTCCGTACCGGCCTTAGCGGCCGCCCTTTCCATCCCTCAGCCTGGGGGAAGTTGAATGTTTTGAAGCTATACCTCAAGTTGAAATAAACTAACCGTGGCATTATGGTAGTGTGCTGGCAGGCCTTCGGTATTTTTAAGTTTTAATAATCCTAAGAAATCAAAGCCGCATTTGGTGTAGTGAGCAATAAGGGCTTTGTTATCGCCCACAGTATCCATTCTTATGTACTTTTTTTCATGTTCGGCTGCATACATTTTTGCCCAATCAATAATTTTTGTAACTAATTGTTGTCCACGGAAATTGGGGTTAGTTGCTATTCTATGAATGTAAATGGCGGGGTCGTTGTTTCGCTCTTCCCATATTTGAGGATCGGTAAAAGTGGTAGCCCACACACAGGCAATTTGTTCATTAATAACCAATTTCCATTGCCTATTTTCGACAATTTCAGTTTCAACAAGGCTGCTTTCGAATGCGGGCCAATGGTTAATAAATCTTTCCTTTTGAAAGTCAGTAGCAATTTTATATAGTCGGAAAATTTCGTTTATATCATTAATATTACTATTCCTTATTTGGTAGTGCATGGTAATTTTTTCGGATATAAACTTACAAGATTCTTTTGGTTGAAGCACTTACTTGCTAACACAATTACAGCTTATTAGTTGCTTTATGCCCTTTGCTGTTTTAGTACGGTGTTAAATATACTTGCAAGTTGGTTTTTAGTAATAGGCTTAATAATAAAATCAGTTACTGCCGATATGCTTCTTGCTTTATCAATATCTCTATTGTCAATAGATGAGCTTACAATGTATAGCACTACTTTTTTATTCATCTTAGGTTTTAAAACAAGAAATTCATCTAAGAAATCCCAGCCATCCATCACAGGCATATTTAAATCTAAAAATATTATATCGGGTAGCTTTTTACTTTCAGCTATAGCCGTTTCAATGTAGCGTATTGCTTTTTCACCGTCGGAGAATAGTAGTATGTTATTAACTAAAGCAGTTTCTTCTATTTCTTTTGTGGTAATAATTTGATAAATATCATCATCATCTATTACGCATACGGTTTCAATTTTCTTCATCATACTTGCATTTCATTAAAATTTATAATAAAAGTAGTTCCTTTATCTACTTCGCTTTTAGCGCTAATGGTGCCGCCTAATGCTAGCACTTGGTTTTTTGTAATAAATAATCCCACACCTCTTGCATCTGGGTGGCTATGGAATGTTTTATGCAATGAAAATAATTTTTTTCCATGCTTTTCCATATCTATACCCTGACCATTATCGGTGCAGGTAAGTGTTATAATTCCTTCTTCGTTTACAGCGGTTTCAAAATGTATTTGCGGTATACGCTTAGGCGATGAATATTTTATAGCATTGGTAAGTAAATTCAAGAAGATACTTTCTAAATATATTTTTGGGTATTGAATTTTTTCGCAAGCGGTAAAGTTGTGCGACACCACCGCTTTGCTTGATTCTATTTCTGCAAACAAAGCGTTCATTTGTGTTACAAGTACTGTTTTAAATTGTAGCCACTCCTGTGCTATATCTGTATTTTGACCAATATTCACTACATCCGATAAGTCTTTAACAGTAATGGACAACTGATCGGCCACTGTGAAAGCTTTTTCAACATAAAATTCTTTCATGTTAGTATCCGCTTCTTTATCGTATAATCCTTTTAAAGAAACCAAATTACCTACTGGTGAGCGTAGGTTATGTGATACGATGTATGCAAAGTCTTGCAAGGTTTTTATTTTATAATCTAACCTTTTTGATAGCTTATTTAGGTTGGCAATAGTTTCTTCTAGCTTCAATGCGTTTTTCCTAGCTTCAGTAATATTTTTTGTAATGGTTATTACGTTTTCTACTTCATTTTTTTCATCGAACAGTGGTATCATTTCTACGGCAAAATAACCATCTCCTACTGTGGGTGCGGTGGTATGAATTTCGTATTCTACCATTTTTTTAGTTTCAATTACTTCTCTCAACTTTCCTTCAAACATGGGTGTGTGCGGATGTGTTGGCAGCACTTGAGCGGGCGTTTTACCTAGGTAAAAGCTTGGTTGGCTGCCGCTTAAGGTAGTTAAGGATTCGTTTACAAACTGGTAGGTTAGGTCTTTCCCCATACGGGTTATTAAGTCGGGGTTGTTATTAACTAATGCTTTAAAATAGGTTTCGCTTTCTTTCAGTTTGCTATTAGCCAACTGTAACTCTTGCATTTGTTGGTTAATAATTTCCTGTAATTCGGTACTAGTTTTAAGCTGCAGTGCTTTAGGAATATGTTTTATAAGTATAACTACCGTTATCCACGATATGATGGCCGTAGTAACTAATAACACCGCATTGAGCCGGTATAGCGGTTTCCAAAACATAATTGCATCTACTAAGTGTGTAACGCCACAGAAAATGATGAATAGAATGAACCAAACAAAAATTCCTCGGAATGGTAAGTTTTTTCTTTTTTGAATAAAGGAAAATAGTACAAATGGAATGGTGAAATAGGCGGCCCAAATGGCAATATTAGCACAAATGTACATCCACCCATGTGTAGACGACCATACGCCGCAAACCCAACGTGGCATAAAGCCTTCCGCTGTAAACAGCTTTTTTACAAATTCAACCAACTCATCACCCATAACAGAATTTACTTTATTAGTTTACCACAAATAACCCAATACTATATTAAGGTGATTTTCTTAGGTGGTTGGATTATTAGGGGCAAATTAAGGCAAAAAACGTTTCTTCAACAATATAATACGTGTTAGAATAAAGTTGGTAGGTAAATGTTGGTTATTTGCTGGCTAACACTAAAAAACCCCCTGCTTTCGCAAGGGGTATATACACTTTAAGAAGTTACAGTAATTAACTATTTACCATCGCCTTCTAGCTTGGCTCTAATTTCTGCTAAAGCACCCAAATCGCCTAGTGTAGATTTTTCTACTTTGGCTTGAATGTTTTTAACAGCTTTTTTAGTTACCTCAGCTTCGGCTCTTGCTTCTTTCTTCACTGCTTCTTTTTCCTCGGCAATAGCTTGCTCCCATATACGGGCATGGCTTACTACAATTCTCTTTTCATTTCTATCAAACTCAATAACTACAAATTGTGCAGTTTCTTCAGCGCCTACGCTTTTTCCATCTTCCTTAGCAAGGTGGCGGTTAGGTGCAAAGCCCTCTAACCCGTAAGGCAATTGTACTGAAGCTCCCTTATCGTCCTTGCGGCTAATAGTACCTTCGTGTACGGTACCCACTGCAAATGTATCTTCCAATGCATTCCAAGGATCTTCCTCTAATTGCTTATGGCCCAATTGCAATTTGCGGTTTTCTTTATCAATGCTTAGTATAATAACATCAATTTGCTCACCTACTTTAGCATATTCACTTGGGTGGTTAAAACGCTTCAACCAACTTAAGTCGCTAATATGTATCATGCCACCAATACCGCTTTCTAGCTCAACAAATACACCGTAAGGAGTAATGTTTTTAACTGTACCAGCATGCTTGCTGCTTTCAGGGAATTTGGTTTCAATAGTGCTCCAAGGGTCAAGGGTAAGTTGCTTAATAGAAAGGCTCATTTTACGAGCATCTTTATCTAAGGTTACCACTTTAGCCTCATGCTCATCGCCCAACTTAAAGAATTCCTTAGCGTTTATTGGTGTGTTAGCCCAAGTAATTTCACTTACGTGTACCAAGCCTTCAACACCTGGTTGTATTTCTAAGAAAGCACCGTAATCTTCAATATTTACTACCTTACCTTTTACGCTAGCACTTTCCGCAATCCACTCTGGCAACACATCCCAAGGGTGTGGTGTAAGTTGCTTAAGGCCAAGGCTAATTCTGCGTTTGTCATCATCAAAATCAAGTACTACTACATTAATTTTTTGATCCATTTTCAACACCTCGCTTGGGTGGTTAATTCTACCCCAAGAAATATCGGTAATGTATAATAAGCCATCTAAGCCACCAAGATCCATGAAGGCACCAAAGTCAGTAATGTTCTTAACTGTACCTTCTAATACCTGTCCTTTTTCTAGTTTGCTTATAATTTCAGCTCTTTGTGCTTCAATATCGCTTTCAATTAATGCCTTGTGCGATACTACGGCGTTCTTAATGGTTTCATTAATTTTCACCACTTTAAATTCCATTGTTTTACCTACAAACTGATCGTAATCAGTTACTGGCTTCACATCTATTTGAGAACCTGGTAAGAAAGTTTCCATACCAAATACATCTACAATTAAGCCACCTTTTGTTTTGCTGGTAACCAAACCGGTAATAACCTCACCAGTTTTGTGCACTTCCATAATTCTTTCCCAAGCACGGAATATTCTAGCACTTTTACGGCTAAGGTGTAGGTTGCCTTGTCTGTCTTCCTTTTCTACTACCATTACTTCCACGGTATCACCAATGGCTAAGCCTGGTGTATCACGGAATTCGTTGAATGATACCAAGCCATCACTCTTGAAACCAATGTTAATTACAACATCAGTTTTGGTAAGGGCTACAATACCACCACGTACAATTTCGCCATCTTCAATGGTTACAAAAGTGTTTTCGTACACTTTATCGTACTTTAATTTTTCTTCTTCTGGGTAGTGTGCTACGTTACGCTTGTCAATACTCCAGTCAAAATCGTCATGAGCTGTTTCAATTACAGGCTCTTCTTCTTTTACCGCTGCTACCACTACTGGTGCGGCTACTTCTGCTACAACTTCTGTTGTAGTTTCAGGTGCATTTGTTGTCGCAGTTGCTGGTTCTGCTGCTACCTCTTCCGAAGCTGCTGCTGCACCATCCTGTGCGTCTGCGTTTAGTTGTTTAATAAAAAAGTTCATAAAAAATCCCGATTGTTTTTATTCGGGGCTGCAAATGTAGTAATTTATGGTTAATTGTTGGTAACTTTTGGCAGTTACGCCAATATATGCTACGCACACTATCTACTTATTGGCGTCGGGCTTTTGTTACAAGTCCGGCACAAAAGCTATGCACAATGGCTTCACCGTGCTTTTCACGCCAATCCCTAACTGAAAAAACGGAAATTATTCCTCTATTCCAATATGCCAAAGTGTATCTGCACTTAAATCTACTTCACTATCACTCCATTCTACAAAGTAGCTTTTATTTAAAACTTTACTAAACTCAGTTTTATTTTTCAAAGGCTGAAAAGCAGGAGCATCAAGATATACACTTATATCAGCCAATTTAACAATATTGTTGTTAAAAGTGCAGCGGAGTTTATAATCGTTTACTACAACTATCTTTTCTATACTTCTCATTTATTTTAAAGCTTCTATTTTAAAAACTGTTTGTCCTTCTAAAGCCAGTTTCCAATTGGCCATAAGCTCGTCTCTGTGTATTAGCATCCAAGCACTAACTAATTTAAATTTTTCATTAGGAAAATTACCAGCAATTATGTTACTATCTAATAAAGAAACAACTGCTTTAAACTCAGCAAATTCAATGTGTATATGTGGTAAATGATGCTCTTTATTATCATAATAAAACATCCTAACTATTATTCCATAAAACATCGATATTACAGGCATATTGTCACATTTTGAGAATGGGAACTTCCTTTTTTCAAAATTATCAATTAATGGTTATCTTATGGCAACTTTTTGTACTACGAATAATACTATTTCTTACAAGTCCGGCACAAAAGCTATGCACAATGGCTTTACCGTGCTTTTCACACCAATCCCTAACTGAAAATTGCAGTTATGCCTCTATTCTACCAGCATTAAATTATCTACACGTTCAAAGTGTTTTTTATTCAAAGTTGCAATGGGTAAGTTATGTGCCATACCTGTGGCTGCAATAAATAAGTCTGCTATATCAATAAGTTTTCGCTTTCATTTGAGTTCTTGGTTAATTTGAACAGCGAATTTTGCAATCGTTTTGTCGAAAGGTAAAACATCAATTTTCTGAAGAAAACTATCCCAAAATGCTTCTTGACCTAAAATTGTTCCTGTATAAATTTCATAGTTCGTTATAGAAGAAATACAGTAAGTATATCCTTGTCTTACAAGCGAAACCAAAACAGTATTTTCTTTATCTCTTTTTCGAAAAAGATCAATAAGAATTGATGTGTCAACCAATACTATTTTGTCCGCCATTGATTGATTGCTTTTCTTGTTTTTGCAATTTCTTCCAATTGCTTTTTATTAAGCGTAGGTGCAGACAAAAGAAAATTTTCAAGTTCAGATGCTTGCTTAACAACATTTTGTTCGTTATCTATTTCCTGCTTTAGTTTTGTCCATTGTCTTGCAGGTAACTTTTTAACCAATTGTATCAATTGTTCAAATCCTATATCTACTTGTACTTGCATTAATCAAATTTATGAAAATTTATCAAAGCAAAAACTGACGTACCATTTTTTGTGTAAACCTATATTTGAATGAGAATAATATTATTTCATCTATTATTCTCATTTTATTCTAACTAAAATAAAATCGGGATTGCAAATGCATGCAACCCCGATTTCTAATAAATATTTGTAATTACCAATTATGCACTAGCGTGTAATTTTTTAATGCTTTCAGTAAGCTTTGGTAATACTTCAAATGCATCACCCACAATACCATAATCTGCTGCCTTAAAGAATGGTGCTTCAGAATCTTTATTAATTACCACAATTACCTTACTTCTGTTTACACCCGCCAAATGCTGTATTGCACCAGAAATGCCAACGGCAATGTATAAGTTGGGCGCTACTTGCACACCCGTTTGCCCCACGTGTTCGTGGTGTGGACGCCAATGTGCATCACCCACGGGGCGGCTACAAGCTGTTGCTGCACCTAATTCCTTTGCCAAATCTAATAGTATGCCCCAATGTTCTGGCCCTTTTAATCCACGGCCACCACTTACCACAATTTCTGCTTCTGTTAATGGCACTTCGCCACTTATTTTGTTTACCGCAGTAACTTTTACTTTAGCTTGGGTTGCGGTAATGCTTAATGTGTTAATAGCTGCTGTGCCTTCTGTAGCTAGCGTTTTGTAGCTATTTGGGTTAATGCTAATTATTTTTATAGCAGTGTTAATGGCTACATTGGCAATTGCTTTACCACTGAATACCGTTTTCTTAACAACAAATCCGTTAGAAGTATCGGGTAATGATACCGCACCTGCTACCAAACCAGCTTTAAGCCTAACAGATACTCGGGGGGCTACGGCTTTACCCGTTTGGTTTTGTGTAAATACTAGTACGCTTGCACCTGCAGTTTGTACTGCTTCTGCAATAACTTGTGCATATACTTGAGCGTCTAAATGGTTAAGGATTTCATTACTTACTTGGTGAATGGTGCTTATACCATATTTACCTAAAGCGGTTAAATCATCACTTACGGTGCCAAGCAGTAAGCCAGCAGCGGTGGTGCCCAATTGTTTTGCAACATCTGCACCATAAGTAAGCGCCTCGAAAGCCGATTTTTTAATATTACCATCGGCATGATCTATAAATACTAAAACTGACATATTGATAAAATTTTAAATGGTGATTGTTAAATGGCTTTTGCTTCTTCGTGAAGTAATCGCACCAGCTCATCCACGTTATCGGGGGAAACTAACTTTACCCCAGTTTTTGCAGGTGGAAGTTCAAAACTTGTAACACTAGTTAATGCTTCAATAGCAGCAGGCTCTACCACTTTTAATGGTTTTGTTCTTGCAGCCATAATACCCCTCATATTTGGTATGCGTTGCTCCGCCACACCTTTAGCACAGCTAATAACCAACGGTGTATTCACCTCTACCGTTTCTTCGCCGCCTTCTATTTCCCTAACAACGGTAGCCGTATTTGCAGCAATATCAAATTTTGTGGCTAAGGGTATAAAAGAAAAATCTAGCATTTCTGCAACCATGCCACCTATAGAAGATCCATTGTAATCAATAGTTTCTTTACCGGTAAATACGATGTCGTAAGCGCCTTGCTTGGCAACTTCTGCTATTTGTGTTGCTATGGTGTAACTATCTGTACTATCCATATTAACCCTAATGGCTTCATCGCCGCCAAGTGCTAATGCCTTGCGAATAATAGGCTCCGCATCTGCCCCAGCTACTGTAATTAGGTGTAGTGTTGCAGCAGGGTTTTGCTCCTTTAATTCAATGGCTCTTACCAATGCATACCACTCATCGTATGGATTAATAATAAATTGAACACCATTTTCATCGAAAGATTTATTACCATCTTTAAAGGCAATTTTTGCCGTTGTATCGGGCGTTTTACTAACGCAAACCAACATCTTCATATGAGCTACATTTTAATGTTTTTGAAAGAAAGTTGTTTATGCAACTAATTAGTACAAATATAGTTTCATAAGGTTTGCAAGCAAATGTTTGTAACAAAAATTTAATAAAAAGAATTTTAACAAATTGTGATAATAGATAAAAGCGTTACCTGAATATATTTACTAAGTAAATTATAGATATGAAATTCCTTAAAGCATTCCTACTTTTTATTTTAAGTTGCTCTTTTTGCTTTGCTGTTTCGTATGTGGGTAAATATAGCTTTACCTATAAGATTATAATTGGTAGTGTTTCTTATTTTATTATTGCAGTATACCTACTCAGAAAATATGCTCCCCTTTCAAAATACCATCCTTTTTTTATACTTGTTGCACCAATTATACTATTAGTAATCCCGCTTCATATTTATGAATTCAAAGAGACATTAATTAGTTTACCGTCAACCATTTTTTTACTTACTTCATTGTTATTTGCTTATATATTCTTCAAAGCAAAACATTGGATTGCTATAGTAATTCCAATAGGTTTTATGATAGTTTATTTTTATTTGTTGCAGCCAGCATTTTACAATTACCTGTACTATAGATCTTACACTCAGAAAACCGAAGAAGCTTTAAAACAATTTTCTTTTGTAGATAGCTTGAATAATAAATATAATAATGAAAATATAGATGATACTGTAGTGCTAGACTTTTGGAATTCCAAGTGTGGACCTTGCTACAAGCAATTTCCTATAGTAGATAGTATTTATAAAAAAAAGAAAAGTAGATATTCAATTTATACAGTAAATGTGCCTTTGAATGGAGAAGGTGTAAATAATAAAAGAAAGTTACTTAGTAGGTTTAATTATACATTTCCTCAATTATATTCTCAAAATGATTCCATTTTAAAAACGCTTGGTGTATACGTATTTCCAACAACTCTTGTTATTACAAAGTCGTCTATTATATATCGTGGAGACTTTGTAAATGCAATAGAATTTTTAGACAAGGAGTAATGAATTATTTTCTTAGAAACAGTACATAATAAATAACATAAAACCAACCAAATAATGCGTGGATTATTGCCCATAGGATTGATTTATTCCTACTCCAACTAACAACAACGGCTATAATACCGCCAAGACCAATGCCACCCGCTACGTTATTAGAAGTAGCATCTAACAATATATGTAATACATTAAACATACTAGCCTATTTTTATAATGAAAGATACATATAATAATGACGGTATTAGAGAAGGTATTATACAAAAATAAAAGCAGTTTTAGTGCAATAGTGCCGGCAGTTGCAGCGGCGCAGGTATTGCCATTAGATTTATCAGTTACTAACTTATCTGTAACAGCGTTAGTGGCAGAGGACGTAGCATTATTAGCTACCTACATACAAGAACAGTTGCAGGCTAAGCATGCAATATATGGTGTTGGTGGCTATTTAGAAGAAAGGAATTTATACAAAAGAAGTTCAGGGTTTTAGGCTGCCGAACCAAGAAATATGCACTTAGGTGTAGATATTTGGGCTGTTACCGGCACCTGTGTATTTGCACCAATAGGGGGTATGGTACATAGCTTTGCTAATAATAGTGCTAATGGAGATTACGGTGGCACTATTATACTGCTACATCAATTAGAGGGTATTGCATTTTACACCTTATACGGGCATTTATCCTTAGCTAGTATTGCGCCAATTAAAGAAGGCGATTATATTATTAGGGGCGGTATTGTTGGCTATTTAGGCACAGAGCAAGAAAATGGTAACTGGCCTCCACACCTGCATTTTCAAGTAATAGAAAACATTGAAATGAAGGAAGGAGATTACCCAGGCGTATGTGCAAAAAGCCAATTAGCGTATTACCGTCAAAACTGCCCAGATGCCAATTTGATGGTTAATATTACCCAATAATTACCGCTTTTCTATTTTATCATAAAACCCTCCATAGGTTACTTGCTTTACGCCGGCTTCGTTAAAAAAATCATGCGGGAAGCCAAGTTCAAAACTACTTGCTTCATTAAGCCTTGCAATATGTTCTGGTGAAAGTGTAATAGTTGTAGCACCAATATTATCTACCAATTGAGTGGTTTTAGTAGCGCCCACAATTGGAATGCTACTAAATGATTGTTGCATCGTCCAGCGGAGGGCTACTTGGCTTGCGGTTGCGCCAATTTCCTCTGCAATTTCCATTACTGCCTTTGTTATAGCTATGCTTCTATCATTTAGTCTTTTGCTATTTTCGGGCAGTCTTCCTTTATCACCTTTTAAATATTTTCCTGTTAAGGCGCCGCCAGCAAGTGGTGCCCAAGGCGTAACGGATAGCCCTAGTTGTTTTGCCATTGGGGTTAGTTCTCTTTCCGGGGTACGTTGTATAAGGCTGTATTCTACTTGTAGTGCTACAAATTGGCTCCAGCCCATTAGTTCCGCCATTGTATTACCGCGGCTCACAATCCAAGCGGGGGTGTCGCTAATGCCAATATAATTCACCTTACCTTGTTTCACCAAATCATCAAGCCCACGCATTACCTCATCAATTGGGGTTAAATGATCCCAAATATGTAGATAAAATAAATCAATATATTCAGTGCGTAACCGCTTTAAACTTGCTTCAACACTACGCATCATATTTTTTCTATTATTGCCCGATGCATTAGGGTTGGTAAGGTTATCGTGTAAAGAATATTTGGTGGCAAGTACATAATAATCTCTATCATGCTTACTCATAAAACTGCCAATAATTTTTTCGCTTGTTCCTTCGGTATATCTGTTAGCAGTATCAATAAAGTTACCACCGGCTTCTGTAAATGTTGCTAAAATTTCTTCACTCAAATTTTCGTTTGCGCCCCAGCCCCACTCGGTTCCAAAGCCCATTGTTCCAAGGCATAGTTCAGACACTTTTAATCCTGAGCGGCCTAATAATTTATACTGCATATATTTATTTGTAAAAGTTAATTTCTATAATGTGTTTAAAGATAAAATAAGACAACCTATAAAATAAAATGTTTACGCTTTTGGTAATGGATACTTATTTTTAACGACTAACAAATAAAAAATTTAGTGTTAAAAGACTTAATTATAGCTTTCCAAAGTTATTATAAAGCCCACAAAATTATACAGCAGTATAAATTGTGGAAATGGATTATTGTGCCAGGTATTATTTATGCCATTTTGTTTGCAGTAAGTATGTATTTCTTCGGAAAAAGTGCTAATATTTTTATTGATTGGATTTGGCGTATAAGTAAAATTGACAAATGGCTTACCACCTTAGAAAGTAGCTTGGTTAGCTTTCTATTTACCCTAGCAGGGGTTATGATTTGGACCTTATTAATGTTCTTATATTTCTCGTTGTTCAAGTATGTATGGCTAATTATTGGATCGCCCATATTTGCTTATTTAAGCGAAAAAACTGCTGCTATTATTGAAGGAACTACTGTTATATTTTCTTGGAAACAATTATTAGAAGATGTACTTAGAGGGATAAAAATTGCTTGTAGAAATTCATTGTGGCAAACGGTGTATTTCCTATCTATTATTTTTCTTTCATTAGTGCCGGTTGTTGGCTGGGCTACGCCACTGCTAGCATTATTTGTAGAGTGTTACTACTACGGATTTTCAATGCTTGATTATAGCTGTGAACGAAAAAAAATGAGTGCTGCGGAAAGTATTTATTTTATTGGTAACCATAAAGGCCTAGCTATAGGTAATGGACTAATTTTTTATATAATGCATTTACTACCCATTATTGGTTGGATACTTGCACCAGCCTACGCCGTAGTTGCCGCTACGGTAAGCATGACAAACACTACAAAACAAAACCTATGATTGGTAAAGTATACCTAATTCCTACCGTATTGCATGAAGAAGAAATAGCTATTAATACCTTGCCACCTTATTTATTAGATGCGGTGAAAAACTGTGATGTTTTTTTTGTAGAGCAAGAAAAAACAGCCCGTAGATTTTTTAAAAAACTATGGAAAGAAATGGTGATAGATGATTATGGTTGGCACAACATTCACAAAGCAGAAGATGAGGTGAAACAAGCATTTATTAACCAATTAAAAGCTGGGAAAAATATTGGTATTGTAAGTGAAGCTGGCTGCCCAGGCATTGCCGATCCTGGACAAATATTAATTGCAAGTGCACAAACCATTGGTGCAATTGTGCAACCCTTAATTGGGCCAAGTAGCATACTACTTGCTTTAATGGCTAGCGGCATGAATGGGCAACAATTTCAATTTTTAGGCTATTTACCAATTGACAAAATAGAACGGAAAAAAGTGTTACAAGAGGCGGAAAATTATAGCCGTCAAAAAAACTGTACACAAATATTTATTGAAACTCCCTACCGCAATAATCAACTACTGCATGACATTTTATCTTGCTGTAAAGACAATACAAGAATATGTGTGGCAGTAGATATTACTGCAACTACGGAGAGTATACTTACAAAAACGGTGGCTAGTTGGAAAAAGCTAACAACCGATTATCATAAGCGACCAGCAATATTTTTACTGCATAGTAGTTAATCGTGAATTTTAGGTTGTACTGCGGTTTCAGGGGTAGCACCACGTATTTCATAAATGCTATCTACAATATAACCTTGCATTCCACGCCAGGGTAAGCCGCCAAAATACCTTTTGTAATGCAAATTGGCCTCCTTGCCGCTATTTCTTTCAAGCTGTCTTGCAATGTTGTCGTCGGTAACGCTGAAGTCAAATTCATTGCTTTGTATATTGGCTTTAAAACCACTCTGAATCAATTTTCCTTCCCATGTTTTAAATATTACTCCCTTTCGTTGAATAACATTTATTACACCAGCTTTAGTGCCAGAGGCATACTCCCAATAAAAGCGGAAATAAGTAAAAATTGCTAGTGATAGTAAGATGATAATTAGTACAGTACCAGATATTTTTTTTAGCATATTATAGTCCGTATTTGTCCACAAGATAAATTAAAGCTGCCATGTTTACCGCACCTAATTTTAACTCTCTTGGGTGCACATTCTCATATACATCTGTAACGGCGTGGTGAATGTCGAAGTAACGTTGGCTATCGGGCTGTAATCCTGCAAGGGGCGTGCCATATAAGGCTTTAAGTGGGGCAATATCAGCGCCGCCGCCGCTTCTTGTAAAAATGCTTCCATAGTAAGGCGCTAATAAATGCTTGTAGCTGCTTAATTTGTTAAATACACTATCTGAAACGGAGAATCCGAAGCCCCTTGGTGTAAATCCACCGGCATCACTTTCTAAAGCAAAAATGGGTTTCTCCTTATTTACGCCAATTTGTTCAGCATATTTTTTGGCTCCCCTTGTGCCATTTTCTTCATTGGCAAATAGTACAAAACGTATGGTATTTTTTGGTTGATAATGAATTGTTTTTAGTACCCTTAATACTTCTATTGTTTGCACTACGCCTGCACCATCATCATGTGCACCTTCAGCCACATCCCAACTATCTAAATGCCCTCCAATGGTAATAATATAGTTAGGGTTTTCAGTGCCTATTAATTCACCAATAATATTATGGCCAATAGTATCTGGTAGCATTTTTCCATGTGTTACTATATTGGCATTTATACTCGCCTTATTATCAAAGGCTTGGTTAAGCAGGGCTACTTCTTTTAGCCCAATTGCAATAGCAGGTATTTTAGGAAAGCTATCGTTATAGCTCATATTGCCGGTGTGCGGATTATTATCTGCGGCATGGGTTAAGCTTCTTACTATTACGCCAACACCACCAAGTTTTGCTACTTTGCTAGCACTAGTAGTGCGGTACACACCATTTTTGCCGTAGGCTTTAAAGGTTTCTACAAAATCC
>Ga0114942_1000246_pt1 | contig 15097 bp, 9 predicted proteins | sample LowerColdCreek_FD_88674 | JGI IMG/M metagenome (GOLD analysis project Ga0114942, IMG submission 88674) | Groundwater microbial communities from Cold Creek, Nevada to study Microbial Dark Matter (Phase II) - Lower Cold Creek | ecosystem: Environmental > Aquatic > Deep subsurface > Groundwater ... | reverse complement strand
TTCGCAGGCTAGATTTTTTGTTTCTTTTTTATCATGAAAAAAGAAAAGAAATTAATAAATGAACAATGGTAAGTTCAATATAAAAAATAAACGTACCCATGCTTCGACTATTCAGCCTTAACAGGCTGGCTCCCCGCTAGACGGGACAAGCAGCAAGCATGACATCTGAGTGGAAAAGAGTGGGGAAATCTCAATTTAATGTGCTAATTAGCTAATGTGATGATTTGCTAATGGAAAGCTAAAAGCGCCATCCTTTCGACACATCGTTTACAAGTGAGAGAAATCTCATTTCAATATGCCATTTGAAAGGCATTACAAATATCTAACAGCCGATTTAGTAATGCTACCAATACTATTTATAAACCTTCCCTTCAATAATTTGTAATTGATTAATACGCTCTTAGCATGAAAAACTTTCTTAGTGCCAACTGGCGCAAGCTTATTATGGCCAACTATGCTGTTAACCCCGAAGTGCTTTCCCCCTTTTTGCCAAAGCATACTGAACTTGATTTACACAACGGCAAAGCTTATGTTAGCCTTGTTGGTTTTCTATTTTTAAATAGTCGCATATTTGGCGTACCCATCCCATTTATGGGCAGTTTTGAAGAAGTAAACCTTCGTTTTTATGTTAAAAGAAAAATAAACGGTGAATGGAGAAGGGGTGTAGTTTTCGTTAACGAAACGGTACCATACCACCTAGTAGCTACAATTGCCAATTGGTTGTATAAGGAGCATTACACGGCTGTGCCCACCAAACATAGCATTACCAAACAGCAGGAAGAGCAAGTAATAACTTATAGTTGGCAAAAACAAAAAGAATGGAATAGTATACAAGTAACTGCCGGCTTAGTGCCAGCGACTATGCATATTGGTAGCGATGAGGCATTTATATTCGAGCATTATTTTGGCTACACTAAGGTGAATGAACATACTACCATAGAATATAGTATTGCTCATCCAAGTTGGGAGGTATACCCCGTAAAAAGCTACCATATTCAGTGCAATTTTGCTGCTATGTATGGCGATGCATTTTCCTGCCTGCAACATATAACACCCGATTCTGTAATGCTTGCAGAAGGCTCTGCCATTACCGTGCAATGGAAAAGGGAGAAGCTAATTTAATAATTCGATAATGTGATAATGTGCTAATTGAAAAAGGTAAAAGGTGAAGGGCGTAAGGCATAAGGAAACCATCTTCCTTTCACAGCATCGTTTACGAGAAGAGAAATCTCAATTTAATTTGATAATTCGATAATGGGATGATGGGATGATTGAACAAGGTAAAAGGTGTAGGGCGTAAGGCATAAGGAAACCATCTTCCTTTCGCAGCATCGTTTACGAGAAGAGAAATCTCATGTTAATTTGCTAATTAGCTAATATGCTAATCTGCTAATTGAAAGCCAAAAGCGCCGTCCTTTCGAACACATCGTTTACGAGTGGAGAAATCTCATTTTAATATGCTAATGTGCTAATTGAAAGCCCATTTCTGCGTCATTTCGCAGCATCGTTTACGAGTGGAGAAATCTCAATTTAATGTGCTGATGGAAAGCCATTTCAAATTCCATAGTGCCTGCCTCGTTTTACGAGGAACTCAGTCGATGTGAGTGTGCAATTCCTTACCATGCTTCGAATATTCATCCCTATCGGGACAGGCTGAATGAAATCCTACGCTGTTCTACATTTGTAATGTAGAACTATCCTTGGATTTGTAATCTAAAAATTACATTTCTATAATTTTCACCTAAAAAGAGTTAATTACCCAGAATAGCTAAACTATCGATAAAAAAAATTATTATAAGAAAACTCCATTCATTTTTTTGGCTAAACGGAGTCTTTTTATTTAAACCACTCTCTTAAAATACTTGCTTTATTCTTCGTTTATATTACTGCTTTTGTTCTTCCTTTTTTGTTTGCTTCCTTCTCAACACATAAGCCCCGCCAGCAGCTACTAGTATGCTTAGGCCGCCATCTACGGGCACATCGGGGTCGCTGCCGGGGTCTACACTTTCATCTGATGCTTCAAAGATGCCCATATCTTCACTTTGGGCATGGGTGCTTGTGCTGTTTGCTACCGTTAATATTAGTATTATTATTAGCTGCGTTATATTTTTTTGTATCGTTTTCATGTTTGCTTTCTTTGCTGGTTAGTACTACTTTTAGGTGCTTATTGTACAATCAGTTTACTCGTAACATTGGTTGTTCCATCACTGCTGCGTAACCAATACATGCCTTTGCTTTTTGGTGTTACATTTATGCGTTGTATGCCGCTTTGTATGCCCGTAATCGTTTGCAGTACATTGCCCGCCGCATCTACCATTTGTATACTTACTGCTCCTTTATTTCCAAGTACTTGTATTGTAGCTTGCTGTTGGGTAACTATATTGTTTAATACCATTACTTGTAGCTTGTTGTTGTTTGTTGCATTATTTATAGTTGCTTTCTTCTGGGTTACCAATTCAAACCTATCATTACCCCTACTATTGCTATCGGCTGTTACACTAAATTGATAGCTAGCATTGGGTTGCAATTGGGTATAGCTGTTTAGCAACTTATCGTGTAGGTACAACTGTTCGCCGCCAGGCAGGGTATTCTCTCCTACAGTTATGTTGTAAGTTCCTATTGGTACTGTAATACCTAACGGCACTCTAGCTATCAATGTTCTAGCATCAACCGCTAACTCTTCTTTATTATTGAGTACGCTGTAAAAATTGATTATATCGTTGCGTAGCTTCTTTAAATCGTTTTCATCGCTTTCCTCGTTTTTAGCTGCTTGGTTATAGCGTAGTAACCACCTGTCTTGTAGCGTACCGTTGCTGCTAATATTTAACTCTAACTGCTCTAATGGTTTGCTTGTATTGATTGTTCTAAACAAATTGGTAGCTACCGTGCCGCTGGTATTGATATCACTTGTACTTACTGTGTAGCTGCTAGTAGTTGTGGGTTGGTAGGCTAATACGCCTAGTATGGGTATGGTGGCGGTGGTGCTACTATTTCCGGAGGCTACTATCCATGCGCCGGCTCTAGTTCTTCTATCTTGCTGGGTAGCACCTTGGTTAATTTGGTAAGTAAAATAGGGCTTACCGGTGCCATTGGTTAAAGCGGCTGTTGTTACAGGTGCCGCAAATGGATTACCAACTATAAACGTATTAGAAGTATTTGCTGCCTGATAATTTACACTATTGCCATTTAATGTACCACTTACACTGTAAGTAAATGGTGTAGGGCCGCCTGTGTAGTTTAGTCCCGTTACTTCACTGGCTAACCCTCTTATAAATAATCCATAAGCAGTATTGGCGGTGGTGCTAGTGCCGGCATTTGCCCAAGTATTAGTGGCATTGCTAAAAGTTCTTACATCAGCTATGCCGGCTGCTCCGTTATTGGTATTAATAGTAATGCCATTGGTTGATGCTAGGCTGCTAAAAGTTTGTGTAGTTGTAAATGGATGGGCAAATATTCTCCAACCTCTTTGGCCGATAATGCTTTGCTGCAAGGTTACAGTGCCACTGATATTGGCATAATTGCCTGTAATGTTTCCGCTAGGTGCAATGTTTAATAATCCTCCCGTTGTTAATGTTCCAGTTAGCAAATTTAAAGTGGCATTATTAGGTATTGTTACTGAATTACCACTAATGGTGCTATTGGCATTAATAGCTACTGTTCCTGTTCCTGCAATTCCATTACCATTGTTGGTGATATTGTTGTTGATGTTTGCAGTAATACCCGTTGTATTTAATGAAAACCCATTATTAATATATAAACCTCTTGTAGTAAAGGAAGCTGGTGCTACATTACTAGCAATAACTGCATCTGTACCTACGCTTGGAGCCGAAGGTTGCCATGTTGTGCCATTCCATAATGGGATATCGTTGTTACGGATTATTGAAACATTTCCATTATTAAAATTCGCTGTTGCGATATCGGGTTTAGCATCGCCATCCAAATCGCCAATGGTAGCAAAACGTGGACCAGTTAAATTTGAAATGGTAATACTTGAAGCAAAACTACTGCTGTTGATGGTTCCTGGGGTAGATGTATTTCTCAACACATAAATTGAATTTGCAGCACTATTGCCTGATACGATATCCAATTTGCCATTACCATCTAAATCGCTAAGTTTTACGTATTGTTGATTAACACCAACACTAAAATTTACTCTTGTTGCAAAACTACCGCTAGTAATACTTCCAGCAGTAGCGGTGTTTCTATATACACTTATATTGCTATTTGATCCACTAGATACCACTAAATCTATTTTTCCATCGCCATCTATATCGCCAGCTGCAATGCCGTTGGGGCTGTTATTTGTAGTAAAGTTTACCTTACTTGCAAAGCTGTTGATATCTATTACTCCGGTTGTACTTGTGTTATGGAAAACAGCTATATTATTTGATAAATTATTTACAGCAGCAATATCTTGCTTTCCATCACCATCAATATCGCAAACTGTTAATGCTGTAGGATTGTCGTTGGCTACAAAATCTACTTTTGCATTAAAATTTATATTACCTGCTGTACTTATATTTTTAAGTATAGAAATACTATCTGTACCAATGCATGCAACTATTAAATCGGGTTTGCCATCATTATCAACATCATTAACGGCAACAGAAAATGGTAAAGACCCTGTGGCAAAATCTACTTTTGCTGCAAAGCTACTATTGCTAATAGAGCCATTGGTTGTAGTATTTTTAAATATAGAAATAGTACCGGATGAATAATTGGCCACTATAATTTCGGGCTTACCATCCCCATCTAAATCATTGATGGTTTCTACTAGTGGCGTATTTCCTGTTGCAAAATTTACACCTGTAGCAAAGCTAGAAGCATTAATTGTTCCACTTGTAGCTATGCTTTGCAACACCGTTATATTATGGTCATTTGCATTTGTTACAACTACATCAGGCTTACCATCGCCATCCAAATCGCCAATGGCGGCTGTGTAAGTATTTGAACCTACACTAAAATCTACCCTGTTTGCAAAATCGCTGTTTGAAATCCCCGTTTTTCCTAAACTGTACGTGGGTGTAAAACTTGCCAAACTATAGGCTGCTAAACTAGTTCCGGTATTTATAACGGTTATAGGTGCAAAAGTAGCTCCTGTAGGTACAGTTACTGTTAGGCTAGTGGCTGTTACTGCAGTTACGGTTGCCCTTGTAGCCCCAAAAAACACAATATTATTGGTGGTGGTAGTATTAAAATTAGTGCCTGTTATAGTTACAACATCACTAGGCTTGCCTAATAAAGGACTAAAAGAAGTAATAGTTGGGGCTGCTTGCAACCTTGTAATAGTAATGGTATAGGTTTTAAAAGTAGTTCCATCTTGTGCAGTTACCCTAACATCAATGGTATTGCTCCCCACATTTAATGATAGGGCCGACGATGCGTTGCCATTTGTAACTAATGCATAAGAACCACCATTTACCCTCAGTTGTATGCTTGCATTTGAATTTGAAAGATTGGGTGTTACTGTAACATTACTATTATTGTTGCTTACAGTAGCAGTATAACTTGTGGTATTGTTATTAAATATTGGACTCAGCGTACCAGCAGATATAGCTAATGCACTTAAATCGGCATCGGCCGAAAGTGAAGTTGCTACCCAATTGCTTGTGCTTCCAGTTAATGCAAAATTAGTAAGTGTGCCATTTATAGCGTTGCTAGTAGCATCGGTTAATGTTGTTATTCCGGCATTGTTACCACCTGCCGTACCTGTATTAAACTTAAAATAGGCTACTAGTCCAGCGGTACTGTTATTAATGTCTACACTTTTATTGTCGTTAATTTGTGTTTGTGTACGGGCAACATTCCAAACACGTACCTCATCCATATTCCCTTGGTAGGGTTCTCCGTCTTCACTTAAAGTAAAATTATTACTGCCACCCGTAATAGTACCTGTATAACTAGCAGATGCAACCTCAGTACCATTTTTATAAATTTTTACAGTATTATTGGCGTCATCAAAAACAAATGCCACATGCTGCCAAACACCAACGGTAACCGTATTATTGGGTGTGGTTATTAGGTTAAGATTATTGTTTAACACAACTGTTAAAGCATTAGTAGACCCAGCTTTGCCTCCAAAAAAATAACCTGTAGGGTAGTTTCTATGTACCAATCTGTCCCATCTTCCATTTCCCAAATTAACATCTGGTTTTATCCACATTTCAACGGTCATAGAACTGGTAATGTTTAAATTGGCGTTGGTGCCACAACTCACAAAATCGTTTGTTCCATCAAAATGGAGGGCATTGCCAGTTTGTGCTTTTAAATGATTTAAAATAGATAACAGAGTAAATAATAAAAAGAAAAATTTTTTCATAGCGGTGCTTAGTTTTATAAGGTTTTTTTATGTGTTTGCTAAGGATAAAAGAATAGGGAATAATTGTATAAATTGTAAAAAATATTGAAAAAGCAATGCCTTAAAAAGCGGCAATTGATAATTATGTTGTAAGGTATACTCAGGGAATATTACTATGAAAAATATAGCGTTTCAATAGTGTTACAATTTGGAGAATACTAGATAACTACCTGATTGTTAGCATTTTATGAATTTTATTTTTTAAGTAATTCATATCGTAGCTATTTGATTTTAAAAAGATATTTTTGAATGATTGAAAATATTTCAACAACAAAAAGTTTACTAGAAATAAAAATTTTAATCCGCTTTTCATTGATTACAAGAACGCTATCATGTTTTTTGTTAAGTGCTTTATTTTGCATCAATGCAATTAATGCCCAAGAAAAAATGGATAGTTTTTTGCAATTAAAAGGAGCCGATAGATGGTACGAGTTAATTCATTTATACGGTAGAAATTTTACCGATAAAAAATTTATAACATCCTTAAATTATCTAATTGAAGAAAAAGGTAACGAATCGGATAAATTGGTTAAATACTTTTGGATCGAAAAAAAAGCACATCTTTTACAGTTACAATACACTCCACCCGCCATTCCTATTTATAAAGCATTGGTGGTAAAGGCCGAAGAAATACCCAATTACTATTTAGTGGCCGATTATCATATTTCCATGGGAGTAATTTATAATAGTTTAAAAGAATACAATAAAGCGTTTGAAAGTCAATTGTATTGCTTAGAGGCTTTAAAAAAAGACCCCGACGGTAAATATTTTCAGCAAAGTTGGTGGCTGCATATAATTGCCGAGAAATACTACCAGTTTCAAGATTACGAAAAAGCAATTGAGTTGAGTAAAATTGCAAGTACCCTTAGTTTTAAATACACCCCTGATGGTGTTTGGTTTCAAAAAGCAAATACCAACTTGCTAGCAATGGCCTATTTAAAAAATAAAAACTACGATTCTGCTACCATTTGGCTACAAAAAACACTACAAATAGCACACACTTTAAAAGACACTGCTTGGATGGGTATAGCCACCGGCAACTTAGCTACTATACAATATTTAAAAGGTAATTATCAACAAGCCATTGACAAATATTTACAAGGATTAAAATGGTGTAGAAACAATAATATTTGGGATAACATAGCATCGTTTTGTAATTTTTTGGCAGATTGTTACCTTAAAACAGGCAAAATACACTTGGTGGAACCATTACTTACAGAATCTCAAAAAGCAAACCGCAAAGATTTTAATAATACCGCATTCCTTTTTAACCATAGTAAGTTGTTTGATGTTGCCAAAAGCTATTATCAAAAAACGGGTAATTTACCATTGGTTGTACAATATTCCGACTCCTTAAGTAAATACGAAAAATTGTACTACAATTATTTTGATTTAAACAAAAAAATTAAAGCAGAGGCAGAATTTTCAATTCAACAAACAAATTTACAAAACCAACTATTAATAACTGAAGGAAGGCTACAACGCCAAGCTCTCTTTGTGGTAGCCATTGCATTTTTACTAGCCCTACTAGTAGCTATTTTATATTTTAAACGAATAAACCTACAACGAAAACTAGTAGAACTAAATAAAAGCAGAGTAGAGCAGCAATTGGTTTTTGCAAAAAAGGATTTAAAACAATTTACCAATAGTTTGATAGAAAAAAACAAACTGATAGAACATTTTACACTTGAAATTGGTAACCTAAAAAACCAAGTAGAAAGTAGCCATCACCAACAATTGGCTACCCTTCAGCAACTTAAAACTTCAACTATATTAACCAGCGAAGATTGGCTGAAATTTAAAGAACTATTCGAAAAAATTCATCCTCAGTTTTTTTCAACTTTAAAATCTCAATATCCCCATTTAACACAGGCCGAAGTAAGATTTTTAGCTTTTATTAAATTAGAAATTTCACCCAAAGAAATGGCCAGTTTATTAGGCGTTGGCGACGAAGCTATTAGAACACTTCGATTTAGATTAAAAAAGAAACTTTCAATTACCCAAACAAAAGATATTGAACAAATAATAGACAAACTTTAAATAAATCTCTAGCCCTTTAAGTTATAAATTACCCTTAAGCGAAGTTAAGGTAGTGCCATAGCGCTCTCCCACTCTAAGTATTATATTTGCCTAGGCTAGCTGCCAGAAACTGGCTTTTTAGTTTATCAATTACAAATTATTAACACTACAAATGCTATATCATTACCATTATAGTTATTAATAACATAGCTACTATTATTACAATTTAATCTTTGCCTTTTCACCGTATGCTATTCGTTAAGTGATTGCATAATTCGAAGTATTCACTTGCAAACTCAATATTTTGTAATTAATTAAATCCACTTGCCTTTCTGAAATAAGCATCAATTTAAGTACAATAAATTTTCAATAAATCTAATTATTACTAAGTAGAATATTACAAATGCATATACATAACATAAGCAATATTTATTACGCATTCCCCATAAAAAAAGCCCCGAATTACTTCAGGGCTTTACATTTATTTATAGTATTTCCTATTTGTACTGCGGAAAAAGACCTTTTGCCAAATCTGTCATTTTTGCAAGGCTTGCATCATTCAACACGCCTTTCTTAAACTCTGCCAATATTTCTGGATGCTTGGTTTCCATTTCTAGTAAAAAATGCTCCTCAAATGCTTTCACATTCTTTACCGCAACTTGGCGTAACAAACCTTGTGTTCCAAGATAAATAATAGCTACTTGCTTCTCCACACTCATTGGCGAATATTGAAGCTGCTTTAATATCTCTACGTTTCTTGCACCTTTGTCAATTACACTTTTTGTGGCAGCATCCAAATCGCCACCAAACTTAGAGAATGCTTCTAGCTCACGGTACAAGGCTTGGTCTAGCTTCAAGGTACCAGCTACCTTTTTCATACTCTTAATTTGTGCACTACCACCCACACGGCTTACTGAAATACCTACGTTAATTGCCGGACGAATACCAGCGTTAAATAAGTTACCCTCAAGGAATATTTGTCCGTCAGTAATAGAAATTACGTTGGTAGGAATGTAAGCAGATACGTCACCCGCTTGGGTTTCAATAATTGGTAATGCTGTTAAGCTACCACCACCTTTTACCAAATGCTTAATGCTTTCTGGTAGATCGTTCATATTCTTGGCCACCTCATCGTTGGCAATTACCTTAGCGGCTCTTTCTAATAAACGGCTATGTAGGTAGAACACGTCACCTGGGTAAGCCTCACGTCCTGGAGGTCTTCTTAACAATAACGATACCTCGCGGTAAGCAACCGCTTGCTTACTTAAATCATCATAAATAATTAAGGCTGGTCTGCCGGTATCACGGAAAAATTCGCCAATAGCAGCACCAGCAAATGGAGCGTAAAACTGCAATGGTGCAGGGTCAGATGCATTGGCAGCTACAATGGTAGTGTAAGCCATTGCACCATTATCGCTTAATGTTTTCATTACCCCCGCCACAGTACTAGCTTTTTGGCCAATAGCAACATATATACAATATACAGGCTTGCCCGCATCAAAAAACTCTTTTTGGTTTATGATGGTATCAATAGCAATAGCTGTTTTGCCAGTTTGTCTATCGCCAATAATTAACTCTCTTTGTCCACGGCCCACAGGTATCATAGCATCAATGGCTTTTATACCCGTTTGCAATGGTTCCTTTACCGGCTCACGAAATATTACACCTGGCGCCTTACGCTCTAATGGCATTTCATATAACTCGCCAGTAATGCTGCCTTTACCGTCAATTGGCTCGCCCAAGGTATTAATAACCCTACCTACTAAGCCTTCGCCCACTTTAATACTGGCAATCATACCAGTACGGCGCACTTTATCGCCTTCCTTAATACCGGTGGTTTCACCCATTAATACCACACCCACATTATCTTCCTCTAGGTTAAGGGCTATGGCTTTTACGCCGTTGGCAAATGTAACAAGCTCACCACTTTTTACACCTTGCAAACCGTAAATACGTGCAATACCATCACCAATTTGTAACACAGTACCCACTTCTTCTAAGTTGGGTGCAGCATCAAAATTGCTTAACTGTTGACGCAGTATCGCTGAAATTTCATCTGGTTTAATGTCTACCATAACTGAATATTTGTATAGTTGTAATTGCCTTTTTGGCAATAAGGTTTATCTAATATTTGCTACAAATTCGTTTTTCAAAAATTGGGCTTTTACCTGCTTTAAATCATTGGCAATGCTGCCATCAATTAATTTATCTGCCGTTTCTACAATATACCCACCAATTATTGATTCGTCAATAATTTCTTCCAACACCACATCTTTAATAGTTACGTCTGCATCCATTATTTGCTTCACTATTATCGCCTTAACCTCGTTAGATGCTTGCAAGGCAGTAGTAAGTTTTACCGTATGTATTTTGTGAATGCTATTGTATTCTTTTTGCAATTCTTGCATTATTTCGGGTAACACGCCTTCCCTACCCTTCTTGGCCATTAGTAATAAAAAGTTGCTTGTTAATGCATCAATTTTTCCTGAAAGTATGGCTTCAATAATTGCAATTTTCTTATCCGATTTTATGATGGGGCTTTTAAGCATCTGTACAAAATCCTTGTTCGATTTTACAATGCTTGAAATTAATTTTGCGTCCTCATTCACCTCATTCATTTTGCCGTTTTCTTTGGCTAAATCAATTAGTGCTTTTGCATATCTATTGGCTACACGTGGGTTCAACATAATTATTGCTTTTAACGGCTGCTTAATTCATTTTCACAATATCGGTAAGGCTTTTTATATGTGCCTCTTGGCTTTGCTTATCTGCCAACTCCCTTCTCAACACTTTTTCAGCTACCTCTACCACCAAATTACCAATTTGGTTTTTTACATCAATTAATGCAGCATTCTTTTGCTGGCTTATTGCCAACTGTGCATCCGCAATTAACTTATCGTATTCTTGCTTTGCCTTATCCTTAGCTTGTGCCACCATCTTATCTGCTTGCTCCTTAGCTTCTTTAATCATGGTTGCTCTTTCTTCTCTAGCCTTGGCTAATAATGCTTCGTTTTCACTTTGCATCTTTGCCATATCAGCTTGCATTTTCTCCGCTTTTGACAATGCATCTGCAATTCCTTGCTCTCTTTCCGTAATGGCCGCCATAATTGGCTTCCAAGCAAATCTTCCTAATACAAAAATTAAGATGGCAAAAGCAACAGTACTCCAAATTATCAAACCTATTTCTGGCAATACCAACGGGTTAATTTCTAATAACATACTCTATCTATTGTAAGTTTTTAAAATCTATCTACACAAGAATTTACACATGACAGGAAAAGCCAATGCAAGTTCCTATAATCAATTATTCTTAAGGCGTTTCCCCAATCTATTGTTGGGGCCGGGCTTTTCGCTACAATCTTTTTAGCTACGCCAAAAAAGGATTTTCGCTTCAATCCCTAACGCAAAAAATATTACTAAGCCCATTGCCCTGTGCGTTAGGCTTAGTAATTAGTTAAGTGCAGCTACTATCTAGTACCTAATAAGGCAACTACCACAGCAAAAAGTGCAACCGCCTCTACGAAGGCAGCAGCAACAATCATTGCACCTTGAATTTTACCAGCAACTTCTGGTTGACGAGCCATACCTTCTACAGCAGATCCGCCAATGCGGCCAATACCAATACCTGCGCCTATAGCGGCTAAGCCAGCACCAATTGCAGCAATACTTCCAATCATGATTTTATGATTTATGATGGTTAAAAAAAGCGTTATTAATGATGATCGTCATGATGCTCCTCTGTGGCCATACCTATATACAATGCACTTAGCATGGTAAATATGAATGCTTGCAGAAATGCCACCAACAGTTCTATACAGCTAATGAAAACTGCAAATGGAACCGCAACAGCAGATGCCGCAACAGACTTGAATATGAATATCAAACAAATTAAACTTAATACTAGTATGTGACCCGCCGTAATATTGGCAAACAAACGAATCATTAGCGAAATGGGCTTGGTAAAAATACCTATTACCTCAATTGGCATTAGGAATATTTTCATTGGCACGGGTACATTGGGCATCCAAAAAATATGCTTCCAATAATTTTTATTCCCACTAAAGTTTACTACCAAAAAGGTAATTACCGCAAGCACCAATGTAAATGCGATGTTTCCGCTTACGTTAGAGCCGCCGGGGAAAAATGGTACTAAACCCATTAAATTATTTATCCAAATAAAAAAGAATATAGTTAATAGAAAAGGCATGTACTTAGCATAGTTTTTACCCAGGTTAGGTATGGCAATTTCATCTCTCACAAAAAGGATAATTGGTTCCACCATACTTTGGAAGCCTTTTGGTGCTGTTTTTACACCCGTTTTCTTGTAACTATTTGCAACGCCTAAGAAAATAAATAGTAGTATAAATACACCAACGAACATACTTGCCACATTCTTGGTGATAGAAAGATCTAATATTGAAGCGGTAGCTACCTCATCTACCTTACCACCTGCATCTACAACTGAAATGCTTTTCTTTAGCGTTTCGTGGTTGGTAGTAATAGTATAGTTGTAACCTGTACTAGCACCATTGTAAACGGCTGGTTCGTGGTGCTCATTCATTAACTTTCCTGAGGAGAAAAACTCCCAACCCTTATTTGTTTTCAATATTACTGGCAAAGAAATACTTGTATGCCCCCATAAATGCCAAGAATGATCGTCGGCAATATGTTCTAGTATTGTTTCTGTAACGTTAAATTCTTTTTCTGAGGCATGTTCTGTTTTGGTTTCAGTACCGTTTTGGGGGGCAGGGTGTCCATTTTCAGGTGTATGCTGTGCAAATAATGCATTGCCAGAAAGTAGTAAAATACTGGCAAGAACCGCTACCACATTGCTTTTTACGCTTTTAACAAACATATTTGCTTAGAAATTTTGTGCAAAGATAAGTGTACAGGGTATAATTTCAGAGAAATAAGCAAATGATTTTGTGGAAGGGATTTCGAAGCACCAATTATCAGGTGAGTGTAATTATAATAGTTATTTCTTGTAGCTATTTCAACATGGCAGTTTTATTTTACCTACACAACTTCCCAACTTCCACCTTTACTACTCCCTAACCTTTTAAGTTTTCCAGCTAGTTTTAAATTTGTAATATTCTTTTCTAAAGCCAATGCGAATAATTGTAATTTTTACGCTAACTCCTTGATAGTAATTTTGAAATATGAGCTATCTGGTCAATTATTTCCCTCGAACTATGTTCATTTAACACCGAAATTAAACAATTCAAAGCACTACACCTCAACAGCCGTTTTCAATTGCATTTCATGCAAGCTAGCATAATAGCCTTTCTGTAGTAAAAGTTGCTCATGGTTACCTATTTCTACTATTTCGCCTTTGTCTAATACAATTATCTTATTTGCTTTTCGTATGGTTGATAGCCTATGTGCTACAACAATGCTTGTTCTACCTTTTATTAGCGTATCAATTGCTTGCTGTATTAGCATTTCGCTTTCCGTATCTACCGATGAGGTGGCCTCATCTAATATTAATATTTTAGGATTATATAACAAAGCCCTTATAAACGAGATTATTTGGCGTTGACCAAGGCTAAGCGTACTTCCTCTTTCCATAACATGGTAGTTGTAACCGCCAGGTAGTTGCATAATAAAATTATGCACGCCAATCATTTTTGCAGTTTCCTCTATTTGTGCTTGTGTAATATTGGGGTTACGTAAGGTTATATTATCGGCTAGGGAGCCAGAAAACAAAAACACGTCTTGTAGCACTACCCCAATACTTTCTCGTAAGTGCTGAAGGGTGTATGCATCAATAGGTATATTATCAATATTTACCGTACCACTTTGAATGGGATACAATCGGTTTAAAATACTAATAATACTCGTTTTACCACTACCCGTTTTGCCCACCAAGGCAAACGTTTCGCCCGCCTTAACTTCAAAACTGATGTTTTTTAACACGGGTACATTTTCGGTATATTGAAAATATACTTGTTTAAATGCTATGCTTGCTCCGCCAATCTGTAGGTTGGGTGTAGTAAGTGCTTCTTTAGAATCGGCGGTAGTATCATTTATATCTAACACTTTAAAAACCCTTTCGCTTGCAATCATGCCCATTTGCAATACGTTGAATTTATCGGCTATTACACGTAATGGTCTAAAAATTTGGTTTAGGTATAGTATAAAACTTAGTAGTAAGCCAGCATCTAACCTGTTGCCTGCTATCCACCATACTTGCAGCCCCATACTTACGGCTAGCACCACCTCTACAATCGGAAAAAAAACTGAGTAAGCAAAAATGGCTTTTATATTGGCATCTCGATGTTCCTTATTAATGATTTTGAACTTATTAAAAGTGCGTTTTTCTGCACCAAAAGCTTGCACCAATTGCATACCCGTAATATGCTCCTGCACAAATGCATTTAAGGCTGCAATAGCATTACGCACTTTTATAAAACTTTTATTAACACTCTCTTTAAAATAGTAAGTGGCTATTAATAAAATGGGCAATGGCACAAGGCTTATTAGCGCCAATTGCCAATCTATCCAAAACATGGTAGCCAACGTAAAAAATATGGATAAAATATCGGAGATGATAGGTATTAATCCGTCGGAAAAAATATCATTAATGCTTTCAATATCGTTGATGGTTCTGGTGGTAAGCGTGCCAATGGGCGTATTATCAAACTGCTTTAAATTAAGCCCCAATACTTTTTGATATACCGTATTCCTCATATCCCTAACTACAGATTGGCCAAGCCAAGC
>Ga0114942_1000245_pt1 | contig 15125 bp, 13 predicted proteins | sample LowerColdCreek_FD_88674 | JGI IMG/M metagenome (GOLD analysis project Ga0114942, IMG submission 88674) | Groundwater microbial communities from Cold Creek, Nevada to study Microbial Dark Matter (Phase II) - Lower Cold Creek | ecosystem: Environmental > Aquatic > Deep subsurface > Groundwater ... | reverse complement strand
GGCACGACCGGGCGCAGCAAGGGCGCGATGCTGAGCCACGGCAACCTGCTGAGCAACGCGCAGACGCTGAAGGCGTACTGGGATTGGCAGCCGACCGACGTGCTGCTGCACGCCCTGCCCATCTTCCATGTGCACGGCCTGTTCGTCGCCTCGCACGGCGCGCTGCTGAACGGCAGCAAGATGCTGTGGTTCAACAGGTTCGACGCGCCCGCCGTGGCGCGGCGCCTGCCCGAGGCCACGGTCTTCATGGGCGTACCCACGCTCTACGTGCGGCTGCTGCAGGAGAAACAGCTCGACACGCGCAACGTGCGCCTGTTCATCAGCGGCTCGGCACCGCTGCTCATCGAGACCTGGCGCGAGTGGCAGACCCGCACCGGCCACCTGATCCTGGAGCGCTACGGCATGAGCGAGACGCTGATGCTGACGTCCAACCCCTGCCGGCCCGAGGACGGCGAGCAGGGACGCCGAGTAGGCGGCACCGTCGGCCCGGCCCTGCCCGGCGTGGGCCTGCGCATCCTGCGCGACGACGGCGAGCCTTGCGCCGTGGACGAGATCGGCCATGTGCTGGTGCGCGGCCCCAACGTCTTCAGCGGCTACTGGCAGATGCCGGAGAAGACGGCCGAGGAGTTCACTTCGGATGGCTGGTTCAAGACCGGCGACGTCGGCCGGGTGGACGCCAACGGCTACCTGACGCTGATCGGCCGCAGCAAGGACCTCATCATCAGCGGCGGCTTCAACGTCTACCCGGCCGAGGTCGAGGGCTTCCTGAACGAGCTGCCCGGCGTCGGCGAATCGGCCGTCATCGGCGTGCCGCACCCGGACTTCGGCGAGGCCGTCGTGGCCGTCATCACGCCGCTGGGGCAACCCGACCCCGCTGCGCTGATCCAGGAACTGAAGGCCCGCATCGCCGGCTTCAAGGTGCCCAAGCGAGTCATCGTCGTGGCTGAACTGCCGCGCAACGCGATGGGCAAGGTGCAGAAGAAGCTGCTGCGCGAGCAGCACGCCGCGCTCTTCACGACCGATTGACGCCGCCATGAACGAGACCGCGGCCGACCCGCAGCGCCTGGCGCGCACGCAACGCCTGCGCGAGCGGGCGCTGCTGCTGGCGCCGGCGCTGGCCTTCGGCCTCGTCATCGTGACGATCTGGGCGCTGGTGGCCTGGTACGGGGTCGAGCGCCCGCGCGAACTGTTGCGGGACCAGCGTCAAGAACTGGCCGGCGCCGTGCGCACGATCGGCATGCAGACCGAACCGGTGCTGCGCCAGGCCGAGGCGGCGCTGCATCTCGTCGACCTGTGGCTGCTGAATACCCCCTCTGTCGCCAACCCCACGCTGAACCAGCTCGCCGAGGGCGTTCGCAACAGCTCGCACAACATGGTGGACGTGATGCTGGTGGCCCGCGACGGCCAGGTCCGGCGCTTGCAAACCGGCGCAGACGGCGACGGCGCCAGCATCGCGGGCAGCGCTGCCTTCGCCCGGTTGAGCGACACCGAGCACGAGGGCGCCGTGCTCGGTGAGCCCCTGAAACTGGGCGGCTCGCGGGACGACGGCCACGCGCGACTGCCGCTGCTGATGCGCCTGTCACGCCCGCTGGGCGAGCACGACCGCGTGCTCGCCGTCGTCGACTTGCAGCGGCTGGGTGCCGTGCAGGCGCTGTTCATGCCCGGGCCGCAGGCCTCGCTCGTCATGATGCGTGACGACGGCCTGATGCTGTCGCGCCAGCCGGAGGCGCCGGGTTTCGTGGGCCGCAACCTGTTCACGGAGTTCCCGGCACGACGCAAGGACCTCAGCGACAACGAGGGCTTCTTCGCCAGCACCGGCGCCTTCAGCGATGGACGCCCGCGCATGGGTGCCTTCGTCACGCTGGGCGACTTCAACCTGAAGCTGCTGTTGTCCGACACCGAGGACGCCGCCCTCACCGACCACTACCGCCAACGCAGCGCCGTGCTCGCCGCTGCCGCAGTCGTCACGCTAGCGCTGGCCGTGCTGGCGCGCTGGCTCGGCCGGTTGCAGCGCGCCGCGCGACTGCGCGAGGCCACGCTGCAGGCCACCAGCAACGCGATGCCGCTGGGCATGTTCCGCGCCGACGAGACCGGCCGCATCGTCTACGCGAACGACGGCTATATGCGCTTGCACGGCCTGCGGGCGGAGGACATCGCCTGGGGATGGACGACGCTGGTGCCACCCGATCAGCGCGAATCGCTGACCGAGCGCTGGAAGCAGCTCACGGCCAGCGGCGAGCCCATCGACATGGTGTGCAAGATGAAGCGAGCCGACGACGGCCGCATCCGCTGGATCTCGGTGCGCACGGCGCCGTTGTTCTTGGGCGGCCGGGTGGCTGGGCAGGCCGGCACCGTGGAAGACGTGACCGAGCGCGGCGAGCAGCAAAAGGCGCTGCAGACGCTGACGGACATCTTCGACATGACGCCCGACCTCGTCTGCCAGGCGCGCGAGGACGGCCAGGTCACCTACCTGAACCCGGCCGCGAGAGCCCGCCTGGGCATGGCGGCGGACGCGCCGCTGGCCGACGCCCGCATTGCCGACTACTTCTCGGCCGAGCAGCTCGACAGCTACAAGAAGCTCGTGCTGCCCGAGGCCATGCGCGCGGGCCACTGGCTCGGCCGCGTCGGCCTCCAGCTCGGCGGCACGCCGGTGCCGATGGACTGCCTCATCACCATGCACCGCGACCAGGGAGGCTGCATCGAGACCGTCTCGGTGATCCTGCGCGACATGTCCGAGCAGCTGCGCGCCCAGGGCGAACGCGAGCGCAGCGAGGCGATGCTGCTGGCCGTCGCGCACACAGCCCGCGCGCAGTTCCTGGTCGGTGACAACGACGAGCGCGTGGTCTTCTTCAACGCCGCCTTCGAGCAGCAGCGCCACATCGCGCTCCAGGACTGGGTCGGCCGGCCGCTGGCCGAACTGTTCGGCGCGCAGGACTACGCCGCCCGCGCACCGCTGATCGCCGCCGCGCTGGCCGGCGAGACGAGCCGCCGGGACCTGGCCAGCAGCGCTGAGCGCGACGGCCGCCGCTTCGACGCGCATTACGCGCCGCTGCGCGTGCAGAGCGGCAAGATCGAAGGTGTCATCGCCATCGAGGTGGACGTGACCGACGCCCGCCGCGAGGAGGCCCGGCTGCGCCTGGCCTCGCAGACCGACGCGCTGACCCAGGCCCTCAACCGAGCCGGCTTCGAGGAGGCTGCACGCCGGCTGCTCGTCGCGCCTGGCGGCCAGCGTCTGGGTCTGCTGTACCTCGACCTCGACAAGTTCAAGCCCGTCAACGACCAGCATGGCCACCCGACCGGCGACGCGCTGCTGAAGGCGGTCGCGCTGCGCCTGCGCCACGCGCTGCGCCCGGGCGACCTGGTGGCGCGGCTGGGCGGCGACGAGTTCGCCGTGCTGCTGCCGCAGCTGCACGCGGCCGGCGATGCGGCCACCGTGGCGGCCAAGCTGCTGCATGCCATCAGCCAGCCGTATCACATCGGCGCGCTGGAGCTGGTGATCGGCGTCAGCATCGGCTACGCCGTCGCGGCGGCCGGCAGCACGAGCCTGGAAACGCTGGTGGCCAGCGCCGACGCGAGCCTGTACGACGCCAAGCGCGCCGGACGCGGCTGCTTCATGGGCGGCGAGCTGGCGACCTAGACCGCCACTCGGCTCTTGATCTCGCCCAGCGCCAGCTGCAGCACACGCGCATCGCTGCTGGCGCGATGGCGCGTCAACAGCTGCCGGGCCCGCACCGCCTCCGTGACGCCCCGCCAGCGCCCGGCCTCGTCCTCGTTGAGCAGCTTGCGCAGGTCGTCCAGCTGGAAGCTCATGCGCTGCTCGACCGCCTCGTACAGCCGCGCCAGCCAGGTGTAGTCGTGGCCCCAGCCGTCGCAGTAGACGGTCTGGCCGCGCAGCCGCGCGTTGAGCTGCTCGGCCATCCAGCGCGCCGTGCGGCCGCGGCTGCGCAGCAGGTCGCGGCTGATGCCGTGCAGGGCCTCGGCGCCTTCGTCCCAGTGCGTCCAGTCAGCCTCGGGGAGGATGAGGCTGCAGAACAAGCTGCCTTCACCGTCGCTGAAGCCGATCTCGATGGGATAGCTGCCGCGGCCGAAGCCGGAGGCTTCGATGTCGAGGATGGTGGGCAGCATGTCCATCGGCCCGAGTTTGTCAGGCCCTCACAAGAAGTTACACAGGGTTGTCGATGACGCCTTCACGTTCGAACAGCTGCAGCGCCGCCCGACCCACCTCGCGCGTGTCCCACCAGGCATAGGCGCCCACGCCGGCGGCGCCCACCAGCGGCACCCAGCGCGACATGACCTTGCCGGCAGCCTGCCGCCCCAGGTGCATGCCGACGGCGCCGGCCACGCGTTGCAGCACGGCCTGCGCGGCCGGGCGCACGATGAAGCGCTCGCCGACGCGCACGCCGAGGTCGCGCAGCGCCTGCGCGGCCGTGTGGCGGAACAGGCACCACATCATCTGCGTGGGGCCCAGCTCGGCGCTGCGCCCGTAGAGGGCCGCGATGTCGGCCACGAGCTGGCGCTGGATGTGCCAGACAGCCGTCATCTCGGGGATGACGGTGGCCCAGCCCAGCGGCCCCGGCGGCAGCGCCAGCGTGCCGGCGGCCAGGCCGGCCTTGCGCGCCGCGTTGTCGATGACGCGCGCCGCCGCGTCGGCCGGCCGGGCACTGGGCACGCAGCCCGGTTCGGGCGGCTGCGCCACCAGGGCCAGCACCCGGGTGCTCAAGTTCGCTTCGTTTGCCATGCATGGACTCCTTGGCGCAAAGGCGGCACTACTGCGCAAAACCCGCCTTGCGCCGGACCGACAGATTGCCACAGACTGCCCGCACCCGCGCTGGCGTGCGCGGACAACATGGCTCGGCACACGAGTACAGGGGGACACCATGGATTTCATCGCCAACCTGCGCATTGGGCAGCGTCTGTGGCTGGGCTTCGGGATCTCGATCGCCATCAGCGTGCTGCTGGCGGCCTACGCCAGGTCGTCGCTGAACCACATCAACGACGAGCTGGCGCTGATGCTCGAGGACCGCATGGTCAAGGTGCAGCAGCTCGAACAGATCAAGGACAACGTCAACCTGACGGCACAGGCCGTGCGCAACGTGCTGCTGCTGTCCGATGCCGAGGCCAAGCGCCAGCAGCTCGCCGATGTCGACGCGATCGCCAAGCGCAATGCCGAGATCTTCACCAAGCTGGAAGCCACCATCACCTCCGAACGCGGCCACCAACTGATGGCCACGACCGTGCAGGCGCGCACGGCCTTTGTCGACTCTGTGCGCAAGGTGATCGATCTCGGCACGCACAACGAGACCGAGGCGGGCCGCAATCTGCTGCTCAGCGACACCAAGGAATTGCAGACGCGGTACTTCAAGGCACTGGAAGGCTTGGTCGAATTCCAGTGGGAGCTGATGGACACCGCCGCCAAGTCGGCGGATGCGACCGTGGACTTCGCGGCCCTCGCCGTTGTTGTGGCTGCTGCGGCCGCCGTGGCCATCGGCGCGGCCATGGCGCTGCTGATCACGCGCTCGGTCGTCACGCCCATCCAGCAGGCGGTCACGGCTGCGGAGACCGTCGCCGCCGGCGACCTGCGCCTGCGTCTGGACAACCGCCGCAAGGACGAGACCGGTCAGCTGCTGGGTGCGCTGCAGCGCATGAACGACTCGCTCGTGCGCATCGTCGGCACGGTGCGCGGCAACGCCGACAGCGTGGCCACGGCCAGCGGCGAGATCGCCCAGGGCAATGCCGACCTGAGCCAGCGCACCGAGCAGCAGGCCAGCAGCCTGCAGGAGACGGCCGCGTCCATGGAGGAGCTGAGCGCCACCGTCAACCACAACACCGACACGGCCCGCCAGGCCGCGCAGCTGGCCACCAACGCCGCGCGCGTGGCCGAGGGCGGCGGCCAGGTGATGGGCCAGATGGTGAGCACGATGGAGCAGATCACCACCAGCTCCAAGAAGATCGCCGACATCATCGGCACCATCGACGGCATCGCCTTCCAGACCAACATCCTGGCGCTGAACGCGGCCGTCGAGGCGGCGCGCGCCGGCGAGCAGGGCCGGGGCTTTGCGGTGGTGGCCGGCGAGGTGCGGCTGCTGGCCCAGCGCTCGGCCGAGGCGGCACGCGAGATCAAGGGGCTGATCGGCGCCAGCGTCGAGCGCGTGGAGGCCGGCAACACGCTGGTGGGCGAGGCGGGGCGCACGATGGACGACGTGGTCGGCCAGGTCAGGCGCGTGGCGGACATGATCGGCGAGATCAGCGCCGCCAGCAGCGAGCAGAGCAAGGGCATCGCCCAGGTCGGCGAGGCCGTCAACCAGCTCGACCAGGTCACGCAGCAGAACGCCGCCCTGGTGGAGGAAAGCGCCGCAGCCGCCGAAAGCCTGCGCGGCCAGGCCGCCCAGCTCGCCGAGACGGTGTCGACCTTCAAGCTCGACGGTGCCACCGCCAGGCCGGCAGCGGCCCGGGTCGACAAGCCACGGCCCGCGCCCACCACGAAGGCAGCGGCCGCCAAGCCCCGTACTGCACCCGCGGCTACTGCCAGGGCGCCGGCGCCGGTGCCGTCTGCACCAGCCGCTGCACCCAAACCGGCTCCGGCGGCTGCGTCGGCAGCCGACGACGAATGGACCAGCTTCTGAGTCACCCCAGCGCTGCGGCCGTGAACTGCATCCACGTCGTCGACTCCCACACCGGCGGCGAGCCAACGCGCGTCGTCATCGGCGGCTTTCCCGATCTCGGCACCGGCCCCATGGCCGAGCGGCTGGAGCGCCTGCGCGACGAGCACGACCGCTACCGCCGCGCCACGCTGCTGGAGCCACGCGGCAGCGAGGTGCTGGTCGGCGCGCTGCTGTGCCCGCCGCAAGACCCGGCCCACACGGCCGGCGTCATCTTCTTCAACAATGCCGGCTACCTCGGCATGTGCGGCCACGGCACGATCGGCCTGGTCGTGACGCTGGCCCACCTGGGGCGCATCTCGGCCGGCGATCACGTCATCGAGACACCGGTGGGCGATGTGCGCGCCACGCTGCACGAGGACGGCCGCGTCAGCGTGCGCAACGTGCCGGCGTACCGGCTGGCGGCCGATGTGGCGGTCACGCTTGCGACCGGCCAGACCGTGACCGGCGACATCGCCTGGGGTGGCAACTGGTTCTTCCTGTGCGCCGACCATGGCCAGGCCATCTCGCCCGAACGCGTCCATGCGTTGACCGGCTACGCTGCGGAGCTGGGCGAGGCGCTGCAGGCCCAGGGCCACCGGGGCGCGGGCGGCGCCGTCATCGACCACATCGAGCTCTTCGCCGACGCCGACCCCGCGCTGGCCGACAGCCGCAGCTTCGTGCTCTGCCCCGGCCGCCAGTACGACCGATCGCCCTGCGGCACCGGCACCAGCGCCAAGCTGGCCTGCCTGGCCGCACGCGGCAAGCTGCAACCCGGTCAGGTCTGGCGCCAGGCCAGCGTCATCGGCAGCGTGTTCGAGGGCTGGTACGAGATGGCCGACGAACACATCGTCCCCACCATCCGCGGCCAGGCCTTCATCAGCGCGGAAGCGACATTGATCATCGACCCGGCCGACCCGTTCGGCTGGGGCCTGGGCTAGGGGCTGCGGGCTCAGCCGCCCTCGCGCTGCCGCTGCAGCGTGGCCGCGACATTGGCGAAGGCGGGCCGGAGTTGCTCCCACGCGTCCCGCGCCAGCGACCGCGGCTTGCGCATGACGCCGGGCTGTCCAGGCCCGCGCAGTACCCGCTGGCCGGCGAAGGCGATGGTGTTGCTGCAGTCCCTGTCGCCCACGAGCAGCACATCGCCGTCGAAGGCACGGTGCAGGCGTGACGCGTGCCGCTGGAACTCGGCGTGGGCGGTGTGCAGGTTGACCACCAGCACGCCGTCCGGGCGCAGCGCCATGCGGCAGTCGTCGTAGAAGGCCTGCGAGCACAGCGCTGGCGGCTGGCCCTCGTGGTCGAAGCCGTCGACCAGCAGCACGTCCAGCAGGCCATGGCCGTCGCGGACGAAGTGGGCCCCGTCGCCACGCCGCACGTGGAAGCGCGCATCGTCCTTCGGCACCTGGAACTGATCGCGCAGCGCGATGACGTGGGGATTGATCTCGACGACCTCGATGCGCGTGTCGGGCAGCTGGCGGTGGCAGAACTTGGCCATGGAACCGCCACCCAGGCCGATCATGGCCAGCGCCTCGGGGCGCGGCACGAACAGCAGGAAGGCCATCATCGTGCGCGTGTAGGCCAGGTCCAGCGCATCGGGCTGCAGCACCTGCATGCGGCTCTGGATCTCGCAGATCGAGAAATGCATGGCCCGGGTGTCCAGCGTCTCGTAGACATAGGGCTTGACGAAGGCGTGCGGGTCGGCGGTTTCGGGCATGGGGTTCAGCAGGGGTGTCGGGCGCTCAGGCCCGCCGCAGGTCATTGATGAGTGGCGGCGCCGCCATCAGCGTCAGCAGCAGCGCGATCGGCAGGGTGGCGGAGAAGCCGAAGTGCTTGAAGGCCAGCGCACCGACGAGACCGCCGACGAAAAACAGGCCCAGCACCAGGCTGTGGATGAAGAGCTTGTCGCGGTTGGCGCGCACGAAATGGGCGGAGTCGGGCGCGGTGGCGCCGTTCCAGTAGAGCAAGCGGCCTAGTTCGATGCCCAGATCGGTGACGACGCCGGTCATGTGGGTGGTGCGGATCTCGGCCTGGGAGATCTTGGTGACGATGGCGTTCTGCAGGCCCATGATGAAGCACAGCAGCAGCACGGCGGTCGGCACCAGCAGATGGGCCAGCGTGTCGAGATGGGCGCCCACCAGGCCGAACAGCAGCAGCAGGCCGGCCTCCAGCAGCAGCGCGAGCGCGTACTCGCTGTGCATCCGGCGCTGGCGCGCCCAGTTGATGAGCAGCGCGGTGCAGGCCGCCCCCGCCACGAACGCCAGCAGCGAGGCGAGCCCCGCGAGCGCGAGCGCGAAGCCGCCGGTGGCCAGGTCATCGGCCACGCCGGAGATCACACCCGTCATGTGCGAGGTGTAGCGCTGCACGGCCAGGAAGCCGCCCGCATTGACCGCCCCGGCCACGAAGGCCAGCACCGCGCCGAGCTGCCGGTTGGCGGACCGCGTGCGGTGCGTCCCGGTGAGGCGGTGCAGGAAGGCCAGGGTCACACAGGCGAATCTAATGTGAATACCATTTAATTGCAATTATCATTTGACGCACATAAGGAGCCGACGTGGAACAAAAGACCGCCCGCCTGACGGTGCTGATCGACCCGGACAAGAAAAAGGCCTTCGAGACCTTGTGCGCGCAACAGGACGTCACGCCCTCACAGGTGGTGCGGCGGCTGATCCGCGACTACCTGGCTGCCCATGGCGTGGCCTACACACCCGGCGCCGACACGACCGCGCGAGACTGACGAGCGTCAGTCGTTCGGCGCGCCGTCACCGCGGCCGATGTAGGCGCGGATGGCGCTGATGCGCCCGCTGGCGTCGAAGTCGAACACGTCGACGACATGGAGCGTGTCGCGCCGGTCCACAACGATCTTCAGCTCCGCCGCCGCGCCGCCGTCGCGCAGATGGGCGGCGAGCATGTCGATCTGCAGGTGTTGCACGGCCTCGAAGTTCTTGCGCGTCTCGGCCAGCGCCGCCGCCTTGCCGACGACGCGGATCTTCCAGTCGCGCAGCGTGACGGCCTCGGCGAACAGCGGGGCTATGGCCGCGAGGTCACGGGCGGCATAGGCGGCCAGGTAGGCGCGCACGAGGTCGAGCCGGTCGGACGCCACCTCAGCCACACTGCCCCACATAGCCGCAGGCCGTGCAGAAATCGCAGCCGTCCTTGTGGATCATGGTGGCGTTGCCGCACTCCGGACAGGGCTTGCCGGCCTGCACCTGCAACGTGCCGGCCGCCGCCGCGAGCTTGGGCGCCGGCGTCTGCAGCAGGCCCATGTCGGTCAGCGGCTGGCCGGCTTCGTCGAGGATGCCCAGCATCGCGTAGCGATGGATGACCAGCCGCGCCACATAGGCCACGGTGGACGGCCAGACCTGCTGGCGCCGCTCGCCGTTCAGCGTCGGCACCGGCGCCATGAAATGGCCCAGTGGCTCGCCCACGTTGAGCAGCTTGCGCAGCTTCATCGCGATCCAGCCCGGGTCCATGACGCGCATGTCCAGCGACAGCAGCCGGGCCAGCCCGTCCAGCGCCTTGGGGTAGTTGCCCGAGAAGCCCATCGCGCAGGGGCGGGTCACGCTGCCGCCGTCGGGCGTGGGCAGCACGACCTCCTTGAGCGTCAGCGTGAACTGCTCGTTCGTGGCCGGGTTGTCCACATCCACCGCCCAGGCCAGCGTGCCGGACGTGCCGGTGCGCGGCTCGTTGCGGCTGAACATGGCGTCGACCACCGGCGTAGGCCCACCCTCGGCCAGCGCGCCGAGCTGCTCGCAGCGCCAGCGGATGACCGCAGCCGTCGCGGCGACGACGCCGGGAAACAGGCGCCTCTCGCCACTGGGCGGCATGGGCATCTCGAAGGCGCGCTCCTCCGCCACGGTGGCCAGCGCGTCGAGCTTCAGGCGCAGCCAGGCGGGGTCGTTGGTGCGCAGGTCGGTGGACAGCGTCTTGGCCAGCGCCGCCAGGCCGCGCGGCTGCTCGGCGCCGTTGACCCAGACCTCGAAAGGCAGGTTGCGGCCGAACAGGCCGCCGTCGGGCCCGTCCAGCGGCAGCTCGCCGATGAAGAGGGCGAAGTCGCCGTGCGGATGCTGGATCAGGTAGCTCCAGGCCGGGTTGCCACCGGGCATATCGGGGCGGCTGGGCCAGCGCAGCGAGGCGACAACGGCGTTCGGCAGGCGCTCGACGCGCAGGCGCTGGTTGGCGCCGTCCAGCTCTGCACGCAGCGGTTCCGGCTGCTTGACCTCGGGGGTGACCGAGAGCACCGAGCCCAGCACGCTGTTGGGCCGGTAGGTGGCCAGGCCCTTGAGCTGGGTCTGCCAGGCCTGGATGTAGAGGTTCTGGAAGTCTTCGTACGGGTAGTCGGCCGGCACATTCACCGTCTTGCTGATGGACGTGTCGATGTAGGGCGCCACGGCCGCGACCATGGAGGCGTGGTCGGCCGCACTCAGCTCCAGCGCCGTGACGAAGGCGTCGCTGAGCAGCGCGTCGGCACCGAACAGATGTCTATACAAGCGCCAGGCATGGTCCTCGACCGCGTACTCCTTGAAGCCGCCGCCTTCCGCCTGGCCGAGGCGCTTCTTGCGCGTGTAGGTCCAGGAGAACGCCGGTTCGATGCCGTTGCTGGCGTTGTCGGCAAAGGCCAGGCTGATGGTGCCGGTGGGCGCGATGGACAGCAGGTGGGAGTTGCGCAAGCCCTGGGCGCGGATCTTGTCCTTCAGTCCCTGCGGCAGGCGCGACGCGAAGCTGCCGCCGGACAGGTACAGGTCGGCGTTGAAGAGCGGGAAGCTGCCGCGCTCGGCGGCGAGGTCGCTGGACGCCGCATAGGCCGCGTCGCGCATGACCTCGCTGATACGGCTGGCCATGTCGCGCGCAGCCTGCGTGTCGTAGCGCAGGTTCAGCATCACCAGCGCATCGCCCAGCCCCGTGAAGCCCAGGCCGACGCGGCGCTTGTTGGCGGCCTCCTGCTGCTGCGCGGGCAGCGGCCAGGGCGTCACGTCGAGCACGTTGTCCAGCATGCGGGTGGCGACGGTCACGACCTCGGCAAAGCCGGCCTCGTCGAACGCCGGTTTGGCGCTGAAGGGGTCACGGACGAAGCGCGTCAGGTCGATGGAGCCGAGGCAGCAGCAGCCGTAGGGCGGAAGTGGCTGCTCGGCGCAGGGGTTGGTCGCCGCAATCGTCTCGCAGTAATGCAGGTTGTTGTCGGCGTTGATACGGTCCAGGAACAGCACGCCCGGTTCGGCGTGGTCGTAGGTGGAGCGCATGACCTGCTCCCACAGCTCGCGGGCGCGCACCTTGCGGTAGACCCACAGGCCGTCGCCGCGCTGGTAGGCGCCGGCTGCGACCTGCGCCTCGCCGGGCTGGGCCTTGTGCGCCAGCTCGACGATGCCGTCGGCCTGCACCGCCTCCATGAAGGCATCGGTCACGCCGATGGAGATGTTGAAGTTGCGCAGGTCGCCCTGGTCCTTGGCGTGGATGAAGGCTTCGATGTCCGGGTGGTCGCAGCGCAGCACGCCCATCTGCGCGCCGCGCCGGCTGCCGGCGCTCTCCACCGTCTCGCAGCTGCGGTCGAAGACCCGCATGTAGCTGATCGGGCCGGAGGCATGGCTGCGCGTGGAGCCGACCCAGGCGCCGGCCGGGCGGATACGGCTGAAGTCGTAGCCCACGCCACCGCCCCTGCGCATGGTCTCGGCCGCTTCGGTCAGCGCGGTGTAGATGCCGGGCACACCGTCCTCGGCCGTGGCGATGGAGTCGCCCACCGGCTGCACGAAGCAGTTGATCAGCGTGGCTGACAGCTCGGTGCCGGCGGCGGACATGATGCGGCCGGCCGGCACGAAGCCGCGCTTTTGCGCGTCCAGGAAGGCCGCCGCCCAGCGGGCGCGATGGGCCGGCTTCTCGGCGGCGCTGAGGGCACGGGCAACGCGCTCGCGCAACTCGTCGGGCGTCTGCTCGCCGCCCTTGGCGTATTTCTCGATCAGGACTTCACTGGAAATGTCCTGCACGGGCAGGTCGGTGGTGGGGCTCACATTCACCTCGCAATGCTGTATGGAAATACAGTCTACGCCCGTCGGCGCAATGGCTAGAAGGGGTTGATGCTCTTCTCGCGCCGGTAATGGACATAGCCCACGCTGGCGCCGGCGCGCAGGCCCACGCCCAGGCGGATGGGCGCCAGCGTGATGCCCTTCAGGCGCTGGTAGTTGATGCCCGCGCCGCCAATGTAGTAAAGGCTGCCGTCGACGCCGGGGAAGCGCTGGTAGATGGCGCTGGCCCGGGGCAGCTTGTAGACCAGCGTGAAGACCTTGGCGGCATTGGCGCCCAGGTCGAAGCCGATCGACGGGCCGGCCCAGAAGACCTTGGACGCGCCGCCGCTCTTCATCAGCAGCTCGCCCTGGCCGTAGCGCAGGCCCACGGTGATGGCGGCACCCGCCTCCTCGCCCTTGATGTAGGCATTCGGCCGGCCCTGCTCCTTGAAGGCCTTCTCGATGACCTTGGCCAGGCCCTCGGTCGTCTGGCCGAAAAAATCGGTGGCGGCCTTGAGGACGGACTCCTCGTCATAGGTGCCGTCGTCCTTGTCGTCGGCAGCGGCGGCCGGCAGTGCCGAGGCGGCTGCCAGGGCGGCGAGGTGTTGCAGATGCTGGCGGCGGTCGAGCATGCGCGGTCCTTAGGGCATTCCTGGAGCGGCCCAGCATAAACAATGCGCCGTGAAGTTTGGCCGCACGTTGCCTATCGTCACAGCCTAGACTTCGCCGCCATGTCGTCCAACCCCGACCTGCAGCGGCTTTCTGCCGCCCTCGAATACGTCGACCTCGCCGCAGGCCTGTACCTGGCGGGCGGGGCCGACCAGGCCGCGCGGCTGCTCGCCGCAGCGGCCGAGCAGCAGCTGGGCGACCTCGTGCGCCTCATCGACGCGCCCAGCGCCACGATGGACATGCGCGAGCTGCTGGCCCGTATCGCCCGCGCCCACCGGCCGGCGGTCGTCGCGCCGCGTGACGCGCCGGGGCGCGACTGGGACGCCGACCCGGCGCCGGCCGACGCCACACGCGAGGAAGTCATCGCCTATCTGCGCGCATCCTGGTTCATGCTGGAAGCCATGGGCCTGGCCTCGCTGGCGCCCGAGCGGCTGCAGCAGGCGGTGGAAAGCAGCACCGTGTTCGGCAGCGCTGGCGCGCTGGAACCCTTCGTCTAGCATCAACGGCGCCCAGCCACCGGGAGATCATCATCACCAGCACCGAACGCCGCCAATTCGCCCGCGTCGCCTTTGCCGCCGGCGCCGAGCTGATCACGACGCAGGCGCTGCTGCGCTGCCAGGTCATCGACATCTCGCTCAAGGGCGTGCTGCTGCAACTGCCCGAGGGCGCGGCGCCGCAGGCGGGCATGCCCTGCCTGGTCAAGCTGCCCCTCGGCCAGGCCGACACCGATGTCCTCATCGCGATGGCCGGCGAGCTGGCGCATGTGGAGGGCGGCCATGCCGGCGTGCTCTGCCGCAGCATCGACCTGGAGTCCATCACCCATCTGCGCCGCCTCATCGAGGTCAACCTCGGTGACCCGGCAGCCTCGGAGCGCGAACTCAAGGCCCTGATCGCCGCAGCCAGCGCCGGATAAGCCCAGTCCGTCGCATCCCTCCCGGGCCTGGGGCCGGCCGCCGAGAATCGCCGGCATGGAGGATCCGACCCCGCTGCAAGCCTTTCGCCGCGTCTGCAATCTGCGCATGCTGGCGGGGGTCTACTACTTCTGCCTGCTGTACGCGATCTCGCGCTCGCTGAGCTGGTTCGACGAGAACGACGCCGACCGGCTGGTCGAGGCCTTGTTCGCCCTGGTGCGCTTCAGCCGCCAGTCGCTGCTGACCGGCTTGTCGCTGCTGCTGACGGTGGCGCTGGCCGAGGCCTTGCTGGCCGGGCGGCGCTGGCGGCTGCCGGCGGCGCTCGCCGTGCAGGCCCTGGCCGTGGGCCTGGGCGCTGCGTTGGGCACGTATCTGCGCCATGCCGTGGCCGTGCTGGAGAACCCCGGCATGGGCGTCAAGCCCGGCTGGGTGCTGTCGACCGTGGCCATCTGGGCGCTGCTGGGCGGCATGGCCTACGCGCTGCTGCTCGTCAGCCGCGCGCAGCGCGTGGGCAGCGGCCAGCTGGCGCAGCTGTTTCGCGAACGCGAGGCGCTGCGGGCGCAGCAGACCGAGGCCCAGCTGTCGGCGCTGAACGCGCAGATCGAGCCGCATTTCCTGTTCAACACGCTGGCCAACGTCAAGCGCCTGTACGAGACCCGCCCCGAGCGCGGCCGCGACATGCTGGTGGCGCTGATCGCCTACCTGCGCGCCGCGCTGCCGGGCATGCGCCGGCACGAGTCCACGCTGGCCGACGAGCTGGAGCTGGTGCGCCACTACCTGGCCATCCTGCAGATGCGCATGGGCGAGCGGCTGACCTTCGACATCAGCGCGCCGCCCGAGCTGCTGCACGCCCGCCTGCCCACGCTGGTGCTGCCCACGCTGGTGGAGAACGCCGTCAAGCATGGCCTGTCACCGCT
>Ga0114942_1000244_pt1 | contig 15164 bp, 16 predicted proteins | sample LowerColdCreek_FD_88674 | JGI IMG/M metagenome (GOLD analysis project Ga0114942, IMG submission 88674) | Groundwater microbial communities from Cold Creek, Nevada to study Microbial Dark Matter (Phase II) - Lower Cold Creek | ecosystem: Environmental > Aquatic > Deep subsurface > Groundwater ... | reverse complement strand
CTGCACCAGCAACTGGCCACGCTCTACACCGCCCCCAACATCGACGCCGCAGCCATCGAATCGGTGCGCGCCCAGATGAGCGCCCAGCGTGAAGCCGCAGCCAAGCGCATGAGCCAAGCCAGCATCGAGGCCGCCCGTGTGCTGACGCCCGAGCAGCGTGTCAGGATCGGCGAGGTCATGAAGAAGCGCATGGCCCGCCACGCCGGCCGTCACGCGGGCTGATGCCATCCCGGCGAGGAGTTCTGCGATGCTTGAGCCTCGACCGGCCGGCGCCGATGCGCGCCGGCTTCCTTCCCTCTCGCATGCCCCGGTGATGAGTGCCCGACTGCTGTTGATCGACGACGACGCCCGCCTGACCGGCATGGTGGGTGACTATCTCCGCGCTGCCGGCTTCGAGGTCAGCACGGCCGGCACCCTCGCGCAGGCGCGCGAGGCTTTGGCGCACGGCCGCTACGAGCTGCTGGTGCTGGACCTGATGCTGCCTGACGGCGACGGCCTGGACTTCTGCCGCTGGCTGCGTGCGGACCCGCGCTGGCGCCACCAGCCGGTGCTGATGCTGTCGGCCCGTGGCGAACCCATGGACCGCATCCTCGGCCTGGAGCTGGGCGCCGACGACTACCTCGCCAAGCCCTTCGAGCCGCGCGAGCTGCAGGCCCGCGTCAAGGCGCTGCTGCGGCGCCTGGAACCCAAGCTGGACGGGGACGAAGTGCTGCGTTTCGGACGCCTGGAGATCGACCTGGCCGCCCGCGTGGCGCGCCTGGACGGCAAGATCTGCGACCTGACCAGCCATCAGTTCGACCTCCTCGTCGTGCTGGCGCAAAGCCCGGGCCGCGTGCTGAGCCGCGACCAGATCATGGACGCGCTCAAGGGCCATCCGCTGGAAGCCTTCGACCGTTCCATCGATGTGCACATCTCGCGCATCCGCGCCGTCATCGAGGACGACGCCAAGAACCCACGCCGGGTGCTGACGGTGCGGGGAGCGGGCTACGTCTTTGCCCGCAAGCAGGACGCCGACGCTGACTCTGCCTGAAGCCCCCGAATTGAAGTCGCTCTATCTCCGTATCTACCTGACGCTGGTGGCGCTGCTGCTGGCGTTCGCCTTCGGCTCGGCCTGGCTGTTCCAGCGCCACATCGAGCAGGAGCGCGGCAACGTCGAGATCGCGGCGAGCGAGCGGCTGAACGCGATGGCCGGGCTGCTCAAGCTGGCGCTGCCACCGGCGACGGCGCCGCGCGAGGAACAGGCGGCGGCGTTTGCCGACTGGGGGCAGCGCCTGCGCATGCCGTTGGCGCTGGAGGATGCCGACGGCAAACGCATTGCGGCGACGCGCATGTTCCAGCGTCGCGCCAAGGACCCCGGCGCCATCATCGTCAGCGCGGAGCTGGGCGACGGGCGCAGCCTGGAGATGGTGCGCAGCGTGCGCCCGCCCAGCCCGCCGGGCGCTGCCTCAGGCCCGGGGGGCCAAACCGGCCCGGCCGCAGGCCCGCCCCGGGTGGAGGAAGGCCCGTGGACCAGCCCCTGGCTGCACCGCCCGGTGTCGCCCGGCGCGCCTGCGGTGTCGACGCTGGCTGTCGTGCTGCTGCTGCTGTTCGTCGGCGTGGCCGTGGGCGCCTACCCGGTCGTACGGCGCCTGACGCGCCGGCTGGAGGCGCTCAAGCGCGGCGTCGAGAAGTTCGGCGCCGGCCATCTCGGCCATCGCGTCGACGGCAGTGGCCGTGATGAGGTGGCGGCGCTGGCCACCAGCTTCAACCAGGCGGCGGACCGCATCGAGACGCTGCTGCGCTCCCACCAGACCCTGCTTGCCAACGCCAGCCATGAACTGCGCTCACCCCTGGCCCGGCTGAAGATGGCCTTCGCCATGCTGGACGACGCCGCGCCGGCACAACGCGAGAAGCTGGCGCAGGAGATCGACGTCAACATCGCCGAGCTGGACGCTCTGGTCGAGGAGGTGTTGTTGGCCAGCCGGCTGGAGGCCGGCAGCGCCGTCGGCGAGACCCAGGTCGTGGAGCTGCTGGCGCTGGGTGCAGAAGAGGCGGCCCGCGCCGAGGCGGCGTTCGAACCGGAGACCGACTCGGCACGCGTCGACGGCGAGGAGCGCCTGCTCCGCCGCGCGCTGCGCAATCTGCTCGACAACGCGCGCCGCTACGGCGGGCCCGAGGTGGAGCTGGCGCTGCGCCCGGTGGCCGGTGGCTACGAGTTCATCGTGGCCGACCGTGGCCCGGGCGTGCCGGCCGAGCTGCGCGAGCGCATCTTCGAGCCTTTCTACCGCCTGCCCGGCCATGCCGAGATGGCCGGCGGCGTGGGCCTGGGGCTGAGCCTGGTCAAGCAGATCGCCGAGCGCCATGGCGGCGGTGTGCGCTGCCTGGCACGCGAGGGCGGCGGCAGCCGCTTCGTGATCTTCCTGCCGGCGGCGAAGGCCTAGGCCAGCATCCGGCAAAGACCTCGCTGCGGCCCGCAGGGGTCTGCAGGCCCTCCCTACCGGTTCTCGTCAAACACGCGCTTCAGCAGCAGGCCGAGCAGCAGCGAGGCCACGATCAGGCCGGCCGTGGCGGCCTGCCAGAAGCCCAGCGCGCCGTTGCCGTCCGCGCCGAAGGCCAGGAAGTAGCCGCCCCCCAGGCCGAAGCCCCACAGCGCGATGACGTAGATGACCATGGGCAGCGTGGCCACCTGGTAGGCGCGCAGCACATGCGCCGCCACCGTCTGCAGCGCGTCGCCGAGGTGGAAGAACCACACCCAGACCAGCAGCGGCAGCGCCGCAGCGGCGGCCTCGGGGTTGGAGGTGTACAGCGCCACGATGGGTTCTCGCGCCAGCGCCACGACGGCGCCCACCGCGGCCGCCACCAGGGCGCCCAGCACCATGGCATGCCGGCCGACGATGCGCGCCTCGCGCTTCTGGCCGGCGCCCAGATGCTGGGCCACCAGCGTGAGTGCGGCCATGGCAAGCGCGAGCGCGATCATGAACATCATGGCGACGAGGTTGACCGCGATCTGGTGGCCGGCCACCGGCGTGGCGCCCAGCCGGGCAATGAAGAACGCCATGAAGGTGAAGCCCGTCACCTCGACCAGGATGGAGCCGCCCATCGGCAGGCCCAGGCGCACGAGGCCCGCCAGTTGCTGCCAGTCGGGCCGCGTCTGCCACAGGTGCGGGATGCGAAAGGGCAGGTAGAAGGCGTCGCGGCGCAGCAGGAGCAGCGCGGCCAGCGCCTGGCCGATCATCGCGATGGCCGTGGCCCAGCCGCAGCCAGCCACACCCATCGCCGGGATGGGGCCCCAGCCGAACACCAGCACGGCGTTCAGCGGCACCTTGGCCGCCAGGCCGGTGAGTTGCATGGCCATGACGGCCTTGGGCCGGCTCACGGCCGTGGAGAAGCCGCGGAAGGCGGTGAAGAGCAGGGCGGCCGGCAGCGCGAAGGCCTCGGGCCGCGTGTAGGCGCGCACCTTGTCGGCCTGCGTCGCATCCAGCTGGGCCAGCCAGATGAAGGGCTCAGGGAACCACAGCGCCAGGCAGCCCGGCACGCACAGCAGCACGGACAGCCACTGCGCCTGCACGAAGGTCTGGCCGGCGCCGGGCAGGTCGTCGGCGCCGAACTGCCGGCCGGCGATGGGGCCGACCGCCAGCACGACACCCATCAGGCCGACGAAGATGGTCACGTAGACCGCCGAGCCGACCGCCAGCGCCGCCAGGTCCGCCGGGCCGACGCGGCCCAGCATCAGCGTGTCGATGGTGCTGAACATCATCACCGCGACCTGGCCGACGAGGACGGGCCAGGCCAGCGGCACGAGGCGGCGGACGCTGTCGATGAAGCGGATGCGGGTCATGTGGCGGGCCGCGTACCTGTCGGGCCGCTCCCAAGCCGGCCCGTGCGGCGATGTGCTCGCGGCTCAAGGCCGCGAGCGTCGCCGTCCCCGCAGGGGGCCAGCCAAGGTACGCCTTGGACGAGGGGCCTCATGTCCGGGCGCGTTCGGCGTAACGGTTGAAGCGCCAGGCCGTGCCTTCGTGCGTGATGCGCTGCCAGACGATGCGCTTCTCAAACGGGTCCAGCGCGGGCCAGTGCTGCACTTCGTCGAAGCTGCGGCCGCAGCCCTTGCAGATCGCATCGCCCTGGGCGGTGGAGCAGATGGCGATGCAGGGCGAGTCGGGCGTGGTCGAGTACCAGGCGAACCAGGCGTCCAGCGCCTTGTCGCTCAGTGCGTCGACCGCCAGCTCGCTGGCGCGGTTCCAGGCGAGCAGCGCGTAGGCCGTGGCCAGCGCGCGCACCTCGGGCGCGGCGCTGACGCCGTCGGGCGATGGCGAGCGCTCGCGCCACCAATTGATGGCGGCTTCGAGGTCGGTGACATGAATGGTTGGACTCAAACGACCAGCCCCATCGCGCCACGCACTTCGCGCAGCGTCTTGCGCGCCACGGCGCGGGCGCGCTCGGTGCCGACCTCCAGTGTCCATTGCAGCTGCTGCGGGTCCAGCGCTGCCGCGCGTTCGCGCCAGGGCGCCTGTTCGCGCTGGATGGCTTCGATGAGCGGTTGCTTGCAGTCCAGGCAGCCGATGCTGGCCGTGCGGCAGCCGGTGTCGCAGGCGGTACGGGTGGCTTCGTCGGTGTAGATCTGGTGCAGCGGCCACACGGGGCAGCGTGCCGGGTCGCCGGCATCGGTGCGGCGCACGCGCTGCGGGTCGGTCGGCATCGTGCGGACCTTGCTGGCCGTCACGTCCGGCGCGTCGCGCATGGCAATGGCGTTGTCCCCGCTCTTGCTCATTTTCTGGCCGTCCAGCCCCGGCACGCGGGCGGTCTCGGTCAGCAGCGCCTGGGGTTCGACGAAGACGGGCTGATAAAGCCGGTTGAAGCGCCGGGCGACCTCGCGCGTCACTTCGACGTGAGCCGCCTGGTCCTCGCCCACCGGCACGCCTGCCGGTTTGTAGAGCAGGATGTCGGCCGCCTGCAGCAGCGGGTAGCCGAGGAAGCCGTAGGTGGCCAGCTCGGGATCGGCGGCGACCTGATCCTTGTAGCTCGGCATGCGCGCCAGCCAGCTCGACGGCGTGCACATCGCCAGCAGTGTGAACAGCTCGGCGTGTTCGGGCATGCGGCTTTGCAGGAACAGCGTGCAGCGCTCGGGGTCGATGCCGGCGGCCAGCCAGTCGGTGACCATCTCGTAGGCATGGCGCGCCAGCGTCTCGCCGCTGGGGCGCTGGGTCGTCAGCGCATGCCAGTCGGCGACGAAGAAGAAGCAGTCGTGGCTGTCCTGCAGCCGCACCCAGTTCTTGAGTGCGCCGTGGTAGTGGCCGAGATGGAGTGCGCCGGTTGGGCGCATGCCCGACAGGACGCGCGGGCTTGTGAGGACGGGTGTCGGCATGGGGCGCGGATTGTCGTTCAAGCCACTTGACCTGCCGGTCGGCATGGGTGGCAGTCCTTACACTGCCGGCCCATGAAGCGACTGGTGATCTTGATTTCGGGGCGGGGTTCCAACATGGAGGCCATCGTCAAGGCCTGCGCGGCCGAGGGCTGGCCGGCCGAGGTGTGCGCCGTCATCAGCAACCGGCCCGACGCGGCCGGCCTGCAGTTCGCCGCAGCCCACGGCATTGCGACGGCCGTGGTCGACCACAAGGCCCACGCCAGCCGTGAAGCGTTCGATGCCGAACTGGCGCGCGTCATCGACGGCTTCTCACCCGACCTGGTCGTGCTGGCCGGCTTCATGCGCATCCTGGCGCCAGGTTTCACGGCCCGCTACGCCCGTCGCATGCTCAACATCCATCCCTCACTGCTGCCGGCCTTCAGCGGGCTGCGCACGCATGAGCGGGCCATCGAGATGGGTTGCAAGATCGCCGGCGTGACGGTGCACTTCGTCACCGCCGAACTGGACCATGGCGCCATCGTCATGCAGGCCGCCGTGCCGGTGCTGCCAGGTGACGACGCCAAGGCCCTGTCGGCCCGCGTGCTGTCGGCCGAGCACCGCATCTATCCGCAGTCGGTACGCTGGTTTGTCGAGGGCGCACTGGTGTGGGACGGCGAGCGCGTCGCGCACCGCGACGGCTCTGCGCAGTACCTCCTCGTCAGCTGATCAAACCGGCCAGGATGTTGACCGTCAACGCCAGCACGCCGGTGTTGAAGATGAAGGCGAGCAGTGCCTGAGCCAGCACCAGGCGGCGCATGGCCCGCGAGCTGACGGCGATGTCCGACGTCTGCGACGTGGCCGCCACGGTGATGGAGAAGTAGAGGAAGTCGCCGTAGTCCGGCGGTCCGTCGTCACCTGGGAACTCCAGCCCATGCGCCGCCTTGCCGCCGCCGTGGTAAAGGCTCGCGTAGGCGAGGCCGAACTCCACCGGTACCAGCAGCCACGAGCTGCAGACCGTGGCGATGGCGAAGGCCAGCGTCAAGCTCTCGGCGGGGCTGCCCTTCGCCGAGCCCAGCTCCAGCGCGATGGCTCCAAAGCTGGCCAAGGCGCCGCTGACGGCCAGCAGCAGCATCACCGGCAGGCCTTCCGCAAGGCCCTTGGCACGTTCCTGCACGTTCACCGAACCGGCGCGGCCCAGCATCATCCACAGCACCAGCGGCAGGTAGATCCACAGCGTGAAGTCCCAGCCCAGCAGCAGCCGTGTCGATGTCTTCAACTCGCCCGGCCACAATGCGGCGAGCGCGCTGCCAGCAAGGATGGCCAGCAGCAGCCGGGGGCGCAGGCGCAACTGGGTCCAGAGATTCATTCAGGGCAGGGCGGGGCGCTTGGGATAATGGCGCGATGCATCCTAATGCCCTCCTGGAGCTGAGCGCCGAGCTGATCGCCGCTGTCAACCAGCTCGACGCCCCGGCCGACTCCACCGTCTCCGCCTTCTTCCGACAACACAAGAACCTCGGCCAGCGCGAGCGCGCCGCTCTCGCCGAGACCGTCTACGCGCTGCTGCGCGAGCGCATCAAGTTCCAGAACCTGGCCCAGAGCGGCAGCGGCTCCATGCACCGCCGCCTGGCCATGCTGGCCTGGCGCGGCAACGCGGCTTTCCTGCGCGGGGCGCTCAGCCCGGCTGAAGTGCATTGGCTGGAGCAGGTCCAGGCCATCGACCCGATGAGCCTGGCTTCCAAGATGCGCCACAACATGCCCGAATGGCTGGCCGAGCCTTTGCTGGCACGACTGGGCGAGCAGGAGTTCTGGCAGCTCGCCACCGCGCTGAACGAGGCGGCGCCGCTGGACCTGCGGGTCAATGCGCTCAAGCTCAAGCGCGAGGAAGCGCAGGAGCAATTGAAGGCTGCCGGCATCGACGCCGTGCCCACGCCGTACTCGCCGCTGGGCCTGCGCATCGATGGCAAGCCGGCGCTGCAGAAGCTGGAACTGTTCACCAGCGGCGGCGTCGAGGTGCAGGACGAGGGCAGCCAGTTGCTGGCCTTGCTGCTGGCGCCCAAGCGCGGCGAAATGGTCGTGGACTTCTGCGCCGGTGCGGGTGGCAAGACGCTGGCCCTGGGCGCGGCCATGCGCAACACCGGGCGGCTGTACGCTTTCGACGTCTCCGGCCACCGGCTGACGGCGCTCAAGCCGCGCCTGGCGCGCAGCGGGCTGTCCAACGTCTATCCCGCGCAGATCGCGCACGAGCGCGACGACCGCATCAAGCGCCTGGCCGGCAAGATTGACCGCGTGCTGGTCGACGCGCCCTGCTCGGGTCTGGGCACGCTGCGCCGCAACCCCGACCTCAAGTGGCGCCAGTCGCCCAAGGGCGTGGCCGAGTTGCAGGACAAGCAACGCGCCATCTTGGCCAGCGCGGCCCGGCTGGTGAAGCCGGGGGGGCGGCTCGTCTACGCGACCTGCAGCCTGCTGGACGCGGAGAACGAAGTCATCGCGGCCGAGTTCACGGCCGCCCATCCTGAGTTCAAGCCCCTGGATGCCGCGGAATGCCTGGCCAAGTCCCAGGTCGAGGGCGCCGAGCACCTGACGGAAGCCGGCGCACTGCGGCTGTGGCCACACCGTCATGGCACGGACGGCTTTTTCGCTGTTGCGTGGGAGAGGGCGGCTTGATCGGCGTCAAGGACCGCGCTGCATCACACGCCTACGCTCGAATACGGTGCTCTCCACCCCTTGTTTTTGGGGGCGCTCCCCTACAATCGCAATTCCTTCGCATGCCCATTGAGGGCGAGGTCTTGGACGCATGAACGAAATTTTGGACACGCTGGTGAATTGGCTGAGCGATGGCTTGCTCAATGCCAGCGGTTGGCAGGTGCTGGCCTTCACGCTGGTCGTGACGCACATCACCATCTCTGCGGTGACGATCTTCCTGCACCGGGCGCAGTCGCACCGTGCGCTGGAGCTGGGGCCCATCCCCTCGCACTTCTTCCGTTTCTGGCTGTGGCTGACCACGGGCATGGTGACCAAGGAGTTCGTCGCCATCCACCGCAAGCACCACGCCAAGTGCGAGACCGAGGAAGACCCGCACAGCCCGCAGACCCGCGGCCTCAAGGCCTTGCTGTTGACCGGTGTCGAGCTGTATCGCGCCGAGTCGCGCAACATGGAAACCATGCGCAAGTACGGCACGGGCACGCCGGACGACTGGATCGAGCGCAATCTCTACACCCGCTTTTCCTGGCAGGGTGTGGCGCTCATGCTCATCCTTGACGTGCTGGCCTTCGGTGCCATCGGTCTGACCGTCTGGGCCGTGCAGATGGCCTGGATCCCGGTCTGGGCGACCGGCGTCATCAACGGCATCGGTCACTACTGGGGCTATCGCAACTTCGAGGCGCCCGATGCGTCCACCAATGTGTCGCCCTGGGGCATCCTGATCGGTGGCGAAGAGCTGCACAACAACCACCACACCTACCCGACGTCGGCAAAGTTCTCGGTCAAGAAGTACGAGTTCGACATTGGCTGGGGCTACATCCGCGCGATGGAGATGGTCGGCTGGGCCAAGGTCCGCAAGACGGCACCCAAGCTGAGCCTGGGCGAGATCAAGCCCGCCGCCGATGCCCGTACGCTGGAGGCGCTGATCGCCAACCGCTACGAAGTCATGGCGACGTATGCCCGCAGCCTGAAGGCGGCTTGCGCGGGAGCTGGCCCGCGTCAAGGCCGAAGGCGGTCAACACAGCGAACGCTTCACGCAGTTCAAGCTGGCGCAGCGGTGGCTGCATCGCGACGAAGACCGCATCCCCGCCGAGGTCCATGGTGATCTGGCCTATGTGCGCGCCGCCAGCCCGGTCATCGACAAGCTGGTGACCATGCGCGAGGAGCTGCGCCAGATGTGGACCCGCACCAATGTGTCGGCCGAGCAGCTGGTGGCCGACCTGCAGGCCTGGTGCCGCCGCGCCGAAGAAAGCGGCATCGCTGAACTCCAGGCTTTCTCGATGCGCCTGCGCGCCGCTCACGCCTGAGTCAGGTTTGGACGGTGTAAAGGGCGCCCTTCGTGGCGCCCTTTTTCTTGGTCTGGCCTAGACTTGCGGCCTGCAGTCTTTGATTGAGGAGGTTGCCATGAACTCTCGCTGGATAGCTCTGGGCCTGCTGGCCCTGACCACCGCTGCGCACGCCGGTGTGCAGGTGAATTTCGTCAAACCCGAGTCCTTTGTCGACATCAAGGACAACAACGGGTTTCGCCAGGACGAGGTCCTGAAGGACATCGAGGCGCATCTGGTCGAGCAGGCGCAGAAGTACCTGCCCGGGCGCGATGTGCGCATCAATGTGACCGATGTGGACCTGGCCGGGCATGTCGAACCCTTTGGCCGCAGCGCAAACTGGGTGCGCGTCATGCGCACGGTGACGCTGCCGTCCATCTCGCTGAACTACGAGGTGCTCGATGGCGGCAAAGTCGTGCAGCAGGGCGAGGCCCGGTTGCGCGACATGAACTACCAGGATGGCTTCGTCGGCTACTTCAGCAGCGACCCCCTGCGCTACGAGAAGCGCATGATCGACCGCTGGTTCCAGGGCGAGTTCCGCGCGCCGACAGCCGCAACGTCGCCGCGCTGAGGCTGCGGCCAGAAAGACAAAACCCGCCAAGCGGCAACGCTTGGCGGGTTTTGTTTGAGCGAGTGTTTGGGGCAGCCGGAGCTGCCTGCCATCACTTCAGCTTGATTTCCTTGTACAGGACGTGCTTACGCACCTTGGGGTCGAACTTCATGAATTCGAGCTTTTGGGGCGTCGTCTTCTTGTTCTTGTTCGTTGTGTAGAAGTGGCCGGTGCCCGCAGTGGACTCCAGCTTGATCTTCTCGCGGCCGCCTTTGGATGCCATGGTCGTGTTCCTTCAGTAGGTCAGTGAACGGCGCGCTTTACAGCTCGCCCTTGGCACGCAGATCGGCGATGACCTGGTCGATGCCGACCTTGTCGATCAAACGCAGAGCGGCATTGCTGATGCGCAGGCGAATCCAGCGATTTTCCGATTCGACAAAGAAACGGCGGTATTGCAGGTTCGGCAGGAACCGACGCTTGGTTTTGTTGTTGGCGTGGGAAACGTTGTTCCCGACCATGGGCTTCTTGCCCGTGACTTGACAGACGCGTGCCATGACGCTTCTCCGGTTTGACGACTGACCAGTTGCTCAGGAATTCCCAGGCAACCCATTGACCGCAAATGCCTGCTAAACCCGGCTCCCGATGAGTTTCGAGAGCCAAGCGCGGTCCATCCAGCAGGCAAGCCCGCGAGTATAGCGGAAAACCCGGGAAGCCGTCAGGGGCTTGCCCGGGCTGGCCGTCAGCCGTTCTCTTGCTCGAGGAAGCGCTGGGCATCCAGCGCCGCCATGCAGCCGGTGCCGGCGCTGGTGATGGCCTGGCGGTAGACGTGGTCCTGCACGTCGCCGGCCGCGAAAACGCCGGGCACGCTGGTCATCGTCGCGAAGCCGTTCAGGCCGCTGCGCGTGACGATGTAGCCGTCCTTCATCTCCAACTGGCCCTGGAAGATCTCGGTGTTGGGCTGGTGGCCGATGGCGATGAAGCAGCCGTGCACGGGGATGTCGACCTTGCTGCCGTCCTTCACGTTCAGCGTGCGCACGGCGTTCACGCCGGAGGCGTCGCCCAGCACCTCGTCGAGCTGCTGGAACAGGTGCAGCACGATCTTGCCGGCGGCGGCCTTCTCCATCAGCTTGTCGACCAGGATGGGCTCGGCGCGGAACTTGTCGCGGCGGTGGATCAGGTGGACGGTGCTGGCGATGTTGGACAGGTACAGCGCCTCCTCGACAGCCGTGTTGCCACCGCCGACGACGCAGACTTCCCGCTCGCGATAGAAGAAGCCGTCGCAGGTCGCGCAAGCACTGACCCCGCGGCCCATGAAGGACTGCTCGGACTCCAGCCCCAGGTACTTGGCCGAGGCGCCGGTGGCGATGATGAGCGCATCGCAGGTGTAGGTGCCGCTGTCGCCGAACAGCGTGAAGGGGCGCTTGGAGAAGTCGACCTTGTTGATGTGGTCGAACACGATCTGCGTGTTGAAGCGCTCGGCGTGTTCCTGGAAGCGCTGCATCAGTTCTGGGCCTTGCACGCCCATCACGTCGGCCGGCCAGTTGTCGACTTCCGTCGTGGTCATGAGCTGCCCCCCCTGCGCCATGCCGGTGATCAGCGTCGGCTTGAGATTGGCCCGTGCGGCATAGATGGCAGCGGTGTAGCCGGCGGGGCCGGAGCCGAGGATGAGCAGGCCGTGATGTTGGATGTTTGTGGTCATGGCAGGGGAGGTGAGGGCGGCATTGCAACCCGCAAGGGCGTTATAGGGGTGGAAACCCCGGCCTAACCCGAAGCGGCGAAGCGTGCCGCGTGTGCACAATGCACGCCATTTTAGGCAGGCGCATTTCTTGTCGCCGGCCTGGGGCTCAAACCTGGAGACTGCATATGGCGATGATTTCCAACCTCGACCTGATCCGCCGGGTTCCGCTGTTCTCGATGCTGACCACCGACCAGGCTCAGTCCATCGCGGACAGCGTCGTCAAACGCCGCTTCAAGCGCGGCGAACTCATCGTCGAGCAGGGCACCAAGTCCAACGCGCTGTTCATCCTGCTGAACGGTCGTGCCCGTGTGCTGACGGCTGACCACCGGGGCCGCGAGGTCATCCTGGCCGTGCTGCAGTCGGGTGACTACGTCGGCGAGATGAGCCTGATCGACAACGAGCCGCACTCGGCGACGGTGCGCGCCGAGGTGCAGACCGACATGCTGGTGCTCGGCCGCCTGGAGTTCGCGCGCTGCCTGCCGGAGAGCAGCAGCCTGTCCTACGGCATCCTGCGTGGGCTGGTGGCGCGGCTGCGCAATGCGGACCGGCAGATCGAGTCGCTCGCGCTGCTCGACGTCTACGGCCGCGTGGCGCGCACGCTGCTGGACATGTCGGAGGACGAGAAGGGCATCAAGCTCATCCGCGGCAAGGTCTCGCGCCAGGACATGGCCAAGGTCGTCGGCGCTTCGCGCGAGATGGTCAGCCGGGTCATGAAGGACCTGGAGGAGCGCGGCGTCATCGAAACGCTTGAGAACGGTTCGGTGGTCATCAAGGAACGGTTGACCCACGATTGACGGTGACAATGCGGGGATGAGTTTTCCCCTCGGTTCACTGCTGGGCGGTGATGCTGCCGCCGGCGAGGCCGCCGCCCCCGCCAAACCCACGCGCCGCCAGGCGCCCAAGCCTGCCGCCACACCGCCATCGGCCGCCTCGCGGCTGCTGCGTACGCCGCTGTGGCTGGCGCTGACGGCCCTTCTTCTGGCGCTGCTGCTGCTGGCCCTCGGCACGCATGACGTGCGCGATGCGGCCTTCTCCACGAGCGGCCAGCGGGACATGGTCGGCAACCGCGTCGGCGGCTTCGGCGCCTGGGTGTCAGACGGCCTGCTGTTCCTGTTCGGCTTCTCTGCGTGGTGGCTGCCGTTGCTGGCTGTGCGTGCCTGGCTGCGCGGCCTGGCCGGCCTGCTGCGGCATGACACGCCGGAGCCGTTGCGCTGGAGCCGGCGCCTGCGCGGCTGGGTTGGGGTGCTGCTGCTGATCGCTGCGAGTTGCGCGCTGGAGTGGAGCCGCCTCTATGCCGTCGAGTCGCGCCTGCCTGGCCATGCCGGCGGCCTGCTGGGCTACACGCTCGGTCCGCTGGGCATGAAGGGGCTGGGCTTTGCCGGCTCAGGCGTCGTGTGGATCGTGCTGCTGCTGACCGGCCTGTCCTGGGCGTTCCGCTTCTCCTGGGGGCATGTGGCCGAGCGCATCGGCGAGCGCATCGAGCAGTTCCGCGAGCAATACCTGGAAAAGCGCGAGATCAAGGCCGACCAGAAGTTTGGCGAGCTGGCCGTCAAGGAGCGCGAGCAGGAGGTCGAGGTCGAGCGGCAGATCGAGCGCCAGGTCGAGGCAGATCATGCGCCACTGGTCATCGAAGTGCCGGTCGTCGAGCTGCCGCAGTCCACCCGTGTGGCCAAGGAGCGCCAGCAGACGCTGTTCATCGACGCGGGCGACGCCAAGCTGCCGCAGGTCGACCTGCTGGATGCCGCGCCGGGACGGCAGGAAACCGTGACGCCCGAGTCGCTGGAGATGACCAGTCGCCTCATCGAGAAGAAGCTGCGCGACTTCGGTGTCGAGGTGCATGTCGTCGCCGCGTCACCCGGACCCGTCATCACGCGCTACGAGATCGAACCGGCCACGGGCGTCAAGGGCTCGCAGATCGTCGGCCTGGCCAAGGACCTGGCGCGGAGTTTGAGCCTCGTGTCCATCCGCGTCGTTGAGACCATCCCTGGCAAGAACTACATGGCGCTGGAGCTGCCCAATGCGCGCCGCCAGACCATCCGGCTGTCCGAGATCCTGGGCTCGCAGATCTATGCTGACGCCGCATCCCAGCTGACCATGGGCCTGGGCAAGGACATCGTCGGCCTGCCCATCGTCGCCGACCTGGCCAAGATGCCGCACTGTCTCGTGGCCGGCACGACCGGTTCGGGCAAGTCGGTGGGCATCAACGCGATGATCCTCAGCCTGCTCTACAAGGCCGAGGCGCGCGACGTGAGGCTCATCCTCATCGACCCCAAGATGCTGGAGATGAGCGTCTACGAGGGCATCCCGCATCTGCTGGCGCCCGTCGTCACCGACATGAAGCAGGCGAGCAACGCGCTGAACTGGTGTGTCGGCGAGATGGAGCGGCGCTACAAGCTCATGTCCAAGATGGGCGTGCGCAACCTGGCCGGCTACAACAAGAAGATCGACGAAGCCAAGGCCAACGGCATCAGCATCCCCAACCCGTTCGCGCTCAACAATGACGAGCCCGAGCCGCTGGAGCGCCTGCCCTTCATCGTCGTCGTCATCGACGAGCTGGCCGACCTGATGATGGTCGTTGGCAAGAAGATCGAGGAGCTGATCGCCCGCCTGGCGCAGAAGGCGCGCGCGGCCGGCATCCATCTGATCCTGGCCACGCAGCGGCCGTCGGTGGACGTCATCACCGGCCTCATCAAGGCCAATATCCCGACCCGACTGTCCTTCCAGGTCAGCTCCAAGATCGACAGCCGCACCATCCTTGACCAGATGGGTGCCGAGGCGCTGCTGGGCATGGGTGACATGCTCTACATGCCCTCGGGCACGGGCCTGCCCATCCGCGTGCACGGCGCCTTTGTCAGCGACGACGAGGTCCACCGCGTTGTGGAGTACATCAAGTCCCAGGGGGAACCGAACTACATCGAAGGCATTCTCGAAGGCGGCGTGCTCGACGGCATCGATGGCGAGGCGCCTGCGCCGGGCGAAGCCAGCGGCGAGCAAGACCCCATGTACGACCAGGCCGTCGCCATCGTCCTACAACATCGCAAGGCGTCCATCTCGCTCGTGCAGCGCCATCTGCGCATAGGCTACAACCGCGCCGCGCGGCTGCTGGAGCAGATGGAGAACTCTGGGCTGGTCGGCGCGCTGGCGTCCAACGGCAGCCGTGAATTGATTGTTCCCAAACGCGACGAATGATTTGAGACGAATGAAGAAACTCCTGCTCTCCCTGACGCTGCTGATGGCCGGTGCCGCCCAGGCCGACGCCGTCGATGCCCTGCGCGATTTCGGCCGAGACGTGAAGAGCGGCAAGGCCAACTTCACGCAGACCGTCACCTCGCCTGACGGCAAGCGCAAGAAGGTGTCCAACGGCAGCTTCGAGTTCCAGCGGCCCAACCAGTTCCGCTTCGCCTATGCCAAGCCCTTCGAGCAGGTCATCGTGGCGGACGGCCAGAAGGTCTGGATCTACGACGCCGACCTGAACCAGGCCAGCTCGCGCAAGCTGTCCGACGCGCTTGGCGCGACGCCGGCGGCGATCCT
>Ga0114942_1000243_pt1 | contig 15169 bp, 15 predicted proteins | sample LowerColdCreek_FD_88674 | JGI IMG/M metagenome (GOLD analysis project Ga0114942, IMG submission 88674) | Groundwater microbial communities from Cold Creek, Nevada to study Microbial Dark Matter (Phase II) - Lower Cold Creek | ecosystem: Environmental > Aquatic > Deep subsurface > Groundwater ... | reverse complement strand
TTTCTTGCCGCCGTTAACTCGTCGCTTTCGCGATTTGTTGTCAGCAGCAAAGAGGCGAGATTTTGATCTGCTTTCGCAGCATCGTCAAGTACTTTTTAAAAATTCTTTCGAACCTTCGAAGCACTCGCCGACTCTCTCAAGCCCGCCCGGGTCTTTTAACCCGCCTCACCAACTTCTCTGCGCCGCCCAATCTGTCTTCAGATCACTCAGCGCTTTGTCATCAGCGAAGCCCACGACTGTAGCACAGGTTTTTGGGACTGCGCAACTAGTTCGCAAAGAATTCACGCTGGCCGCAGTGCTGTGAGGCGGCAGCTGGATTGCAAACCCTGTGTCGCCAGCCGTGTGCTGGCTTGGCGCCAACGCTCAACCAGCCAGGCTGAACGGTGCAGCACTGGCTGGCGGTCGCGTCACGCTTCGTCCTGAAATGCCTCCTGGCGCTTGCTCTTGATGGAGGGCAGCATGACCACCACGATCATCAGCGCAGCTGCGATGAGCAGGCCGGCAGACAGCGGGCGCGTGAGAAACGTGCTCCAGTCACCTCTGGCCAGCAACAGCGCGCGGCGCAGGTTCTCTTCCATCATGGGGCCAAGGATGAAACCCAGCAGCAACGGCGCAGGCTCGCAGCCCAGCTTGTAGAAGATATAGCCCACCACGGCGAAGCCGGCAGTCAGGAAGACGTCGAAGTTGTTGTTGTTCAGCGAGTAGGTGCCAACACAGCAGAAGACGACGATGGCCGGGAACAGGAACCGGTAAGGCACCGTCAGCAACTTGATCCAGATGCCAATGAGCGGCAGGTTCAGCACGATCAGCATCAGGTTACCGATCCACATCGACGCGATCAGTCCCCAGAACAGTTCCGGGTTGCTCGTCATGACCTGAGGGCCGGGCTGGATGCCCTTGATGGTCATCGCGCCAACCATCAGCGCCATCACCGGGTTCGGCGGGATGCCGAGCGTCAGCATGGGGATGAAGCTGGTCTGCGCACCCGCGTTGTTCGCACTCTCCGGACCGGCCACGCCCTGGATGGCACCCTTGCCAAACGGCACCCGCGGGTTGCGGTTGATCTTCTTCTCGAGGGTGTATGCCGCGAAGGAAGCCAGCAGCGCGCCGCCGCCAGGCAGCACGCCGAGGATAGAACCCAGCGCGGTACCGCGCAGCACCGACGGCCAAGCGTCCTTGAAGTCTTCGCGGGTGGGCCACAAGCCCTTGACTTCCTTCGTGAAGACTTCGCGCTGCTCCGCCGGCTGGCCGAGGTTGGCGATGATCTCGCCGAAGCCGAACACACCCATGGCGATGACGACGAAGCCGATGCCGTCGGTCAGCTCCGGGATGTCGAAGGAGAACCGGGAGGTGCCGGTGATGACGTCAGTGTTGATCTGGCCGAGCAGCAGACCAAGCACGATCATCGCGATCGCCTTCAGCAGCGAGCCCGAGGCCAGCACGACGGCGCCGACCAGGCCCAGCACCATCAAGGAGAAGTACTCGGCCGAACCGAACTTGAAGGCCAGCTCGGTCAGCGGTGGCGCGAAGGCGGCAATGATGATGGTGCCGACGCAGCCGGCGAAGAAGCTGCCCAGACCGGCTGCGGCGAGCGCGGCGCCGGCACGGCCGCGGCGTGCCATCTGGTAGCCGTCAATGGCGGTGACCACGGAGCTGGACTCGCCGGGCACGTTGATGAGGATGGCGGTCGTCGAGCCGCCGTACTGGGCGCCGTAGTAAATGCCGGCCAGCATGATGAGCGCGGGCGTCGCATCCAGCGCATAGATGGACGGCAGCAGCATCGCGATGGTCGCGACGGGGCCGAGACCGGGAAGCACGCCGATCAGCGTGCCCAGGACAGTGCCGAAAAAGGCATACGCCAGATTCTGCAGCGTGAGCGCGGTCTGAAAGCCGAGCGCGAGATTGTTCAACAGATCCATGTCGCTCGCCTTCAGCCGAAGTAGATGGGCCAGACCGGGAGGGTCAGCTTGAGGCCCTTGATGAACAATGCCCAGCTGCCGACGGTGAGCAGCGTGCTGCTGATGAGCACGTCGCGCCAATGGAACTCACGGCCGGCGAGTGACGCCAGCAGGACGGTCAGCGGCAGCGTGCAGATCAGGCCCAGGCGCGGCAGCGCGAGGCCGAAGATGACAATGGCCGTGAAGATGATGATGAGCGGGCGCCAGGCGATGTCGCCGACCGGATCGCCTCCTTCGGACTCCAGCGTCAGGGCCTTGAACAGCACCAGCCCGCCAAGCACGGCCAGCACGATGCCCAGGCCGAAAGGAAAGTAGCCCGGGCCGGGGCGCGCCGAGGTGCCGAAGGAATAGTCCATCGCACCCCAGGCAAATGCCCCGCCGACCACCAGAAACATCAGGCCGGACCAGAAGTCCCGCTGGCTCTTGATCTTCATCGCGTCTTGTCTCCATTGCGCCGCGAGACGGCGCCGTTTGTGGGGCGGAATTCTGTCAGCGCAGCCCTGGCACCGGGCTGTGGATTACACGTACCGTCAGCCTTCCCAGGCAGGCGTGCTGCGCAGCACTTCTTCCACGGTCGTCACCCCTTCTGCCACCTTCATCGCGCCAGCAAGACGCAGCGGGCGCAGGCCTTCCTGCACGGCGTGCCGGCGCAGCGTTGGCAGGTCGCCGAGGGCCGCCTTGACGCCCTCGGTCACCGTCAACAACTCATACAGCCCCGCGCGGCCTCGGAAGCCGGTGTTTCGGCACTCCAGGCAGCCAACCGGCTTGTAGGGCTTGACGCCGCCGCCCAGGCGCCAGTGGCGCACGAGGTCGTTCAGGCTCTCGCGCGTGACGAGGGGATCAGGCTGCTTGCAGTGCGGGCACAGCGTGCGCACCAGGCGCTGGGCGAGCACGCCGATGATCGTCGCGCTGAGCAGGTAGCTCGGCACGCCGAGGTCCAGCAGGCGCGTGATGGCCGAGACCGAATCGTTGGTGTGCAGCGTGCTGAAGACCAGGTGGCCGGTCAGCGAGGCCTGGATGGCCATCTCGGCCGTCTCCAGGTCGCGGATCTCGCCGACCATGATGATGTCCGGGTCCTGCCGCATGAGCGCACGGAGGCCTTCGGCGAAGCCGAAGTCGAGCTGGTTCTGCACCTGGGTCTGGTTGAAGGCCGGCTCGATCATCTCGATCGGGTCTTCGATGGTCGTGACGTTGACTTCGTCGGTTGCGAGGCGCTTCAGCGTGGAATAAAGCGTCGTCGTCTTGCCGCTGCCGGTCGGGCCCGTCACGAGGATGATGCCGTGCGGCTGCTTGACCAGGCTTTCCCAGCGGTCCGAGTCGTGCTGGCCGAAGCCCAGCGAGGCCAGGTCCTTGACCGCCGTGTCGGGGTCAAAGATGCGCATGACCATCTTTTCGCCGAAGGCCGTGGGCAGCGTCGACAGCCGCATTTCGACTTCATCGCCGGCGGGGTTGCGCGTCTTGATGCGGCCATCCAGCGGGCGGCGCTTCTCGACGACGTCCATGCGGCCCAGCAGCTTGATGCGCGAGGTCATCGCCGCCATCACGGTGGGCGGCAACTGGTAGACCGTGTGCAGCACGCCGTCGATGCGAAAGCGGATGACGCCCATCTCACGGCGTGGCTCCAGATGGATGTCCGATGCGCGCTGGTCGAACGCGTATTGCCACAGCCAGTCGACAACCTGCACGACCCCCTGGTCGTTGGCGTCGAGCTGCTTGTTCGTGCGGCCCAGTTCGACGAGTTGCTCGAAGCTCGCAACCTGGCTCTGCTCGCCGGCCTTGGTGGCCGCGCGCACCGAGCGGGCCAGCGTGAAGAACTCGGTCGTGTAGCGGGCGATGTCCAGCGGGTTGGCGATGACCAGCTTGACGGGCTTGCGCACATGCGACTCGATCTGCGCCACCCAGGCAGTGTCGAAGGGCTCGGACGTCGCGATGGTCACGTCGTTGACGCCGAACTGCACCGGCAGGCAGCGCTTGGCCTCGGCATAGCCGATGGACATCACGTCGCCGACGCGGCCCACATCGACCTTCAGCGGGTCGATGCGCAGGTACGGCAGGCCCGTGCGAATGGCCAGCCATTCGGACAGCGCATCGATGTCCAGCGGCTTGCCCGTGGCCAAATGCACGAGGCTGGCATGGCCCAGGCGCACCAGCGGATGCAGCGCGCTGTCGCCGGCACCCAGGCGCTGCTCGGTGCGCAGCGCCTGCGACTCGTCGATGAGGCCGTCCTTCAGCAGCCATTTCAGCAGCTGTCGCCACTCCAGGCGGCCCTCCGTCTTGGCGGACGACGCGGCGGACGTGGACGCCGGCTTGGGCTTGGGCTGGGTTGTCATCTTGTCGGGCTCAAAGCGCTTGGAGGATGCTCGTCGGCAGCGGCCGCACCAGATGAAGCCACTTGCGGGCCGGCAGCTTGAAACGCGATTCGATCGTAGCCGCGCGCTGCTCCAGCACTTCCCGGTGCGGCACCTGCACGCCGCGGGCTGCGACGACGACGGTGTTGCCCTCCTTCGTCGGCGCCAGGCTCCAGACCTGGCTGGACCCGAAGACCCGGGCGATGCGCTGGGCGCTGCGCGCAAAGCTGGCGCTGCGGCCGAACAGGTTGACGGTCATCAGCCCGCCTTCGGCCAGCACGCCACGGCAGGCGGCGTAAAAGGCCTCGTCATCCAGCACGGGCGAGGCGGCGTCATGGTCGTAGAGGTCCACGTTGAGCACATCGGCGGTCTGCAGGTTGGCATCGTCGTTGACCCAGCGGCCGGCATCCTCGTTGACGACCTTGAAGCGCGCCTCGTCGGCCGGCAGCCGGAACCACTGCCGGCAGGCGGCGATGACCTCGGGGTTGATCTCGACGGACGTCGTCTGCATCTTCAGCTGGCCATGGCAGAAGCGCGTCAGCGCTGCCGCGCCCAGGCCGAGCTGCACCGCATGGCCGTCACCGAGCGCATCCGGGTCCCGCCACAGCATCCAGGCGCACATGTGCTGGATGTACTCGAGTTCGAGCTGGTCGGGCTTGCGGATGCGCATCGCGCCCTGGACCCAGATCGAGTCCAGATGCAGGTAGCGCACGCCGTCGAATTCGCTCAGCGTGGCTGGGCCCCAGGTTGGTGTCTTGGCTTTCATTGGCGCCGCATCCTAGGCCACGCGTCCTTCGCACGACAGGTAAAGCTGCAATGCCGCGCGCCAGGCGTCGGTCTTGGCGGCCAGGCTCAGGCCGGCATGCGCCGGGCTCGTGGACGGCAGGCGCAGCACCGGCAGCGCCGTGTCGCCCAGCGCCAGCAGCGTCTGCCGGTGCGCCAGCGCGCCGTTGCAGGCGACCGCCCGCAGCCGGGGCAGGCGGGCGATGAGGTCGCGCAGGTCGCTGGGCTCGGCGGCTTCGATGGCCGTATCCAGGCTGCCCTCCCGGCGGCACGTCGCCACGGCATCCCATAGCGCGACACGGTGGCGGCGCAACACCTGCAGGCGCTCCGGATAGGGGCGCGCGATCAGGTCGGGCTCGCCGAGCAGCGCGCCCATGAGCGGCCAGAAAGCATTGCGAGGATGCGCGTAGTACTGCGCCGCCTGCAGCGAGGCTGCGCCGGGGAAGCTGCCCAGCATCAGCAGGCAGGCTTGCGCGTCGAAGACCGGCGCAAGACCCACGAGGCGTTCGACACTGGGGTTCTCAGGCTTGGCAAACGCGACGGGGAACTGCGACGATGCGCGGCTTTTCACAGGGAGTGACTCGACATGTTGAATACGGAAGCCATCTGGCTGTTCATCAGCACGCAAGGCGCGGACTTCGGCCTGAAGATTCTCGCGGCCATCGCCGCCTGGGTCCTGGGCCGGTGGCTCATTTCACTCGCGCTGCGCGTCTTTTCGGCAGCGCTGGAGCGCGGCAAGCGTATCGACTCGACGCTGGCGACCTATCTGCGCTCCATCCTGAGCGTGCTGCTGAACCTCGTCCTCATCCTCGCGATCCTGGACATCTTTGGCGTCAAGACCACCTCGTTTGCCGCGCTGCTGGCCGGCGCGGGCCTGGCCATCGGCACCGCCTGGGGCGGATTGCTGACGCACTTTGCGGCCGGTGTCTTCATGCAGGTGCTGCGGCCGTTCAAGGTGGGCGACTTCGTGCAGGCGGGCGGCGTGACCGGCACGGTGACCGAGATCGGCCTGTTCGGCACCACCATCAACACGCCGGACAACGTGCACACCCTGGTCGGCAACAACACCGTGTTCAGCGGCGCCATCCAGAACTACTCGGCACTGGCCTTCCGCCGCGTCGACTGCCTGGCCAAGGTGGCCAACAGCGTGGACCCGCTGGACGCCATCGCACGGCTGCGCCCTGCCATCGCGGCAATCCCGAACGTGCTGGACAAGCCGGCGCCCGACATCGAGATCCTGCAGTTCACGCCTGAAGGCCCACTGCTGTGCGTGCGGCCCTACTGCCATACGGACCATTACTGGCAGGTCTACTTCGACACGCACAAGGCCGTCGTCGCGACCTTTGGTGCGGCGGGCTACCCGGTGCCGGAGACGCCGATCGCACCGCGCAACCGCGAGGCTTGACGGTGGCGTGGCTGATCTGATCGCCCGCATCGCCGGGCTGTGGCGCTACCCCGTCAAGTCCTGCGACGGCGAGGCGGTCGACACGCTGCAACTGGACGCCGACGGCTGGCCGTTGGGCGACCGGGGCTGGGGCATCGTCGATGCCGCCGGCGAGCTGACGTGGATGGGCGCACATCCACGGCTGGCGCTGGTCCACGCTCGGCTTGTCGGCCCTGACCTGGAACTACAGTCCTTGGGACGGTCGCTCACCGTGCCGGGCGATAGGGGCGATGCGCTGGAAGTGCGCGGCTGGAACGGCGAGCGGCAGGACTTCGATGTCATGCAAGCCTGGGACGCGGGTGAAGACGCCGCTGCGCTGCTGCACGCAACGACCGGCGAGCGCCTGAGGCTCGTGCGCTTGAGCATCGAGGCGCAGCGCCGGCCGATCCTGAACGCGCTTCACCTCGTCAGCGAAGGCTCGCTGACGTCCTGGCAGGAGGCACTCGCACGACCCTTGGACGGGCTTGCGCAGCGCGTGCGCCCTAACCTGCTGCTGAGCGCCGAAGACGGCGGCGGGCTGCCACCCTTCATCGAAGACCTCGTGACCGAGGCACGCATCGGCGCGCTGACATTGCGCCGCACCACGGTCTGCGTGCGCTGCGTCGTGCCGACGGTGGACCCGGCCACCGGCGAAGCGCAACCCTTCGCTCTCGACGCGCTGACCCAGCTGAGCGCACAACGTGTGCCCGGCGCGCCAGTGCAGTTCGGCATCTATGCGCGCGGCAGCGGCGCCGGGCGGCTCCACGTGGGTGACCGCGTGGAGCTGACGCTTGATTTCACTTGAACCTCATGACTCAACAACCTATGAAACAACTGCTTCTGCTGACCACGCTCTGCGCCACGATGGCTTGCCAGGCGGCCGAATCCAACGCGACCACCTCTGTCGCTGAACCTGCTCGCCCGGTGGCCGCAGCCGCGAAGGAGACGCGAAGCCGCTGCCCTACCCTGGCAAGACTCAATTTCGCAAAGATGCCCAGTGGCGATCTGAGCGTTGTCGTGCGCTTCCTGATCAAGGCGGATGGCAGCGTCGAGAACGTGCGCATTGAGGGCAAGCGCGCCAAGGACATCAAGCGCATCGTCCTGGACGCTTTCAACGGCTATCGCTGCCTGCCCGGCGAGGCCGATCAGGAATCCACGATGACATTCGGCGTCAAGGAAACCACCTACTAGCCAGCCTGGGCAAAGCGGCAAGTGCGTTGGCCGACGTGATCGCTGCCGTCTTCGCGGCCGACCAGCCACGCAACTCTGCCAGGCTCGCCGCAATTCGCGGCAGTTCGGAAGGCTCGTTACGGCCCTGGCCCGCGTCGGTCTCGCGCGCGGCCGCCGTCCTGTAGAGCCACTGCGGTGGAATGTCCGGTGCATCGGTCTCCATGACCAGCGCCGTCTCGGGTACGGTCGCCGCGATGCGGCGGATCTGCAGCGAGCGGTCGAAGGTCAGGGTGCCGCCGAAGCCGAGCTTGAAGCCCAGGTCGACGAAGGCCTGCGCCTGCTGTTCGCTGCCGTTGAAGGCATGCGCGATACCGCCGTGTTGGAAACCCACACGGCGCAGGCCGGCCAGCAGCTTGTCGGCGCTGCGTCGCACATGCAGCAGCACCGGCAGGCCAAAACGCTTGGCGAGCTTGAGCTGTTCGACGTAGAAGTGCTGCTGGACGTCGGGGTCTATGCCCGGCACGAAGAAGTCCAGGCCGATCTCGCCGACGGCGACGAGGCGCGGGTCGATGTGATGTGTTTCCAGCGCTTCCGCCAGCCTGTCGAGATCACCGCCGGCAGCACGCATCACGCACAGCGGGTGGATGCCCAGCGCATAGGTGAGTTCCTGCTCGATGGCCAGCAGGCGCACCGTGTCGAAGTTGGCCGCTTCGACGGCAGGGATGACGATCTGCGTGACGCCCGCCGCCTCGGCGCGCGCGACGACGGCGTCACGGTCGGCGTCGAACTCGGCCGCGTCGAGGTGGCAGTGGGTGTCGATCCACACTGCCCTTCTCCTTCAGCGGAAGACCACCGTCCGGTTGCCGTTCAAAAGCACCCGATGCTCGGCATGCCACTGGATGGCCCGCGCCAGCGCGACGCATTCCATGTCGCGGCCGATGCCGACGAGCTGCTCGGGCGGCATGCTGTGGTCGATGCGGGCAACTTCCTGCTCGATGATCGGACCCTCGTCGAGGTCGCTGGTCACGTAATGGGCCGTGGCGCCAATCAGCTTCACGCCGCGCTCGTAGGCCTGGTGGTAGGGCTTCGCGCCCTTGAAGCTGGGCAGGAAGCTGTGGTGGATGTTGATGGCCCGGCCACTCAGGTCACGGCACAGCGCGGGCGACAAGATCTGCATGTAGCGCGCCAGCACGACAAGGTCGATCTGGTTGTCCGCCACCACTTCGCGGATCTTGTCTTCCTGCGCGGCCTTCTGCGCCTCGGTGGCGCCCAGCAGCGGGAAGTGGTGGAAGGGAATGTTGTGCGACGCCGCGAGTTGATAGAAGTCGCGGTGGTTGGAGACGATGGCCGGGATCTCGATGGGCAGATGCCCGGTCTGCACGCGAAACAGCAGGTCGTTCAGGCAGTGGCCGAGCTTGGAGACCAGCAGCAGCACGCGCGTCTTGCGTGCGCGGGCCACCAGCTCCCAGTCCATGCCGAACTCGGCGGCCAGCGGCGTGAAGGCGGCCTGCAGTGCCGCTTCTCCAGCTTGCGCTTCGAACTCGATGCGCATGAAGAAGCGCGCATGGTCGGCGTCACCGTGCTGGTGCGACGTGATGATGTTGCCGCCCTCGCGCAGCAGCACGCCGGTGACGGCATGAACAATGCCGGCGCGATCCGGGCAGGAGAGCTTGAGGACGAAACGCGGAGTCATGCGGAGGTCGTTTGGAATTGACCCGCAACCAGCAGCAGCTGCCGGTCGCAGCGCGCCGCGAGGTCGCGGTCGTGGGTGACGAGGACGAAGGCCGTGCCCAGCTCGCGGGCGCGCTCCAGCATCAGCGCGAACACGCCGTTGGCGGTGTCGCGGTCGAGATTGCCGGTGGGCTCGTCGGCCAGCACACAGGCCGGGCGCGTGACGAGGGCGCGGGCAATCGCCACGCGCTGACGTTCACCACCGGAGAGTTCGGACGGGCGGTGCAGCACGCGCTCCTTGAGCCCGACGCGGGCCAGCATCTCGGCCGCCACTTCGCGCGCTTGCGCCTGCGGCTGGCGGCGGATGCGCAGCGGCATGGCGACGTTGTCGAGCGCGCTGAACTCGGGCAGCAGGTGGTGGAACTGGTAGACGAAGCCCAGCTGCTGGTTGCGCCAGCGGCCGCGCTCGGCCTCATCCATGGACGCGAACGACTTGCCCATCAAGGTGACACCGCCCTGCGTCGGCGCATCCAGCCCGCCCAGCAGGTGCAGCAGCGTGGACTTGCCCGAGCCGGACGCGCCGACGATGGCCAGCGTCTCGCCGCGTTTCACATGCAGGTCGACGCCGCGCAGCACGGTCACGTCGAGGCCGCCCTCCTCGAAGCGGCGGGTCAGGCCGGTGGCCTGGATCACCAACTCATTCATATCGCAGCGCCTCCGCCGGCTGCACGCGGCTGGCGCGCCAGCTCGGGTAGAGCGTGGCGAGGAAGGCCAGGCTCAGCGAGCCGATGGCGATGGGGATGATGTCGGCCTGCTGCGGGTCGCTGGGCATCTGGCTGATGAGGTAGATGCTGCCCGGCAGGAAGCTGACGTTGAGCAGGCTCTCGATGGCCGGCACGATGATGTCGATGTTGAAGGCGATCAGCAGGCCCAGCACCACGCCGGCCAGGGTGCCGATGACGCCCGACACCGCGCCCTGCACGATGAAGATGCTCATGACCGAACGCGGGCTCGCGCCCAGCGTGCGCAGGATGGCGATGTCGCTCTGCTTGTCGGTCACCGTCATCACCAGCGTCGAGACAAGGTTGAAGGCCGCGACTGCGACGATCAGCGTCAGCACGATGCTCATCATGCGTTTCTCGATCTGCACGGCGTCGAACCAGGTCGCGTTGGAGCGCGTCCAGTCGCGCACGCGGATGTCCGGGCCCATGTTGCTGGCCAGCTCGCCGGCCACGCGGCGGGCGTCATGAACATCGCTCAGCTTGAGCTGCACGCCCGTCGGCCCGCCGGTGCGGAACAGCTTGGCCGCGTCATCGACATGCACCAGCGCCAGGCCCGAGTCATATTCGTAGTGGCCGGAGTTGAAGATGCCCACCACATTGAAGCTCTTCAGCCGAGGGACGACGCCGGCCGGCGTCACCTGGCCACCGGGCGCCACGACGGTGATCTTGTCGCCCTCACCCACGTTCAGCTGCCGCGCCAGCTCGGCGCCCAGCACGATGTTCCAGGCGCCCGGCTGCAGCCGGGCATAGGCCGTGTCCTTGAGCTGTTCGCCCAGGCCCGTGACCGTGGCTTCCTCGGCCGGCGAGATGCCGCGGATGACGGCGCCGCGCATGTCCTCGCCACGGGCGATGAGGCTCTGGCTGGCGACGAAGGGCGCCACGCCGACCACGGCGGGGTTCTCGCGCGCCTTGGCTGCCAGCGCCTGCCAGTCCGGCAGCCCCTGGCCGGCATAGTCCAGCAGCTCCACGTGGGCGATGACGTTGAGCATGCGGTCGCGCACTTCGCGCTGGAAACCGTTCATCACCGACAGCACGACGATCAGCGCCATCACGCCCAGCGCGATGCCGATCATGGACGCGCCGGAGATGAAGCTGATGAAGCGGTTGCGCCGCCCGCCTCGACCGGCGCGCACATAGCGCCAGCCGACCTGGAGTTCAAACGGCAGCGACATGGGGCGGGGAAAAGGCGTACGGCATGGGGCCGGGATGGTAACTGGGCTCCCGCGTCGCCCTTGTCAGACGGAAGGCCTTGCGCGCCGGGCAAGGCCCAACAAAAAGGCCGGCACGACGGCCGGCCAGAACCGATCCACGCCCTCTCGCCGTCTGCCGGCGAGGGGCTGGGTCAATGCAGCAGCTGTTCGACTTCCGCAGCGGGGTCGCCGGCAGCGGCCAGCTTGGCCGCCAGCAGCTCCAGGTCCAGGCGCAGGTGCTCGATGAGTTCGGGCACGGCCACCTTCAGCGCGTGCACCGGCTCGTCGTGGTGCTCGGCGGCGTCGGCCAGCACCTCGGCCAGATGCAACACGGCCGCAATCAGCGAGAACGGGCGGATCTCCAGCGGCGTGTTGGCGTCCTTGAAGGCCTCCACCATGCGGTCCGGGAAATGCCAGTGTTCGGCCAGAGACGCCGTCACGTCGGCATGCGTGCAACCGAAGCGGTGCTCCTCCAGCGAGAAGCGGCTGCCGGGCTCGGCGGCGTGGGCTTCCACGTCGGCCACCAGTTGCGGCGCGTCGAGGGCCATCAGCAACTGGCCGGTACGCAGCATCAGGCCGGCGAGGTAGGCGGTGTCGCTGGTGGTGCTGTCGGCGCCCAGCATGCGGGCGAGGATGCGCGCGTAGTTGGCGGTGGCGATGCTGTGGCGCCAGAACACTGTGCGGTCCAGGCCTTGCACCTTGGGGAAGGCACCGCTGAGGCAGGCGGCCATGGCCAGGTTGCGCAGCGTCTCCAGGCCCAGCGCATGGGCGGCGTCGATGACGGTGGAGATCTGGTGCGACGGGCTGTAGTGGGCCGAGTTGGCCAGGCGCAGCACCTTGGCCGTCAGCGCCCCGTCCTTCTCGATCAGGGCCGCGATCTGGGCCAGGCCGACGTTGTCGTCATCGAAGCTCTTGAGCAGCCTTGACGCCACCTCGGGCATGGTGGGCAGGGCGTTGTGCTTGACGAAGAAACGTTCCGCGGCGGCTGCACTCATCTTTTGGTCTCCTTTGGCAATGTGGCCGGGCCAGTCTAGGACGAAGGATTCCGGCGCGCCACGGGCTTTGCCGGCGCTAAACGATCAGCAATGCACGGAAGTCATTGACATTCGTGAAGCTCGGGCCGGGCGTGAGCAGGTCGCCCAGAGGGGCGAAGAAGCTGGCGCTGTCATGCCCGTCCAGCAAGGCCTGCGGGTTCAGGCCCAGCGCGCGCGCGCGGGCCAGGCTGGTGGGCGTCAGCAGCGCGCCGGCATGGGGGCCGACGCCGTCGATGCCATCGGTGTCCGCCGCCAGCGCATAGACGCCCGGCTCGCCCTGCAGCGCCAGCGCGCAACCCAGCAGGAACTCGGTGGCGCGGCCGCCCTGCCCCGTCGGCTTGGCCGCCTCGACGGTCACCGTCGTCTCGCCGCCAGACAGGATCACGCAAGGTTTGGCAAACGGCTCGCCGCGCCGAGCGACGGCGCGGGCCAGCGCCGCGTGCATGCCACCGATGACCCGTGACTCGCCCTCGATCTCGTCGCTGAGGATGTGGGCGGAGATGCCTCGCGCGCGCGCCGCCTCGGCACCCGCTTCGAGGCTCATCTGCGGCGTGGCGAGCATGAGGAGTTCGTGGCCGGCCAGGCGCGCGTCGCCAGGCTTGGGTGTCTCGAACTCGCCCGACGTGAAACCGGCGCGCGCAGCATCCGGCAGATGGATGCGGTAGCGGCGGCAGATCGCCAGCGCGTCGGCGCAGGTGCTGGCATCGGCAACCGTCGGGCCAGAGGCGATGACGGCAGGGTCGTCGCCCGGCACGTCGCTGATCGCCAGCGTCAGCACGCGCGCCGGCGCGCAGGCTGCCGCCAGCCTCCCGCCCTTGATGGCGGACAGGTGTTTGCGCACGCAGTTCATCTCCGCAATGCCCGCACCGCTGTTCAGCAAGGCGCGGTTGACGGCCTGCTTGTCGGCCAGCGTGAGACCGGGCGCCGGCAGGCTCAGCAACGCCGAGCCGCCGCCGGAGATCAGGCAGATGACGAGGTCGTCGGCCGTGAGGCCTTGCGTCAGCGCGAACAGCTTCTGCGTCGCGGCCAGGCCGGCAGCGTCGGGCACCGGGTGGGCGGCTTCGACGACCTCCAGCCGACGCGGCTTCCAGCCCGGCGGCACATGGCCGTAGCGCGTGATGACGAGGCCCGACAGCGGCGCATCGGCGGGCCAGGCGCCCTCCAGCGCCTGCGCCATTGCGCCACCTGCCTTGCCGGCGCCAAGCACCAGGGTGCGGCCTTTGGGTGGCGGCGGCAGCTGCGCCGCCAGCACCCGGCCGGGCAGCGCGCGTTCGACGGCCACGTCGTAGAGCTGACGCAGCAGTGTGCGCGGGTCAGGCGTCATCGCTGCAGCGCCCAGCGGCCGATGAGGGCGCGCTCTTCTTCGGTCAGGCCGGTCGCGTTGTTCAGCGGCATGGCGCGCTGCACGACCACCTGCTGGTGGATGGCGGCCTTGTAGCTGATCAGCGCCTCGGCCGAATCCAGCCGCACGCCCTTCTGCGCCGCTTCGCCCATGTGGCAGGCCAGGCAGCGCTGGGTGGAGATGGCCTGCACCTGCGCCAGCGTGACCGGCGCAGCAGCGGCAACCCCCGGCTGCGGCTTGGGCGCCATCCACACGATGAGCCCGACCAGCAGTGCCAGCGCGAGCGCCACCGCACCCCAGCTGTTGACGCCCTTGTGCCGCTTCACGAAGAAGATGCGAATGGCGATGCCTGCGGCCATCAGCACGCACAGCACCACCCAGTTGTGCGGGTGCTGATAGAGCATGCCGTAGTGGTTGCTCAGCATGGCAATCAACACCGGCAGGCCGAAGTAGGTGTTGTGCACGCTGCGCTGCTTGCCGCGCTGGCCGTGAATGGGGTCGGGCTTCTGGCCGGCACGCATCTGCGCGATGACCTTCTTCTGGCCTGGAATGATCCAGTGCGCCACGTTGGCCGTCATCATGGTCGCCAGCATGGCGCCGACGAGGAGGAAGGCCGCGCGACCGGCGAACAGCTGGCAGGCCAGCCAGCTCGCGAAGATGACGAAGGCCACCAGAACGGCCATCACCCGGCCGTCGTTGCCAATGTTGCCGTCGCGCGTGCGTCCCAGGGCGCGGCAGGCGATGTCATAGACCGCCGTGCCGACGACGAGGAAGCCCAGTGCGGCGCACACCGCCTGCCAGGGCGCGGCCCAGGCGTAGACGCGCGCATCGACCAGCATCTGGCTGGCGTTGAAGAGATAGAGCACGATGAACAGCGCGAGGCCGCTCATCCAGGTCCAGTAGCTCTCCCAGTAGAACCAATGCAGGTCCTGAGGAAGGTTGCTGGGCGCCACCATGTACTTCTGAGGGTTGTAGAAGCCGCCGCCATGCACGGCCCACAGCTCGCCGTCCACGCCCTTGGCCTGGAGGTCGGCGGCACCCGGCTTGACGAGGTGGTTGTCGAGCCAGACGAAGTAGAACGACGCGCCGATCCAGGCGATGACGGTGATGACGTGCAGCCAGCGCAGCAGCAGGCTGGCCCAGTCGAGCAGGTAGATATCCAAGTTCGCGGTCCTCCGTGGCCCCACCACGGCGGGTGCTGTGAGGCCGATGGGTCGCGCCTTCAGACCGGCAGGCCGACCCGACACCGCTGCGACAACGGAAGTCAGTGTATGCAAGCATCGCGCCCGCTCAGGCGCGCGGTCCGGCCGTCCAACGGGGGGCGCCGGTCAGGCGCCCGCGACTCAATGACGCAGCCGGAAGAAGGCCACCGCTTGCACCAACTGCTGCGCCTGGCCTTGCAGGCTCTCGGCGGCCGCTGCGCTTTCTTCGACCAGCGCAGCGTTCTGCTGGGTGGTCTGGTCCATCT
>Ga0114942_1000242_pt1 | contig 15198 bp, 15 predicted proteins | sample LowerColdCreek_FD_88674 | JGI IMG/M metagenome (GOLD analysis project Ga0114942, IMG submission 88674) | Groundwater microbial communities from Cold Creek, Nevada to study Microbial Dark Matter (Phase II) - Lower Cold Creek | ecosystem: Environmental > Aquatic > Deep subsurface > Groundwater ... | reverse complement strand
GAGCGGCGGGCGCGACGCCGGTGGTCGCGTCGCCCGTGATCCGCAAGCGCTGGGAGGCGGACGGGGTGATGGTGATGCGGGCCGGCGGCAACTTCGCCGGCTGGGCGGCCGAAGTGGCCAAGCAGGAAGGCGTGGCCTTCATCGACCTCAACGAATGGGGCGCCAAGCGCTACGAGGCCCTAGGCAAGGCGACCGTCGAGACGTTCTTCCCGGCGGACATGCCGCAGGAGACCGTGCACACCAACTGGCTGGGCGCTGCGGTGAACGCGCAGCTCGTCATCGCCGGCCTGATCCAGAACAAGGTCCTGCCCGACGCCGTCTACAAGCAGCGCTTCGCACCCGATGGCAGCGACGACCGGCCGGTGGTCGACGCCCGCAAGGTCAAGGTCGAAGCCCCGCGCGATCCCAAGCTGCCCAGCCTCGTGCTGATCGGCGATTCCACCGTGCGCAGCGGCGGCCAGAACGGCGCCTACGGCTGGGGCGAGCGGCTGGCCACCTTCTTCGACACGCAGCGCATCAACGTCGTCAACAACGCCATCGGCGGCCGCAGCAGCCGCACCTTCTTCACCGAAGGGCGCTGGGCCTCGGTGCTGGAACAGCTCAAAGCCGGCGACACGCTGCTGATCCAGTTCGGCCACAACGACGGCGCCCGCATCGGCGACCCCGCCGGCAAGAACCGCGGCTCGGTCCCCGGCATCGGCCCGGAGGCGGTGGAAGACACCAAGCCAGACGGCACGAAGGAGATGGTGCAGAGCTTCGGCTGGTACATCGCCCGCTACATCAACGATGCCAAGGCCAAGGGCGCGAGCGTTGTGGTGCTGTCGCCCATCCCGCACAAGGACCGCTGGAAGCCCGAGCAGCCGCGCGACTTCGAAAACTACGCCGCCTGGGGTGAACAGGTCGCCCGCGCCAACGGCGCCCAGTTCATCGACCTGACGATGCGGGTCGCCGAGGCCTACCGCGCCGTCGGTGCGGAGAAGGTCGACACCTTTTTCTCTGACGCGCGCACGCACACGAATGACGCGGGCGCGGTGTTCAACGCCACCCAGCTCGTCGAGGCGCTGAAACGCCTGCCCGGCCAGCCGCTGCAGCCCTTCCTGCGCCCCGCCGCGCCCTGATTTGCGCGCACCACTTGCAAGCCGCAAAAAACTTCGCTTAGAATAGCGGGCTCAGGCGCTTTAGCTCAGTTGGTTAGAGCGATGGAATCATAATCCACAGGTCCGGGGTTCGAGTCCCTGAAGCGCCACCAAAATCCGGAACGGCCCGAGCATCCCTCGGGCTGTTTTCGTTTCCGCAGCGTCTTCGTTGAAGATGCCTGCTTCGCAGCAGTCACTTGAAGGTGGCTGCTCTCGCAGCCACTGGACAAATACCATGTACCGCTGTGTCATCCCGCTGGCCCTCGCCGCCAGCAGCCTGGTCGCTCACGCCCAGCAGCATCGCCCCTTCCCCGCGACCGCCCTGCGCGGCGAACTCGTCGTCACCCAGCACCCCGATGTGCTGATGAACGGCAAGTATGCGCGCCTCGCACCCGGCAGCCGCATCAAGGGCGACACCAATCTTCTCGTGCAGCCCGGCGCCATCGCGGGCCAGAAGCTGGTGGTGCACTACACCGTCGAGCACAGCGGGCTGATCATGGACGTCTGGATCCTGAACCCCGCCGAGCTGGCCAACAAACCCTGGCCGACGAACCGTTCGGAGAGCGCCGCGTGGCAGTTCAACCCCGGCAACCAGACCTGGATCAAGCAATGAGCGACACCTCGAAAAAGGTCTACATCAAGACCTTCGGCTGCCAGATGAACGAGTACGACTCGGACAAGATGGCCGACGTGCTGGGCGCCGCCCAGGGCTACGAGCCGACCAACGACCCCGAGCAGGCCGACCTCATCCTCTTCAACACCTGCTCGGTGCGCGAGAAAGCGCAGGAGAAGGTCTTCAGCGACCTCGGCCGCGTGAAGCACCTCAAGGCCAAGGGCGTGATGATCGGTGTCGGCGGCTGCGTGGCCTCGCAGGAAGGCGCGGCCATCATTGAGCGCGCGCCGTATGTCGACGTGGTTTTCGGCCCTCAGACGCTGCACCGCCTGCCGGCCATGCTCGACGCCCGCCGCGAGCAGCGCCGACCGCAGGTGGACATCTCCTTCCCCGAGATCGAGAAGTTCGACCACCTGCCGCCGGCCAAGGTCGAGGGCGCCTCGGCCTTCGTGTCCATCATGGAAGGCTGCTCCAAGTACTGCAGCTACTGCGTGGTGCCCTACACCCGCGGTGAAGAGGTCTCGCGCCCCTTCGACGACGTGCTGACCGAGATCGCCGGCCTGGCCGACCAGGGCGTCATGGAGATCAACCTGCTGGGCCAGAACGTCAATGCCTACCGGGGCAAGATGGGCGACACGACGGAGTTCGCCGACCTGGCCCTGCTGCTGGAATACGCCGCCGAGATTCCCGGCATCCGCCGCCTGCGCTTCACCACCAGCCACCCCAACGAGTTCAGCCCGCGCCTGATCGAGGCCTACGGCAAGATCCCGCAGCTCGTGAACCACCTGCACCTGCCTGTGCAGCACGGCAGCGACCGCATCCTGATGGCCATGAAGCGCGGCTACACGGCGCTGGAGTTCAAGAGCACCGTTCGCAAGCTGCGCGCCATCCGCCCGGACCTGCGCCTGGCCAGCGACTTCATCGTCGGCTTCCCCGGCGAGACCGACGAAGACCATGCCAAGCTGATGAAGCTGGTGCACGACGTCGGCTTCGACGCCTCGTTCAGCTTCATCTTCAGCCCGCGTCCCGGCACGCCGGCCGCCGCGCTGGAAGACACGACGCCCTACGAGGTCAAGGTCCGTCGCCTGCAGGAGCTGCAGGCCGCCATCGAGGCCCACGCGCTGACGATCTCGCAAGGCATGGTCGGCAAGGTCGAGAAGGTGCTCGTCACCGGCACCGCCCGCAAGGATTCGACGGAACTGATGGGCCGCACCGAGTGCAACCGCATCGTCAACTTCCCCGGCTCGCAGCGGCTGATGAACCAGCTCGTCGACGTGCGCATCACGACCGCCTTCGCGCATTCGCTGCGCGGCGAGGTTGTCACGACGGAAGAAGTCCTCAGTGCTTGAAGCGGCGGCGCTGACAGTACCGGTCGCGGATGGGCGCGCTCTGAGCTGGGATGGGATGCAAGGCGAAAACCACAGCCATGGCCCTGCCATGGCGAGGATTTTCAACGCGGCAGCCCGCCCAGATCAGAGATGCGCGCGCCGCGCACGGTGCTGTCAGCGCCGCACCAGCATCCACCACTGCGGCAGAGCCACGCCGAGCACCAGCAACGTGTAGCCCGCCATCTTGCCGTCGCGGCCGAGCAGGACCACGGCGGCAATGACGGCCGCCGTCCCGCCCGCCGCACCCCACATCCACAGCCGCCGCCACGCCAGAGACTTCGCCTCGCGCCGCCAAACGCCCTTGATCGCCAGCGCCAGCAGCGCCGCCAGCCCCCAGGCCGGTGCGAACAGGTTGGCGATGTGCCAGAAAGCGTCGAGTGGGCTCATGCAGGCTTGACCGGAATCAGATGCGGCAAAGCCGCGAATCCTACAATTCATACCCATGTCGGTCTTTGCTCTTGGTCTGAACCACAACACCGCCCCGCTGGATCTGCGCGGGCGGTTTGCGTTCACGCTTGAGCAACTCGCGCCGTCGCTGGCCGGCCTGCGCCACAAGCTGCCCGGCGCGCCCGAGGCGGCCATCCTGTCGACCTGCAACCGCACCGAGCTCTACGTCGCGGCGCCGTCCGCCCAAGTCCAGCCAGCCATCGCCTGGCTGGCGCAAACGGGCGGCGTGGACGCCGGCGCGCTGCGCGAGCACGCCTACGTGATGCAGGGCAGCGCCGCCGCTCGCCACGCCTTCCGCGTCGCCAGCGGGCTGGACTCGATGGTGCTGGGCGAGCCGCAGATCCTCGGCCAGATGAAGCAGGCCGTGAAGGAAGCCGAGGCCGCAGGCGCCCTGGGCACGACGCTGCATCAGCTCTTCCAGCGCAGCTTCTCGGTCGCCAAGGAGGTGCGCAGCTCCACCGAGATCGGCGCCCACTCCATCAGCATGGCCGCCGCCGCCGTGCGCCTGGCGGGTCAGCTGTTCGAGGACCTGGCCAAGACGCGGGTGCTCTTCGTCGGCGCCGGCGAAATGATCGAGCTGACCGCGACTCACTTCGCGGCCCGCACGCCGCACCACATGGCCGTCGCCAACCGCACGCTGGAGCGCGGCGAGAAGCTGGCCATCCGCTTCGGCGCCGAGGCCGTGCGCCTGAGCGACCTGCCCGACCGCCTGCACGAGTTCGACATCGTCGTGTCCTGCACCGCCTCCAGCCTGCCGCTGATCGGCCTGGGCGCCGTCGAACGCGCGCTCAAGAAGCGCAAGCACCGCCCGATGTTCATGGTCGACCTGGCCGTGCCGCGCGACATCGAGCCCGAGGTCGCGCAGCTGGACGACGTCTACCTCTACACCGTCGACGAACTGGCCCAGCAGGTGCAGACCGCCGGCGAGAAGCGCCAGGCCGCCGTCGAGCAGGCCGAGGCCATCGTCGAGACCGGCGTGCAGAGCTTCATGCACTGGCTGGACCAGCGCCACACCGTGCCGCTCATCCAGGCCCTGCACGCGCAGGCCGACGACTGGCGCGCGCTGGAAATCACCCGCGCCCGCAAGCTGCTGGCCAAGGGCGCGGACGTTGAAGAGGTGCTGGATGCGCTGTCCAGAGGCCTCACTCAGAAGCTGCTGCACGGCACGCTGGCCGAGCTGAACGCCAGCGACGGCGAGCAGCGGCTGCAGCTGGCGCAGACGGTGTCGCGTTTGTTCCTGCGCGGCGGCAAGTCTTAGCGGCGATCTCGCTCGCCGCCCGGCGCTCTTCGCGCCGCCACCGACTGCCACATTCCACCGCCCCATGAAAGACTCCCTGCGCCAGCAGTTCGACCGCCTCGGCTACCGACTCGCCGAGCTGGACACCATCCTCGCCGACGGCAGCATCGCCTCGGACATGAAGCGCTACCGCGCGCTCACCAAGGAGCAGTCCGAGGTGGCCGGCCTCGTCGAGCGCTACCGCCGCTATCAAGCGCACGAGGCCGACCTCGCCGCAGCGCGCGACATGCTGGCGGACCCCGAGATGGCCGACATGGCGCGAGAAGAGATCGCGTCCAACGAAGCTGCACTGACCGCGCTGGATGCCGAGCTGCAGCTCGCGCTGATCCCGAAAGACCCCGACGACGAGCGCAACGCCTTCCTCGAAATCCGCGCCGGCGCGGGCGGCGACGAGTCGGCCCTGTTCGCCGGCGACCTGGCGCGCATGTACCTGCGTTTTGCCGAAGGCCAGGGATGGCGCACGGAGATCCTGTCCGAGAACGTGTCGGACCTGGGCGGCTACAAGGAACTGGTCGTGCGCATCGAAGGCGAAAGCGTCTACGGCCGCCTGAAGTTCGAGAGCGGCGGCCACCGCGTGCAGCGCGTGCCGGCCACCGAAGCCCAGGGCCGCATCCACACCAGCGCCTGCACGATCGCCGTCATGCCCGAGCCCGACGAGACGGAGGCCATCACGCTGAACCCGGCCGACCTGCGCATCGACACCTTCCGCGCCAGTGGCGCCGGCGGCCAGCACATCAACAAGACCGACTCCGCCGTGCGCGTCGTCCACCTGCCGACCGGCATCGTCGCCGAATGCCAGGACGGTCGCAGCCAGCACAGCAACAAGGCCAAGGCGCTGCAGGTGCTGCAGGCACGCATCCAGGACAAGGAGCGCAGCGAACGCGAGGCCAAGGAGGCCGCGACGCGCAAGGGCCTGATCGGCACCGGCGATCGCAGCGACCGCATCCGCACCTACAACTTCCCTCAGGGGCGGCTGACCGACCACCGCATCAACCTGACGCTCTACAAGCTCGGCCAGATCATGGACGGCGACCTCGGCGACATCATCCAGGGCCTGCTCGCGGCGCAGGCGGCGGAGCAGTTGGCGCAGCTGGAAGAAGGCCGGGCGTGACGGTCGACCAGGCGCTCGCCCTGGCCCGCCAGCTCGGCGTGGAGCGTGGCGATGCGCAGAGCTTGATCGGCCACCTGACCGGCCGGGACCGCGCCTGGCTCATCACCCACGGCGACGCGCCCGCGCCTGGCGCCGAGGACGGCCTGCGCCGGCTCGCGGCGGGTGAGCCACTGGCCCACCTGACCGGCTGGCAACCCTTCCACGGCCTGATGCTCAACGTCACGCCGGCCACGCTGATCCCCCGCCCCGACACGGAAACGCTGGTCGACTGGGCGCTGGAACTGCTCGCCGACCTGCCTGACCAACCGAGCGTCGTCGACCTCGGCACCGGCAGCGGCGCCATCGCGCTGGCCATCAAGGCCGCGTGCCCGCGCGCCCGGGTCACCGCCGTCGACTTCAGCGCCGACGCCCTGGCCGTCGCCCGTACCAACGGCCAGCGCCTGGGCCTGGCCATCGACTGGCGCCACGGCAGCTGGTTCGAGCCGCTGGCCGGCCAGCGCTTCGACCTTGTCGTCAGCAACCCACCCTACATCGCCGGCAATGACCCGCACCTGCCCGCACTGCGCCACGAGCCCATCACCGCGCTGACACCCGGCGGCGACGGCCTGGCCGACCTGCGGACGCTGATTGATGCGGCGCCGCAACATCTGACACCCGGCGGCTGGCTCTTGCTGGAGCACGGCTGGGATCAGGCCGACCTGGTAGCGCAACAACTCTCGGTACGCTGTTTTGCCGCTCCCACCCTGCGACGCGACCTGGCCGGGCGCCCCCGTGCCAGTGGCGCGCGCTGGCTGGGCTGACGCCGCCGCCCCTGGTTTACGTGACGTTTTGCCATCAGTTCGTCATTCCCGCGAACGAACAGCCGGCGTAGTATCGAACTCCGATGCACCCTGTTGCATCGCGCAGGAGCCGATCATGATCCGCCTCATTAGCGCTGCCCTCCTGAGCCTCTCCGCCCTCCCGGCCGTGGCCGACGACGCTAACGCCAGCCCGCGCTGGCAGGCCCGGTTGCAACTCAGCAGCATCGACAGCGCCTCCGACCCCGCCCCCCGCTTCAGCGGCTCGCGCGTGCTCAGCGCCAACCTGCTCGGCGACTACTACCTCACCGGCTCCGGCCTCTCCAGCGTGCGCGGCGGCCTGCGCGCCACCGGCGGCATGCTGATGGGCCCGCTGTCGTTGTCGCAGAGCAGTGGCGGCCTGGCGCTGGGTGGCGGCCCGCTGTCTGCTGGCCGCCGGACCCTCGTGCTGAGTGGCCCCGATGCCTACAAGCTGGAACCGAGCGCCAGCCTGTCCTACGTCGGCATCGGCTACACCGGGCGCCTGCAGGGCAGCGGCTTCGCGTTCAGTGCCGACCTCGGCCTGATGTCGGGCAGTGTCGGCGGCCTGCGCCTGGGCGGGCGCAGCGCCGCTCAAGGCTTCGAGGATGCGATGCGCGATCTGCGCTTCAAGCCCTTGCTGCAACTGGGTCTGGCCTACAGCTACTGACCGGGCCATCGCTGCGTCTCGGATAATCGCGTTTTCGCCTTTTCCGAGAATTGCAATGAGCGACGTTCAGCAACGCATAGCCGACCTGGTCAAGTCCAACCGGGTCGTTCTCTTCATGAAGGGCACGGCCCAGTTCCCGATGTGCGGCTTCTCCGGCCGCGCCATTCAGATCCTGAAGGCCGCTGGCGTCACCGACCTGAAGACCTTCAACGTGCTGGAAGACGAGGAAGTGCGTCAGGGCATCAAGGACTACGCCAACTGGCCCACCATTCCCCAGCTCTACGTCGGCGGCGAGTTCGTCGGCGGCTCGGACATCATGATGGAGATGTACGAGTCGGGTGAGCTGCAGCAAGTGCTCGCCACCGCCTGATGACTCAGCGGCTCGTCGTCGGGCTGACCGGCGCCACCGGTGCGGCCTATGCGCTGCGACTGCTTCGTCGGGCACGCGAGCTCGGTGTCGAGAGTCACCTGATCGCCACCCCGGCGGGCATCCTCAACGCCCACCACGAGCTGGGCCTGGATCGCTCCAGCCTGGAGGCCGAGGCCACCCACGCCTACTCGCCCGGCGACATCGGCGCGTGCATCGCCAGCGGCAGCTTCGCCACGGCCGCCATGGTCGTCGCGCCATGCTCGATGAAGTCGCTCGCGGCGATTGCCCATGGCCTGGGCGACAACCTGCTGACCCGGGCCGCCGATGTGACGCTCAAGGAACGACGTCGCCTCATCCTGATGGTGCGCGAGACGCCGCTCAACCTGGCCCACCTGCGCAACATGGTGGCCGTGACCGAGATGGGCGGCATCTGCTTCCCGCCGCTGCCGGCGTTCTATCACCACCCGAAGAGCATCGAGGAGATGGTCAACGAGACGGCGGAGCGCGTGTTGGAAGTGGCGGGCGTGGCGCAGGCCCAACCCAAGGTCTGGACGGGGCTGTAGCTCGATCAAGGCGGTGAAGCCCGCCCTTCTGCGCGGTTGGGGCCGGCGCCAGCGCTCGCAAGATGCGCGCACCCACTCTGCGGATGCGCGATGTTCTCCGGTCTCAATGCCTCTCTGCTCAGCTATCTGTCCACGCAAAGCCAGGGCAGCGCGTCGACCAATACCACGAGCAGCAACGCCACAGCCGCAGGCAGCAAGGCGGGCACGCCCGCCATATCGGCGGCGGCGCTGCAACGCGCTGCAGGCACCAACAAGGCAGCAACCGCCGCCCACGCACTGGAGACCGGCCAGAAGACCCTGTCGGCCGACCTGCGCGCCGCCCTGGCCAAGGCCGGCGTCAAGCTCACTGGCGCCATCGAGTTCACCGTGAAGAGCGATGGCAGCGTCGACATCAAGGGCAGCGATGCCGACAAGGCTGCCATCAAGGCCTTCCTGAGCGCCGACACCAGCCAGCCCAGCTTCGCAGCCCGCATCGCCGGCCAGGCCCGCGATGCACTGAAGTTGTCGGCCACGGTCCAGCAGAGCGCCGCCATCTCGCAGGCCGCCAAGCAAGCCAAGAGCACCGGGGATGTCATGTCGCTGTACACCTCGCTGATGCAGCAGGCGGGCACGTCCAGCGTCGTGTTCTCGGTCTCGGCGGCTTCGAGCGCCCTGACCTATCCAGGCTCGCTGAAGACCAGCGCCTGAGACCCGGCCTACTTCTCCCCCGGCAACAGCCACAGTCGCCGCGACGCGAACACCGCGTTCGGATACTCCGGCCGCCCGCGGCTGCCGTTGTAGCGGCCCAGCGCCAGGTACAGGTCGCCCTTCTCGATGTCGAGGTAGTGGCGCAGGATGACGCAGCCGAAGCGCAGGTTGGTCTGCATGTGGAACAGCCGCCCGGCATCGCCATCGCCGATGACCTTGGCCCAGAACGGCATGACCTGCATATAGCCCCGGGCGCCCGCCGTGCTGATCGCATACTTGCGAAAGCCGCTCTCGACCTGGATCAGGCCCAGGACCAGGCTGGGCTCCAGGCCAGCGCGCTTGGCCTCGTACCAGACCGTCTCCAGGAACTCGATGCGGATCTGCGCCTCGGTCTTGCGCTTCTTCAGCCGCTCGCTCATCGTGCCCAGCCAGGTCAGGTAGGCCATGCGAGCATCGTCCTGCTCGAACTTCGGCCGCGGCGGCGCGGCCTGCGCGATGGACGCGCTCAACGCCGAGCGGATCGAGTCCATCAGCGGCTCCTCGCGCTGCGCGCCGGCACGGGCCGGGGAGGCAACCAGCAGCATCAGCCCGCCCAGCAGCATGCTGCGGCGCGCTAACGACACCACCGGCGCGGAACCCGCCTTCTTGTTCACCATCATCTCGACAACCACGCCTCCAGGGGCAGCCGACCGCGCCAGCGCGGCGCCAGCGCCACCCACAGGCTCCAGTAAAGCACCGCCAGCGTGCCCAGCGCTGCCGTGCCCAGCGGCAACGCCAGGCCCGCGCCGCTGAGCAGCGCGAGACTCAGCAGCGAGCTGCCGATGTACAGGCTCAAGGTGTGACGCCCGGCCGATGCCAGCCGCTCCATGGCAGCCACGCGGCGCTGTGCTGCCAGCACCAGCCACGGCACGAGGCCGACGAGCAGCGGCATCGCGACGTACATGCTGAACGCGTAGGCCACATCCGCCCAGCCGGGCTCCGCAGTCCGCAGCCCATGCCAAAGCATCAGCCCCCACGCGAGGTTCAGCGCCAGGCCCGGCCACAGCCAGCGCCGTGCACAGCGCTGCAGCGCGGGCTGCCAGCGCGGGTGGCTGAACAGGCGCAGACGGGCAGCGAACAGGCCTGCCGTCATCAGGCCCAGCGGCAGCAGGAAGCCCAGCAACAGCAGGCCCATCAGGTTGACGAAGAAGCCCCAGCCGTTGAGCGCCAGCCAGCCCGACCAACCCATGGGCGTTGCCAAGGAAGCCGATACGGCGCGAGGCTCGTCGGCCGCCAGATGAATCATCCAGGGTGCGACCAGCACGATCATCACCAGCTCCACCGCCAGCAGCACGAGGAAGCGCCGCCGCAGCTGCCGCAGACGCAGCCCCGACCAGCTCAGCATCAACAGCCCGCAGGCCGCGTAGAGCGTGAGGATGTCGCCCGCATAGATCAGCAGGCCATGCACCAGGCCCAGCAGCAACAGCCGGCGCATGCGACGCCGCCGCACCGCGTCGGCTTGCTCACCGCGCGCCTGTCGTGACAGCCCCTGGCCGTAGCCGAACAGGAACGCCAGCAGCGTGACGCCCTTGCCGGCCAGGAGCGTCGCGACGGCGATGAGCCAGCCCTGCGCGAGCCATGAATCCGCCGGTGTCGCCGCGCCCAGCGGGCCGGCATCGGGCAGCGTGGCATAGCCCACCCAGTTCACCGCCACCACCGGCAGCAGGGCCAGCGCCCGCAGCGCGTCCACCGCCAGGTCGCGACGCGGCTGGCGCCGCGCGTCGGTCACGCCAGCTTTTGCTTCAGGTGGCCCACCACGTCAGCGAGCGCCAGCTTGGTCGCCGCCTCGTCACGACGGCCCTGGTACTCGACCTGGCCTTCCTTCAGGCCACGGTCGCCCAGCACGACACGGTGCGGGATGCCGATCAGCTCCCAGTCCGCGAACATCGCGCCCGGGCGCTCGCCACGGTCGTCCAGCAGCACGTCCACGCCCAGCGCCTTCAACTCGTCATAGAGCTTGTCTGCGGCGGCCTTCACGTCCGCGCTGCGGTCCGCACCGATCGGGCAGATGACCACCGTGAACGGCGCAATCGCATCCGGCCAGATGATGCCGCGCGCGTCGTGGCTCTGCTCGATGGCCGCGCCCAGGATGCGCGTCACGCCGATGCCATAGCAGCCCATCTCCATCAGGCGGGGCTTGCCGTTCTCGTCCAGAAAGGTCGCGTTCATCGCGGCGGAATACTTGGTGCCAAGGTAGAACACATGGCCCACCTCGATTCCGCGCTGGATGGCCAGAACGCCCTTGCCATCCGGCGACGGATCACCGGCGACGACGTTGCGGATGTCGGCGACGACGTCCGGCTCAGGCAGGTCACGGCCCCAGTTGGCGCCAGTGAAGTGGAAGTCCACCTCGTTGGCGCCGCAGACAAAATCGCTCATGTGGGCGACGGTGCGATCGGCGACGATCTTCAGCGGCGCCTTCAGGCCGATGGGGCCGAGGTAGCCGGGCTTGCAGCCGAAGTAAGCGTCGATCTCGCCGCCGGTCGCGAAGCGGAAGCCGCCCTTCAGGCCTTCAACCTTCCCGGCCTTCACTTCGTTCAGCTCATGGTCGCCGCGCACCAGCAGCAGCCAGACCTGGGTCTTGACGATGTTGCCGTCCTTGTCCAGTTCGTCCGTGGCCAGCACCAGCGACTTGACGGTCTGTGCCAGCGGCAGGCCCAGCAACTCCGCGACATCCGCGCAGGTGCTCTTGCCGGGCGTGGGCGTCTTGGCCAGCGCCTGCGTCGCTGCACCTCGGGAAGCAATCAGCGCCACACCTTCTGCCAGCTCCATGTTGGCGGCGTAGTCACTGGTCGGGCAGTAGACGATGGCGTCCTCGCCGGTCTCGGCGATGACCTGGAACTCGTGCGAGCGGTCGCCACCGATGGCGCCGGTGTCCGCCGCCACGGCGCGGTACTGCAGGCCGAAGCGGTCGAAGATCTTGCCGTAAGCCGCGTACATGTTGTCGTAGCTGCGGCCGGCCGCTTCCACGTCACGGTCGAAGGAATAGGCATCCTTCATCGTGAACTCACGGCCACGCATCAGGCCGAAGCGCGGCCGCCGCTCGTCGCGGAACTTGGTCTGGATGTGATAGAAATTTTTCGGCAGCTGGCGGTAGCTGCGCAGCTCCTGGCGGGCGATGTCGGTGATGACTTCCTCGCTCGTCGGCTGGACGATGTAGTCGCGGCCATGACGGTCCTTCAAGCGCAGCAGCTCGGGGCCCATCTTGTCGAAGCGGCCGGTCTCCTGCCACAGCTCGGCGGGCTGGATGACGGGCATCAGGCATTCGACGGCGCCGGCCGCATCCATCTCCTCGCGGATGATCTTCTCGACCTTGCGGATGACGCGAAGCCCCATCGGCATGTAGTTGTAAATACCCGCACCCAGGCGCTTGATCATGCCGGCGCGCATCATCAGCTTGTGGCTAACGACCTCGGCATCTGCGGGAGCTTCCTTGAGCGTGGAGACGAAGAACTGGGAGGCTTTCATGCGCGGTACCAAATGCGAAGGCCGGGTGAAAACCCGGCCGAAGTCACAACAAAACAGGGGCAAATCTTCGGGTTAGCGAGGGCCATGCCGCAATCGCGGCCCGATGCAATAATCGAACCAACTAGAGATTTGAGGTTGATTATGCTCGACCGTGAAGGCTTCCGCCCCAACGTCGGCATCATCCTGCTCAACCATCGCAACGAGGTCTTCTGGGGCAAACGCATCCGGACGCACTCGTGGCAGTTCCCGCAAGGGGGCATCAAACACGGCGAGACGCCTGAGCAGGCGATGTTCCGAGAGCTCCACGAGGAAGTGGGGCTCATTCCAGAGCATGTGCGCATCATCGCGAGAACGCGAGACTGGCTGCGCTATGAAGTGCCCGAACACTTCATACGCCGCGATGCGCGCGGGCACTACAAGGGTCAGAAGCAGATCTGGTTCCTGCTGCAGATGGTGGCCCGCGACTGCGACATGAACCTGCGCGCCACCGACCACCCCGAGTTCGACGCCTGGCGTTGGAACGAGTACTGGGTGCCGCTGGAGGCCGTCATCGAGTTCAAGCGCGGCGTCTACGAGATGGCGCTGACGGAACTCGCGCGCTACCTGCCACGCATCAACCACCACAACCGCTACCTGCGGGCCGGCATGCGGCCGGCGCATCGGGGCGAAGGGCGCATCAGCGGCCCAGTGCCGCTGGACGCGCCGGAGGCGCCGCCCGACGGTGAATTGCAGGGCGACCCGGCGCAGGACCAGGTCATGTCAGCGCCGCAGTTCGGACGGCCCTAGCGGAGCATCAGGTTGTGACTGCGCTGCAATTCGGCTGCTCCTAGCGGAGCACCAAATTGTCCCGGTGGATCAACTCCGGTTCGGCTGCGTAGCCGAGCACGCTCTCGAACTCCGACGACGGCCTGCGCGCAATCAGCCGCGACTCCGTGCCCGAGTAATTGGCCAGCCCTCGCGCCAGCTCGGTACCGTCCGGCGCCAGCACGGCGATGACGTCCCCCCGGTGGAAATCGCCCTGCACCTCCGTCACGCCGATGGGCAGGAGGCTCTTGCCCTCGCCGCGCAGCTTGGTCACGGCACCGGCGTCGATGCGGACGGCGCCGCGCATCTGCAGGTGATCGACCATCCACTGCTTGCGCGCGGCCAGCTTGGGCGTGGCGGCATGCAGGGCCGTGCCGATGGCCTCGCCGCGCGCCAGGCGCAGCAGCACGTCGGGCTCACGCCCCCAAGCGATCACGGTACCAGCGCCACTGCCGGCTGCACGCTTGGCTGCGAGGATCTTGGTGATCATGCCGCCACGGCCGATGCTGGAGCCGGCGCCGCCGGCCATGCGCTCCAGCTCCGGGTCACCGGCTTCGGCGTTGTCGATGAAGCGCGCACTTGGGTCCTTGCGCGGATCGGCCGAGTACAGGCCGCGCTGGTCGGTCAGGATCACGAGCGCATCAGCCTCGACCAGGTTGGCGACCAGCGCACCGAGCGTGTCGTTGTCGCCGAACTTGATCTCGTCGTTGACGACGGTGTCGTTCTCGTTGATGACCGGCAGCACGCGGTGCGCCATCAAGGTCAGCAGCGTCGAACGCGCATTGAGGTAACGCTCGCGGTCGGCCAGGTCGGCGTGGGTCAGCAGCACCTGGGCGCTGTGCATGCCGTGTGCGCTGAGCTGGCTCTCGTACATCTGCGCCAGTCCCATTTGGCCGACGGCGGCAGCGGCCTGCAACTCGTGCAGTTCCTTGGGCCGCACCTTCCAGCCCAGGCGCTTCATGCCCTCGGCGATGGCGCCGCTAGACACCATGATCAGCTCACGTCCGTCGCCTGCTAACGCCGCCAGCTGGCGGCTCCAGTTCGCGATCGCCTCGGCATCAACGCCACGACCCTCGTTGGTGACGAGGCTGGAACCGACTTTGACAACGATGCGGCGCGCGCTGGACAGCAAGCTCATTCGGCAGGGGATTCGAAACGGATGTCGGGCTCTTCGATGACGCGCTGCTCGGCAGCGACGTGGTCGTAGATGGCGTGGATCAGCGGCTGGCAGCCCTCACGGGTCAGCGCCGAAATCTCGAAGACCGGGCCCTTCCAGCGGTAGCGCTTGACGAAGTCCTTCACGCGCGCGGCACGCTCTTCCTCGGGCACCATGTCCAGCTTGTTCAGCACCAGCCAACGCGGCTTGGCATGCAGCTCGGGGTCGTACTTCTTCAACTCGGCGACGATGGCCTTGGCTTCCTTGACCGGGTCGACTTCGGGGTCGAACGGCGCCAGGTCGACGACGTGCAGCAGCAGTCGCGTGCGCTGCAGGTGGCGCAGGAACTGGTGGCCCAGACCGGCGCCTTCGGCCGCGCCCTCGATGAGGCCGGGAATGTCGGCAACGACGAAGCTCTTCTCCGGCGCGACGCGCACGACGCCCAGGTTGGGATGCAGCGTCGTGAACGGATAGTCCGCAATCTTGGGCCTGGCGTTGGACACCGCCGTGATCAACGTGGACTTGCCCGCATTGGGTTGGCCCAGCAGGCCCACGTCGGCCAGCACGCGCAACTCCATGCGCAGCTTCTTGACCTCGCCCGGCCAGCCCGGTGTCTTCTGACGCGGCGCGCGGT
>Ga0114942_1000240_pt1 | contig 15241 bp, 17 predicted proteins | sample LowerColdCreek_FD_88674 | JGI IMG/M metagenome (GOLD analysis project Ga0114942, IMG submission 88674) | Groundwater microbial communities from Cold Creek, Nevada to study Microbial Dark Matter (Phase II) - Lower Cold Creek | ecosystem: Environmental > Aquatic > Deep subsurface > Groundwater ... | reverse complement strand
CTGGTTGTCGATGCGACGGCTTTCGTGCCGTTCGGTGGCCACCACGCGCAGGCCGCCCGCGGCCTTGACGCGGTCGTGCAGGCCTTGCCACTCGTCGTGCAACTGTTGGATTCGGCGCGCTTTGTCGTCCTCCGGCACCGACTCGTCGGCCTCCAGCAACTGCTGCTGCTTTTCGACGTTGCCACCCAGCACGATGTCGGTGCCACGGCCGGCCATGTTGGTGGCAATGGTGATCATGCCTGGACGCCCGGCCTGCGCAATGATCTCGGCCTCCTTCGCGTGCTGCTTGGCGTTCAACACGTTGTGCGGGAGCTTGTCCTTGGTCAGCATTGCCGACACCAACTCGGAGTTCTCGATCGACGTGGTGCCGACCAGCACCGGTTGGCCGCTTTCGTGGCACTGCCGGATGTCGCGGATCAAGGCCTCGTACTTCTCGCGCGAGGTCTTGTAGACCAAGTCCAACTCGTCCTTGCGGATGGTCGGCCGGTTGGGCGGAATGACCACGGTCTCGAGTCCGTAGATCTCTTGGAATTCGTAGGCCTCGGTGTCGGCCGTGCCCGTCATGCCGCCCAACTTGGCATACATGCGGAAGTAGTTCTGGAAGGTGATGGAGGCCAGGGTTTGGTTCTCGGCCTGGATCTGCACCCCTTCTTTGGCTTCCACCGCCTGGTGCAGGCCGTCGGACCACCGACGCCCCGTCATCAAGCGGCCGGTGAACTCGTCCACGATGACGACTTCGTTGTTCTGCACCACGTAGTGGGTGTCGCGCTGGAACACATGGTGCGCGCGCAGGGCCGCGTACAAGTGATGCACCAAGGAGATGTTGGCCGGGTCGTAAAGGCTGGCGCCTTCTGGCAACAGGTTTTCCTCGGCCAGCAGCACCTCGGCGCGCTCGTGGCCGGCCTCGGTCAAGAAGATCTGGTGCGACTTCTCGTCCACCGTGAAGTCGCCAGGCTCGATCACGCCTTCGCCCGTGCGCGGGTCGGCCTCGCCGATTTGCTTTTTCAGCCTCGGTGCCACGGCGTTGATGTGGCGGTACAGCTCGGTGTGGTCGTCGGCCTGGCCCGAGATGATCAGTGGCGTGCGGGCTTCGTCGATCAGGATCGAGTCCACCTCGTCCACGATCGCGAAGTTCAAGGGCCGCTGAACGCGGTCCTCGAGCGACTGCACCATGTTGTCGCGCAGGTAGTCGAAACCGTACTCGTTGTTGGTGCCGTAGGTGATGTCGGCGTTGTAAGCGGCTTGCTTCTCTTCGCGCGGCACGTGGGACTGGTTGATGCCCACCGTCAGTCCCATGAAGTTGTAGAGCCTGCCCATCCACTCGGCGTCGCGCCGCGCCAGGTAATCGTTCACCGTCACCACGTGAACGCCCTTGCCCGACAGTGCGTTCAGGTACACCGGCAGCGTGGCCATCAGGGTCTTGCCTTCGCCGGTGCGCATTTCGGCGATGCGTCCGCTGTGCAGCACCATGCCACCGATGAGCTGGACGTCGAAGTGACGCATCTTCAGCGCACGCTTGCTGCCCTCGCGGATGGCGGCAAAGGCATCGGGCAACACGTCGTCCAGCGATTCGCCAGCGGCCACGCGCGCTTTCAGCGCATCGGTCTGCGCGCGCAAGGTGGCGTCGTCCATGGCCTCGTACTTCGGCTCCAGGGCATTGATGGTCTGCACCGTCTTGCGGAACTGGCGCAGCAAGCGCTCATTGCGGCTGCCAAATAGGCGGGTCAGGAGCTTGGGCAACATGGATTCAGGCGAGCTAGTGATGGGGGCGCGTAAGGCCTGCATCTGAGGCGCGCGGCACTGGTTTTCAAGTGCGCTTGGCCCCCCAGGGCAAAAGCGCCGGAGTCTACCAGCGGCGCCTACACTGACAGGCATGACCGGGCCCCGTTACCTTCAACGCGCAGCACGCCCCAGCGTGCCGGCCGCCATGCCGGTGGGTCAGGCCCTTCGCGCCCATGCTGGGCTGGCGCACCTGACCCAAATGGCCCAGGCGGCACAGGCCCGCTTGAGCACGGTGAAAAAAGGGCTGCCGGCCAGCCTTCACGCCAGCCTGATGGCCGGCGCCGTTGACGAAGAAGGATGGACCTTGCTCGTCAACACGGCCGCCGCAGCCGCCAAGTTGCGCCAGTTTCAGCCGCAACTGCAAGCCTTGCTCCAGGCGCGCTTTGGCCCGGGGCTGCTGCGGATCAAGCGCAGCGTGTGATTTGGTGCCGGCTATCCGAATCGAACGGATGACCTACCGCTTACAAGGCGGTTGCTCTACCAACTGAGCTAAGCCGGCAAGGTGACCGAGGGCCTTTGGGCCCGCGGCTTCATTTCACGCGTTTGAGCGTCGGACGAGGCGCGGGGTCGTCGGGCGGCCCTTGCGTCGTCCCTTTGGCAGGTTCGGGGGCCAACCGCAGCCCTCCGCCCGCCACACCCGTGGGTTTGGCGGGGGCCGCAGGCAGCTCGTCGGACACAGCGCCTTCGGTCGCTGGCGCTGGGAAGGCCATGCCCTGCCCGTTCTCCCGGGCATAAATGGCCAGCACATGGCCCACAGGCACCAAGATGTCGCGCGCCACACCGCCAAAACGCGCCTTGAAGGAGATGAACTCGTTGCCCAAGTCCAGCGCCTGGGTCGCATCCAGCCCCACGTTCAGCACGATCTGCCCGTCGCGCACGTGCTCCATGGGAACACGCACAGCGCCATCCACGTGCACCGCCAAATGCGGCGTGAACCCGTGGTCGGTGCACCACTGGTGCATGGCCCGAACCAGGTACGGGCGCGTAGAGGGCAGTTCGGCCGAGAGGTCCATCAGCGACGCATGACCTTCTCAGACGGCGTCAGCGCTTCGATGTAGGCCGGGCGCGAGAAGATGCGCTCGGCGTACTTCAGCAGCGGGGCCGCGTTCTTGGACATGTCGATGCCGTAGTAATCCAGGCGCCACAGCAGCGGCGCGATGGCCACGTCCAGCATCGAGAAGTCGTCGCCCAACATGAACTTGTTCTTCAAGAAGATCGGGGCCAGCTGGGTCAGGCGGTCGCGGATTTGGCTGCGGGCCTTCTCCAACTGCTTGTCCGTGGGCTTGGGGCCACCGCTGCGGTTCTCCAGGATGTTCACGTAGGCGAACAGCTCCTTCTCGAAGTTCAGCAGGAACAAGCGAACGCGCGCACGGGCCAACGGGTCGCCCGGCATCAGCTGGGGATGCGGGAAGCGCTCGTCGATGTACTCGTTGATGATGTTCGACTCGTACAGGATCAGGTCGCGTTCGACCAAGATCGGCACGTCGTTGTACGGGTTCATCAGCGCGATGTCTTCGGGCTTGGCGAACAGGTCGACGTCGCGGATCTCGAAATCCATGCCCTTCTCAAAAAGGACGAAGCGGCAGCGGTGCGAGTATGGGCAGGTGGTGCCCGAGTAGAGAACCATCATGGTGGTGGGCTCCGAGTCAGTCGATCAACAACAAAAACAAAACGCAGTGCACACCGGTCGGGTGCGCACTGCGCAAGAGGGCAAGCCGAAGGCTTACTTCACGTCCTTCCAGAACGCAGCATTCAACCGCCACGCCAGCACCGAGAAGATGCCCAGGAAGATCAACACGCCGACACCCAGGCGGTAGCGCTGGGCCTGCATGGGTTCGGCCGTCCAAGCCAAGTAGGCCACCAAGTCGCCCACGGCGCTGTCGTACTCGGCCTGGTTCATGGTGCCCGCCTTGGTCACGGTCCACTCGCCCGTGAAAACGGGTGTGGTGTGGCCGTGCGACTCAACATCCTTGAACACGGGGACGCGTTCGCCCTGCAACTCCCACAGCACGTGGGGCATGCCGATGGCTGGGAACGCCAAGTTGTTCCAGCCGGTGGCCTTGGTGTCGTCGCGGTAGTACGAGCGCCACAGCGTGTACAGGTAGTCGGCCCCCGAGCCTTGGCCTGCGGCCGAGCGCGAACGGGCCACCATCGTCAAGTCCGGTGGCGTGGCCCCGAACCAGTCTTTGGCTTGCTTGGGATCCATGGCCACGCGCATGGTGTCGCCCACCTTGTCGCTGGCAAAGAGCAGGTTGTCCTTGATTTGCTGCTCGGTCAGGCCGATGTCGCGCAGCTTGTTGTAGCGCTGGAACTGGGCCGAGTGGCAGTTGAGGCAGTAGTTGGCGAACAGCTTGGCACCGTTTTGCAACGCGGCCATGTCGCTCATCTTTTCCTTCGGGAAGCGGTCCCAAGGCAGGCCCCCTCCAGCCGCCATGGCCGAGGTCACCAGGGCCCATCCGCAGACCAACGAGGCGAGAATTTTTTTCATTCGATTCGGCTCCGGGTTGTTCAGTGGGCGGTGAAGGTCACGCGCTCGGGCACGGGCTTGAAGGTGCCAAGGCGGCTCCACCATGGCATCAACAGGAAGAAGCCGAAGTAGAACAAGGTGCCGATCTGGGACACCAAGGTCCCTGCGAAGCTGGGCGGCTTGATGCCAAGGTAACCCAGGATCACGAAGAAGATCACGAAGACCACGTACACCCACTTGTGACCGTCAGGCCGGTAGCGGATGGACTTCGCCAAGCTTTGGTCCAACCAAGGCAAGAAGAACAAGATGACCACCGAGCCACCCATCACGACGACGCCCCAGAACTTGGCGTCGTAGCCGCCCAACAGCCCATCGATGAGCGGATTGCCCAGCGTCACACCGGCCCAGCCCAGCATGACCTTGCCAACGCCGAAAGCGAAGAACAGCAAAGCCATGAGGCCCCAGTACCCGGTCTTGACCACAGCGGGGAAGCTGGAACGACGCACCGAAACCCACCCGACCACGACAAAGAAGGCCCACAAGAAGGGCATGAAGTCCGAAGTAGTGGCGCGCAGCATCGAGTAGAACGGCGTGAAGTACCAAACCGGGGCGATGTGCAGCGGCGTCTTCAACGGATCGGCCGGGATGAAGTTGTTGAACTCCAGGAAGTAACCACCCATTTCCGGCGCGAAGAACACGATGGCCGAGAACACCAACAAGAACAGGCTGACCGCGAAAATGTCGTGCACCGTGTAGTACGGGTGGAAGGGGATGCCGTCCAGGGGCTTGCCGCTGGCGTCCTTCTTGGCCTTGATCTCCACGCCATCGGGGTTGTTCGAGCCCACGTCGTGCAGTGCCAGCAAGTGCGCGACGACCAGGCCCAGCAGCACCAGTGGGATGGCGATCACGTGGAAGCTGAAGAAGCGGTTCAAGGTGGCGTCACTGACCACGAAATCGCCCCGAATGAACAGCGACAAGGTTTCGCCCACGTACGGAACGGCGGCGAACAAGTTCACGATCACTTGGGCGCCCCAGTAGCTCATCTGTCCCCAAGGCAGCAGGTAGCCGAAAAAGGCTTCCGCCATCAGGCACAGGAAGATCAGGCAGCCAAAAATCCACACCAGCTCACGAGGCTTGCGGTACGAGCCGTAGAGCAGGCCGCGGAACATGTGCAAGTACACGACCACAAAGAAGGCCGACGCGCCGGTCGAGTGCATGTAGCGCACCAGCCAGCCCCAGTCCACGTCGCGCATGATGCCCAGCTCGACCGAGCCGAAGGCCAGACCTGCATCGGGCTTGTAGTGCATGACCAGGAAGATGCCGGTCACGATTTGGATCACCAGCACCAGCAGCGCCAGCGAGCCAAAGATGTAGAACCAGTTGAAGTTCTTCGGCGCGTAGTACTCGGCCATGTGGACCTTGTAGGCGTCGAACGCGGTGGGGAACCGGTTCTCCAGCCAGGTCATGGTCTGCACGCCCACCGATGCGCCCGCGGGCGCTTCTTTGAATTCGGCCATGTGGTTTCCTTATGCCTTGTCTTCGCCGATCAGCAGCTTGCTGTCGCTGAGGTACATGTGGGGCGGCACTTCGAGGTTGTCGGGCGCGGGCTTGTTCTTGAACACGCGACCGGCCATGTCAAAGGTCGAGCCGTGGCAGGGGCACAGGAAGCCGCCCGTCCAGTCGTCAGGCAGCGAGGGCTGGGCCCCGGGCTGGAACTTATCGCTTGGTGAACAGCCCAGGTGCGAGCAGATGCCGACAGCGACGAAGACCTCGGGCTTGATCGAGCGGTGCGCATTGCGCGCGTACTCCGGCGTCGGGTAAGCGGTGCGCTTGCTGTCGGGGTCGGCCACCTGCGCGGTCGTCTGGGCCAGCGCTTGCAGCTGCTCCGGGGTGCGACGAACGATCCAGACCGGCTTGCCGCGCCACTCCACCGTCAGCTTTTCGCCAGGCTTGAGCGTCGAAATGTCCACCTCGACCGGAGCACCGGCCGCCTTAGCGCGTTCAGACGGGGCTAAGGTGCTGACGAAAGGGACAACAACAGCAGCACCGCCTGCCGCGCCGGCGCATCCGGTGGCAATCATCCAGGTGCGTTTGCTTTGGTCCACAGCGTGGTCGCTCATGGGCATCCTTGGTGGGTTCTTTTTAGGGGTGGAGGAGAGGCAAAACCCCCTCCTCGGGAGGCGGGCGGCATTCTAGCCCCAGGGTCAATGCCCCCCATCCACGCACGCCCCCTGGGCGGCTACGGGTAAGCCGGAAGGCGCCCGACCGCGGTACATCGGGAGAATGAAGGCCCTTTATCGAGTTCTGCCGCCATGAGTTTCATTTCCGAGTTCCGTGAGTTCGCCGTCAAAGGCAATGTGGTCGATTTGGCCGTTGGCGTGATCATTGGTGGCGCCTTCGGCAAGATCGTGGACTCCTTGGTCGGCGACGTGATCATGCCGGTCATCGGCAAGATCGTGGGCGGCCTGGACTTCAGCGACTACTTCATCCCGCTGGCCGGTCAGACGGCCACGACGCTGGCTGAAGCCAAGAAGGCCGGCGCGGTGTTGGCGTACGGCAGCTTCTTGTCGGTGTTGCTGAATTTCATGATCCTGGCGTTTGTGATTTTCCTGATGATCAAGCAGATCAACCGCCTCAAGCGCGAGGAGCCCGCTGCGGCGCCGGCCGCACCGCCGCCCACCCCCGAAGACGTGGTGCTGCTGCGCGAAATTCGAGACGCCCTCAAGCGCTGAAACGCGCCCCCGCCTCGGCCCTTTGCGGCTGGGGCATCATGGGAGGGCGGCTTCAGGCCGCCCTTCGCCATTTGCACCGACGCACACCGACCTGAACCGCCATGGATCCGCACCTCCTGCAAGGCCTACAGCAATTGAGCCAAGCGTTCGAGCTGGCCATTTCCGACGCCGTCGACAGCGCCGGGCGCTTGGCGATGTCGGCGCTGAAGGTGGCGCGTCGCGACGAGATGCTGCTGACGCAGGGCCTGCTTCGGCAGCAGGCCCATGCTTGCATTGCGCGCTTCGAAGGCAGCCTCAAGTCGCAGTGGGGGGCCGCCGAGGACAAGCCCAAAGCCCTCGGGACCACCGGGTGGGGCGAGTTGTCCTTGTTGGAAGAAGAGGCGGTGGACCAACTCGTGGTCGCCGACCGGATTGGCATGTCTTTGTCGCACGGCAGCGAGTGGGAGCTGCGCGCGGTAGAGGCCTACACGGGCGCCGTGCTCAAGGACGATGAGGCTGGCCCGGATCGCAACCCCTTCCGGCCGGCCGTGATTGCCCGTGCGCTGCTCGCGGCGGTGGACGGCTTGACCGACCAGTCCTCCATGCGTCAAACGCTGAGCGAAGAGCTGACGCGCGCCATGGCCACGCGGATGCCGGCGTGCTATGCCGAGCTGGCGGCACGGTTCCAAGCCCATGGGCTGCGTGCGCAAGACCTCCGGGCCGTGAACGAACCCGGCGGGCCTCGCCCGACCGGCGCGGGCGGCGGTGGGCCAGAAGCAGGCGCAATGGGGGCCGCGTCGGGCCAGGGTGGTGCCGCTGCCGCCATGGCACCAGGCGGCATGGGTGGCATGGGCGGCTACAGCGCACCGGCTGGGCGGGGTGGCTACGCCATGGGGGGCGCCATGATGGGCCAGGTGGGCCCGCAGGTGATGGGCTTGCTTCGGCAGCTGCATGTCAACCAAGGCATGCCCATGCTCAGCCCGATGGCGCTGGGCGACGCCGCGGGACCGCTGCCGGCCAACCTGATTCAGCAGCACCGCAGCGAGCTGCAGCAGGCCGCGAATACGCCCTTGGACCACATGGTCATCGACGTGGTGGGCAGCCTGTTCGACGCCATCTTGTCCGACCCCAAGGTGCCGCCACAGATGGCGCGCCTCTTGGCCCGCTTGCAGCTGCCGGTGCTGCGCGCTGCGTTGGGAGACACCAGCTTCTTCTCGATGCGCAAGCACCCGGTGCGGCGCTTCATCAACCGCCTGGCCTCGCTGGCTTGCGCGTACGAAGATTTTTCGCAAGACCCAGGGCTGGGATTCCTGCAGCGCGTGGCGCCGCTGGTCGAAGAGATCGCAGCCGGCGACTTCGAGAAGGTCAAGCTCTACGACGAGCAACTGGACGCGCTGGAAGCCTTCGTTGCCGAGCAGAACAAGCTCACCTTGCAGCAGCAGGGCCTAGACGCGGCCGTGCTGCTGGCCAAGAAGGAGACGCTGGCCCGCCAGAACCTGCAATACCAGCAGGAATTGGAAAAGGCGCTGGCCGACCTGCCCCTGCCGGAGTTTTTGCGCCGATTCTTGTGCCGCGACTGGGGCCCGGTCATCGTGCTGGCCTCCACCCAGGACAGCGAAAGCCAAACCCAGGCGATGCGGCGGTTGGGCAAAGATTTGGCCTTGTCGGTGCTGCCCAAGGGGGGCAGCCCGTTGCGCCGCGAGTTCCTGTCGACGCTGCCAGTCATGGTGCGTTCGATCAACGAAGGGTTGGACCGCGTCAACAGCCCGGAGGCGGTTCGCAAGCAGCTGTTCGCCGACTTGCTGCCGGTGCACGCCGAGTCGCTCAAGACGGCTGCCCTGTCGCCACTGGATCACAACCTGCTGGTCAAGCGCATCGAAGCCGCATTCGGGCTGGCGGTGCCCGACGAGGCGTCGGCCATCCGGGCCACGGCGGCGCTGGACATCGACCTGGAGCAGGTGTTTGGCGACAGCGAAGCCAGCTCGGTGGGCTTGGTCAGCGAGGCCGACGTGGCCTGGAACGGCACGGTCGACATCGTGCTGGAGCCGGATGGCGCCCCCGAGGCCGCGCCCTTGCTGGCGGTGGACATCAGCATCGACGGCCTGCCGACTGCCGAAGCCCCATCGGCCAGCCGCGGTGGCGCGCTGTTCGACCACCTGGAGGTGGGCTGCGTCTACCGGATGAACACCGGCGACGCGTGGCGCAAGGTCAAGCTGGCGCACATCAGCGAGGGGCGCAGCTTCTTCATCTTCACCGAAGGCGAGAAGTACCCGAAGACCCTGACCATGACGGCACGCATGCTGCGTCGCCTGTGCGAGAGCGAACGCTTGCGCGGCTACGAGAGCGCCCAGCTGCTGGAGCGCGCCACGGCGCGCGCGCGGGCGCAGCTGGCGGCCCTGCTGCCGCCAGCGGCCGCTAAGGCCTGATCGCGCCGGTCATCTGACGCGCCAGCGACCACGCGGCGCGAAAGCTGCGCGGGTCGGCCCGCCCCGTGCCCGCCAAGTCGAAAGCGGTGCCATGGTCGGGGCTGGTGCGCACCCAGGGCAAGCCCAGCGTGAGGTTGACGCCCTCGTCCAGGCCCATGTACTTGATGGGGATCAGGCCCTGGTCGTGCGTCATGGCCACGACGGCGTCGTGGTGGCCCTCGCGGGCGCGCATGAACACCGTGTCAGGCGCGTGCGGGCCGCTCACCTGCCAGCCCCACGCCTGCGCTTCGGCGATGGCTGGGGCGATTTCGCGCCGCTCTTCGTCGCCGAACAGACCGCCTTCGCCCGCATGGGGGTTGAGTCCGGCCACGGCAATGCGCGGTTGGCCCACCCCGAACCAGGTTTGCAAAGCCGGGTGCAGCAGGCGCAGGGTCGTCAGCACGGCCTCGCGCGTGACGGCATCGCACGCCGTGCGCAAGGACTGGTGGACGGTGACCAGCACGACCCGCAACTCGCGGTTGACCAGCATCATGCGCACGGCCGGCGCGGCGGCCAAGGCCTGCAGCATCTCGGTGTGCCCGGGGAAGGCCACGCCTGCGGCGTGCAGCGCCTCTTTGTGGATGGGCGCCGTCACCATGCCCCGGCCTTGCCCGGCTTGGATGGCGGCCACGGCGGCTTCGATGCACAGGGCGGCGGCGGCGCCGGCGCGCGCATCGAGGCAACCCCAGCGCACGGCATCGAGGGCGGGCAAGCTCGGCGGCCGCCACACGGCCAGCGCGCCGGGCGGGACGGCTTCGTCCGGCGTGTCCAACACGGCCACCGGCAGCTCGAGGCGGCAAGCGCGCACAGCGCGGCGCATCACGCCGGGGTCGCCCACCACCACCGCGTCGCGCGCTGGCTCTTGGGCCCAAGCTTGGGCAATCACCTCGGGGCCGATGCCAGCGGCATCGCCCATGGTCAGCAGCAGCGGCTTCATGCGGGATTGGGCAGGTCGACGAACCGCACGCCCAAACCGAAGCGCTCGGCCAGGTGCGCGCCCAAGGCTTGCACGCCGTAGCGCTCGGTGGCGTGGTGGCCGGCGGCGATGAAGGCCACGCCCGACTCGGCGGCCAGGTGCATCTGGGGTTCGCTGACCTCCCCGGTCAGGTAAACGTCTGCGCCCGCGGCAATGGCCGACTCGAACTGGCCTTGGGCACCGCCGCTGCACCACGCCACGCGGCGCAAGGGGCGGCCATCGCCCGGCAGCACCAGCACGTCGCGCGCCAGCGCGGCTTGCACCTGCGCGGCCAGGGCGTCCAGGGCCATGGGTGCGGCCAAGCCACCGATGAAGCCGAGCGCCTGGTCGCCGAAGCGGGCATCGGCCCGCCAGCCCAAGCGCGCACCCAACGCGGCGTTATTGCCGTAGTCCGAATGCGCGTCCAAGGGCAGGTGATAAGCGAACAGGTTGATGTCATGCGCCATGAGGCGCTTCACCCGCTCGGCCAACCAGCCGGTCAAGCGGCCGTCTTGCCCGCGCCAAAACAAGCCGTGGTGCACCAGCACGGCATCGGCGCGGGCGGCAATGGCCGCGTCGATGAGGGCGCGACTGGCGGTCACGCCGAGGATCACCTGCTGGACCTCGGCCTTCCCCTGCACCTGCAAACCATTCGGGCCGTAGTCCTTAAACTGCCCGACCGCCAACAGGGCATCGAGGTACTGGTCGATCTCAGTGGTGCGGGTCACGATGGATGGATTCCTGAACATGCTGCGTCGTTGGTGGCTGATTTTTGCCCAGGCTTGCACGGTGGCCCTGGCGGTGGTCTTTGTGCTTCAAACCTTGCGGCCGGGATGGTTGCCCACGCGCAGCACCAGCACGCCGATGTCGGTGCCACCGGCCCGACCGACGGTGCCACTCCCGCCGGCCACCGGCTTGGCCGCCGCGGCCGAGCGCGCCGCCCCCGCCGTGGTGCTGCTGCGCACGGCAAGCCAGCAGAAGCGCAGCCCGCTGCCCACCTGGCATCCGGACCCACCCGAGGGCCGCCAGGGCTTGGGTTCGGGGGTCATCATCGATGCGGAAGGCCACATCCTGACCAACCACCACGTGGTGGCCGAGGCCGAACGCATCGAGGTTCAGCTGGCCGACGGGCGGGAAACCGAGGCGACCTTGATCGGCTCCGACCCAGAAACCGACTTGGCGCTGCTGAAGATCACCTTGGGCAAGCTGCCGGTGGTCGCACCTGGCAGCACCCAAACCCTTCGCGTGGGCGACCCCGTGCTCGCCATCGGCAACCCCTTCGGCGTGGGGCAAACGGTGACCTCCGGCATCGTCAGCGCGCTGGGGCGCAACCAAGTTCGCATCAATGTGTTCGAGAACTTCATCCAAACGGACGCGGCCATCAACCCTGGCAACAGCGGCGGTGCGCTGGTGAATGCGCAGGGTGAGTGGGTGGGCATCAACAGCGCCATCTACTCGCGCAGCGGTGGCAACCAAGGCATTGGGTTTTCCATCCCGGTGGAGCTGGCGCAGTCGGTAGCGCAGGCGCTCAAGGTCGACGGCAAGGTCACCCGCGGGTGGATTGGCGTGCAATCGCGCCCGCTGAGCGCGGAGCTGATCGAGGCGCTCAAGCTGCCCGAATCGCAGCGGGGCGTGCTGGTCAGCGGCGTGGTGGCCGATGCGCCCGCCGCACGCGCCGGCATGCGGCCTGGCGACGTGCTGCTGGCCGTGGATGGCAACGCGGTGAACAGCCCTGAGGAATTGCTGCGTCAGGTGGCTGCGCTGACCCCAGAGCGCGATGCGGTGGTGCAGATCGAACGCAGTGGCAAAGCCTTGAGCCTCACCGTTCGGATCGGCACCCGCCCGCTGCCCACGCGCTCACGCTGAGTCGGTCGCTTCCTTGCCGCGTCCGCGCCGGAGCAGCACGGAGGTCCAGATGCCCACCTCGTACAGGACCACCAGCGGGACGAACAGGGCCAGTTGCGAGATGACGTCGGGCGGCGTGACGATGGCCGCCACGATGATGGCGCCCACGGCGAAGTAGCCGCGCCATTCCTTCAGCTTCTCGACGCTGACGATGCCCAGCGACGCCAACACCACCACGGCGATGGGCACTTCGAAGGCAATGCCGAAGACCAGAAACAGGGTGAGCACCGTGCCGAAGTACTGCTCGATGTCGGGCGCCACCTGGATGGAACTGGGCGCGAAGGCGACGATGAATTTCGACATCGCCGGCAGCACCAAGAAGTAGCAAAACGCCACGCCGGCAAAGAACAGCACGGTGCTGGACACCACCAGGGGCAGCACAAAACGCTTTTCGTGCGAGTACAGGCCCGGCGCCACGAAGGCCCAGACTTGGTACAGCACGAAGGGCAGTGCCAGCAGGAAGCCCCCCATCAAGGTGATCTTCAAGGGCACCATGAAAGGCGCGAACGTGCCCGTGGCGATCAGCTTGGTGCCCCCAGGCAAGGCCTGGCTCATGGGCAAGGCGAGCAGGTCGTACAGGCCACCGGGGCTGGGCCAGGCGCACAAGAGGCCAAAGCCGATGCCGATGGCGATCACCGCCCGGATGAGGCGGTCGCGCAGTTCGATGAGGTGTTCGACGAAGGGCTGTTCGGTTCCGGCCAGTTCGTCTTCGGGGTCAGGCTTGGCGCTCATCGGGTCGTTTTCGGGCGGTGCCGGGCCACGCGGGCGGCACCCGACTGCACCTGGCGCTTGATGCCCTGGCGCTGCTTGAACCAAGCGGGCATGTTGCTGCGCCGAACGCGCCAGTTCTTGCGCGGCGGCTTGAAGGGGGTGGGCTGCCAGTCGGGATCGGCCGTCCAGTTGTCGCTGAGCCCGGCTTGGGCCTCGTTGATCGTGCTGTGGATGCTTTGCGTGACCTCGCTCGCCGCGTCCTGGAACTGTTGTTTGGCCTTCGCCAACTCTTCCATTTCCATCGAGCGGTTCACTTCGGCCTTGACGTCGGCCACGTACCGGCGTGCCTTGCCCAGCATGTGGCCCACCGTGCGGGCCACCTTGGGGAGCTTTTCCGGCCCGATGACGATGAGGGCGACCGCGCCGATCAGCGCGAGCTTGTCCAGACCCAGGTCAAGCATGGGCGATCACCAACCGCAACGCGGCGCTCAGGAGTTGCTCTTCTCTTTGGCCTGCACGTCCACCGTGTTGGCGTCGGTGGCTTGGGTGACCCGCTGGTTCGGGTCGTTGGGGGCGGCGTTGCCGTCCTTCATGCCGTCTTTGAACCCCTTGACCGCAGACCCCAAGTCGGAGCCGACGTTCTTGAGCTTCTTGGTGCCGAAGACCAACACCACCACCACCAGCACGATCAGCCAGTGCCAAATGCTCAAACCGCCCATAGCAAGCTCCAACGAAAGAAGACGTTCATTTTAGGCGGCGCGTGTTGCCGCCATGTTTCAAGCAGGGTCACCCCTTGGACCAGGGCCTGGGACCCCCCATGACGTGCATGTGCAAGTGCATCACTTCCTGCCCCCCATCGCGACCGGTGTTGATGACGGTGCGAAAGCCCCCGGTCACGCCGAGTTCGCGCATCAGCTTGGGCGCCAGCACCATCATCCGGCCCGCCAAGGCGGCGTGCTCGTCGCCCAAATCGGCGTGGCTGACGATGTGCGCCTTGGGCACGATGAGCAGGTGCACCGGGGCCCAAGGGGCAATGTCGTGGAAGACGATCAGCTCGTCGTCCTCGAACACCTTGTTGGCGGGGATCTGGCCGGCGGCGATCTTGCAGAAGATGCAATCGGGGTCGTTTGACATGGTGTTCGCTCAAACCTCGATGGCGCGGCGGCCGGACAGGGCGCTCCAGCCCTTGACGATGCGGTACAGGAACCACAGGGACACGATGAACCACGCGATCCATCCGGGAACCACGAGCAGCACCCACAGCGGGGCCGTCAGCAAGTAAGCCAGCCCCGCGAACAGCACCGAGCGCAAGCGGAAGCGGAAATGGCTCTCCTGCCAGCTGCCGCGGGCGTCGTCGCGTTTGACCAAATCCAGCGCGATGGCGAGCAACAGCAGCAGCACGCCCGGCTGGAAGCCCGGCAGCACCGCGCCCACGGCCACGATGAGGTGAAGGATGTAGCTGATCGTGCTGACGGTGTGCAGGCTTTGTTCCTGCTCCGGGCTCAGCACCACTTGGGGTTGTTCCATGGCGATCACTCCTTGCGAGATGCGAATTCTTCGAGGCCCGACAGGCCTTCGCGGCGGGCCAACTCGGCCAACACGGCTTCTGGGCGAACGCCCAGTTCGGCCAGGGCCAACAGGCTGTGGAACCACAGGTCGGCGGCCTCGTAGGTCAATTTGGTCGCGTCGCCGTCCTTGGCCGCCATGACGAACTCGGTGGCCTCCTCGCCCACTTTCTTCAGCATGGCATCGAGGCCTTTGGCGGCCAGCTTGGCCACGTAGCTGCTGCCGGGATCGGCGGCGGCTCGGCGTGCGGCGATGGTGTCGGCCACGCGGGCCAGCACGGCGTCGTTCATTTGTAGATCCTCTCGGGGTCGATCAGCACGGGCTCCACGGTCTGCCAACCTTCGCCGTCCAGTTGGCGGTAGAAGCAGGAGTGGCGGCCGGTGTGGCAGGCCACGCCGCAGCCGTCGTGCCCTTGTTGGGTGACCTTGAGCAAGATGACGTCCTGGTCGCAGTCCAGCCGGATGTCGTGCACGGTTTGCACGTGGCCGCTTTCTTCGCCCTTGTGCCACAGGCGCTTTCGGCTGCGGCTCCAGTACACCGCCTGGCCACGGGCCCAGGTTTGCAGCAAGGCCTCGCGGTTCATCCAGGCCACCATCAGCACGTCGTTGCTGCCCACCTCTTGCGCGATGGCCGGCACCAGGCCACGCTCGTCCCAGGCCACCTCGTCCAGCCAGGGCGG
>Ga0114942_1000239_pt1 | contig 15280 bp, 13 predicted proteins | sample LowerColdCreek_FD_88674 | JGI IMG/M metagenome (GOLD analysis project Ga0114942, IMG submission 88674) | Groundwater microbial communities from Cold Creek, Nevada to study Microbial Dark Matter (Phase II) - Lower Cold Creek | ecosystem: Environmental > Aquatic > Deep subsurface > Groundwater ... | reverse complement strand
TTCCTGACCTCGCCGGGAAAGTCGCCTCCTTTGAGTTCACGCGTGGTCATGGAGGGCGTGATCAAGGTGCGGTGTTTCATATGTTCCTTGCCGTCCATGCCGATAATCGTCGGGCCAAACACCAGACCCATGGTGCGCTGCACAATGTCATTGCTGAACGTTTCACTGTCTTTTATGACTGCCTTGACATCCTGGTAGCGTGAGATCAACACAGCGCGACTGCTGCCGGAAACTCTCCCGTTCCCATGCACGTCGTAGACCGGAGTCTTATTGCGTAATTCCTTGTAGAGTGGGTAGGGGTCCTTCACCGCCGGCATCGGCCCCAATGTCAGTAATTCCCTGATTCCCGCAGGCTTTACATACTGTGTCATGGTCGTACGCTCGCACACTCTGGCAGTGGTATTGAATGAGTCTAGACTTTACGCATACATAAAACAATATTACGATAATGTTTTAATGTAAGGCAAGCGCGCCATGACCTATAACTTTGATCCCGAGCTGCGGGACATCATCCCACTATTACCCATCGGCTTATTTGACGATCCCGTCGCTGCCCGTGCGCTGATGCTGGACGTGGTGCGCGCGATGAACGCCGGGCTGGATTTCAGCGCCTTGCAAATCGATGATCGCAGTATCCCGGGGTACGCGGACGCACCCGACGTGACGGTGCGCGTGTATACCCCGACCGGGCGCAAGGCCAGGGTGCCCGGGCTGTTATATATCCACGGTGGCGGCTTCACGGTCGGCGACCTGGACACGGAGCACGGTCTCGCCGGTGAATTCAGCCGGGAACTGGGCATTGTCGTGGTGTCCGTAGCCTACCGGCTGGCGCCGGAACACCCGTACCCCGCGGGGCTCCATGACTGTTATGCGGCTCTGTCCTGGATGCATGCCAATGCGGCCAGACTTGCCATCGATCCGGCTCGCATCGGCGTTTGCGGGCAAAGCGCCGGCGGCGGACTGGCGGCCGGGCTGACACTGATGGCGCGAGATATGCGTGGGCCGGCAATTTGTTTCCAGGCGCTCGGCATCCCCGAGCTGGATGATCGGTTGGCGACGCCCAGCATGCAGCGCTTCACGGACACTCCGCTGGTGAATCGCCCCGTTGCCGAATTGAGCTGGCAGATGTACCTGGGGGATATGGCACCGGGCAGTCCGGGTGTACCTGCATATGCGGCGCCGGCCCGCGCCACCGACCTCAGTGGCTTGCCACCGGCCTATGTGACGGCGATGGAATTTGATCCGCTGCGCGACGAGGACATTCTCTACGCGCTCGCCATGCTGCAGGCGGGCGTTGCCGTGGAGCTACACACCTACCCAGGCACATTTCACGGTTCCGGCGTTGTACCGCACGCGGCGGTCAGTCAACGGTACAACCAGGACGTGCTCGGCGCCCTGAGCCGCGGTTTACGTGTGCAGGAGCAAGATTGACCGTGATCACATTCAACAGCCAGTCACTCATCGATCGCGCCATCCAGAAAGCGGGGCACGCGGATTTTGGCGGGGATACCTGGCGCGAGGGCCTGCATCGCCTCGTCGACGCGCTTAACGACACGGCGCAGTTGACACCCGAGGGTGCCAACATGATGGGTTACCGCATTTCAAATCTGTTGCAGAACCGCCTGGCAATTGAAAAAACCTACAGCGAGCACCTGGAAATTGCTGAGCAGGTCGTGCAGGGCCCCGTCTTTGTCATCGGACTGCCGCGCACGGGAACGACAGCGCTAAGCCAGCTGGTGGCAGCGGACCCGCAAATGCGCTCGCTGCGCACCTGGGAATCACTCGCCCCGGTACCTCCGCCGGAGACTGCCACGGAACATTCAGACTCGCGCATTGCCGCAGCGCAGGCCGGACTGGATTACATGTACACGGCATATCCCAAATGGGCGTCGCTGCATCACGAAACCGCCGAAACCCCGACCGAGTGCCAGGATCTGTTGGGCATGGAATTCAAGGCTGAACATTTCGACGGCATGGCTTACATTCCAGCCTATTCGGAGTGGGTGGTGAATTGCGATATGACATCCGCCTACGCCTGGCACCATCGGGTGTTGAAGTTGTTGCAGTGGCAGTGCCCGCCGACTTTGTGGCACCTGAAGACTCCAGTGCACATGTTGTACCTGGATGCCCTGGTCGCCGAATACCCGCACGCCAAATTTTTGTGGAGCCACCGCGACCCGGCTGCGGTGCTGGGCTCCGTGTGCAGCCTGATCGCGTATTGCCGGACCTGGGTCAGTGATCGCGATGACAGCACGACAATTGGCCAGGAGCAATTGGCCATCTGGACCGAAGCCATACGGCGCGCCACTGACTTTCGCGAGCGCATGGGCGATGCCCGTTTCGCCGATCTGCCCTTTGCCGACATCCAGTCCACTCCGGTGGCGGCCCTGGAGCGGGCGTACGCGCAACTCAACATTCCGTTTGGCCAGTACAGCCTCGCTGCGACCCAGGCTTGGGCCGATAGCCACAAACCGGGGTTGCATGGGCGACATCAATCGCATGTCGAAGATTTCGGCCTGACGACGCAGCAGGTACACTCTGCTTTCGACACTTACACCCAACGCTTTGCGGCCTTCTTGACGTAATAAGGAATTGTCATGCGTTTTTCGTGTTCGCTCCCGCTGGATGACATTGATGAAGGGGGATTCCTGTCGATTGACGGGATCAGCCAGATGGCCCAGGCGATCGAGCAGGCTGGCCTCGATGCGGCTTTTGTCACTGATCATCCGGCACCCAGTCAAAAGTGGCTGCAGCACGGTGGCCACCCCACGCTGGACCCGTTCGTCGTGTTGTCGGTTGCGGCGGCGGCGACCAGACGACTTCGGCTGCACACACACATCCTGGTGCTCGCCTACCGCAATCCGTTTATTGTCGCCAAGTCAGTCGCGTCACTGGACCGCCTGAGTGGCGGGCGCTTTACCATGGGCATCGGCACGGGATACCTGAAGGCGGAGTACGCCGCGGTCGGCGCGAACTTTGATGAGCGGGGCGCCCTGACCGACGAGGCTATCAAAGTCATGCGCATGGCTTGGAGCGGACAGCCGGTCAATTATGTCTCAAAATATTTCTCGGCGCGGGACGCCTGCGTATTGCCCATGCCCGCGCAGGCCCCCCTGCCGATCTGGGCGGGCGGTAACAGTGCCCGTGCCATCCGGCGTGCGGTCGAATTGTGCGAGGGCTGGTGCCCATTTCCGGCTGCAGGTGTGTTAAGCACGACAGCGCGCACGGAAGAATTGTCCAACATGGAACAGTTGCGGCATAAGATAATGTATGCCCGCGAGCTGTGTGAACAGGTCGGGCGCACAGCGCCGCTGGAGATCTGCATGAGTGCATTTGGACATGCAACGATGAAACCCGACGCACGTGCGAATACGACAAAGATGATCGATGACTACGCTGCGCTCGCTGCGGCAGGCGTATCGTGGACCACCGTGTCCCTGCCATCACCCAGCCGGGCTGCGTTTATCGAGCACGTACAATGGTTCGGGGAGGAAGTCGTGTCCAGGGTTTCCGGGCGCAGCAGGAGTCAGTGAATGGCCGGGTCAAACGAAAAGCGCCAGATGGAAACGGGAAGAAGAACGCAGGCTGAGCGTCACGCCGAGACTCGCCGCAAGATTATTGAGGCGACGATCGACTGTATCGATACCTTCGGCTTTCCCAAAACCACCATGCAGAAGGTCGCGCGCAAGGCAGGTGTTACCGTCGGGGCCGTGCAACATCACTTTCCCTCCAAATCCGAAATGCTGGCGGGCGTTCTGCAGGACGGCTTCAGTAAAGCGTCATTTGAGGGCGAACACCTGCAATTTTCTGATAAACGGCTGCAGGAGCGAGTGTCGCTGTTCGTGGATCACTGCTGGTTTCTCTACCGCGAACCGACATTCCAGGCCAACCTGCACATACTACTCGGCATGCGTGTTGAATCGCCCCAGGCACTGGACGAGTGGATTCTCGGACCGCTGGCGGAGATCACTATGCAGGTCAGGAACCTGTTGCTGCATGTATTTGAAGACGTAGAGCTGAGCGAAGAGGCGTGCATGCAATTGATGTATTTTGTCTTTTCCGCGCTCAGCGGCACCGCCACCTTTGCGCGTATCATCGACGCCGAACATCGGGCCGCCCTGATTGAAGGCAATCTGGGAGCGCTGAAGGAACTGCTCCTGTCCAGATTTCTGCGTTTACAGAACCTGTCCGGCGCCAGCGAAAACTCCGTGCATCCATAGTCGATGAGGCGCGGCTTGCAGCCACTAGAGCACCGCAATCAGGTCATCCAGTATCCGTAGCATGTCAGCGCGGTAAGGTTCCGCCAGCGTGAGAAGTTGCTCTCGCAACGGCGCGTTGGCGATGGCGCGGGCCGAGGAAACGTCGCCACTGTCGATCGCACCGCGGACCTCGGAAATACTCGCAAGTAGGGTGCCCATGGATGTCGTCGCAGGCAGGATCGCCGCGGGCGGCAGATGCCTGACACTGTCAGACAGCACGGTGACCAACTCGAAATCCCGGTACAGATGCAAGGTGAGTTCGAATGAGCCAATGCCCTTGATCGGCTGCCCTGCAAGCGTGCCGTTCAGCAGTGCTGGCCCGTGCATGTATTCCACCGGAAAAGCCAGCAGTGGCGCGTGAACGATGGGTTCGACCTCCAGTTGCAGATCCAGTGATGCCGATGAGAGCCGATGGCGATCGGGGAAATAGAGGACGCTTGACCTGGCGGGCAGCAACGGTTTTATCGGATGATTCTCCGTTCGAACGTAGGACAGGTTTTCATAGACAATATCGCCGACGTAGTGCGCGCCATCCGCGGGCGAGTAGATCGTCGCGCCACCGTAGGAGTATTCTGTATTCCTGTCGGCCCGGTCGAACTGCCGCCAACTACTGAAATCCATGCCATTGTCGAGGAAAAACGTGCGCCATTCATGGGACAAATCTCGCGCGTCCCAGCTCTTGTTATTGACACCGCTGAACTGTGGAAACATCTGCCGATCGATGTGCCCCACTGTGCCTTTTACCGCTTCACTGATAGCGCCCCAGTGCAAGACGCCGTCGAACTGTATCCCGGTCTGGAAGTAGGAGTAGGTGTTGGCTTGCTTGAGCACCGTAATGAGCCCGTTGTAGGTGTCAGCGCCGACAGCCACGGGGGGATTAACAGGCTGCGCGTTTGCGACCAAGCTCATCTTGCGACCATTCTGGTCTTTTCCGAGCAGATTGACGCGGTAGGAATACGGCACCAGGTAGCCCTGTTCGTCGATTGCCGTCGTCCACACGGCATCTTCGCCTTCTATGGAGAGCCTAAGGTCCAGATAGCCCGTGGATGCTTTCATCCTGCCAAAGTCGTATTTCGTGAAGGTGCCGTAATCAGCCTTGTCCAGGTCGTAAAATGTCAGTGAGTAAAAATTGAACGGGAAGAAACCGTTGATGCGACTGACGTAATACACGACGATAAAGGAGAAGCGGCGGCCCGTCTCCTGGCCTTCGAGAACACCCTCCAAAAACCAGGTGTCGGAGTCCATGTCCCGCTGGCGGCCTTCGGCAGCGGGGAAATTCAAGCGCGAATCTGTGGGTACCAGCGCAAAGGGATAACCCTGCCCGCTCTCGTTGTGCCGGGTGGCATCCATTGAAGGTACGGGATTGTCAGTTTCGCAGGATCCCACGAACAGCAGGATGGCGATGCCGAGAGCGAGAATACCGAGCACGATCACGAAACGTCTTTTTTTGCGCGGCGCCGTGTGCCGTGGATTCTGGATTGTCATGCTTTATTCCTGAGAGTATTCATTTTATTCAGGTTATTTTGCCGGGCTGCTTATGTGACACGCTCAGGACGAAAATTGCTTCGTCTGCATTTTGTCCCACAGGCGGGTTGGTAGGATGCGCGCCAGTCTCGGCATCCAGCGCGCCATCGCGGTCACCGGGTAATGTGCTTTGGGATTGTCGCTTTCCAGCGCGCGCATGACGGCGTTCGCCACATTCGCGGCGGTACCCGCCATGGCCGCCGCAATTTTTGCCGCGCCCGTGGGATGTTCAGTCTCCGCTTCGTCAGTGATGGCAAAGTAAGTCTTCAATGAGGGGCCATAAACCGCATGCTCCAGCCAACTCTCCGGCGCATGCGACCTGGCCGTCGCTAGGAATTGTGTGCTGATCCAACCCGGTTCGATCAGCACCACATCGATATGTTGCGCGCGCAATTCCATGCGTAGCGCATTGAAGGCACCCTCCAGCGCATGCTTCGATGCAGCGTAGATGCCCTGGTAGGGGCTCGACACCAGGCCCAACATGCTGGACATGGTGATGATGAGGCCGCGACGATCTGGACTGGCATATTCGCGCAATCGCGGAAGTGTGGCACGTGTGATTGCCAGCGTACCGAATACATTGACGTCGAATTGGCGACGCACCTGTGCATCATCAATCAGCTCGATAGGGCCCGGCTGGGCAAAGCCCGCGTTGTTGATCAGGCAGGTGAGCACAATCCCCTCTGCATCGATGTGCTCAAGCGCTTGCGCGATGGAGAGCGGGTCACAGATATCGAGCACTAATTTCAGCCTGGCACTGTCGGCAATATCCGCCAGCAGGGCCGGTGTCGGCGCACTGGCAACCACGGTATGCCCGCGTGCAGCAGCCAACATGGCGATTTCCCTGCCAATGCCGCTGGAAGCCCCGGTGATGAGTAGCGTGTGTCGTACTGGCACGAAGGTCTTCTCCCGCTCAGTGAGACTAATGTGTGGACGGTGCGGGCGAGTTCAATTTGCGCCGGATGAATACGACATTGAAGACAATGAATGCAGTGACAAAGACGGCGGTATTGGCGAGCACCAGTCCAATCTGCTTTTCCGCTGGCACGGCGGGGTTGAGGTATAGATAAATGCTGACGGCGAGTATGAAGAGGTAGTTGCCGATAAAATACCCGATGCTCCACAGGCACAGGTTCGGCAGCCTAAAGGCGGGCTTGTGTGGGATGCCCCGCTTGATCAAAAATCCGTCTATGCGTTGATTGACATAGACGATGGTGAAGATCGTAAACAACCAGCCCAGGTAGTTCCACATCGGGACATCGAAGTGCCAGGCCGTTGACGTGGTGATCCAAAAATAAATCTTGCCGAGAAACCAGTACTCTCCAAGGTGTGCAACCGGATCGACCACAAAATCGGTCCAGGTCGTCAGCAGGGCGGCCCAGAGTGTCACCTTCAGGGAAAGCAACAGTGTCATGTTTTCTGTCCGCTCAATGCCGTAGGGGCCTCTGTGCAACGGCGAGAGCAGGGTGTAGACCGCTGAGTGACCGAAGTAGGACATCGCGGCGAAGCTCAGGGAAGCAAACAGCGGAATACCGCCGAGCCACAGCTCGTTCGCAAAATTGGCCGGATAGTATTCGTACCAGGAGAACGGGAAGCCGGTGCGCACGCTGACAAATTCCGATAACCAGCCGAGGAACGAACCAACAACTAACCAAAGCGTCATCCGCAACCAGCCGCGCTCTGCGGCAGCGACCAGCAGGAAAGTGAACACCAGCGTCACTACGTAAGGTCGATTGACAAACATTGATACGACGTAGTCCATAATGATCCATCCCTCGTGCGTCGATTTATCTTCCGTAGAGCAACACCATCAACTGTTCGAGGCGCCTGGCCATGTTGCGATGGTAGGGAAACCAGGCTGCCTCTTTCTTGCGCTTGCGCGTTTCTATCATCATAGCCTTGGTATAGCAAAACGCGTGCAGCCCACGTTCATTGCCATGGCGGCTGCCGACGCCGCTCTGTTTGATGCCGCCGAATGGCAGGCTTTGTACGCCGGCGTTCAAAATGCAGTCGTTAACACAGACATTACCCGCCGCAATACGCTTCGCAACCTCGATGCCCCTGGCGATGTCCGCCGTCCACACGCTGGCATTCAGGCCGAATTCACTGTCGTTGGCACGGACAATGGCCTCCTCCAGATCATTCACCTCCATGACGCAGGCCACTGGGCCAAACGTTTCCTCTACCATGATTTTCATGTCGTGACTGACGTTGGAAATCAGTGTCGGTTGAAAATAGTGGCTACCGGCTGTGGAGGAAAGTCGTTGTCCACCGGTCTCCACGACGGCGCCTTTGCTGATGGCATCCAGGATATGCGACTCCACAATGTTGATTTGCGCAGGTCCGGTGAACGGGCCGTATTCCAGTTTGTCTGCGGGTTCATCCGGCCCGGTGCGAATTGCTTGAATCCTGGCTTTCAGCCTGCTCTTGAATTCGGCGGCCACCGCCTTGTCCACGTAGATGCGCTCCACCGACATACAGACCTGTCCCGTCATAAAGCAGGAACCCCAGGCCGCGGCGTTGGCGGCGCGCTCCAGGTCGGCATCCTTGAGTACTATCATCGGATCTTTGCCGCCCAGTTCCAGCAGCACTGGCGTCAGGCGACGGCTGGCACGCTCCATCACGCGGCGACCGGTCTGGCACGAGCCGGTCACTGCCACCATATCGACATTGTCGACCAGGGCTGCGCCGGTCGGTCCCTCACCAATCAGACACTGCAACACACCTGGTGGCAGCACGCGATTGAAAGCATCCACCGCGTATTTGACGGCCAGCGGTGTTATCTCCGAGGGTTTTACCAGCACGGCGTTTCCGGCGTACAACGCGGGAAGTACATCGCTCATGGCGAGCGTGAGTGGCGCATTCCACGGCGAGATCACGCCCACCAGGCCGTAGGGCTGGTAAACAATAAGGCCTTTTTTTCCTATGAGTGGGAAGGTGCTGACTTTACGCGGTCGCAGCCACTTTGCGGCCCGTTTGGAGAAGTGCCCGATATCCTGGCACACCGCGAATAGCTCGCCGATGACATCGAACGCCACCTTTCCGGTTTCCCCCGCCAACGCGTCGCGGATTTTGTCCTTGTCCCTGATCAATTCACGGCGCGCGAGTTTTAGCAGCCGGATACGCTCCTTTACTCCGAGGGCTGCCCAATCGCGTTGGGCTGCCCTGGCACAATTGGCCGCCGCTTGCACGGCATGCTCATCGTCGATAGGCAGGCTGGCGAGTATTTGCGAGGTCGCCTTGTCCATTACCTCGAGGTTGGGCATAGAGTCTCCTGCTGGTGCGTTCTGTCCCTGGACACGTTAGTTATACTCTTTGGTCAGAACGAAATCGACGGCGAGTTGCTGCGCCCAGCGATAATCAATTTTGCCGTTCTCCGTCAGCCTGAATGACGTGAGGACGAGGTCGCGGGGAATTTTGTAACCGGCGATCAGAGTCCTGCAGTACGCCTGCAGTGCGTCCAGGGTGATACTCCTGTCCTGTTCGCACTCGATAACCGCGACAATGCGCTGCTGCCAGACTGGATCGCAGACGCCCACCACGGCACAATAGCGAATGTCGGGATGCGCGAGCACCGCGCGCTCAACTTCCTCGACAAAGATTTTCTCGCCGCCAGAGTTGATGCATTGGGAGCCGCGCCCGGCCAGCGTAAAGCTGCCGTCCGCTTCCACCCTCGCGTAATCACCGGGCAGTACCCACCGCTCGCCGTCCTCGTCGGTCAGGAAAGTTCGCGCGGTCTTTTCAGGATCGTTGTAATAGCCAAGCGGGATAAATCCGCGCATGGCCAATCGCCCTACCTGATCACTGCCGGGTAGCACCGGCTTCAGGTTCTCATCCAGCACCGCCATCAGGGCATTGGGCGTAAATCCCGGCCCGCGCAGTTTGTCAAAGGTCCCTGTCTCACGGGCGGCGCTGCCTATTTCCGAGCCGCCAATACCCCCGGTGATATACACCGACTGTCCAAACGCCTGCTGCAGCATCGTCCTGCCCTCGGCGGAAAGAATCGCCCCGCCGGAGGCGATGATGGCCAGCGTGGGGGTATCATATTCCCCGGCCATTTTTTCCTCGGCAATACGTCGGGCCATCGCATCGCCAATGAGACTGAGCATGATTACCCCGTGCTCTGCAATCGCGCGCAACACGTCGCCGGGGTCGAGGCTATGCGTAACCGGGATGATGGCCACACCGCCGGTGTACAGTGTGATCAGGGTTGAAAATTGTCCTCCACCGTGCATGAGCGGCGACAACATGATTGTGCGCAGGGCGTTGGGGTTGTTGGCGTGTTGCAGGATTGCCTCAGGATTTGCCGTGGCCTGGTTCATGCACAGGACATTGTGATAAAAGTCCTCGTGGCGCCACAGCACGCCTTTGGGCATGCCCGTTGTGCCGCCGGTATATACGAGGTAAAGATCATCCGGGGTGCGCGGCGCAAAGCCACGGGTTACTGGTTGCTCGGCGAGGGCTACTTCATAATCAATGCCTAACAGGGCTGCCCCATCGCCCTCACTGGTGGAGTCTTGCAGGCAGAGATAGGTGTGCAGCAGCGGAAAACGGTCTGCCAGTTCAACAACACGCGGCAGGAAGCTGTGCTCGTAGACCAGTGCGACGAGATCCGCATCGTCCCACAGGTACTCAAGTTCCGGCCCGACGTAGCGAAAGTTAATGTTTACCGCAACCGCGCGGATTTTCCAGCAGGCGAGCAGTGTTTCCAGCCATTCCACCCGGTTGTAGGCGTAGATGCCGACGTGGTCTCCGGGTTTTACGCCCTGCCGTTCGAGATGGTGAGCGAGTTGATTGGCGCGACCGTCCAGTTCAACGCGACTGCGCCGGGCTGAACCAGCAACGATACAAGGCGTTTCAGGGTTCGCATCGCACAGAGCTTCAAACAGGTCAGCCAGCTGATATTCCACAGCTCAATTTCCTCGCACGGTGGCCGACTTAATCCCTCACATTTATTCTGTAAATCAGGAGGGAGGGGCCGGTTGGTACTTACAATATATGCATATTGTTATTTGTATCAGCTTTCTTCCTGTATGGGAAGCCCTCCGACACCCACTCAGGAGAGTGAGTCGAATTTTACCAGGCGCGTTGATGGCACAACCGTTCCCTGGATGTTGGAACCCACCCAGCGGACTCCCAACACGGTATTGAAGTGCCCAGCCAGATCCAGCCAGTTATCCACGCCCGGATCGCGGTGAGCGACCACACAATGTACAGTCCCGTCCGCTGCCGCGATTGCCGTGGCAGTGTTGAGCGCAATCTGGTGGTAGCGGTAATCGAGCGTTTCCATCCAGTGGTTATGCAGGGCAATCATCCAGTAGTCGCACTTCGGTGGCGTGAATTCGACAATGAGTGCCTCGTCTGGTTGTAGCTTGAGATAGGCCATCTGCCATTGGATTTGCGGATCCATGAATTTTTTCGTGTCATCCTCCTGGGCGTCCCAGAACACATTCGGCCTGGAAGCATTGCGCATCGCCCAACCCGCACCGATTTGCGTCAACATGCGCGCATGCTGAACGCAGCCGGCGAGCACGAACTCCAACACGTCCGCGGTGAGTTGCGGGGGCGCTTCCGGTGCTGCATTGATACGCTCGATGCGCAGTTCCGCCGGGCGCTGCTTGCCCTTGCGCCAGAACGTTTGGCGAATTGTCAGGCTCCCCGTGTCGGGCTCGAGCTTCAGCCAGTTCCCTGCGTGCTCACGCTGCGACAGGATCACCTCAAACCTGCCATCCGGATCGATCTTCAGGTGTTCTTCATGCAAGGTTGTGCCGGTACCGCGCCCGCCGCCCCCGAATCCGCCACCGGGGAATGTATTGAAACTTATCCATTTGGCCTCTCCACGCGTGCCCGAGATACGATACTCACAGTCGCCGCGTACTTTGCAACCCAGGTAGATGTTGTCGGGGTTTTCAGCCACCAGCTTGATCGTTTCGTGACAGGTGCAAATGAGCGTCGGATTGCGGGAATTTGCCCATTCAAGTCGTTCTTCCAGGGCGCCGCGCAACAGCCGCGTCAACAGGCGGTAACCCTCCACTGCATCGAGAGGATCATCGGTGTTGAGGCTAAGCACGTCGTCACCCGCAGCTTTCAGGTCATCACAAAATTTGCGCCACAGCTCGCCCGACAGCAGGCGATTTACTGCGTCACCAGAGTTTTTGTGGCTTGGCTTCATTGTGTGAATTCCTGTAAGTCGGAGCGTTTGGAGCTATGGAGGGCCTAAAATATAGTCGCCCGTCTCGGGCTTGTGATACCAGCCACTGGACGCCTGCGTGCCACCGTCCACGTGAATGGTCTGGCCGGTGATATAGCTCGACATGTCCGAGGCCAGGAACACCGCTGCGCCGGCCATTTCATCGACGTGACCGGCCCGCCCCATTGGAATCGTAAACGCGAAACGCGCTTCTGCGCCTGGTGGAGCGATCGCCATAATGCCTTCGGTAAGCGTCACGTCAGGCGCCAGCGCGTTGACCCGAATGCCGTATTGCGCAAGCTCCAGCGCCGCGGTCTTAGTGTAGTTAATAACACCGGCTTTCGCCGCGGCGTAGCTGGCGTAACCGGGCGCCGCGCGCGCGCCCTCGATAGACGTGACTGTGGTGATGCTGCCGCCAATTTTGGCTTTGACCATAGCGCGCGCAACTCTTTGGGTGCATAAAAATACGTGGCGGAGATTTGCCCGGTAGAGGGCGTCCCAGCCTTTCTCCGCGGTATCGAGCAGCGGTGAATAAAACACGCCGCCGGCATTGTTCATCAGGATCGAGACTGTGCCGAGTTCGGCGCTGCTACGTTCCAGCGCGCTGTCGACAGCCTCGGCATCGCGCACGTCGGTAACAATGCCGAGGGCGCCGATTTCCGCCGCGGCCGATGCGCAGGAGTCGGGGTTGATTTCCCAGATGGCCACTTGAGCACCGAAGGCCTTGAGACCAGCGGCGATGCCGCGACCAATGCCAGAGCCTCCGCCGGTCACAACAGCGACCCGACCGTTAAGCAAAATGTTGGAAGGATCGATCGCCATAAATGTTCACACCTTTGGGAAAGCATGGAATAAGTGGAACCAAGATACTTACAATATAGCTATAATGTTATTATAATACAATCGTTTGCAACAAAGGGAGTCCCCAGGGTTATGGGTAAGCCGCAACGGAAAACACAAGCCGAACGCCTCGCTGAAACCCGCCGCAAGATTATCGACGCGACCATCGCGTGCATCGATGAATTGGGGTTTCACAATACCACGATACAAAACGTATCCGCGCGGGCGGGCGTTACGGTGGGGGGCGTACAGCACCACTTCAACTCCAAATCACAGCTCCTTGAAGGCGTGCTGCTGGACAGCTTCCAAACAATGGCATTTGACCTGAACAATGTCCCGATACGGGGCAAGTCACTGAAAGAGCGCGTCGACCTGTTTGTCGATGAGTGCTGGGAGCAAACCAACTCGCCGGCTTTTCAGGCAAGCATGCAGGTGCTGCGGGGTTTGCGCAATGAATCACCAGAAGAATTAGACAAGTGGCTACAAGTTTCGCTGTCATCTACCGTCACGCAGGGTCGCAAGTTCTGGTTAAAAATGTTCAGCGAAATCGAATTGCCCAAGGCGGAGCACCAGAAGTTGCTGCATTTTGTCTTTTCCGCCCTGAACGGCGTGGTGCTTTTATCCCGGATCAATCAGCAGCAAAGCCGCGTCGACAATGACCTGAACCAATTGAAGGGTCTGCTGCTGCTGCGTTTCCAGAAAGCGTTGAATGTATGAAGGACGTTGTAATAGATCATAGGCAGTTCCCGGATGCGTCCATGAAAGAGCTGGGACATATCCCGGGAAAAGCCGGCGCGCCGTTTCTGGGAATGACGCCGTGGCTCTTCAGGGACTTCTATGGAACGTTAAAGCAGCATCACGAAAAATACGGGCTGGTTTCGAAAATCGGTATTGGCTTTCAAAAAGGCGTGCTGGTGCTCGGCCCGCATAACTGCGAGCAATTGCTGTTGGATACAGAGCGCAATTTTTCCAGCGAGATAGGTTACAGGGACAATATATCGGACTGGTTTGGTCGCGCGATCCTGGCCCGGGATTTCGATGAGCATCGCTTGCACCGCCGCGTGTTCCAGACGGCATTCAAGTCAGACGCGATGCAGGGCTATTCAGTCGGCATTAACGGGATTATCACTGAATCGCTGGAAAGCTGGGAAGGGCGAGGAGAGATAGTCTTCATGCCTTTCATCAAAGAACTCCTGATGAATGTTGGTGCAAGGATTTTTTACGGCATCAATCAACTGGGAGATGACGCGGCGCGCTTCGGCAATGCGTTCGGCCTGATCCTGGAAAAAGGCATGCTCAGCCTGGTCAAGAAGAACATCCCGCCGCTGAATTTCTATTATGGCCAGAAGGGGAGGACATTTGTTTATCAGTACCTGGATTCCCTGATCGCGGAAAGACGCAAAAACGATGGCAGGGATTTTATGTCCTACCTGGTCAAGAGTACCCGGGAGGACGGCTCCTACTTCAGCAACGTTGAGCTTATCGACCACCTGTCGTTTCTATTCTTTGCTGCTTATGACACCACCAGCGCCGGCCTCAGCCATTTGCTGATGCACCTGGCGGCGAATCCTGTGATGCAGGAGAAACTGCGGGAGCAATCCCTGCAGTTGCACCAGGATAAGGTAACCTTTGAGGACGTTGATCGACTCAGCCGTATTGAAATGGCATTTAATGAGGCGTTACGCCTCTACCCCTCCGCTTCAATACTGTTGCGGCGCAGCATTCGGGAGTGCGAGATCGCAGGTGTCAGAATACCCGCGCACACCATGCTGTTCATCGTGCCGGGGTTCAACCATCGCATGCCCCAGTTCTGGTCTGATCCGGAAACCTTCGATCCGGAGCGCTTTAGCGAGGCGCGCCAGGAGCACCGCAGGCACAAGTTTCAGTTCATTCCATTCGGGGGTGGTGCGCACAAGTGTATAGGAATGAATTTCGCACAAATGAACGCCAAGTTATTCATGCACCAGCTGCTGCTGCAATACCGCGTACAACTTAAACCGGGCTACAAAATTGGTTCACAGATACTACCCACGCCCTGCCCGCCGCAGGGATTACCGTTACTTATCACAAAACTCTAAGCAGCAGGACGGACCATGCCGATTCACTACGACAAGCGAGACGATCATATCGTTGTTATTACCATCGACAGACCAGAGGCAAAAAACGCCTGCGACATCTACCACTTCAGGGACCTTGCCGCCGCCTGGCGGAATTTTAATGACGATGAGGATGCGTGGGTTGCCGTCGTAACCGGAGTTGGCCGCAATTTCATGGCGGGCGCGGATCTCAAAACCTTCATCCCGCAAGTGACAGAACTCAGATCAAAGATCGCGTCCGGAGGCGTCTCTGAAATAGACGGCTGCCGGCTGAGCGACGCCGTTGATGCCGTGCTGCGCAACACAAAACTCTACAAACCTATCATCGCGGCGATCAATGGGCCCTGCGTGGCGGGTGGTATGGAGATGCT
>Ga0114942_1000238_pt1 | contig 15281 bp, 13 predicted proteins | sample LowerColdCreek_FD_88674 | JGI IMG/M metagenome (GOLD analysis project Ga0114942, IMG submission 88674) | Groundwater microbial communities from Cold Creek, Nevada to study Microbial Dark Matter (Phase II) - Lower Cold Creek | ecosystem: Environmental > Aquatic > Deep subsurface > Groundwater ... | reverse complement strand
CTTTGGTTAAAAGCGATAAATATTTTAAACAGCGCGATGAGTTTGTGATTAGCTTGATCGACGATGGTGTGGAAAATGAGTGATCAATTAAGTTTGTTACTGCAAGAGCAGCTTGAAAAATATAATTTGAGTCTGGATAACTGGCGCGAACTGGTGCAACGGTTATTGGATTACGGTGTGCTTTGCCGCGACGATAGCCAGGTAGAAGCAGAGCTTTATGATCGCTTTGTGCGCATCCATGAACTGGTAAATGATTACCTCGGTTTGATGGGCGTGCGTTTCCAGCACGATAGTCATTTTCGCTTTGTTCGCATATTGCCGCCCGGCGCACGCTTGCCGGGTATGGATGATGAAAGCGATGAACCTTTTAACGCAGGCTTGCGCAGCCGCTTAAACCAGCATGAAGTTGCTTTGGTATTGGTGTTGCGCGCCGAGTACGACAAAGCGTTACGCGAAGGCAGTATCGACGAGCAAGGTTGCGCGACTTTGTCGCTTGAAGCCATCGCTATGGCGATGAAAAGTTTGCTGCGTCGCAGCTTGCCAGAAAACCTCGGCGAGCGCCGTCAGGCATTTAAACGTTTACGTCAATTGCGCTTGATTAATTTCTTTGCTGAATCCGATATTGATTCAACCGAAAGCTGGATCAAAATCCGCCCACTGATTATCAACCTCGTTAATAACGAATGGCTTGAACAAATTCGCAATCATCTTGCTGAAAACTTGTTGCTGGTTGATGAAGAGGCTGCTGACGAGGATCAGGATGAGTCTGCAGAACCAAAATCGCGTAAATCCGCTCCGCATTTGAACCGTTCGCTTTTTGCGGCTGAAGAATAGTTATGTACCTCAAAAAATTTATTTATGTGAACTGGGGTAACGTCCCCAATACCGAATTTGATTTTGGCCCGATCAATTTATTTTCGGGCGGCAATGGTTCCGGTAAAACCACTGCAGCAGATGCGATCCAAACCATCATGACTGCTGCGCACGACAATCTATTTCACTTTAACCCGGGGCAGGACGAATCCAGCCAGCGCGGTCGCGGTGGTAAGTTGGTGCGTACGCTTGCATCCTATGTGTTGGGTTGCGATGACGGCGCCTATTCGCGCCCACAGGGTTGCGATGGTTATTTGGCGGCGGTATTTCATCCCACCCAGGGTGAAAATAGCGAGCCGTTTACCGCATTAATCGGTATGCGTGCATTTTTGGAAACTACCGGCCAAGGCACCTCCCTGCAAAAAGTCGCGCGCCTTGACGATACCCAATTTTATATCTTGAGTGATGTTGAACTCAGCTTAAAAGATTTACTAAAAGAAGAGAAAACCCATAAGTACGTCGTGCCGTTGGATAAGCTCTACGCCGGTTTGCGCCGTCAATATGGCCAGCAGCAAGTCGAAAAATACGATAAGAAAAAATCCTATCTGTGCCGTTTATACGGAATTTTGCGCGGCAAAAAAGATGCTATCTCTGAACGCGAGTCAATGAATGCTGCGCGTGCATTCTCGCGCTTTATGGCTTACAAACCGATCAAAGGTATTGACGAATTTGTGGCCAACGAAATTCTTGAATATCGCGATCTCGGTGAAGCGATTCGCACAGTTTCCACTATGCTCAAACGTATCCATACCATGGAGGCAGATGCACGCACGTTGCGTCAGGGTATAGAGCGTATGGCGCAGGGGCGTCAGTGGTCAGATAATTTTATTGCCAACTGGCTAGAGCAACAGGTGTTGCAATATTCGGTTGCCAAACGTCGCTACACAGATTCCCAATCCCTGTATCTGGAAGCAAAGCACAAGCAACAATTGTTGCGTGAAACCTCAGCTAGTCACCAACAAACATTGGCGAGCTGTGAAGCGCAGCGCGATGAAATCAATCAATTAATTCTGGCTGCAACAGCACGCCGCTTGGGTGTGCCAGCGCTGCGCGACAAGGATCAGCTGGAGCAAGAAAAACACGCGCAAGAAAAACTTATCCAGACACAAGTCCCTGAATTGCGTAAACAGCATCAGCAATTGCAAACCAATTTGGAGGCAGCACAGCAATTTGCACAGGCTCTACGCCAGACGTCTATTGCAGTTGAACTGCCTGCGTTAAAGGAAACGAGCCTAGCTAATTTGGTAAAAACGCTTTGCAGTGAAACTGACACTCTGGATATTCACCAGTTGCTCAATCGCGATTTAATTGAGGTCAGTCCGCTTGAACCGCAACTTGCAAAAGTGCTTGGGCTGCAAAAACAGCACAATGCCTTTGTGGCTACCTTATTTGATGTAGATGCCCATGCGGCTGTATTGCGCACCAATTTGCGCGATCAGTTGGCGCAAGAGCGCGATAAACGCAAAGCACAAACCGAACGCTTGCAAAAACAAACCGAAGTTAAACGCCGTGAAATTCAAACACTGGAATCGCGTCAAGTCAGTTACCCCGGTTTCGTTCGCGCGGCACTGGATGCTATCGCAGCGCAATGCCCCAAAGCCGATGCGCGCGTGCTCTGCGATTATGTGGATGTTATTGACCGTGAATGGCAAGCAGCGATTGAAGGTTATATTGGCGCAGCGCGTTTCGGTATCATCGTTGAAGCAGAATGTGAAGCGGAAGCTATTGCGATAGTGCGCAATATGGCGGGTCAGGGCAACCGCGCGCGTATTATCCAGGGTGAAAAAGCGCGCAAGGATTTGGATAAAACCAATGACGTTCCTGCTAACTCTATTATTCAGGTAATGACTTTCTCGCATGCGACGGCTGAGGCTTACATCAAGGCCAGCTATGGCAATGTACAGCGAGTGGACAACGCCAAAGAATTAAAAAATACCCGTCGTGGTATTACGAAAGATGCAATGGGCTCAGGTAACTACGCCATGTTCCGCTGCGATATGGCGGACTCTGAATTGGTGTTTGGCCAAGGCGCCCGCGAGCGCGCACTGGAAGCCAAGCGCAATGAATTCCATGCGCTGGTAAGTGAGTGGCAAACAGCAACAACTTACGCCGAAGAGACACAAGAATTATTGTTGGCAATCGATAAGCTCAAACCGCTTGTCTACGCCGAAACCCTGCAAACCATGCTTGCGGCGCAAAACAAAATCCAGGCGATTGAATCCAAATTACAGCAGTTGGATTTAAGTGATACCAAGGCATTGGAGGCTGAATTGCAGGAGTTGCAACAGCGTTTGCAGGAGCAAAATCAGCTTTATGCTCGCTTGAACAGCGCTCAGGTTGATTGCCGTGCAGATTTAAAACTTGCAGATAATCTTTGCCATAAACTGGACGCAGAACAAGATAAAACCCTTGCTCAAGCGGATACCTGCGAAGCTAATGTGCAAGGCATTACCGCCTTCTGGCCGGAGTTTAATGCAGATACCCGTTTGCAAGCGGCTGACGAAGCTGTAGCACAACATAATGTCCAGTATTTTGAATCCCAGCTGGCGGGCGTGAATGCTGAATTAAAAACAATTCTGCATCGCTTACAACAAGCGGCAATGGTGCATAACCAATTTTGCTCCACCAGTGATGCAATATTATTTGATATTGATTACAACGATGATTTGGGCAGTGCAAATTTCCGTGCTATCTGTGATATGCGCCGCCAATTTGATGCGCTTTACAACCGCGATAAAAATCATATCCTTGCCCAGCGCCACCAAGAGATTGAATCCCTGCGTGAAAGTTTCAATAACGCGTTTGTAACCAATCTCTGCCACTCAATTTATCAAGCGATTAACGACGGTAAAAAAATCCTCGAAGAGTTAAACAAAGAGCTTGAACATCATCGTTTTGGCGCTGACCGCGAACGTTTCCGTTTTGATTGGGAGTGGGTGCCGGAATTCAAAGACTATTGGCAATTCTTCAAGGCAGTCATTGATAGCCCAAGCCTGGATGAAGGTGAAACCCTGTTCAACATGAAGCTCGATGAGAAACATCAAAAAGTGCGCGAGCGCTTGATGACAATGTTGCTCGATGAGGATGAACAAAAAGCCCTGCGCGAATTAACGCGTATTGCGGATTATCGCAATTATCGCCGCTACGAAATTTACAAAGAACCGGAAGGCAAAGCACCTATTGCACTGAGCCAATACGGCACAGGTTCTGGCGGCCAGTTGGAGACACCAGCGTATATTATTCGCAGCGCCGCCATTACGTCCGCGTTCCGCTTTAACGAAGGTAATAGCCATTTACGTATGGTATTGGTGGATGAAGCTTTCTCTAAAATGGATGAACATCGTTCACGCGAAGTGATTAACTATTTGACCGAGAGCCTTGGCCTGCAGTTGTTGTTTATTATGCCGAGCAGCAAATCCGGTCCTTTTATGGATTTAATCTCCAACCAATTTGTATTCAGCAAATGCCCCACGGCTGAACCCGTCGGCGAATTAAAAAGCCGCGTGATGCTGGATCGCCAAGTGTGTGATCAGGAAAAAATTATTAAATTGATGGCCAATCACCGCCGCGCGATTCGTCAGCAGGCGGCGTTGGATTTTATGTTGGAGGTTGAAAGTTAATTTGTGTTATATCTGGCTGATGTGGGGCTCTAACTCTCATCAGCACTTTTTACTTGCGGAAAAAAGCGCGCGATTTTTTTAATCAATTTATCTTGTTCCAGGGGTTTGACGACATAGTCGTCAACGCCATCTTCAATAGCAGCACGGATTTGTTTTGCTTCAGTTACCGCAGTGACCAGCATAAACACAGTGCCCAGATAGCGCTCTGCGGCGCGCATAGCATTGTGTACATCTATGCCGGATTTACTGGGCATATTCCAATCACACAAGACTAGATCGTAGATTGGGGTAGCTTCGTACATTACTCCAATTGCTTGCAGACCATCATTAGCAAAATCTATTTGGATTATTCCAACCGAATGTAAATACGCATTTATCAACTCACAAATCAGTTGGTCATCATCGACAACCAATACCCGAATTTGCCCAGGCTGCAATTCCTGGCGGCGCCCAAAGGCGGCTTGGCGGATAGGAGAGACAACTTTTGTGGATATGTAGTGATTTACTCGTTCGGTAGTGGGGGCATCAAAGGTACGCAACTTATCAGTAATTTTTTGTAAAGCTGAATCAATAAGCGGTAGATTTTGCTCCAATTGCGTTCTGGATTTCCCTGCTTCTACTTTTTCAAGATTTTTACCTATCCAGTCGCGCTTTTGTGCCAATGTCTGCCCGATGATCTGTAGTTCTTGTTTGGTAAACATAGAAAACCTTGTGCTTGTAGAGATGAAAAACTTCTTTCAATATAGTCCAAACTCACCGCTTGGCTAGTTGCATCACTTAATTGTCGAAGGAAATTAGTGTGTCAAATATCGATTTATTCATATCCCGTCTCGAACAATTGGTTGACCGGGTTGAGGCAGTTTTACCCGCCAAAACGCCTGTGCCTGACTGGTCTGCCAGCGCTTTTCGTTGGCGTACCCAGGTCAATGGCCAAGGCTATCTGCAGGCAGTTAAACATCCGCACCGCATCAGTCTGGATGCTCTAAAAAATATTGAGACACAAAAAGCGTCTATAGTGCGCAATACCGCGCAATTTGTAGCGGGGCGCGAGGCAAACAACGTGCTCCTGACGGGCGCCCGTGGCACGGGCAAATCGACCCTGATCAAAGCCGTCTGGACCGAGTTTGCCGGGCAAGGGCTTAAGATTATCGAGGTAGATAAGACCGATTTGTTACATCTGTCCGATATTGTCGATTTAGTGGGCGAGCGCCCCGAGCGATTTATTGTTTTTTGCGATGATTTGTCGTTCGAGGAGGGGGAGATTAGTTATAAAGCATTAAAATCGGTATTGGATGGATCTATTTCCGCGCCGAGTGCGAATATGTTGTTCTATGCCACCAGTAACCGCCGCCATCTATTGCCGCAGAAAATGCGCGAGAACCTGGATGTTAGTTATGAGGATGGGGAGGTTCGCCCCAATGACAGTATCGAGGAGAAGGTGTCCTTATCCGAGCGCTTTGGCTTGTGGTTGAGTTTTTATCCTTTCTCGCAAGATGATTATTTGGCCGCCGCCAATTATTGGGTTAAGCAACTCGGTGGTGAATGGAGTGATCAGGCTGAAGCTGCGGCTTTGCTTTGGCACAGAACCCGCGGCGCGCGCAGTGGCCGCGTGGCATGGCAGTTCGCGAAAGATTTTGTAGGGCGGGGCTGATTCAGTTTTATAGCGTCCCGTAAATTGGGCTCAAATCGGGTAGGCGACACGTCATTTGCAGGGTTGCTCTGCTGACATCGCCTGACACTGGGCTAACCTAAGCTCCAGCGTCAACGTTTTCTTCAGCTGTACACTAAAGATCAGGAGTTCATGATGCATACGGGACATTCCACGCTGCGCAAAACCGCTGAATCTAATTCAATTGCACCTGCTATGGCAAAACCGCAGGGCGATCTAAAAACACTCCAAACCTTAATCACTCGCACACCCAATTTGCGTGACGGCGATGAGGCCAACATGCGCCGTGTGTTGCGCAATTATTTTCTGAATACTTTCACTACTTACGAATCCTTGTTCGAATGTCTCGTTAATGATCAGGCGTTTTACACCAAGCCGATTAGCTTGCGTCACCCGCTGATTTTTTATTACGGCCACACAGCCACTTTTTTTGTAAACAAATTATTGCTCACGCGCATGATTAATACGCGCATCAACCAACGTTTTGAATCCATGTTTGCTGTAGGTGTGGATGAAATGAGTTGGGATGATCTCAACGATGGCAATTACCAGTGGCCAAAACCCGCCGAAGTAAAAGCGTATCGCGATCAAGTGCGCGCGCTGGTGTTGAATCTAATTGACAACGCGCCGTTGCAAATGCCGGTGGATTGGAATAATCCCTGGTGGGCGATCATTATGGGCATTGAGCATGAACGCATTCATCTGGAAACCTCTTCGGTTTTAATTCGCCAGCATAAACTGGAGTTGGTGAAAAGTTCTCCGCATTGGCAACCGCTGCGCGAGTCTGGGCGCGCTCCACAAAATAGCTTGGTAAAAGTAGCTGCCGGGCAAGTGCGTTTGGCAAAAGACAAAACCAGCGAACATTATGGGTGGGATAATGAATACGGCGTTCACGAAGCGGATGTAAATGCATTTGAAGCAGCTAAATTTTTAGTCAGCAATCAAGAATATTTGCAATTTGTGGAAGCCGGCGGCTATTTAAATTCCCATAACTGGGAAGAAGAGGGGAAAGGTTGGCTCGCGTTCACCAAAGCACAACATCCAACATTCTGGGTTAAAAAAACCAATGGCTGGTATTTACGTTTAATGACGGAAGAGGTCGCCATGCCGTGGGATTGGCCAGTAGAGGTGAATTATCACGAAGCCAAAGCTTTTTGTAATTGGAAAAAATCTGAAACTGGTTTGTCTGTACGTTTACCTACTGAAGATGAGTGGTATCGCATTTATGATGTGGCGGACGTGAAAGAAGTGGGCGCTGAAAAATCCAATGCCAATCTTCATCTCGATTACGCTGCTTCATCTTCTCCAGTAAATAAATTCGCCCATGGCGATTTTTACGATGTGGTCGGTAACGTATGGCAATGGACTGAAACACCGATTTATCCTTTTGATGGTTTTGAAGTTCATTCAATTTACGATGACTTCACCACACCCACATTCGACGAGCGCCACAATTTAATTAAAGGCGGCTCCTGGATTTCCTGCGGCAATGAAACTCTGCGTTCTTCGCGTTATGCTTTCCGTCGCCACTTTTTCCAACATGCGGGTTTTCGCTATGTTGTTTCCGGAGATATAAAACCTGTGCCCAGCTCCCATTACGAAACCGATAAATTAATGTCTGAATATGCTGAGTTCCATTACGGCGATGAATATTTTGGTGTAGCCAATTTTTCCAAATCACTGGTGGATCTAGCGATAACGACGTTAATTGATAAACCCAAACGCAAAGCGCTGGATTTGGGTTGTGCATCTGGCCGCGCGACCTTTGAATTGGCAAAACATTTTGATCAGGCCACCGGTATAGATTTTTCGGCACGTTTCATCACTCAAGGCGTACAGCTCGCCAATGGCGAAACCCTGCGCTACACACTCGCGGATGAAGGTGAACTCGTCTCCTACAAATCCCGTTCACTCGCCGATTTAGGTTTGGCAGAAACCACAAATAAAGTGGAATTCTCCCAAGGCGATGCATGCAATCTCAAATCACAATTCACCGGCTACGATTTTATCCTCGCCGCCAATTTAATTGATCGCCTGTACAGCCCCGCCAAATTCCTCGGCGCCATTCATGAGCGTTTAAATATTGGCGGCGTACTGATGCTCTCATCACCTTACACCTGGCTCACTGAACATACGCCACGTGAGGAGTGGATCGGCGCATTTAAAAAAGATGGTGAAAGTTTTACTACGCTGGATGGTTTGCAAGCGCACTTGGGCAAACACTTCCGCTTGATCAAAGGCCCGCAGGAACTGCCATTTGTGATTCGTGAGACCAAACGTAAGTTTCAGCATACGCTGTCGGAGGTTACGGTTTGGGAGCGCATCAATTAATGCTCATCAATGCAATAGGCTGGTAGAGTGCATTTGCCAGCCTTATGCAACCAGTTCCAACTTACCTGACAAAATCAGACACAACTATTGCTATCCTTAGCTGATGCAAGTTAGCTAAGGAGCGACAATGAAAACCCAATACTATACCGCTTCAAGTCTCGATGGCTTCATCGCCACCGACGACCACTCCATCGATTGGTTATTTCCACTCGCAGATATCAACCAATCCAGCTACCCGGAATTTATCGAGCATATCGGCGCTATTGCAATGGGCTCGGGAACCTATGAGTGGTTGCTGAGTAATGCCGACGCAGTAGTTGCCGAGATGGGGTCGCCTTGGCCTTATGCGCAACCTGTGTGGGTATTTAGCCATCGAACATTGCCGACCATTCAGGGTGCCGACATTCATTATGTGCAAGGTGATGTACGCGAACACCACGCGGACATGTGCGCCGCTGCCGCAGGTAAAAACATCTGGATCGCTGGCGGCGGTGAACTTGCCGCGCAGTTTTATGATGCGGATTTGTTGGATGAAATGATTATCCAAGTCGGCTCGGTTACACTGGGTAGTGGTAGGCCTGTGTTTCCTCGTCAAGCGTTGAGTCCAGTGTTTAAATTAAAGTCTGTGCAGCAAATGGGCGAGGGGATGGTGGAGTTGCGGTATTCTGTACATTCACGCGAGTAATTTTTTGAGGAACCTTGTAAATGGTGGCAGGCTATAAAATAAGTACCAATAAATCCGATCTGGACTTCAATGTTATTCATTCTTTTATTTCAAACACCTACTGGGCCAAAGGAATACCTGCCGAAACTATGCAGAAGGCAATCGATAATGCGATGTGCTTCGGCGTTTTCACTGACCAAAACGAACAGGTCGGTTTTGCTCGGGTGATTACCGATACCGCAACCTTCGCCTATCTTTCTGATGTATTTATTCTGGATGCGCATCGAGATAAAGGTTTGAGCAAGTGGTTGATGGAGGTAATTGTTGCTCACCCCGATCTGCAAAATTTGCGGCGCTTTGTATTGGTAACCAAAGATGCACATGGGTTATACGAGCAATTCGGGTTCGACGCTATTTCTTATCCCGATAATTTTATGGAAAAATGGGTTCCTGATATTTATCAACGCTAAGCTGAAACCATCCTGACATAATCTGGTGATATTTGGACTACTCTGTGTAACGCACTTTTTATCCCCTCGATTAAACACAAAGGAAATATGTATGGCTATTACCCGCATTAATCACTTTGAAGCTAAAGCTGGCTCCGAGCAGGCGCTTTATGAATTCTTGCAGTCGGTAATTTTCGTTGTTAAAGAATGTTCTGGCTGTCTTGATTGCCAGTTGTTGCGCAGCATTGAAAATCCCGCAAATCTTGTGATTATTGAACAATGGAATGATGTTGAATCGCATCAAAAATCTGCTAGCGCAGTTCCTCCCGAGAAGCTTAAAGAGGTTTTTGCATTGTTTGCCAAGCCTGCGTTGGGCATGTATTACGCAGAGTAGTATTGAGTTCATAATTAACGCGTTATAACTAACACGGAGATGTTCTGGTATGAGCGATGCAATTCCTGGTGTAGATGGAAAATTACGTTGTAAGTGGTGCAGTGCTGCACCGGAATTTTTAAACTACCACGATAAAGAGTGGGGGTTTCCGGTAGAGGATGACTTTCGGTTATTTGAGAAATTATGCTTGGAGGGGTTTCAATCAGGCCTTAGCTGGCGAACGATTCTGGCAAAACGTGAAAATTTCCGTGCTGCATTTTGTCAATTTGATTTTAATAAAATTGCCCGTTTTACTGAACGTGATGTTGAGCGCTTATTGCAAGATGAGGGGATTGTCCGCCATCGGGGGAAAATAGAGGCCGTGATTAATAATGCCCAGCGTATGCAGGAACTTGTAAAACGTGAAGGTTCGCTCGCTGCGTTTATCTGGCGTTACGAACCGGATAAGACGGAGTTGGCAAAACCCCAGTCTGCGTCCACTTCAGCTGCCTCGATTGCGTTATCCAAAGAGCTGAAGAAGCAGGGATGGAAATTTGTTGGCCCGACGACTGTATATGCATTTATGCAGGCAATGGGATTGATCAATGATCATCATGAAGATTGCATTGTTCGCGCAAAAGTAGAGCAGGCGCGGAAGAAATTCAAACGCCCAAGTTAACGAATAATTATTCGTTAGCTAACTGAGTAGGTTTACTTAGGTTGGGACGGGCCGCGCAGGCAAACCAAAGGCGCCTTCCGACATCTTTCCGAAAAAATAATAAGTGGTCGCGAGCTGTAATGTCGGAAGGCGCTATGCTTACTTGGGCGGACCGTTCCACCCTAGGTTGGCTTATTATTTTTTACCAGATTTTCCACATCTATACGCTTTTGTGCATTTTCAATATCGGATGAGCTTTTGTAGGGATCATAGCTTTCCATTTCCCAGCCTGCATGTGCCTGGTCTGGAAAATCGCCTGGCCAGACTTGTGGTGAATTTCCTAAGGCTTCGTTAAGCACATAGTGATAATTTTTCAGTGCATGCCACGCCAATACAATTTCTGGAAAATCGATGTGATAGCCCTTTACCCCAAAAGAAACAGGGAACATTTCTCCTATATCTTTAAAATCAAATGGCCAATCGGCGGGAGGAACTTTGGGAACCAAATCGTAGGAGTTGCGGACTCGAATGGTTTTATCTTGCAGGTTATAGGTTTCATTATAAATAGTTTGCCAATTTGCAGTGCCAACGCGTGGGCTGGCAAAAGTTATGCTGGTTATTGCAATATCGGGCAAGCTTGCTGACAAGTCCAAAGTAAATACGCTGGCGAGTGCTCCACCCAAGCTGTGACCAGTGATAAGAATTTGACTGGCCGGTGTTGGCAGGTTGTTTATGGCTTCAAAAATTTGTTGCTGCATGGATGCAGGCATTGAATTATTTTTAGTGGAATAAATTTTGTAAAACCCATCACCAATTTCAATATTAGAAGGAAAATTACTGGTACCAGCGTAAGGGTAGAAGTTGGCTTTTCTACCCGATTCCAAATCGAGAACCATGTCATATACCGATGAAGTTCCCCGGAATGCAATCAGATATGTGCTGCTTTGGGCGGATGATTGGTAAATCAAGCCGTAGCGCTCTTCGTCGCCGTCACCCCAGATTACATCATCAAATCCGGTAAAACGCTGGATGAAATTAAATGGTGTGTCGCCGTACTGAAGTGGTGGCGGGGTGTAACCTGGATTACTGCTATTGGCATAGTCCGTATAGGCTTCTGCTGAGGCGTTCCCCAATAACGTGGCGAGGTTTGGTTCAAGGTAAACATTACCTGATGCATCCTTCACTGGTTGAATTAAATTTGTCATGCATTTTTCCTTAATATAAGTTTGTGATTGATGTTATGCCTTACTTGAAAGGTTATGGCTAAAGCAGGTTAGTAGATGGAAAAAGTGAAGTCAACGATGCACATCAACAGTATTACTGCTAATCTCCATCCCAGATATTGCCAGCAAAACAGTAATTTTTAACTTCATCATAGCCTAACTGCATTAATCAAATTCCTATGACTATTAATTTCGATCAACCAATTTCCCGTGAAAATACCGACTCCGTAAAGTTTGATGGCCGTCAACAATATTTTGGCACCACCGATGTATCGCCGCTGTGGGTGGCCGATATGGATTTTGCAGTTCCTGAGTGCGTGACGCGCGCATTGCAAGAGCGTATCAGTCACCCGGTATTTGGTTACACACTTTATCCCGACAGCATTTATCAATCGATCATCGATTGGTTCCAGCGCCGTCACCAATGGATAATTGAGCGTGAGTGGATCCTATTTGCTCCCGGTGTAGTGCCTTCGCTGTTTGCTGCAGCCAAAGCTTTTGCCAAAGAAGGCGAGGGTGTAATTGTTCAATCACCAGTGTACTTTCCATTTTTTTCAGCGGTAACGACCAATCATCGCAAACTGATTAATAATCCGCTGCGCGAAGTAAACGGGCGCTATGAAATTGATTTTGAGCATCTTGAATATTGTGCACAGCAGGGCGCGCGTTTATTGATGTTGTGCACGCCGCACAATCCGGTAGGACGCGTGTGGGATGAAGCGGAGTTGCAGCAGGTGTTACACATTGCACGCCGTTATGATTTAACGATTCTTTCAGACGATATTCACTGCGATTTAATTTATTCCGGCGTAAAACACACCATGCTTGGTCGCCTTGCGCAACCGGGCGATAAAATCATAACCACCATTGCTCCCAATAAAACATTTAATATTCCCGGTTTGGGTTTGTCGGCCTTGATTATTTCCGATGCCGCCCAGCGCAATGCAATGAAACATATGTTTGAATCATTGCATGTTGGCAATCACAATCCATTGAGCATTACTGCATTTGACGCCGCTTATCGCGGTGGTGATCAGTGGTTGGATGCGTTAATGCCTTATTTGGAAACTACGCGGGATTTCACTGCCGATTTTATCGCGCGAGAAATTCCGCAAATAAAGTTGATAAAACCGCAAGCAACCTATTTGTTGTGGCTGGATTGTCGCGCATTGGAAATGAGCGATGCGCGGTTGCGGGATTTTTTTGTGCGTGAGTGTAAGGTTGGGATGAATCCAGGGACTGTATTTGGTGAAGGCGGTAGTGGTTTTATGCGGATGAATATAGGTACACAAAAAGCTGTAGTGACTCAAGCATTGGTTAGTATTCAGAGGGAATGGCGTCAGCGTACAGATTTACGTTAACAAACACGTTTTTCATTTCCTGTTTTTTTAGTTCGCCATGTTATTAAAGAATGGGTTAAAAGGTGAATATAAACTTATCGTTAAATTGCATTTAAGAAAATAGACGCCATTATTTAGGGAATGATGAGGCTATCTATGACTAACGAGCACAAATCTACGCGTCTTGGTGATCTATTAGTCGAGCGGGGAATTATTACCCGCTTGCAATTGGCTTGCGCAGTTGAACTGCAACAGACGCGGCGCCAACATGGGTTTGTAGAAAATACGTCAAATAGTAATACGCAAGAATTAGGCGAGCTATTGATTGAGTTGGGTTTTATTAATCGCAGTCAATTAAAATCGAATCTCAATTGGCAGAGACGCTTGCGCAAAACCACGGCGGTGATGGTGTTTATTGCACCCTTATTAACAGCGGCTTGCGGTGGGGGCGGTGGTGGTAGTGCAGGTACAAATAATACCCAGGCTCTAGCACCGAATTCGCTAACAATTCCATCGGAGCCTGTAATTAATAAGCCTGAATCTTCGTCTGCTGCAACCGTTGAACAGGTAAAAGATATAACACCTGTTAGTTCATCGGTTGCTAGTTCTTTGGGAAGAGTTTCCTCTCCGTCCTTTTCCTCACAATCATCATCGGCATCTTCCGGTTCATCAATGTTCAATGGGCCGGTAGAGGTCTATTGGTCGCCGCCTAATCAACGCGAGAACGGTGAGTTTCTTGATATTACTGAACTTGCTGGTTATGAATTACGCTATAAACGTAAATCTGATAGTCACTACACCAGTATTGTTATCGATGATCCTTATGCTGACGCCTATTATTTCGATAATTTGCACGGCGAGTATGAATTTCAAATTGCCGCTTTTGATTTAAATGGAGTCTACAGTGAGTTTGTGCAATTCAAAAAGATATAATCATCAAACTATTTCTCCTGAATAGAATTTTGCAAAACTTCCCGTTTCGCCCCGCTTCTCTATTAGCCCAGCCACATCAGCATCCATGGCAAGTGAAGACGCTTTCACCTGAGCGCCCCAGACAGCGACAGTTTCAATTTCCGGGGAAGGGGTTTGGGACTCTTGTGCAGCGGTGTAGGCTGAATTGGCCATAATGCCCAGTAAAACAAGAGAAAGTGTATTAGGGGTAAAATGCGACATGATGCTCTTCTTCCTGGAGGTTAATATTTCCTGGTTATGTAAATTTAAATAGTAATTATTATCAATTTTAAAAATGTTTCATGTGTTTCTTTATGCCATTTGTTTTTAGTGGTGAAACCCAGTCTGGCTGGCCTGTATTTCTACGATAGATCTATTTCTGGTTATTTTTTAATCGGTATTGGATGGAAGTTTGGCTGACTTCAGGTACAATCCGCCCACTTTTTTAAGCCCCTCCATTTGTACCAGCATTCGCAAGAGACACTATGACTGTAAATACCTTCGACCCGTCACAAACCACCACCTTGGACGCTCCCGCAAAATCGCTCGCTAGCCAGTCGCTGATTGCCAGTAGCAAGGGAAATACCATTGGTTTTGTGTCGCTCGGCTGCCCAAAAAATCTGGTGGATTCCGAGCGAATCCTCACCCAGCTGCGCATGGAAGGCTACAACATTGTGCCCACCTATAACGATGCCGATATGGTGATCGTGAATACCTGTGGTTTTATTGATAGCGCCGTGCAGGAATCCCTGGGTGCGATTGGTGAAGCTTTGGCGGAAAACGGTAAGGTGTTGGTCACGGGTTGTCTGGGTGCCAAGAAAGACGAAATTATTCAGGTTCATCCGAATGTATTGGGCATTACCGGTGCCCATGCTTATGAAGAAGTGTTATCGCAAGTACACGAACACTTGCCGCCAAATCCAACCCATAACCCTTTTACTGATCTGGTGCCACCGCAAGGGATCAAGCTGACTCCGCGTCATTATGCCTATCTCAAAATTTCCGAAGGCTGCAACCACTCCTGTAGTTTCTGCATCATCCCCGATATGCGTGGCAAGCTCGTCAGTCGCCCGATTGGCCAGGTGATGGGTGAGGCAGAGCGTTTGGTGAAGGCGGGTGTGAAAGAGCTG
>Ga0114942_1000237_pt1 | contig 15282 bp, 17 predicted proteins | sample LowerColdCreek_FD_88674 | JGI IMG/M metagenome (GOLD analysis project Ga0114942, IMG submission 88674) | Groundwater microbial communities from Cold Creek, Nevada to study Microbial Dark Matter (Phase II) - Lower Cold Creek | ecosystem: Environmental > Aquatic > Deep subsurface > Groundwater ... | reverse complement strand
TGGCCGGCAAGCCGGAGCACTGCCGGCTGATCGGCGGCAAGCTGCCCGTGCTGAAGGACCGCGCCGCCTACCGCTACGAGTCCGGCATGATGTCGCGCGCCTGGCGTGCCCACCATATCGACCGGCCCGCCGACGCGATGCTGAGCGGCGGCCATGCCGACGTCTGGACCTACCGCTTCGACTGGGACGAGGCGCCGGCCATTCCCTTCATCCGCCCCGACATCCTGCTCGGCGCCGCCCATGCGATGGAGCAGGCCTTCGCCTTCCGTGACGTGGCCGGCGAGTTCGACATCTTCCAGGTCAACACGCCCTTCAACCGCGCGGGCCGCCGCGCCATCTGCGATGCCATGAGCGCGGCCTGGACCGCCTTCGCCCGCCAGGGCCGGCCCGAGCTCCCTGGCGGCCTGGCCTGGCCGGCCCGCCGGCTGCAGGGCCCGGACAGCCTGTTGATCGACACGCCACGCGACGGCGGGCTGCGCATGGCCGCGCTGCGCGAGTCGCTGGCCACGCTGCAGTCCGAGCTGGAGCAGCCGTCCGCCATCCCACCCGTGCAGCGCCTGCGCTGCTTCGCGCGCCTGTTCCTGTGGACGCCGCTGATCGCGGGCGTCGTGGACGCCGCCGCCTATGAGCGCCTGCGTGCCCGGCTGGGCCGCGACGAGCCGGCCGAGGCGTTCCGGCCGGTGATGGAAATCTAGGCGGGCTCGCGCTGCCGGTACATCTGCAGCAGCAGCGACGCCAGGCCCTGCTGCAGCCGCGTCGGCCGCCGGCTGGACGGCGTCACGAGGCACAGCGTGCAGTGCAGGTCCTGGCCGTCGAAACGGCTCACGGCCAGCCGCTCGGCGCCGTCATAGCTGCGCAGCGCGTCCTCACCCAGGGCCGCATGGCCGACGCCGGCCGCCACCAGGTCGAGCAGGGCCGGCACGCTGGAGACCTCCCAGCGCACGTCCAGGTGCACGCCCGCCATCGCCGCGGCCGCCTCCAGCCGGCTGCGAAAGATCTGGCCGCGCTGCGGCATCACCAGCGGCAGGCGCGCCAGGCTCTGCAAGGTCACCGGCGCGTGCGGCGCCTGGCCGGCGGCGCTGTACAGGCACAGCGGCTCACGGCGCAGCGGCAGGATCTCCAGCGCCGACAGCGGGTCCGGGTTGTAGGCCAGCGCCAGGTCGCAGCGGCCGGTCAGCAGCCACTCGGTCAGCGTGGTCGAGAAGCCCTCCATGATGGCCAGCCGCGCCGCCGGCCAGTTCGCCTGGAAGGCCTGGATCAACGGCAGTGTCAAAAGCCGGGCCTGCGTGGGTGGCACGGCCAGCGTGACGACGCCCGTGGGCTCGTCACGCTGGGACTGCAGGTCCTCCCGCGCCTGCTGCACGAGCTGCAGGATGTCCTGGCCATGCGCCAGCAGCCGCCGGCCGGCCTCGGTCAGGCGAACACCACGGCCATGCCGCTCCAGCAGCGTCTCGCGCAGGTCGACCTCCAGCGCGCGCACCTGCCGGCTCAGCAAGGGCTGGGGCACGCCCAGCACCAGGGCAGCCTTGCTGAAGCTGCCATGCTCGGCCACGTGCACGAAGGCCTCGATCTGGTTGAGATTCATGCGCCCACTTCGCCCACGGCGCCCAGCGACCGCGCCAGGTTGCCCTCCAGGCAGTCAACCAGGGCATGCACATGCTGGGCGATGTCCTGCCCCAGCGGGGTGAGGGTGTACTCCACATGCGGCGGCACCACGGGCCGGGCATGCCGCTCGACCAGGCCGTCCTTGGCCAGGGTCTGCAGCGTCTGGGACAGCATCTTCTCGCTCACCCCTTCAGCGCGCCGGCGCAGCTCGCTGAAACGCAGGCGGCCCTCCTCGCGCAGCGTGATGAGGATGAGCACCGCCCACAGGCTGGTCACATGCTGAAAGAGTTGCCGCGAGGGGCAGCGCGCTGCGCTCAACACACCGCGTGTGGGCGGGATGAACTCGGCGGCCTCGGCGAGACGGGGAGAAAATGCTTCCATACTTACCTTCAGGTATGTACTTACCGAAAAGACTGTACATCACTAGACTGCCGCTTCCCATCACTTTCTGAGCTTCCCCATGCTTGCAATCTCTGGCGCTTCCGGCGCGCTCGGCCGGCGCGTTCTGCATCACCTCACCCAAACCCTGCAGCACCCCGCCGGCCAGATCCTGGCACTGAGCCGCAAGCCGGAAGCCCTGGCCGACTGGGCCGCGCAAGGTGTGCAGGTCCACGGCTTCGACCTGGACGCCCCCGACACGCTGCCCGGCGCGCTGCAGGGCGTGAGCCGTCTGCTGCTGATCAGCACCGACGCGGTGGGCCGGCGCCTGGCCCAGCATGAGGCCGCCATCCAGGCCGCCCGCGCCGCAGGCGTGCAGCACATCGTCTACACCTCCATGCCCAAGCCGGAAGACTCGCCGCTGCTGCTGGCCCCCGAGCACCTGGGCAGCGAGCAGGCGCTGGCGGCCGCCGGCCTGCCGGGCTGGACGGTGCTGCGCAACCACTGGTACTTCGAGAACCTGTTCGGCAGCCTGCCCCATGCGCTGGCCAGCGGCCAGTGGTACACGGCCGACGCAGGCCAGCCCAGCGCCGACATCGCCCGCGACGACCTCGCCCTGGCAGCCGCCACGGCGCTGGCCGACGGCTTCACCGGCACGCGCACGCTGACGCTGTCCGGCGCCGAGGCGCTGACCAAGGTCGACATGGCCCGGCGCATCAGCGCTGCCACCGGCCGCGGCCTGACCGTCGTGCAGGTGCCCGTGGGTGCCATCATCGACGGCCTCAAGGGCGCTGGCCTGCCGCCCGCGCTGGCCGAGGTCTATGCCTCGTTCGACACCAACACCGCCGCCGGCCGCGTGGCCGAGGTCACGGGCGACTTCGAGCGCCTGACCGGCCGCAAGCCCCAGTCCTTCGACGACTGGCTGACGGCGCATGTGGACCCGCTGAAGCAACTTTGAGACGCACCGCTGCCCTGCTGTGGCCGCTGGCCTGCGCCCTGCCCTGCGGGGCGCAGACGCGCAGCGTCTCCGGCGAGCTTGCCGTCAGCAGCGAGCTCACCGAGCGCGGCGCCTTTGTCGGCGAGCGCCGCCCGGCCATCCAGGCGGCGGCCTCGCTGTACGACGCCCGGGGCTGGACGCTGGGCGGCGCCCTGGCCGTCAACCGCGCCGGCCTGCAGGGCAGCCGCGTGGTGCTGCGGGCCGCCCACGACCAGCCGCTGCCGCAGGACTGGCAGGGACAGCTGGCCGTGCAGTACTACGCCTACCCGACGGACCCGGTGGGCCGGGGCTTTGACCGCTGGGAGGTCGCGGGCGCCCTGACCTGGCGCGACCGCCTCGTGCTCGGCGTCACGGCCTTCCAGTACCCCCACCCCGCCCCCGACACACCGGTGCTGCGGTGGGCGCTGGACGCCGGCACGCGCTGGCCGCTGGGCCCGCAGTGGTCGGCCCAGGCCGCCCTGGGCGTTGCGGCCGTGCGCGATCGCGGCCACTACCGCTACGCCAGCCTGGGGCTGGCCTGGCAGTCGACCGCCTGGCGGGCCGAAGCCAACCTGATCGGCGCCTCGCCTGGGGCGCGGCGCGTGCTGCCCTCCAGCACACCGGGGCACCTGTCCGTGGCCCTGACCCGCATGTTCTGACGACACTGCAACCAAATCGCGCGCAGGCGGCACTCACGGCCATCTCCGCAACCCGCCACCCACCTCGTGCCATGAGCTTCATCCCCCGACCCGACGAGGTCGACCAGCAGTTGCTGCAGGCCATGGCCGGCGGCGACCGCCAGGCCCTGGCCACGCTCTACCGCGCCTACCACCCGCGGCTGTGCCAGTTCCTGAGCCGGCTCACGCGCCGGGCCGACCTGATGGACGAGATCATCAATGACTGCTTCTGGATCGCCTGGCAGAAGGCGGGCAGCTTCCGGGGCGACTCGCGCGTCTCGACCTGGATCATCGGTATCGCCTACCGCTGCGGCCTGAAGGCCCTGCGGCGCGAGGGCGGCTCCGAGCTGGACAGCCTGGACGCCGACGCTGACGCCGCGCCACCGTCGACCCTGGTCGACACGCCCGACGAGCAGCGCGAGCTGCGCGACTGGCTGGACAAGGGCCTGCAACGGCTGACCTGGGACCAGCGCGTCGTCGTGGAGCTGGTGTATGCCGGCGGCCATTCGCTCGACGAGGTGGCCGCCATCACCCAGGCCCCGGTGGGCACGCTCAAGTCCCGCCTCTTCCATGCCAGGCTCAAGCTGCGCAACCTGTTGCCCGAGCTGGCCGGCGACACCCTGCCCCGCAAGGAGGCCCAGCCATGACGTCACACCCCGGTGATCACGCCCACATCCAGGCCCTGATGCCCTGGGTGCTCAACGGCCAGGCCGACGCGACCCAGCAGGCAGAGGTCGCGCAGCACCTGTCGCACTGCCCGGCCTGCCGCGAGGAGATGGCCCGGCAGCGCCAGCTTCAGGCGGCACTACAACTGCCCGCGCCCAGCGCACCCGATGCCGAACGCGGGCTGGACCGGCTGATGCAGCGCATCGAGCTGGCCAGCGCCGCCCCTGCCCCCGCCCCCGCTGCCGCTTCACGCCCCGCGCGCACCTCGCGCCTGAGCCTGGCGCTTGCGGCCTGCGTGGCCCTGCAGGCGGTGGCCATCGCGGTGCTCGCGCCCCGGGCCTGGCACGCCCCGAACGACGAGTACCGCCTGCTCAGCCAGGCCGTCCCCCTGGTCAAGGCCCAGCTGCGCGTGCTGCCCGCCCCGCAGCTCAGCCTGGCCGAATGGCAGGCCCTGCTGCAGTCGGAGCAGCTGCAGGTCGTCGCCGGCCCCAACGCCCTGGGCGCCTACGCGCTGGGAACCACCACGCCGAAGGTCGACATGCCGGCGCTGCTGGCCCGGCTGCGCAGCCGGGCCGACCTGCGGCTCGTGGAGCCTTTGGCGGAGGACGCGCCATGAAGTGGGCGTGGTTCGCCTTGCTCGCGGCGCTGCTCACGGGCTGCGCGAGTGCGCCGCCCCCAGCTGCCGACGCCGAAGCCGCCATGCAGGCCCGCAGCGACCGCTTCGTGGTGGTGGCGGTGGCCAACCCGCTGCAGCGCGTGCCGGGCCGCGCCGGCACCAGCCTCTCCAGCTACGGCGCCATGCCGCGCTACACGCAGGGTGAGCAGGCGGCCAGCACGCTGCAGAAGGTGGCACGGCGCCACCAACTGCGCGAGGCCGCTGCCTGGCCCATCCCGATGCTGGGCGTGCAGTGCGTGGTGTTCGAGATCGCGCCCGGCGCCACGCGCGAGGCGGTGCTCGCAGCCCTCGCACAGGATGCGCAGGTGCAGCTTGCCCAGCCGCTGCAGGAGTTCACGCCCCTGGCCAGCGAGGCCCCGGCAGTGCGCTACGACGACCCCTATCTGCCGCTCCAACAGGGCTTCCTGGCGATGGGCATCCCGCAAGCGCACCGCCAAAGCACCGGGCGGGGCGTGCACGTGGCCGTGATCGACACCGGCGCCCAGCTGGACCACCCCGACCTGCGCCCGCTCGCCATCCGGCTGGAGAACCTGGCCGACAGCCGCCACGCCACGCAAGTCGCCGAGCGCCACGGCACCGAGGTGCTGGGCCTGATCGCGGCGACGGGCAACAACAACCGGGGCATCGTGGGCGTGGCGCCGGATGCGCGCGTCAGCCTCTACCGGGCCTGCTGGTACGGCGCCGTGGGCACGGGCGCAAAGTGCAACAGCTTCACGCTGGCCAAGGCCCTGGTGGCCGTGCTGGCCAGCGATGCGCGGGTGCTCAACCTGAGCCTGGGCGGGCCCGACGACCCGCTCCTGACGCAGTTGCTGCAGCAGCTGCTGCGCCAGGGCCGCAGCGTTGTCGCAGCGCTGCCCACCGACGGCCAGCGGCGCGGCTTTCCGTCCGGTGTGCCGGGCGTCATTGCCGTGGCGGCTGCGGGACAGGCGGTGCAAGGTGGCACCCAGGCCGTGCAGGCGCCCGGGCGCGACGTGCTCACGCTCCAGCCCGGCGGCGGCTATGACTTCACGAGCGGCTCGTCCATGGCAGCGGCCCAGGTGAGCGGCGTGGTGGCCTTGCTGCTGGCGGCACGCCCCGATCTCGACGGCCCCGCCATCGAACGCCTGCTGCAGGACGCAGAGCCGCGCGACTGGACGGCCGAGCAGCTGCTGGCCCAGAGCCGCCACGCCAACGCCCGCATCGCGCGCCGCTGAGCGGGCGGGGCCGGTTGGGGCCGGGTGGTGCCGGTTGGGGCCGCCGGTGCGTTTGGCAAGAAAACGTTACCCACGGCAACCTTTTCTGCCGCAGGGCGCACATACCGACGTTGCCAACTCTGCGAGCGCTGCACCATGCTCCTCAAGAACCTGCTCGTCTTCATCCACCTCATCGCCATGGCCGTGGCCGTGGGCCGCATGCTGGAGTTCGACCTGCGCTTCCTGCGCTCGGCCCACCAGCCCCTGAACAGCGCGATGCGCCACGCGCTCCAGCACACGCGGCGCACGATGACGCTGACGCTCACCCTGCTCTGGCTGTCCGGCATCGCGCTGGTGGCCGTCGCCGTTGACGCAAACCCGCAAGCCCTGCAGAACGAGAAGCTGTGGGTCAAGGTGTTGACGGTGGTGTGCCTCACGCTCAACGGCCTCGTGCTGCACCGGGTAGCCTTCCCGCTGCTGACCGGCGAGCAAGCCTTCCTGGACCTGCCGGCCCGCCAGCGCCTGGGCCTGACGCTGTGCGCGGTGATGAGTTCGGTGTCCTGGCTCTACGCCAGCTTCCTGGGCATCGCCCGGTCATGGAACAACACCGCGCCCTTCGGCCATGTGCTGGGCGTGTACCTGGCGCTGCTCGCCCTGGCCGGCATCGGCGCCGTCGGCCTGGTCAGCCTGCTGGCGGCCAGCCGGCGCGCCGGCCTGCCACGCAGCCGCTTCCCCGACACCATCACCCAGTTCCCACCGCAAGCCTGAGCCCTCCGGCTTTTGCATAGCAGCTAGGCGCAGCCAGACCTATCTCGAACGGGCTGCGCTTTCCAGAATGCAGGGCATGCAGACCCTCACTGGCATCTCCTCCATGGCCACCCGCGCCCTGCTGGCCGAACTGGCACAGGCCGGCACGGCCGCAGGCGCGCCGCCCGTGGCGCTGCAGGCGGCCGGCGGTGTCGACGTGGCCAAGCGGCTGCGGGGCGGCGAGCACTTCGACCTGGTGCTGCTGGCCGAGGACGCGCTGCAGGCCTTGTCGCAGGAAGGCCGCGTCGGCCCGGTGCGGGCGTTTGCCGATTCCTGCGTGGCCGCCGCCGTGACCGAAGGCGCCCCGACACCGCCTCTGCGCCATGCCGACGACCTGCGCGCCGCCGTGCTGGCAGCCACGGGCATCGGCTACTCGACCGGCCCGAGCGGCACGGCGCTGCTGGCCCTGTTCGAGCGCTGGGGGCTGATGGACAGCTTGCGCCCACGCCTGATGCAGGCGCCCCCCGGCGTGCCGGTGGCGAGCCTGGTGGCCCGCGGCGCGGTGAGCCTCGGCCTGCAGCAGCGCAGCGAGTTGCTCGGCCAGCCCGGCATCACCTTGCTGGGCGACCTGCCCGCCGAACTGGGCCTGACCACCCGTTTCAGCGCCGCCCTCGGCCACAACGCCGCGCCCCACGCCCAGGCCCTGCTCGACTTTCTCTGCAGCCCCGACACGGCTGCCACCAAACGCCGCCACGGCATGACGGAACCCACATGATCATCGACGTCCACGGCCACTACACGACCGCGCCCGCAGCGCTCGGCGCCTGGCGCGACCGCCAGGTCGCCGCCCTCAAGGACGGCACACCCATGCCGCGCGCCTCCGAGCTGCGCATCAGCGACGACGAGCTGCGCGAGTCCATCGAGACCAACCAGCTCAAGAAGATGCAGGAGCGCGGCAGCGACCTCACCATCTTCAGCCCGCGCGCCAGCTTCATGGCCCACCACATCGGCGACTTCGAGGTCAGCTCGACCTGGGCCGCCATCTGCAACGAGCTGTGCTTCCGGGTCAGCGAGCTGTTTCCCGATCACTTCATCGGCGCGGCCATGCTGCCGCAGTCGCCCGGCGTCGACCCGGCCAGCTGCATCCCGGAGCTGGAGCGTTGCGTGCGCGACTACGGCTTCGTGGGCATCAACCTCAACCCCGACCCCTCCGGCGGCCACTGGACCAGCCCGCCGCTGACCGACCGGCACTGGTACCCCGTCTACGAGGCGATGGTGGCGCACGACATCCCGGCCATGATCCACGTGAGCACCAGCTGCAACGCGTGCTTTCACACCACCGGCGCGCACTACCTGAACGCCGACACCACGGCCTTCATGCAATGCCTCACGGGCGACCTGTTCAAGGACTTCCCGACGCTGAAGTTCCTGATCCCGCACGGCGGCGGCGCGGTGCCCTACCACTGGGGGCGCTTCCGCGGCCTGGCCCAGGAGCTGAAGAAGCCGCTGCTGGACGAGCACCTGCTCAACAACATCTTCTTCGACACCTGCGTCTACCACCAGCCCGGCATCGACCTGCTGACCGAGGTGATCCCGGTGAAGAACGTGCTGTTCGCCTCCGAGATGATCGGCGCAGTGCGCGGCATCGACCCGACCACCGGCCACTACTACGACGACACCAAGCGCTACATCGAGGCCGCCGACCTGACGGCCGAAGAGCGCCACCAGATCTTCGAAGGCAACGCCCGCCGCGTGTTCGGCCGGCTTGACGCCCACCTCAAGCGAAAGGGCCTTTGACATGAAACCGCCCCTCGCCCAGTCTCGCTCCGCTGAACGCGGGCGCGCCTGGTCGGTCCCCCGAGGGGACGGCGATGCTCGCGGCATCGAGCCGCAAGCACATCGCCATGCCGGGCCGGCTTGGGAGCGGCCCGGCGCTCGGCCCGCAATGCACTTGTTTCATCCCCAGTGGGTGGCGCTCAGCGCCGTGGAGAACTGACATGTACGAACTCGGTGTGGTCTACCGCAACATCACGCGCGCCGACAGCGCCGTGGCCGAGGGTCTGGCGCGCTACGGCAGCGCCACCGTGCACGAAGCCATGGGCCGTGTCGGCCTGCTCAAGCCCTACATGCGGCCCATCTACGCCGGCGCGCAGGTCAGCGGCACGGCCGTCACGGTGCTGCTGCACCCGGGCGACAACTGGATGATGCATGTCGTGGCGGAGCAGATCCAGCCGGGCGACATCGTCATTGCCGCCATCACGGCCGAGTGCACCGACGGCTATTTCGGTGACCTGCTGGCCACCTCCTTCCAGGCACGCGGCGCGCGTGCGCTGGTCATCGATGCCGGCGTGCGCGACGTCAAGACGCTCACCGAGATGGGCTTCCCGGTCTGGAGCCGCGCCATCAGCAGCAAGGGCACGATCAAGGCCACGCTGGGCTCGGTCAACATCCCCGTGGTGTGCGCCGGCGCCCTGGTGCATCCGGGTGATGTGGTGGTGGCCGATGACGACGGCGTGGTCTGCGTGCCGCGCGCCATCGCCGCGCAGACGCTGGAGGCCGCCGCCAAGCGCGAGGCGCTGGAAGGCGAGAAGCGCGACCGCCTGGCCTCGGGCGTGCTCGGGCTGGACATGTACCAGATGCGCGAACCGCTGGCGCGCGCCGGCCTGCGCTACATCGACTGACGAACAGCACGCTTCAAGCGGCGAGGAGACAAGCATGAAGGACATGCGTTTCGGTGCTCGGCTGGGCGCCTGCCTGATGGCACTGTGCATGCTCCCCATGGAGGCCGGCGCCCAGGACTTCCCCGCCCGACCGGTGCGCATCATCACGCCCTTCCCCGCCGGTGCCGGGCCCGACGGCGCGCTGCGGCTGCTGGCCGAGAAGCTGCAGAAGGCCTGGGGCAAGCCGGTCATCGTCGAGAACCGCCCGGGCGGCAACGGCTTCATCGCCATCGACGCCTTCAAGCGCGGCGCCACCGATGGCCACGACCTGATCCAGCTCGACAACGTCCACCTCGCCGCCTACCCGGCCCTGTTCAAGAAACTGCCCTACGACCCGGCGCGCGACTTCGAGGTGCTGGCGCCGCTGTTCCGCGGCTACTTCTTCGTGGCCGTGCCCAGCGGCAGCCGCTACAAGACGCTGGCCGACCTCATCGCTGATGCGCGTACGCGGCCCGGACAGCTGAACTATGGCTCCTGGTCCATCGGCAACCCGGTGCATCTGGGCTCGGCACTGCTCGAAACCATGAGCGGCACCGAGATGCAGCACGTGGTGTTCAAGGAGGTCTCGCAGCTCTACACCGCCGTGGGCACAGGCGAGCTGAGCTGGGCCCTGGGCACCGCCGCCAGCGCCGGCCCCATGCAGCGCGCCGGCAAGCTGCGCTTCATCGCCATCAGCGCGCCCAAGCGCCAGGCGGCCTTCCCGGACGTGCCCACCATCGCCGAAACGCCTGGCCTGGCCGGCTACGAGATGACGGGCTGGACGGCCCTGGCCGTGCCCCGCAGCACGCCCAAGGCCGTGGCCGACAAGATCTACCGCGACATCCAGGCCGCGCTGGCCGAGCCCGAGTTCAAGGACCGCTACGCCACCTATGGCTACGAGCTCTTCCCCACGAGCCGCGAGCAGTTCCAGGCCTTCATCGCCAGCGAAACCACCAAGTTCAGCACCGTCATCCAGCGCGCCAAGGTCTCGCTGGACTGAGCCCCAACAACTTTGAGCATCACCATGAAAACCCAAGTCGCCATCATCGGCGCAGGCCCCGCCGGCCTGCTGCTGTCCCAACTGTTGCATTTGCAAGGCATCCAGAGCGTCGTGCTGGAGCGCCAAACGCGCGACTACGTGCTGTCGCGCATCCGCGCCGGTGTGCTGGAGAGCACCAGCGTGGAGGTGCTGCGCGCCGCCGGCCTGGCCGAGCGCATGGACCGCGACGGCCATGCGCACGACGGCATGCGCATCGCCTGGGCCGGCCGAGACAGCTTCTATGTCGACGCCGGCAAGCTGCTGGGCCGCCCCTTCATGACCTACGGCCAGACCCAGATCCAGGAAGACCTCTTCGCCGCCGCCGACGCCCGCGGCCAGACCGTGCTGCATGGCGCGGCCGACCTGACGCTGCACGACATCGACGGCGCCAGCCCCAGCGTCGAGTTCACCCACAACGGCGAACGCCAGCGCCTGCAGTGCGACTACATCGCCGGCTGCGACGGCTTCCACGGCCCGTCCCGCAAGGCCATGCCGACCGATGTGCTCAAGGAGTACGAGAAGGTCTACCCCTTCGGCTGGCTGGGCATCATGGCGCGCGTCAAGCCGCTGGACGACGTGACCTACGCCTACCACCCGCGCGGCTTCGCGCTCGCCTCGCGGCGCAGCGACAAGCTGGGCCGCTTCTACATCCAGGTGCCGCTGACGGACAAGGTCGAGGACTGGCCGGACGAGCGCTTCTGGCCCGAGTTCAAGGCCCGCTTCCCCGCCGAGCTGGCCGCGCAGATCGAGGAAGGCCCGTCCATCGAGAAGTCCATCGCGCCGCTGCGCAGCTTCGTGGCCGAGCCCATGTCGCACGGCCGGCTCTTCCTGGCCGGTGACGCCGCGCATATCGTGCCGCCCACCGGCGCCAAGGGGCTGAACCTGGCCGTCTCGGACGTGCACTACCTCAGCCGCGCGCTGGCGGCGCACTACCGCGACGGCAGCGATGCGCTGCTGGCCGGCTACAGCGACACCGCCCTGCGCCGCGTCTGGAGCAGCGTGCGCACCTCCTGGTACCTCACCAACCTGCTGCACAGCTACCCCGCATCGACCGACTTCGACCGCCGCGCCCAGGAGCACGAGCTGACCTATCTGCAGTCCTCGGCCCGCGCCCAGGCGGCTCTGGCCGAGCAGTACGCCGGCCTGCCGCTGGAGGGCTGAGCGATGCAGTTCGAGAAGACCCCCGGCTGGCTGGACTGGCACCCGGCGCCGTCGCGCCCGCGCTTCCAGCTGCCGCCCGGCAGCGTGGACGCCCACTGCCATGTGTTCGGGCCCGGCGCGGAGTTCCCCTTCGCGCCCGAGCGCAAGTACACGCCCTGCGATGCGAGCAAGGCCGAGCTGTTCGCGCTGCGCGACCGGCTCGGCTTTGCGCGCAACGTCATCGTGCAGGCCACCTGCCATGGCGCGGACAACCGCGCACTGGTGGACGCCTGCCTGGCCAGCGAGGGCCGCGCCCGCGGCGTGGCGACGGTGCGGCGCAGCATCACCAACACCGAGCTGCTGGCGCTGCACGATGCCGGCGTGCGCGGCGTGCGCTTCAACTTCGTCAAGCGCCTCGTGGACTTCACGCCCAAGGACGAGCTGCTGGAAATCGCCCACCGCATCCAGCCGCTGGGCTGGCATGTGGTCATCTACTTCGAGGCCGTGGACCTGCCGGAGCTGTGGGACTTCTTCACCACCCTGCCCACGACCGTGGTGGTGGACCACATGGGCCGCCCGGACGTGCGCCAGCCTATCGACGGCCCGGAGTTCGGCCTCTTCCTGAAGTTCATGGACGAGCATCCCAACGTGTGGAGCAAGGTCAGCTGCCCGGAACGCCTCTCCGTCAGCGGCCCGCCGGCGCTGAACGGCGAACAGGCCGCCTACCGCGACGTGGTGCCGTTCGCACGCCGCGTGGTCGAGCGCTTCCCCGACCGCGTGCTCTGGGGCACCGACTGGCCCCACCCCAACCTCAAGGATCACATGCCCGACGATGGCGGCCTGGTGGACTTCATCCCGCACATCGCGGTCACGCCCGAACTGCAGCGCAAACTGCTGGTGGACAACCCCATGCGCCTTTACTGGCCACAGGAGCAGCTCTGATGCCCCTTGAAAAACCCTATCTCGACATCCCCGGCACCACGCTCTTCGACGCCGACATGTCACGCAAAGGCTATTGGCTCAACCAGTTCTGCATGTCGCTGATGAAGGCGGACAACCGCGTCCGCTTCAAGGCCGACGAGCGCGCCTACCTGGATGAGTGGCCCATGACCGAGGCGCAGAAGGCCGCCGTGCTGGCGCGCGACCTCAACGAATGCATCCGCCTGGGCGGCAACATCTACTTCCTGGCCAAGATCGGCTCCACCGACGGCAAGAGCTTCCAGCAGATGGCCGGCAGCATGACCGGCATGACCGAGCAGGAATACCGCGACATGATGATCGCCGGCGGCCGCTCGCCCGAGGGCAACCGCCGCCTCGGCGAAGACGGCGATGCCCAGCCGCACCGCCAGCCCCAGGGCGCTGCGGGCCGAAAGAAAGACTGACCCATGGCCAAGATCACCGCTTCCGTCTACACCTCCCACGTGCCCGCCATCGGTGCCGCGCTGGACATGGGCAAGACCCACGAACCCTATTGGCAACCGGTCTTCAAGGGCTACGAGTTCGCCAAGCAGTGGATGACCGAGCAGAAGCCCGACGTCGTCTTCCTGGTCTACAACGACCATGCGACCGCCTTCAGCCTGGAGCTCATCCCGACCTTCGCCATCGGCACCGCGGCCGAGTACGAGATTGCCGACGAGGGCTTCGGCCCGCGCCCGGTGCCCAAGGTGCAGGGCCACCCCGAGCTGGCCTGGCATGTCGCGCAGTCGGTCATCCAGGACGACTTCGACCTCACCATCGTCAACAAGATGCCGGTGGACCACGGCCTGACCGTGCCGCTGTCGCTGATGTTCGGCGAGCGCCACCCCGAGCGCGATGCCTGGCCGGTCAAGGTCATCCCGTTTGCCGTCAACGTGGTGCAGTACCCTGTGCCCTCGGGCCGGCGCTGCTTCCAGCTGGGCCAGGCCATCCGCCGCGCGGTGGAGTCCTTCGACCCCGACCTGAACGTGCAGATCTGGGGCACCGGCGGCATGAGCCATCAGCTGCAGGGCCCGCGCGCCGGCCTCATCAACCGCGAGTGGGACAACCGCTTCCTGGACCGCCTGATCAGCGAGCCCGCCGAGCTGGCCCAGCTGCCCCACCTCGACTACGTGCGCGAAGCCGGCAGCGAAGGCATCGAGCTGGTGATGTGGCTGATCGCGCGCGGCGCGATGGCCGACGTGGCCGGGGGGCCGGCGCCGCGGGTCGCGCAGCGCTTCTATCACGTGCCGGCGTCCAACACGGCCGTCGGCCATCTGATCCTGGAGAACACATGAACACGCCCATCCGCATCGCCCTGGCCGGGGCTGGCGCCTTCGGCATCAAGCACCTGGACGCCCTCAAGCTCATCGACGGCGTGCAGGTCACCTCGCTGATCGGCCGCGACCTGGACAAGACCCGCGAGGTCGCCGTCAAGTACGGCGTCGGCCATGTCACGACCGACCTGGCCGAGTCGCTGGCCCGCGCCGACGTGGACGCCGTCATCCTGTGCACGCCCACGCAGATGCACGCCGCCCAGACCCTGGCCTGCCTGAAGGCGGGCAAGCATGTGCAGGTCGAGATCCCGCTGTGCGACCTGCTGCGCGATGGTGAAGCCGTCGTGCAGGCCCAGCAGCAGACCGGCCTGGTGGCCATGTGTGGCCACACGCGCCGCTTCAACCCCAGCCACCAGTGGGTGAACCGCCGCATCCGCGCCGGCGAGTTCAACATCCAGCAGATGGATGTGCAGACCTACTTCTTCCGCCGCACCAACATGAACGCGCTCGGCCAGCCGCGCAGCTGGACCGACCACCTGCTGTGGCACCACGCCGCGCACACCGTGGACCTGTTCGCCTACCAGTGCGGCAGCCCGGTCGTGAAGGCCAACGCCCTGCAGGGCCCCATCCACCCACAGCTCGGCATCGCCATGGACATGAGCATTCAGCTGCAGGCCGCCAACGGCGCGATCTGCACGCTGAGCCTGTCCTTCAACAACGAAGGCCCGCTGGGCACCTTCTTCCGCTACATCGGCGACACCGGCACCTACATCGCCCGCTATGACGACCTCTTCACCGGCAAGGACGAGAAGATCGACGTCTCCGGCGTGGATGTGTCGATGAACGGCATCGAGCTGCAGGACCGCGAGTTCATCGCCGCCATCCGCGAGGGCCGCGAGCCCAACGCCAGCGTGGCCCAGGTGCTGCCCTGCTACCAGGTGCTGCACCAGCTCGAACAACAGCTGCAGGCATGAGCGCGCGTCAGCTCGGCGGCCAGGCGGTCGACGCCATCGGCCTGGGCTGCATGAACCTCAGCCATGCCTACGGCACCCCGCCCGCCGAGGCCGAAGCCCAGGCCCTGCTGGAGAGCGCGCTCGAACAGGGCATGACCTGCTTCGACACCGCCGCCCTCTACGGCTTCGGTGCCAACGAGCGCCTCGTCGGCCGCGTGCTGGCGCCCCACCGCGACCGCATCCTGCTGTGCAGCAAGGGCGGCATGACCGGCCAGCCCATCGGCCCGAGCGGGGCGCTGCAGCGCGTCATCGACGGCCGGCCC
>Ga0114942_1000236_pt1 | contig 15341 bp, 12 predicted proteins | sample LowerColdCreek_FD_88674 | JGI IMG/M metagenome (GOLD analysis project Ga0114942, IMG submission 88674) | Groundwater microbial communities from Cold Creek, Nevada to study Microbial Dark Matter (Phase II) - Lower Cold Creek | ecosystem: Environmental > Aquatic > Deep subsurface > Groundwater ... | reverse complement strand
GCACCAGATGCGCATCTTCGCCGCCCACCCGGGCTTGCGACTGGTATCCACCCATTGGACCTGGCTGGCATCGACCACCGACCCTGCCGCCACCGATTTCAAGGGCCCGGAGTTCGACGCAGCGGCCGTGTTGATGCTGCCCGGCTGGGAGACGCTCCTGCGCGACCCCTACCTGTGCACGCCTACCGTCGTGGTGCAGACCGCCGTGGCCAGGGCGGTAGGCGGATTCGACGTCACGCTGCCGTCGGCCGAAGACGTTGACTTCTTCCTGCGCGCATGCGACGGGCATCCCTATGCGCTGCTCCGGCAGCCCCTGGTCGGGTGTCAAATTCGTCCTGGCAGCCTGACCCGGACCGCAACCAGCCATCGGCACAACCTCGACGTTCTGGCTCGCATTGGACAGGATCGGCCGGAGTTGTCGCAACGCTACAGCGCGCTGCTGAACCAGTGTCGGCTGGACATCTACCAGCGATGGGCGAGCGCGCGGGTTTTCTACGGCAACGGCTCAGGGGCGCGGGCTTTGCTGCGCGAAAGCCGCCAGGTAGGCAAGCTGTCCGGCTACCGGCGGCTGTGGCTGAAGTCCTACGTGGCATCGGTCGTGAAGGTGGTGCGCGACCGACTGCGCCCTTTGGCCCGTGAAGACCAGGCATTGTCCTGAATGGCTCCAATGCGTCGCGGTCCCATGCGAGCACGCCATGCCTGACGCTGGCCTGATCGTGCTCGCTGCCGAGGCTAGGGCACGGCGTTCCGATTTGGGATCCGAGGCGCTTCGCGGGCGCGATCAGGCCATGCTGCAATCGGCCTGTACTGGGCTGCTCGGCCGAGCCCTGGAACCCATGGATGGCTACCGGGCGTGGCCGCGTCCCGTGGAACTGCTGCTCGCGCAGTGGGTGCCGCCGGGAGAACCCGACCAAGTCCGGCAACTGCGCCTCAACTTGCTGCTGCTCGCGCTGATCGAGACGCTGCCCGATCGGCTCCGGTACTCTGGACTGCCCTTGCCATTTGCCGAGGAGTACCAACGCAGCGCGCAGCGCATCGCGGAGCGGATCGCGCAAGGTCGGCGCTGGGACCATGGCCTCGAGGACGACATATTCCGCAAGGACCTTGCCTTGCTGTGCCTGCGCATGGTGCCCTGCGTGTCGCATGTGGTGTGCCGATACTCCGGGGTTCCGCGAAGGACCCTGCTCTCGCCGCGGAACCTGGCGTCGGGTGCGTCGGCGCGGGTGGCCCTCGCACTACGTGGCCGGTTGCGACCGCTGATCGCGAACCACGTGCATCCGGAAATGACCGACCGTTTCGGCCCTGCCGGCCGCGAAGCCTGCTATCGGCTGGTTTGCGCGTTGTTGGGGCACTGGCCCGATAGCGCAGGATTGATCGGTGCGAGTTGGTACTACGACCGTGTCGTCGGCACCATCAGCCCCCACCTCGCCTACCTGCGGAACGTGCCTGCCGAGCACGGAGCCCTGTTTCTCGATGCCGGCGCGCCCGCCGAGGCCAGGGCGGATGCCGTGTTCCGCTCGGAGCGCCGTCGAGCCCGGGTTGAGGACGGTACGTACAAGCCGCGCACCGTGATGATGGTATGGCCGCGCCAGGCACTGCTTGCGCGCCTGCCGCCGACTCGCGCAATCGCGTGACGCACTGCTTTCCCGTGACGCCGCGATCGCTGATTGCCTGCCGACTGGACCATTGCGGTGGAAATCGATGTTCTCGCGGACGCGCCATCCGTAGCAAGCCTGACCAATCGATAGCATCGCAGCAAAGGAATTGACTATGAAGAGTGTTCTCGTTGTTGGCGCCGGCAAGGTCGGCCAAGGTGTTGCAGCACTGCTCGCACGTGGTCCGGCCGGCAGAGGCGCGGGGTATCGCGTCACGCTGGCCGACCGTGACGGTGCCGCGCTGCGAGCGCTGCAGACCGGGAACCCGGAATTCGACACGCTGTGCCTGGATGCACAGGATGCAAGCGCACTTCAGGCCGCGCTGGCCGGTCGCTTTGCGGTGCTCAATGCCGCACCGTTCCGGCTGGCACTGTGCATCGCAGAAGCCGCACGCGCCAACGGCGTGCACTACCTAGACCTGACCGAGGACGTGGCCAGCACGCGCCACATCCGTGAACTTGCCCATGGCGCCGGCAGCGCCTTCATCCCGCAGTGCGGCCTGGCGCCGGGCTTCATCTCGATCGTCGCGGCCGACCTGGCGCGGGGTTTCGAGCAATTGGACAGCGTGCGCATGCGGGTCGGTGCCCTGCCCGCCTACCCGAGCAACGCACTGAACTACAACCTGACCTGGAGTACCGACGGCGTCATCAACGAATACATCGAGCCCTGCGAAGCCATCCTCGACGGGCGCAGGCGTGAGCTGCCGGCGTTGGAAGAACTCGAAGAGTTTTCTCTCGACGGCGTGCGCTACGAAGCCTTCAACACCTCGGGCGGGCTGGGCACGCTGTGCGAAACGCTGGACGGGCGGGTGCGCACGCTGAACTACCGCAGCATCCGCTATCCCGGACATGCCGCGATCATGAAGGCGTTGCTCAACGACCTGCGGCTGCGCGACCGGCGCGAGCTGCTCAAGGACATCCTCGAACAGGCGCTGCCGGCAACGATGCAGGACGTGGTCATCATTTTCGTCACCGTCTGCGGGCAACGGGGCGGCCAGCTGGTGCAGGACAGCTTCGTGCGCAAGATCTACCCGCAAGTGCTGGCCGGGCAGATGCGCAGCGCGATCCAGATCACCACCGCGTCCAGCCTGTGCGCGTTGCTCGACCTGTTGGCCGATGGCAAACTGCCGCAACGCGGCTTCGTGCGCCAGGAAGATGTAGCGCTGGATGACTTCCTAGGGAACCGATTTGGCCAGGTCTATGACAGGCCGTCGCTGGTGCAGACCGCTGAATCGGCGCGACTTCGACCGACATCGTCGGACGTTTGTGCAAGATGACAACAGAATTCATCACGCCAATCGACAGCCTGCGCACGATCTACCGTGCGTATTCAAAGTCGCCTGGTGTGGCGACACAGGTGGATGCGATCTGCCCTGGCGACGTCTATTTCGCGCTGCCGCGGCATGAACCCACACAACGCATCAAGCATCTGCTTTGGCGCACCTTAGGGCTTGCGGAACTCTACGCGCCGTGGCTCTTGGCGCTGGCATCCGGCGTGCTGGCTCGAGTACCTGGCAGCTCGAAAGCCCATCAAGCATTCGAGACGATGCGGCGCGAAAAGATCAGCGGAAGCGCCCATGGCCCTGAGGCCCTTGCCAGGGGTGCTGCACTCGTCGTGGTCGACTCCGGGAGATTTCGCGGCGACAAGTACATCCGTGTGCCCCATGCAGGCACCGCATTTCGCGAGCTCGCGATCCATCACCGCCAACAGCTGAAGATACCCGTCATCGGCATAACCGGCTCCTGCGGAAAAACCACCACCAAGGAGTTGGTGGCGGCTGTGCTGCGCAAGAAGTTCCGCACTGTGTCAACACCGGACTCGTTCAACTCGTTCGCGGGCGTTTGCCACACCGTGCTGTCCATCAAGGCAGACGACGAGATTGCGGTCTTCGAGTTCGGTTCAATCGGAGGGCACGACGCCATCGCACAAAAGGTCGCCATCGCCGACCCAGACTTCGGCATCGTCACCCTGATTGGCAAGGCACATCTCCAAGGCTTTGGTGACCTCAGTGGTGTGGTACGCGTCAAGCGCCAACTTTTCGATCACGTTGCACGCCGCAAAGGCCTCTTCTTCCTTAACGTTGCCGATCCAAACATTGTGAGATTTGTCGGTGACTACCCGAATGTCTGGACTTACGGCGAGGCGCCCAGCTGCAACACGCAAGGATCTTGCATTGATGACGGTGCGCAACTGTCTGTCGAATGGCAGCGCGCCGCAAAGCAGCGTGAGAGCAACCCAATCGCGCCTACGGCGATTCAAACGCAACTGTTCGGCCGAATGAACTTGACCAACGTGTTGGCCGCGATTGCGGTGGGAACTCGATTTGATGTGGCGCCGGATCTGATTCGACAAGCGTTGTCGGAGTTCAAACCGGAAAACTTCCGGTCGCAGATCCTGACCAAGGGAAGCACCACGATCATTCTTGATGCCTTCAATGCGAACCCAACGAGCATGAGTGCATCGCTGCAGGACTTTGCCGGCATTCCTTCGACCAGAAAATCCGTCGTCCTGGGCGAGATGCTCGAATTGGGCGACCAAAGCCTTTCGGAACACCAGCAGGTGCTTGCCAAACTTGGTTCCATGAAGCTGCAGGACATCTTTTTGGTCGGCCAAGAGTTCGCGCAGGCCGGCGGAGCCGCCGTCGGCAGGTGCTTCGGCTCAGTCGACGAGCTGATCGACTCCGTGCCGCTGACTGCACTTGCCGGCGCCCACGTTCTCGTCAAGGGGTCACGCAAGGTCGGTCTGGAGCGTTATGTCCAGGCTCTCAATTGACTGGCCCGGTGCCGGCCTCGTGCCACAACTGGGCCGGCGTGCTTGGCAATGACCCTCAGTGCCAGCACGTGGAGGTTCGACCACCTTGGCGAGGCCGCGCTCATACGGGTCAGGGTCAAGCTCTTGAGCTATCACTTGCGCAGACGGGGCGTGCAGTGCACCATCAATGCGCAGTTTCGCCCGCCCGCGCTGGCCCATCGATGGAGCACGGCGCATGGCATTGTCATCGGCCGGGTAACGATGGGAGCGCTGCGCGCGCTTGTTTCAGGTCGCGACCAGGATGGCAACGTCTGGATTCAACCTCAATGGGGCCGAGAGTTGTCGGACCAAATGGGAGGCGACGCGTGTGCCCAGATAGTCCAGAACGCGATTGCACTCGGCCCAGCCAAGATCGTGTACGCCGAGGAAGGGTACGAACCTGGGGACCCGCGACGCTTGCCGAACACCGAAGACATACCGGTGTCCAAACATGTTGGCGGTCGTGCCGTTGATCTGAACGTCGACTGGGCGCTGCTTGGTGGTCCCTGGTCCGAAGAATCCACTGCTCTGGTGGCTCGGTTTGGCCTGCGGCGGCCGGTGCCGGACGAACCGTGGCATGTCGAGCTAGCAGAGCAGCATTGACCGGTTACGCCCCTCGGGATTTAAGCGGTTGGTTGGCGATCGACGGGAGGTACCGAACCGGACGCCGGGCCCCGGTAGCTGGCACTGAGGGCGTCAAGCGGTCCGCCATCGATGCGCAGCGGTTCATTGCTGCGGTTGATTCGGCAAATCGAGATTCAGGCGACAGGTCGTTGCCCGTGTCGGGGGTCCTCGACCGGTACGTCCCGGCCTTTCATCCCCCCATCGCCCATTTGTAGTGTCTTGCAATCTCGGACCGGATACCCCTGTTAAGTGTTATTTGAGGGCCATCCGGGTCGTAGTTGCAGTTTGCCTCCAGCATCACGATTCCGTCACTCGTAAGCGCAACGTCCCAGCCCAGCGTCCTGAGTTCCGGGAAAGCCGCTGCGGCCCTTTTGGCAGCAGCCAGCATCTGCGCCCAACTGGGGATCTCGAAACCAGGCAGCAGCAAGCCGGTATTCGGGTGGGTGTCGACTTCCACCAGTTGTCCATGCTTGCCGCTGTTTGCTCCCCAGGCGGTCATCAACCTGCCGGTTTCGACTTGGATGCCGCAGATCAGATTGCCGGTCGAACCGTGATAGAAGTTATCGGTAATGTTTCCAGCCACCGGGATTTTTGCGAAAGCGTACGGTACTGCGACTTCCGCACCTTCTGCTTGCGACACGGTGACCATTCGGAACGTTCCCAATGCAGGCCCCGGCATTATGGATTTCACCCGATCATCAGCTCTTAGAAAGTCCTGCACGATAAAATCAGCCTGGTGTTCAAGGCAATGCCTGATGATTTCATCTGCAGTAAATTCTTCGCCAGTGTGTTGAATGATTCGTCCGTCTCGCACGGAAACCAATAGCACACCTTTGCCCCAGGCTCCGTGTTGATCCTTGATGATCAATGTGCGATTCCCGAATCCGCGCAGCAGGTCATTCAATTGCGTCGCGGTTTCGACCGTCTGCAGGGCGACTCCAGATCTCTTCGTTGTGTAAGCCGCTATGACGGCCAGGACGGGTGGCGTGGAGATATCGCGCGCCAGACAGCGTTCATAGAAGAGGACCTTGTCGGTTACCAAGCCTTTGTGCTTGACAGGGTTGACTTCGGCCTGCAGATTATCCATCGCGGTCTTCGTAAGATACTCTTTCCATGACCGAGCAGGTTTCGCGTCGAGATTGTAAAGCATGAAGTCCTGCGCCCCGAGCTTGCAGATGATTCGAGCGGCAAGCATTCGGGTCATGACACGCCCGCGGCCGCGTCCGTTCAGGATTGCGACGGCTCTTGCAGTTTCAGTGTATTCTTTGCGCTTGTCGATCATGGTCATAGGTCTGGATTTATTGCTCACTAGGTAATAACCCAGTCTTGGTTGGAAATCGAGGCCAGGTTTCCAAGTATTTTCGATCGAATCCAGCATGGCAGGCAACTGCCTGGATGCGGCAAGCCACGTCGGCTTTTCGTCGATTGCATGTGCCCGGGTGGAGTTCCACGGACAAGCTCAGACCTCAGCCGAACCACGCAGGGCCGGTCCAAAGTAGTCCTTGAGAGGCAGATCCCATCGCAACGCGCTGACGCGATCCGGAAAGACATTCAGCTCGATCACGCTGGGCCCCGTCGGCGTGATGGCGACATCGAGGCCGGCAAATCGCATGTATGGAAAGATTGCCAGCGCCTTGCCGCCGAGATCCAGCGACTCCTGCCAGAACGGCAGCTGACAACCCAAGAGGGCAACTCCGGTGTCTGGATGGCGGGTGATCGCATTGTGAGGATCGGCAAAGCTCATACCAGCCAGCAGGCGGCCCGTGCCGATCTGCACAACACAGCCAAAACCGCCGGAACTCGTGTTGTCGACTTGGCTGCCTGCGCGGCCTACGCGCAGTACGGCGTGGTCCGCCCGGAACTCGCCCCCCTGCTCGAGCACCCAGATCCTCAGCGTGTTGACCGAACTGGGGTTGATGGCAGCGAGCAACGGGTGCTGTACCAGAAACTCCTCGACCAACCAGCCCTCCGCCGAATGCAGCAGTTCGCGGTGCCACTCGGCAATTGTCCAGCTCTGCCCCGAGATCGGGTGTCCCAGGCTCCTGGCGTCGTCGTCGACATCGAGAGCAGAGAAGCTCTTTCCGCCGGAGCCCTCGACGGCCTTGAAGCACACTCGCCTGCCGCGATAGGGTGAAAGCGCACGGTGCAGATCGGAGGCCGTGCGCAGGGGACTCATGTCTGCGGCGCCGCCGCGAAAGGCGTGGAAGAAACCAATGAACCGCGGCGTCGGGATGCCGAACAGGGAAAGCGCCGCTTTCTCGAGTGCCTTGTGTTGCGAGGCCTTCTGGTACAGGGCAGGGTTGAGCGCGAACACCATCCTCCTGTATTCACGGTCGTTGGCATGACGCCACTTCTCGCGAAACGGCAGGTCGCGGCGCCAGAACCGGCCGATGTGGTAGTAGTTGGGACCGAGATTGCGCACCAGTTTCAACAAGGCAATTTCGAACAGCTGTCGAGGCACTGGCAGACCGCCGCGCGCCGCGGCTTCGCGGCTTGCGCTGACAACCTTGCGCACGTCCTGGATTCCTGACACCACGCTGACACTCCGATTTCAGGCTTGTTGAATTGCAAGTGGGCTACCGGGCATGAGGCTTGACCGCGTGGCAGTCGAGCTTGCCCGCGATGAGGAAAATGACCGTCTTGACCGTGTGCATCGGCTGAAGCCACAAGCGCGGTGTTGGCGCCCAAGCTGGCCATCGCTGATCGCGAGAAACGATATGCGCAGGGAGTGTAGGGTCAACGGCCCTGGTCCCCGCACAGGCCGTTCGCAGAAGACAGTCCACGATGTCACACCTACCCCGAAACCGCAGCGCGACGCGCGTCGCAGGCCTCAGTTCTGCCAAAGCATTCATTGCCAGCCTGATTCCGATGATCGACGATCGGTCGCCCCAGACGGACCGCGGATCACCCGGAACAAGGTCCTGAAAATTGCACTTAAGAGATTCCTGGAGTTGTCCATGGGCCTGCGTTCCACACTCTGCTTCGAGATCAGCCGCCGGCGGTTGCCGCCACCCGCCACGAGGACCGTGGACTATCAGGCCTATCAGGATTGGCGGGTCAGCTCGCTGTCCAGCAGTTGGCAAGCGTTTTCAGACGCCGACGTCACGAACAAGGACGTGCTCGACTTCGGCTGCGGCGATGGCGCATTGAGCCTGTACCTGGCAACCACCAAGTCGCCACGCAGCGTGCTGGGAGTCGACCTGAATGCTGCTGCCATCGAGCGCGCGCGCCAATCGATGCTGAGCGCAGCGACGCCCGCGAACGTGGCATTGGACTTCGAGGTGGGTTCGGTGACCGGGCTTCCGGTGCCGGATGGATCGATCGACACCGTGGTGGCCTTCGATTGCCTGGAACACGTGATGGCGCCGCTGCCGATCCTGAAGGACTGGTATCGCGTGCTGCGCCCCGGCGGCAAGTGCCTGATCGAATGGTTTCCGTACAAGGGACCCTGGGGCCCGCACATGGAGTCGCTGATTCCGATTCCATGGGCGCATGTCCTCTTTGGGCAGACCGCGATGTTCCGCGCCGCGGAGCGCATCTATGAGCTGCCCTCGTTCACTCCGCGGCATTGGGATCTGGACGAATCGGGCCAGAAGAAGCCCAACAAGTGGCGCGCATGGTCCACCTTCAAGGACCAGGGCTACATCAACGAACTCGACCTGGCGCAGTTCCGCAGCATGGTGGCGGAATCGGGACTGACGATCGCGCGTCTCGAGAAGCACTCGTTCGGCGGCAGCGCTTTGCGGCGAGGTGTGGGCCGGGCGCTGATGGGCACCCCGCTCATCGGCGAGTACTTCCTGTCCTTCGCAGCCATCGAGCTGGTGCGCCGCTGAAGCCCTTGGCAATGCTCCAGAATCCGCTCAATCGTGCCTCGAACTGGATCTCGCTCAGCAGTTCACCGTCGAGGATTCGCGGCAGCGCCAGCAAGGGGTCGCCACCGCCTGCCAGACCGAATTCGGTACTGGTCGCCGTCTGGACCTTGCATTTGCGCAGCACCGGGAACACCGCGCGGTCATGCTCGCCGCTGGGGTAGCACAGGTGCTGCAGCCGGGCGGGGTCGGCCTGCAGCATGGCGGCCAGTGCGTCGCGATTGAGCTGGATCTCCTGCTCGACGAGCGCAGGATCCATCCGGTGCATGGTGTGGTTGTGGGTGTGCAACTGCATGTCGACACCCGAGTCGAAGGCCCACCTCAGCGCCGCCGGATCCATCAGCGAGAACGCGCCGGAAGCGATCAACGCATCGACATCCAGGCCGACCGCACCCGCGACACCACGCAGCACAGCCAGGCGCTCAGGCCACCCGGGCAGGCCAAGCAGCCAGGCCTCCAGGCGGTCGGCGAGGTCAAGCTCGCCGTCAGGAGACGCAGCGGGAAGCAGGTGGGTCAGCTTGTCGTGCAGGCCTCGGCGGGTCGCCTCGGTCACGAGATAGACGACCAGCACGGGCAAGACGGGCTCGCCGCTGGCGACGTTGCTGGTCGGCACGTAGATCGTCGCGGGAAACCGATGCTTCTCGAGCACCGGCAGCATGTGTTGCGCCACGCCCTTCCAGGCGTCGTCGATGGTGATGACCACGTCGCGCGCTCCCACACGCTTCGCGGCCAGCGACGCGACGGCCTGGGACAACGGCAGGACGCGATATCCGCCCGCGGCCAGCAGGGCCATGCGTTGCGCGAACTTTTCAGCGCTGATGAACAAGCAGTCCCCATAGTGAGGCGCCGGGCCGATCCAGATGCCGTGGTAACACAGGATGCGCAGCCGCCCGCGGGTCAACGCCCTTGCCAGCGCAAACAGGCCCAGGGCTTTTGCCCACCGCAGTATCCGGTCGGTGTCCATGCCTGGCTCAGGTCCGGATACCGGCTTCAGCCACGAGATCACGGACGGCAACCTGTCGCCCGTCCGACCTGAGGTTTCTCGCCAAGCGCAGCGCATAGCGCCACTGGGGGCGATCCCACGGGGTGAAGCGCGGCACCTGCAGAGGATCGACGTCGCGGCCGGCAGCGCCCCAGGCGGTGCTCACCGCCAGTTCGAAGCCGAGTTCGCGGGCGAGTTGCACGCTCTCGCTGTTGTAGTCCGTGTCGGGCTTGCCGTTCGGGTAGGCGAAGCTGAGCACCGGCTCGGACAGCAGTTGCTCCAGCGCCTGCTTGCTGCCCAGCATCTCCGCGCGCGCATGCTCGCGGGACAGGCCGGCAAGGATCGGATGGGTCTGCGTGTGCGCGCCCACCTGCATGCCGGCGTCGCGCAAGGCACGCACCTGCTCGCTGCGCATCATCAGCCCCTGCGGCAGCGAAACACCGATCGTCGCCGCGAGTTGCTTCACCAGCGCATCTCGCCGTGGCAGCGGCTGATACTTCAGGGCGCGAAGCATCTGCCCGATGGCCGCGCGCTTTGCCGCCACATCGCCGATATCGACTTGCCCGACGCCCTCCAGGCCCAAGCCACCCAGGTCCAGCCTGGGACCGGGCGCCCTGCGCACACACTCGATGACCGTGTCGTTCCACATGCGCCCCCCATCGAGGAAGCCGGTGGCCACGAAGAAGGTGGCCGTCAGGCCATGGCGGCGCAGGATGGGCATGGCCACGTCATGGTTGTCGGCATAACCATCGTCGAAGGTGATGGCCGCCGCACGGGCGGGCAGCTGGCCGGCGCGCAACCTGTTAACGGCCAGGTCGAGTGGCAGGACCTTGAACCAGCCCGCCAGCCAGGCACAGACCTGGTCGAAGCGTGCCGCATCGGGCTCGTCCGGGAACAGCGGGTCCGGTGATGCCAGCACCCGGTGGAAGATCAGCACCGACAGCCGCGCGCCGGGTCCGGCCGGTGACAGCAGCGAGAACGCGGTCCGGATCATGGCTCAGGCCGGGCTCGGCTGCCGCGGCGCCAGCCGGCCCACCGGCAAGGCCGAGTTGAAGGCGCCCGTCTTCTCCGTTTCCCAGCGCCGTTCGAGCAGCCAGAACCTGCAGGCCACCAACATCACCATGATGTTGTAGGGCAGGTCGAAGTAGGCCAGGCTGAGAAATGCGCCGCCCACGGCATAGCCGACCATCGACACCTGGATCATTCCCGCCAGATCGTGGGCCCAGAGTGTCTCCGGCCGCAGCAAGGCCTCCTTGCGGATGCGCGAGGCAGTAAGGAAGCCGAAGGCGCCGATCGACACGAACAGGGCCAGTCCGACATAGCCGTGCTCGCCCAGGATCTGAAAGAAGATGCTGTGCGCCGCGTGCAGGTCCTGTGGGACGGGTGCGAAACGCGCAAACAGCTCCGCCGTGTCGACCACGAAGCCGCCGCCGGTGAAGCGGCTGTTGGCCAGGTTGAAGGCCATGGTCCAGGCGTTGATCCGCCCCATCGCGCTCGAGTCCTGCTCGTAGTTCTGGATGGTGCGCATGCGCGCTTCCCAGTTCTCCGACATCAGTGCCAGCATGGCCGCCGCCACCGACACCATGAAGACACCGCCGAGCAGCTTGCGCCGCGATCGCACCCACAGCACCACTGCCATTGCCGCAATCGCCAGAAAGGCCCCCCGCGACTGCGTGCCCAGCGCCGCGACGGCTGTCAGCAGCATCAGCGCCAGCAGGCCATAACGAACCCAGCGGTTGGTCGAGACCATGCGCAGGTAGTTCAGCAACGGCACGGTCATCACCATCGCCAGGCCGATCTCGTTGTTGCCCTCGATGAAACCGCCAGGCGGCCCCCAGACCCGCTGCCCGCCGCCGCCGAGGATGGTGAATATGCCCCCCTTGAAGCCGAAGAAGCCGATCGAAATCGCGTTGACCCAGACAAACAGCTCGATGTGCTTGCGCTCGCGGATCGCGGCCAGCGCGACCACCGTCATGACCTGGATCTTCAGCACCTTCACCAGCTGCGTGCTCGCTTCGCCGGGGTAGTAGGCAAAGGCCGTGGTGATGCACATCCAGACGATGAAGAGCAGCAGCGCGATCACTTCCGGCTGCCGCCAAGGCATGCGCAGCCGGTCCTGGTTGAAGGCCAGCGAGATGAAGGCCGCGCCGGCCGCCGCCGCGGCAAAGGGTGCATGGAGCGCGAAGCCCCAGGCCAGCTTGTGCGGATTCATGACGCTGACCCAGGTCCACAGCAGCACCGCCACCCAGGTACGGCGCATCGCGAACGGCAGGATCGCGGTGAACACCAGCAGCAGCAGCACGTCACGCATGGACGATGTCCTCGGCTGCGGCCTCGAAAGGCTTGACGTGGCTGACCACGTAGCGGAACTTGCCCGACGCCTCGGGGGCGATCGCCGCTACCTCCTCGACGCGCACCTGCACCGCGTTGCCCAGACGCGCCCTGAAGTCGCGCCCGATGCGCGCGCGCGCCGCGGCGTCGAAGCCGGGCCCGGGTACCACCTTGACGACGGTTTCCTGAAGGCTCAACTGCTCGATGCGAAAGCGCTCCACGCCCGGCAGGTCGCGCAAGGTGTAGATCAGGGCCAGGCCGTGCATCACGGTGCCGTCGGCAGCAACCACGAAATCGGTGCTGCGGCCCTGCACGTCCTCGAGCACGGGCAACCCGCGCCCACAGGGGCAAGGCGCGCTGCCGAGCACACCGACGTCGCCGGTGCGGTAGCGCAGCATCGGGAAGTCGGCGGTCGCCAGATGGGTGACGACGATTTCGCCGGCCTCGCCGGCGGCCGCCGCGCTGCCGTCGGGACGCACCGTCTCGACCACCAGGTCCTCGGCGCTGAGGTGCAACCGCCCCTCGGCACATTCATGGGCGATGAAGCCCGCGTCGCGGGCCCCGTAACCATTGGCCACAGGACAGCCGAAAGCCTTTGAAATGATCGCGCGCTGCTCGGCATAGAGCTTCTCGGAGGTGACGAAGGCCACCTTGATGCCCAGGTCGTCGAGCGCGATGCCGCGCCTGGCGGCATGCTGGCCGATCATCGACAGGCTGGACGGGTAGCCGAACAGCATCGCCGGCCGACAGCGGCGGATCTCGGCCACGAAGCCGTCGAGCTTGGCTTCGGACATTTCGAAAGCGGGCAGCAGGCTGCTGCGCATCAGGCCGTCGCGCAGCCGGCGCACACGGTCTTGCGCGCCGAGTTCGATCGGGCTGCCCCAGACCACCAATTCGCGGTCGCCGATGTCCACCCCCCACCAGCGCGTGGCGCGCCACTTGGCCGCCACGTCATGGCTCTTGCGGCCCTTGCCGATGAAGAAGATCAGCGGCTCGCCCGACGAGCCCCCGGTGGTGTAGCGTGTCAGCGGGCCGTGCCCGTCGCGCTTGAGCGATTCGACATGGGCGCGGATGTCCGCCTTGCCCAGCAGCGGCAGGCGTTGCAGGTCGGCCGCCGAGGCCACCTGCTGCGGGTCGAAGCCGATGCGCGCAAACAGGTCGCGGTGGTAGGGCACGTGGCGCCCGATGTCAATCAGAAACGCGCGCAGCCGCTGGGTCTGGTCGGCCACGATCTGCTCGGTCGTCCACCACTGCGAGGCTTCGAGCCGCCGCCGCAGCGCCACCGAGTCATGGCCCTTCAGCCGCTCGTGCAGCGGGAACAGCACCGCGGCGCACAGGCGCGTGTATAGGCCCATCACCCGGCCCTGCCCACCACGGCCGCGCGGCGATAGGCGGCCAGCCACTGGCCGCGCACTTGCGGCCAGGCATAGGCCTGCACCTGCATGGCACCGGCAGCGGCCAGACGGCGTGCGAGGTCGCGGTCACCGAGCAGGCGCATCAACGCCGCGGCCATGGCCTGTGCGTCGCCCGCCTGGACCAGCAGACCGTTGACCCCGTCGGCGACGATGTCGGGCACGCCGCCGACGTCGGTGCTGACCAGCGGCACGCCGCTGGCGAAGGCTTCCAGTACCGAATTCGGCATGTTGTCCACGGTGCTCGGGTTCAACGCGATGTCCGCCCGCGCATACAGCGCCGGCATGTCGGCATGGGCTACGCGTCCGGGAAACTGCACCGCAGCGGACAGCCCCAGCGCGGCGGCTTGCGCCACCAGTTCGGCCTTCTGCGGGCCGGAGCCTGCCACCGTCAGCGTGGCGAGCGGATACTGCTGTCGCAGGATGGCCAGCGCCTGCAGCGCCGTCGACAGGCCATAGATCGGCTCCAGATTGCGCGCCACCACGACATGCGGCGCGGCGCCGAAATCGCGCCCCGGGCACGGGGCAAAGCGCTCGAGATCGACGATGTTGGGGATGACGTCCGCCTCGAGTCCATGCTGGGCAAACACCCGGCGCAGGAAGGCCGAGGGGGTCACCCGCAGGGCGGCCCGGCGCATCAGCGCCAGCACGTGTGCAGGCGCCGCGGCAAAGAACTGCTCGGCCAGGCCGCCGCGGTAGTTGATGATCACCGGCGTGCCGCGCAGCAATCCGATCAGCAATGCCGGGGCCGCGAACAGATGCCAGGCCCAGCCGGAGTTGGCCAGCACATGCAGCACCTCGGCACGGCCGGCCGCACGCCACAGATTGAACAGATACGGCAGCAGGCGCACGCCGGCGCGCAGCACCGGCACCTGGCCAAGCAGCGTCGGCCGACAGGGGGCGTTGTTGCGGACCAGTTCCACGTCGGCGCCGTCGGCACGAAGCAGGCGGACCAGCTGTTCGCACTGGTTCGCCATGCCGCCCGAGGGTGGCGGCAGCGGCCCGACCACGCACACGCGCGGCCAGGCTTGCCCGGTGACAGCCGACAGCTCAGCGTGCATGTCGTGGCGCAGACATCGGCGCGGGCAGCGCGGCCTTGCGTTCGGCCCGGCGTCGCAGTACTTGCCAGAGCAGAATCGCCAACGACAACAGCATCAGCCCGGCGACGATGCGCATCTGCCAGCTCAAGCGCTTCATCTGCGAGCGCTGAGCGACATTGGCATCGACGGCCAGGGCCACCGCGTGCGGCTGAACCCCTTGCGCGATGCCGCCGAGCTGGGCCAGCGGTCGGGAGACGGGATGGAGCCAGCGCACTGCCTCGGCATCTTCGTATTCGAAGGGGTTGTTGCCCCACCACAAGTACCACTCCTGCAGGCCGCGCTGGTAGTACTGGCGCAGCTTGTCCTCGAAGCGGAACCCCGGGCGTGCCTGCGGCACAAGCGGCAGGCTGTTCATGGCTGCGGCGTCGCGCAGAAAGCCGTCACGCACTTCGAGCGCAGCCAGCGGCAGCCCGTCCGCTCCGCGGTAGTAGACGTTGTTGAACAGGTCGAGCATCTGCCAGCGCCGTTGTTGCCGGTTCCAGATCTCGACCACGATATGGCCATGGCCGCCGTAGCCGTCGAAGGAGAAGGCCCAGGCCCGCATCGGCATGCCGGCCGTGGCCGCCAGCGCCTGGAAG
>Ga0114942_1000235_pt1 | contig 15362 bp, 11 predicted proteins | sample LowerColdCreek_FD_88674 | JGI IMG/M metagenome (GOLD analysis project Ga0114942, IMG submission 88674) | Groundwater microbial communities from Cold Creek, Nevada to study Microbial Dark Matter (Phase II) - Lower Cold Creek | ecosystem: Environmental > Aquatic > Deep subsurface > Groundwater ... | reverse complement strand
CGGGTGGTCGAAGGGGTGCACATAGGCCGCGCCGCGCTCGGCGGCGAGTTGCAGTGCGAACTCGTGCGCTTCGTCCCAGACCGCGCCGTGGCGCAGCACCTCGGCACCGCGCGCGGCCAGTCGCTCGGCGACTGCGGCGCTGCTCGTCATCGGCAGCACGATGGCGACCGGCAGACCGAGCGCGACTGCGGCGTGCGTCGCCGCGAAGCCGGCGTTGCCGCCCGACGCACAGACAATGGCCCGCGCGCCCTCGGCCGCCGACTGCTGCACCAGCCGCCCCACGCCGCGCAGCTTGAAGCTGCCGCTGGGCTGCAGCGCATCCATCTTCAGCCAGACCTCAGGATGGTCGAACAGGCCCGGTGCCGCGCGCAGCAGCGGCGTGTCAAGGTGCAAGGGCTTCACATGGTCTCCGCAAACAGCTCCCGCCCGATCAGCATGCGGCGGATCTCGCTGGTGCCCGCGCCAATCTCGTAGAGCTTGGCGTCGCGCCACAGGCGCCCGAGCGGGTACTCGTTGATGTAGCCGTTGCCGCCGAAGATCTGCACGCCCTCACCGGCCATCCAGGTGGCCTTCTCGGCCGTCCACAGGATGACCGAGGCGCAGTCCTTGCGCACCTGGCGCACATGCTCGGCGCCGAGCAGGTCCAGGTTCTTGGCCACCGTGTAGGCAAAGCTGCGCGCGGCTTGCAGCACGGTGTACATGTCGGCCACCTTGCCCTGGATGAGCTGGAACTCGCCGATGCTCTGGCCGAACTGCTTGCGGTCGTGGATGTAGGGCACGACGTTGTCCATCACGCTTTGCATGATGCCCAGCGGCCCGCCGGTCAGCACCGCGCGCTCGTAGTCCAGGCCCGACATCAGCACCTTGGCGCCGCCATTGACCGCGCCCAGCACGTTCTCGGCCGGCACCTCGACGTTGTTGAACACCAGCTCGCCGGTGTGCGAGCCGCGCATGCCGAGCTTGTCGAGCTTTTGCGCGATGCTGAAGCCGGGCATGCCCTTCTCGATGAGGAAGGCCGTCACGCCGCGCGCGCCCAGCTCCGGGTCGGTCTTGGCATAGACCACCAGCGTGTCGGCGTCGGGGCCGTTGGTGATCCACATCTTCGTGCCGTTGAGCAGGTAGTGACCGCCCTTGTCTTCTGCCTTGAGCTTCATGCTCAACACGTCCGACCCGGCACCCGGCTCGCTCATCGCCAACGCGCCGACATGCTCGCCGCTGATCAGCTTGGGCAGGTACTTGGCGCGCTGCGCCTCGTTGCCGTTGCGCTTGATCTGGTTCACGCACAGGTTGCTGTGCGCGCCATAGCTGAGGCCCACCGACGCGCTGGCGCGGCTGATCTCCTCCATCGCGATCATGTGGGCGAGGTAGCCCATGTTGGCGCCGCCATATTCCTCCGGCACCGTGATGCCCAGCACACCCAGCTCGCCCATCTTGCGCCACAGGTCCATGGGGAACTGGTCGCTGCGGTCGATCTCCGCCGCGCGGGGGGCGATCTCCTCGTCGGCGAACGCGCGCACCGCGTCGCGCAGTGCGTCGATGTCTTCACCGAGCTGGAAGTTGAGGCCGGGCAGATGCATGGTGAGTCTCCTGTATGGACCGCTCGGCGCCCGGTTGTGCCGGGCCCGTCGGGCGCTTGATTGACGTGAACGTCAACTGTAGCGCGCAGGTTCTCAGGCCCGCTCGGGCAGCAGGCGGCTCACCAGCGGGTGGACGATCTTCTTGTCCGTGCCCACGGCGTAGAAGGCCTCCTCGACGCCCTCGCAGTCGCCCACGCGCACCACGCCGTCGCGCTGCACCAGCCGGTCGGTCATCAGCGCTGCCGCCGGGAACACGCCCATGCCGGCCGCGCCGAACGTGGCCAGCAACGCGCTGTCCTCGAACTCGCCGGCCACGCGGGCGCGCACGCCGTGCCGCTCCAGCCACTGGTTCAGCCGCGAGCGCACGGCGGCATGCTCGGTGGGCAGCAGCATCGGCACGTCGGCGAGCGACGCCGGGAAGTCGCGCATGGCGGTCGCCGCCCAGCGCGGCGCGGCGAACCAGGCCATCGGCGAGCTGCCCAGCGGATGGCTGTAGACGCGCAGGTTGGGGTTGGGCGGCGCCGGGCGGTCCGCCAGCACGACGTCCAGCCGGTGCAGCGCCAGGTCGCCCAGCAGGCGATCGAACTCGTCCTCGTGGCACAGCAGGCGCAGGTGCGGCGTGTCGATGATGGGCTCCAGCAGCCGCTGCACCACCAGCTTGGGCAGGCCGTCGGAGATGCCCACAGCCAGACGCACGGCCGGCGCCGTCGCGGCGTCGCGCACGCGCTCGGGCAGCACCTCGCCGAGCGCAAAGATCTGCTCGGCCATCTGCAGCGCCGCCTGCCCGGCTTCGGTCAAGGTCAGGCCGCGACCGGCCGGCTTCAGCAGCGACGCGCCAAGCGACTGCTCCAGCTCGCGCACCTGCGTCGACACGGTCTGCACCGACAGGCCCAGCCGCTCGGCCGCGCGCGTCAGCCCGCCCTCCTTGGCGACGGCCCAGAAATAGTAGAGATGGCGGTAGCTGAAGCTCAGGCTCATGGTGCTGACTTAGCAATCAATTGCGAAGAAACGGTTCGCGATTGTCTGCTTTTATTTGATGCTGCCGACGCCTACTCTCGCGCTGCATTTTCAACTGGAGGTCTGCCATGCAAACCCACCCCACCGCCATTGCCATTGCCATGACTCATGGTGCCGCGCTCGACCGCAGCACCACCCACCGGGTGCTGCGCAACACCTATGCGCTGCTGTCGATGACGCTGCTGTTCAGCGCCGCCGTCGCCTGGGCAGCGGTCGCCTTCAGCCTGCCGTCGCCCGGCATCATCCTGACGCTGATCGCCTACTTCGGCCTGCTGTTCGGCATCCACAAGCTGAAGAACAGCGGCGCCGCCGTGGGCCTGGTGTTCGCGCTGACCGGCTTCATGGGCTGGACGCTCGGCCCCTTGCTGACCCGCACGCTGGCCATGCCCTCCGGCGGCGAGGCCGTGATGCTGGCCCTGGGTGCGACGGGCGCCGTGTTCCTGGCGCTCTCGGCCTATGCGACGACGACCAAGCGTGACCTGTCGTGGATGGGCGGCTTCCTGTTCGCCGGCATGATCGTTGCCGTGCTCGCCGGCCTGGCCGCGATCTTCTTCCAGATCCCGGCGCTGGCGCTGACGGTCTCCGCCGTCGTGGCGCTGCTGTCGGCCGGCCTGATCCTGTATGAGACCCAGCAGATCGTGAACGGCGGCGAGACGAACTACGTGCTGGCCACGGTCAGCCTGTTCGTGTCCATCTTCAACCTGTTCACGAGCCTGTTGCAGCTGTTCGGGTTCATGGGTTCGGACGACTGACGCTCGCCGCTCCCGCAAAAGGGCGCGCCCTGCTTCCGCAGGCGCGCCCTTTTAGTTGACGTTAACGTCAATTGGTCGGCCTAGAATCTGCGGCGATCAAGGAGACAAGCCATGACCGATCTCGCCGCCGACCACAAGGCGCTGGCCGAGTACCGCCCGACCCACAAGGTCCGTTTCGTCACCGCTGCCAGCCTGTTCGACGGGCATGACGCCGCCATCAACATCATGCGGCGCATCCTGCAGGGCATGGGCGCGGAGGTCATCCACCTCGGGCACAACCGCTCGGTGGACGAGGTCGTCACGGCGGCGCTGCAGGAGGATGCACAGGGCATCGCCATCAGCTCCTACCAGGGCGGGCATGTCGAGTACTTCAAGTACATGGTGCAGTTGCTGAAGGAGCGCGGCGGCGAGCGCATCCAGGTGTTCGGCGGCGGTGGCGGCGTCATCGTGCCGGCCGAGATCCGCGAGCTGGCCGCGCATGGCGTGCGCATCTTCAGCCCCGAGGACGGGCAGCGCATGGGCCTGCAAGGGATGATCGGCGAGATGGTCATGAAGGCCGATCAGGACTTCAGCGTGCATGCGCCGAAGGATCTGCCGGCCATCACCGGGCATTCGGAATCCGCGTGGCGTTCGCTGGCGCAGTTGCTGACGGCGCTGGAGAACGGCAAGGCCGAGTCAGCCATCGTGAATGCGCTGCGTTCGCAAGCGAAAGACATCAAGACGCCCGTGCTCGGCATCACCGGCACCGGCGGCGCCGGCAAGTCCAGCCTCACCGACGAGCTGATCCGCCGGCTGCGCCTGGACCAGGGCGACATGCTGCGCGTGGCGCTGATCTCCATCGACCCCTCGCGCCGCAAGAGCGGTGGTGCGCTGCTGGGCGACCGCATTCGCATGAACGCGATCTCGCCGTGGAGCCAGGGACCGCGCGTCTTCATGCGCTCGCTGGCCACTCGCGACTTCGGCTCCGAGATCTCCCCCGCCCTGCCCGACGTCATCGCCGCCGCCAAGGTCGCCGGCTTCGACCTCGTCATCGTCGAGACGAGTGGCATCGGCCAGGGCGACGCGGCCATCGTGCCGCTGGTCGATGTGCCGATGTACGTCATGACGCCCGAGTTCGGCGCCGCCAGCCAGCTCGAAAAGATCGACATGCTGGACTTCGCCGAATTCGTGGCCATCAACAAGTTCGACCGCAAGGGTTCGCTGGACGCGCTGCGCGATGTCGCCAAGCAGGTGCAGCGCAACCGCGAGGCGTTCAATGTGATGCCGGACACGATGCCCGTGTTCGGCACCATGGCCAGCCGCTTCAACGACGACGGCGTGACGGCGCTGTATCAAGCATTGAAGGCGCGCCTCGGCAAACTGGGCCTGCCGCTGACCGACGGCCGCCTGCCGCGCGTGGACACGCGCCACAGCACGCACCAGACCCCCATCGTGCCGGCCAACCGCGTGCGCTACCTGGCCGACATCTGCGAGACCGTGCGCGGCTACAAGGCCCGCGCGCGCAGGCAGGCCGCGCTGGCCCGCGAGATCCAGCAGCTGGAAGCCAGCCGCGCGATGCTGCAGGCCGCCAACCCGGACAAGCACCGCGCTCGCGACGCGCTGGCCGACCTGGCAGAGCAGCGCCGCGCGCGGCTCGATGGCGACGCGCGCCAGCTGCTGGCGCAGTGGCCCGACATGGTGAAGACCTACGCGGGCGACGAGTACGTCGTGAAGATCCGCGACAAGGAGATCCGCACCGCGCTGGTCACGCAAAGCCTGTCGGGCACCAAGATCCGCAAGGTCGTGCTGCCCGCCTACGAGTGCCACGGCGAGTTGCTGAAGTGGCTGATGCTGGAGAACGTGCCAGGCAGCTTCCCCTACGCGGCGGGCGTGTTCGCGTTCAAGCGCGAGGGCGAGGACCCGACGCGCATGTTCGCCGGCGAGGGCGATGCCTTCCGCACCAACCGCCGCTTCAAGCTCGTCAGCGAAGGCCTGCCCGCCAAACGCCTGTCCACCGCGTTCGACTCGGTCACGCTGTACGGCGCTGACCCCGCGCCGCGGCCGGACATCTACGGCAAGGTGGGCAACTCCGGCGTCAGCATCGCGACGCTGGACGACATGAAGGTGCTGTACGACGGCTTTGACCTGTGCAACCCGACCACCAGCGTGTCGATGACCATCAACGGCCCGGCGCCGTCCATCCTGGCCATGTTCATGAACACGGCCATCGACCAGAACCTCGCCAAGTTCCGCACCGACAACGGCCGCGAGCCGACCGCCGACGAAGCCGCCAAGATCAAGGACTGGGTGCTGGCCAATGTGCGCGGCACCGTGCAGGCCGACATCCTGAAGGAAGACCAGGGCCAGAACACCTGCATCTTCTCGACCGAGTTCTCGCTCAAGGTCATGGGCGACATCGCCGAGTTCTTCGTGCACCACAACGTGCGCAACTTCTACTCGGTGTCCATCTCCGGGTATCACATCGCTGAAGCGGGCGCGAATCCGATCAGCCAGCTGGCGCTGACGCTGTCCAACGGTTTCACCTTCGTGGAGGCCTACCTGGCGCGCGGCATGCACATCGACGACTTCGCGCCCAACCTGAGCTTCTTCTTCAGCAACGGCATGGACCCGGAATACACCGTGCTGGGCCGCGTCGCCCGCCGCATCTGGGCCATCGCCATGCGCGACCGCTACGGCGCGAATGAGCGCAGCCAGAAGCTGAAGTACCACGTGCAAACGTCAGGCCGCAGCCTGCACGCGCAGGAGATCGCCTTCAACGACATCCGCACGACGCTGCAGGCGCTGATCGCCGTCTACGACAACTGCAACTCGCTGCACACCAACGCCTACGACGAGGCGATCACGACACCCACCGACGAGAGCGTGCGCCGCGCGATGGCCATCCAGCTGGTCATCAACCGCGAGTGGGGCCTGGCCAAGAACGAGAACCCGTCGCAAGGCGCCTTCATCATCGACGAGCTGACCGAGCTGGTGGAAGAAGCGGTGCTGACCGAGTTCGAGCGCATCAGCGAACGCGGCGGCGTGCTCGGCGCGATGGAGACCGGCTACCAGCGCGGCCGCATCCAGGAAGAGTCCATGCACTACGAGATGCTCAAGCACACCGGCGAGTACCCCATCATTGGCGTCAACACCTTCCGCAACCCGCATGGAGAGACCGTGCCGGAGCACATCGAGCTGGCGCGCTCTACGGACGAAGAGAAGCAGTCGCAGCTGACGCGGCTGGCAGACTTCCATGCCCGGCACGAATCGCAGGCGCCGGCCATGCTGGCGCGATTGCAACAGGCCGTCATCGAGAACCGCAACGTGTTCGACGTGCTGATGGACGCCGTGCGCGTGTGCTCGCTGGGCCAGATCACCGGCGCGCTGTTCGAGGTGGGTGGGCAGTACCGCAGGAGCATGTGATCCCCGCAACACGAAAGCTCGGGTGGGCGCTCGCAGTGCTCGTCACCTGGGCGGCGGCTTTCGGGCTCCACCGCCTGAACGACACGCCCTTGGAGTTCAACGTCGACGGCTGCGACGTGGTGACCGAGCGGCAACGCATCGACATCAAGTCGCTGCGCGTGCCCGCCGGTGTCGAGCAGCCCGCCTTGCTGAAGCTGCTGAACGCCTACATCCGGAAGAGCCGCGAAGAGCAGGGCGACTGGCTGCTGCGCGGCCACATCAGCGTCGAGGCGGCGAAGGCGCTGGAACAACGCCTGGCCCAGGCGCCACCGCCCCGGTTGCTGCGCGTGAACAGCTACGGCGGCGACGAACGCGCGGCGATCCTCATCGCCGAGCAGATCGCGAAACACCGGCTCCCGGTGGTCGTCGACGGCGTCTGTGGATCGGCCTGCGCGAACTACCTCCTGCCTGCGGCGCCTGGCGTCACGGTCGACGGCATCGTGCTGATGCACGGCTCACCGGCCGGATGCCAGGCCCAGCTGGGAACTTTCGGCGCGATCGAGAAGCTGGGCTGGCGAGCCGCCCTGCTACTGCGCAAGGCGGCTCAGCGCCAGCTCGATTTCGAGGAAAGGCATCCGCGCTTCAAGGCACTCGTCGAGCTCAGCGTGCCGCCGAACCGCAGCGACCCGAGCGGTGCCAGGCATGTGTGGCGCTTCGTGCCGGCGCGCGAGCTGACGGCGGCGCATCCGGGGTTGACGATGGGGGCGAGCCATGCGGAAGTCGAGACCGCGTTCCGTGCCCTGCTGCAGGCCAATCCCGTGCTGAGCGACGCCTATTTCCCTAAGTAGCCAGCTCGGCCGGCCCGCAGAGAGCCGACTACTCCGCCAGCCTCAGCGTGAGCCGGCGCCCCGCCAGCCCCTCCACCCGCACGCTCCCATCCGCCTGCGCCCGCCAGTCCGCCAACCCGATGGGCGTCACCAGCGCCGCCCGCGCCAGGTCGCCCTGCAGGCCGATGACGACCAGCTTGTCGACGGCCGGCTGCGGCCCCGGGTTGACCACCTTGGCCAGCGCGGCCGGCAGGCTCAGCTCGCCTCGGCACAGGCCGTCGGCGTCACGGCGGAAGCTGGCCTTGCCCTGCAACGCGGCGCCGTCCAGTTCGCCGTCGAAGCGGCTGACCTTGAGCGGGCAGGCCTGCGCCGCAAGACCTGGCACCGGCGCGCGCAGCGGCGCGCTCAGCAGCTCGGCGCTGCGCTCGATGGACGAGGTCCACATCGCGTTGGACAGCAGGCTGACGCTGGTGCCGCCGCCCTCACCCTGGGGCCACAGCAGCAGCACGCTGCGCGCGCCCAGCGTGCTGCCGGCATGGTGGAGGGTCCTGTGCCCCTGAGCGTCGCTGTCCAGCCGCCAGCCGAAACCCATCTTGAAGCTGCGCTCGCCGACCGGCTGGCCGGCGGTGTCCAGCACCGGCTGCCACATCCAGTCGCGCGTGGCGGCATCGACGACGCGGCCCTGCAGCACGCGGTCGCCCCACTCCGCAAGGGCTGGTGCACTCGCGGCCAGGCCGGCGCCGCCCCAGCTGTAGCTGAAGTCGGCGGCCGGCGCCGGCTGCGCGCCTTGCGCACCGAGTGCATAGGCCTGCGACGCGGTGGCCGACTGGCCCGTCTGGTCGGGCCCGATGGCCAGGCCCGGCGCGACCTGGCTGGACAGCAGGTCCAGGTAGGGCTGGCCGGCTGCCGCCTCGGCGGCTGCGGCCAGCAGCGTGTAGCCCCAAGTCGAGTACAGATAGCGGCTGCCCGGCGCCGACCGCAGCTCCCGGCCCTTCAGGTAGACCAGCGCTTCGCCAGCGGCGGTGTGGCGGGTGGCGCCGACACTGGCGTCGCGAGCCTCGTAGTGCGGCATGCCGCTCAGATGGGCGGCCAGCTGGCGCGGCGTCACGGCGGCGAGCGCCGGGTCCAGCCCGGGCAGCAGCGGGCCGACGGGCTGGTCGACATCGAGCTTGCCTTGCGCCTTCAACTGCGCAGCCGCCGCCGCGGCGAAGAGCTTGGAAACGCTGGCCAGACGAAAGCGCGTGTCGGCCTGCACCGGCAGTTGCAGCGCCACGTCGCGCAGGCCGCTGACGCCCTGCCAGCACAGCTTGCCGCCCTGCCACACGGCGGCCGACATCCCCGGCACGCCGCTGGCCTCGCGCAGCGCGTCGAGCAGGGCTTGCGCCTGGCGTTCGGGGCTGGCCTGGGCGGGGGCGGCCAGGGCCAGCAGCGAGAGGGCGATGGCGAGAGGCTGGGTCATGGCGCCGCATTCTGGTGGGCCACCAGCACCCTGCCGAAAGTCAACGCGCCTGGATGACCTTCATCGCCGCCTTCACCCGCTGCAGCATCGGCGACGCCGCCGTCACGCTGGCGTCGAAGGGGTGCAGGCGCTGGCCGCCCACGGCCGCCATGATCTTGCGCACGTACATGCGTGTCTCGGCATAGGGCGGCACGCCGAGGTAGCGGTCCACCGCCCCTTCGCCAGCGTTGTAGGCGGCCAGCGCCAGCATCACATCACCCTCGAAATAGGCCAGCAGCCAGCGCAGATAGGCCATGCCGCCGCGGATGTTCTGCGATGGGTCGGTGATGCGTGTGACGCGAAACCGCGCGGCGGTGTCGGGGATCAGCTGCATCAGGCCCTGCGCCTTCTTGGGCGACTCGGCCAGCGGGTCGAAGTTGGACTCCTGCGCGATCACCGCCAGCACCAGCGCAGGCGCGAGCTGGTACTCGGGCGCCAGCAGCTTCACGTAGTTGACGATGGCCGGCGGCGCCTGCGGCGGCAGCGGCAGCGTGGCCCACAGCGAGACCGACGAAGGCGGCTTGGCACCGCGCGCCGGGGCAGGCGCGGCAGCCACGGCCACCGGCGGGTCGGTCTCGGGCGGGCGCAGGCAGGGCGGCGGGTCGCCCAGCGGCGTGCCGCCCATGCGGGCGAGCATGTTCTGCGCCTGGTCCATGCCCTGCTCGGCAGCGGCCGCAAACATGTGGGCGGCCTCGGCGTCGTTGCGCTGGATGCCGCGCGCGTTCGTCAGCATCCAGCCCAGGCTGTACTGGGCCTCAGCGTCGCCGTAGCGCGCCGCGCGGCAATACAGCTTGGCGGCGGCCACCTCGTTGCGCGGCATGCCGTCGCCATGCTCCAGCGCCTTGGCCTCCTGGCGCCAACGCTCCACCTGAGCGGGCACCACCGGGCCGCGCTCGCCAGGTGGCATGGTGGGCCGGGGGAGCTGCTCCAGCGTCAGGGACGGCAGCTGGGCCAGGGCGGTGACGGGCTGGAGCGACAGCGCAATCAGCAGCGCCAGAAACTGGGTTCTCACGGACAGCAACAGAGGAGCGGAGGCGGGCTGCGAGTCTAGACGGCCCGCCTGCACGGACGGTCCCGCGAATCAGTGGCTGCTCAGAGCCGCTCGCCCGTCTCGGCGTCAAAGATCAGCAGGTCCGCCAGCGGCAGCTTCAGTTCCACCACGTCGCCGGGCCGCAGCGCCGGCCAGCCCGCGCAACGCCAGTGCAGGCGGTGCTCGCCCAGCTGCAATTGCACGAGGCTGTCCACGCCGGTGGGCTCGACCAGCAGCACCGGCGCGTGCAGCGACAGCGCCGCACCGCCCTGCTCCACCCGCAGCGACTCCGCCCGCCAGCCCAGCAGCAGCGGCCGGCCGAGCAGACGATCACGATTCGACAGCGCCTCAGGCCGCCAGCTCAGCGCCCCGGCGCCGCGCAGCATCAGCGTGAACTCGCCCTCGGGCTCCAGCCGTGCGGGCAGCAGGTTCATGGCCGGGCTGCTCAGGAACTGCGCGACGAAGAGCGTGGCCGGCCGCTGGTACACGTCCTGCGGCGTGCCCAGCTGCTGCACGCGGCCGTCCTTCATGACGGCGATGCGCTGACCCAGCGTCATGGCCTCGGTCTGGTCGTGCGTCACGTAGATGGCGCTGCGGCCCAGGCGCTGGTGCAGCAGCTTGATCTCGCTGCGCATCTCGGCGCGCAGTTGGGCATCGAGGTTGGACAAAGGCTCGTCGAACAGGAACAGCCGCGGCTGGCGGGCCAGCGCCCGGCCCATGGCGACACGCTGGCGCTGGCCGCCGGACAGCTGCGCGGGCTTGCGCGCCAGCAAGGCTTGCAGCTGCAGCAGCTTCGCCACCTCCAGCACGCGCGCCTCTCGCTTCACGCGTGGCCAGCCCTGCATCTCCAGGCCGAAGCCCATGTTCTCGGCCACGCTCATGTGCGGGTACAGGGCGTAGTTCTGGAACACCATCGCGATGTCGCGCTCGCGGGGGCTCAGGCCCTCGATGCGCCGGCCGTCGAGCTGGATCTCGCCGCTGCAATGCGGCTGCAGGCCGGCGACCACGCCCAGCAGCGACGACTTGCCGCAGCCGGAGGGGCCGACCAAGATGAGCATCTCGCCGGCATCGAGGTCCAGCGTGATGTCGTCCAGGATCGTGTGCGCGCCGACGCGCCGCGTGAGGCTGCTGATGCGCAGGCCGCTTGTCTCTTCAGTCATCCCTAACCCTTGACCGCGCCGGCCACGAGCCCGCGCGTGAAATGCCGGCCCGCCAACAGATAGACCACCAGCGTCGGTGCCGCCGCCAGCAGCGCCGCCGCCATCTCCAGCGGGTAGGCGCGCGCGCCGGTCTCGGTCTGGGCGCTCAGCTGCGCCAGCGCCGCCGTGATGGGGCGCGCGTCCTCGGGCCCGAACACCAGGCCGAACAGGTACTCGTTCCAGATCGTCGTGAACTGCAGGATCAGCACGACGACGAAGATGGGCCGGGACAGCGGCAGCACGACGCGCCACAGCAGCCGCCAGAAGCCCGCGCCGTCCAGCCGCGCGGCCTGCAGCAGCTCGTCGGGGAAGGCGAGGAAGTGGTTGCGGAAGAACAGCGCCAGCGGCAGGCTGTAGATGACGTGGATGGCGATGAGCAGGCCCAGCGACCGGTCCAGCCCCAGCCGCGCCATCGTGATGGCCAGCGGCAGCAGATAGACCTTGATGGGCAGGAAGAAGGCCAGCACCAGCAGCAGCCCGACCCAGCGCTCGCCACGGAAGCGGTACTTGCAAAGGACAAAGCCGTTGACGGCTGCGAGCAGCGCCGACAGCAGCACGGCCGGCACCGCCAGCATCAGGCTGATGCCGAAGCTGCCGTGCAGCTTCTCCCACGCCAGGCGCCAGGCCGCGAAGCTCGGCTCGCGTGGCAGCGTCAGGAAACCCTGCTGCGCCTCGGCCATGCCCTTGAAGCTGTTCATCAGCATCAGCAGCAACGGCAGCGCGATGACCAGCGCGGCGAGCATGGCCAGCAGGTAGAGCGTTAGCCTTTTCATGCGACGCCCTTTCGCGAGCGCACCACCGCGTAAGGCAGGACAATGCTCAGCACCATCATCACCAGCACCATCGCGCTGGCCGCGCCCAGGCCGAGGCGGCTGCGCTCGAAGGCCATCTGGAACATGTAGAAGGCCGGCAGCTCGCTGGCCTGGCCGGGGCCGCCCTCGGTCAGCACGACGACCAGGTCGAAGGTCTTGATGGCCGCGGGCAGCAGCACCAGCAGCGCGGAGAAGAGACTCGGCCCGAGCTGCGGCAGGATGACGCGCCGCAGCAACTTCCAGCCCTGAGCGCCGTCCAGCCGCGCGGCCTGCAGCATGGACTCGTCGATGCCGCGCAGACCGGCCAGGAAGATGGCCATCACGAAGCCGCTGATCTGCCACACGGCAGCCACGACGAGTGCATAGACGGCCATGTCCTCCTGCGCCAGCCAGTCCCAGCGGAAGCTCGTCCAGCCCAACGAGCGCACACCTTCGGCCAGGCCTTGCTCGGGGTCCATCAGCCAGCGCCACGCGCTGCCGGTGACGACCATGGACAACGCCATCGGGTGAAGCCACACCCAGCGCAACGCGCCCTCGCCGCGCAGCTTCTGGTCCAGCAGCAAGGCCAGGCCCAGGCCGATCAGCAGCGGCAGCAACACGAAGCCTAGGCCGAAGCGAAGCAGGTTCCACAGCGCGGCCTGCCAGCGCGGGTCCAGCAGCAGGCGCTCGTACTGCTTGAGGCCGACGAACTCGTTACTCGGCAGCAGGCTGGAGCGCGTCAGCGACAGCCAGCCCGTCCACAGCAGGAAGCCGTAGAAGAACACGGCGCCGACCAGCAGCAGGGGAATCAGGCAGGCCAGGGCGGTGCGGCGTTCGGACATCGTCAGTCCACCTGCCTCAACGCCTGCGCCAGCCGCGTCTGCGCCTGGGCCGCCGTCATGCGCTCGCTGGCCCAGTAGGCGGACAGCACGTCCTTCAAGCTGTCATGGGCGCTCTCGCCCAGGCGGGCGCTCAGGGCCAGCACCAGCTCGCCGCGCGCCTCGCCGGTGCGGAAGTCAGCGGCCGAGCGCTGCGCGCAGGCGTTGAAGCCGCTCAGGCCCGCATCGCGCCGCACGGGAATGCCGCCCTTCAAACGCGCCAGCCGGGTCGACGTTTCCGGCGCCAGCAGCAGCCCGGCCAGCCGCTGCTGCGCACCCAGCCGCGCGGGCTGGGCGAAGAAGACGAGCCGGTCGAACTCGAAGTAATGCAGGCCGGCGTGGCCGGGCGCGGCCGTGCAGTCGTAGTCCACGCCGGGCTGCCAGCCGGCCTTCTGGAACTCGCCATTGGCCCAGTCGCCGGTGAACTGGAACACGGCCTTGCCTTGGAGAAGCAGCGCCGTCGCACCGGCCCAGTCGCGGCTGACCTGGCCGGTGTCGGTATAGCTTTTCAGGCGGCGGAACTCCTGCAGCAGCGCCGTCATGCGCTCGCTGGCGAGCAGCGCCGGGTCGGCCTGTACCAGCGCGCGCTCGAAGAAATCGCGGCCCGCCCGGCCCAGCACGACGGCGACGAAGAGGCTGAGCTTCTGCCCCGCCGAGCTGCCGATGGCCAGCGGCAGCAGGCCGGCGCGGCGCAAGGCCTCGGCCGTGCGGTGGAACTCGTCCCATCCCTGAGGCACGGGAAGGCCGTGGGCGCGCAGCAGGCGCTGGTTGCTCCACAGCGTGTTGAGGCGGTGCACGTTCAGCGGCACGGCGGCAGGTTTGCCGGCACTGCGCAGCTCGGTGGCGACGGCATGCGGCAGCGCGGCGAACTGCGCGTTGACGACCGGCCCCAGGTCGGCCAGCGGCACGGCCTCGGCCCAGATGCGCAGCGGCTTGTCGGTCTGCGCCAGCGTCGGCGGGTGGCCGGACAGGAAGCGCGCCTTCAGCAGCGTGTTGGCGTTGGAGGCCCCGGCCACAGCCGTCGTCTTCAGGTCCACGCCGCCACGCTGGGCCGCTGCCGCCAGCTCGGTGACCATGGCGGCCTCGCTGCCCGACGTCCAGCCATGCAGCAGCTCCAGGTCGGCGGCTTGCGCGCTGCCGGCGAGCAGCAGTGCGATGAGGGCGAGCCGCTTCACGACAGCGCGTCCAGCCGTTGCTGCAGCGACTGCACCAGCGCCGGCAGCATCTCGTCCACCAGCGTGGCCGCGAGGTGCAGTCGCTGCTGGGCGTCGGCGGGCTTGTGGCCCGACCAGAGCGCGTGGCCCAACTCGATCAGATCGGCCAGCGTGCCCAGCAGCGGCAAGGCCGGCGCCAGGTGGGGCGATGCGGCCAGCAGCGCGCGCCAGGCAGGGAGTTGCCCGCGGGCCTGGCCCAAGGCGGCGAGCCAGGCAGCCGCGTCGTGCAGAGACGCCATCAGCGGGCTCTCGGCCGGCAGCGCATCGGCCAGGCGGTCCAGCGACTCGCCTTGGTGGTAGGCCATCGCACGCTTCTTGGCGTGCTGGCGGGCATAGCCGGCGCCGGGCTCCAGCCACAGCGCCAGTGAACGCAGCAGCGCACGGTCGGCGGGGTCGGGGCACAGCGCCTCGAACAGCGGCGCGGCGGGGTCGGCGGGGATGCGGCCGGTGGCGACCAGCCAGCGCTGCGCGGCCAGCAGGCGTTGCATTAGGTGTTTGTCATCCGCCGGGTCGCTCCACAGCCGCTCGGCCACGGCCAGCGCGCGCGGCCAGGTGCGCAGCGCAAGCTGCGGCGCCTCGACCAGCTCGCTCCACAGCGCAGCCTCGCCGCCGAGCATGGGCACGGTCGCGCCGGCAACGTCGGCGGGCCACGAAGGCGCCTCGTCGCGCCGCCACACGCAGGGCTGGCGCAGCGCACCCAGGCGCAGCCAGCCGCTGCCGGTGTCGTCAGCCGGGCCCCAGAACTCCAGCTCACCCAGATCACTGTCGACCTGCAGCCGCAACGGCCAAGGGCCGCTGACGACGCGCGGCGCCAGCCATTCGTCCAGCGTGCCGCTGCTGCGCAGTTGCAGCCGGGCTTCATCGCCGTTCAGCCACAGCCGGCCCTCGACGCTCCATGCGCCGACCGTCGCCTTCAGCGCCCAGGCCTGGCCGCCCGCACCGGGTGCCGTGGGCCGCACGGGCGGGCGCATCGGGCGGCGCCAGTGGTAGGCGGCGGGGTGGATCTGGTCCAGGTAAAAGCCCGCGCTGCGCAGCCGCCCGGCCAGGCCCGGTGGCGCCAGGCGCAGGGCCTCCTCGCCACGCCAGCATTGCAGCAGGCTGCCCGGCGGCAGCGCGGTGGACTGGCCCATCTCGTCCCAGGCCACCAGCCGCCGGCCATGGCGGCGCAGCACGGCGCCGAGGCGGGCGAGGTAGCCGG
>Ga0114942_1000234_pt1 | contig 15368 bp, 12 predicted proteins | sample LowerColdCreek_FD_88674 | JGI IMG/M metagenome (GOLD analysis project Ga0114942, IMG submission 88674) | Groundwater microbial communities from Cold Creek, Nevada to study Microbial Dark Matter (Phase II) - Lower Cold Creek | ecosystem: Environmental > Aquatic > Deep subsurface > Groundwater ... | reverse complement strand
TATTTTCGCTTTAACGAAGAAGTTACCGCCGCCACTTTTGACGACAAAACCAACCTTTGGCAGGTCGATACGATCGATCGCGCCGGGAATGCACGGCAATACATCGCCAATTCCGTCATCAGCGCGGTGGGGCAACTGAATCGCCCGACGTTTCCTGAAATCCCCGGGATAGAGTCGTTCAGCGGCCAGTGGTGCCACTCCGCCGCATGGCAGGATAGTATCGACTGTACGGACAAAAACGTTGTCGTGGTCGGTTCCGGTGCCAGCGCTTTCCAGTTGGTTCCTGCCATTGCCGGGCAGGTGAAGAGCCTGACCGTGTTCCAGCGCTCGGCGCCGTGGATGTTCGAGAATCCGATCTATCACGAGAAGGTGCCGGAGGGTAAAAAGTGGTGTTTGCGGCACCTTCCATTTTATACGCGCTGGTTCCGCTTCCTTATTTTCTGGCCGGCGTGCGACGGCGCCTATGACACAGTGTTCGTCGATCCCGCGTGGCCGCACCAGGAGCGCTCCGTGAACCAAATGAACGATTTCGTGTACGAGATGTTCGCGAATTACATCAAGGGCCAGGTGGGCGACGACGAGGACTTGCTGCGCAAGGTGATCCCGGATTACGCGCCTATGGGCAAGCGCACACTGCAGGACAATGGCAGCTGGTTGTCAGCACTGAAACGGGACAACGTAGAACTGGTGACACACGCCGTCGCCAGCGTTAGCGCGGAAGGTGTCGCCGACGGCGATGGCGCTTTTTATCCGGCGGATATCATTCTCTACGCCACGGGCTTCGAGACGGACAGGTTTTTATGGCCGATGGACATCAGGGGCAGGGCAGGGCAATTGTTGTCACAACAGTGGGGGATAGAGCCCTCAGCCTATCTCGGTGTCACCATACCCAACTTCCCCAACTTTTATTGCATGTATGGACCGGGCACAAATCTCGCCTTTGGCGGCAGCTTGATATTCAACGGCGAATGCCAGATCCGTTACATCATGGAATGCCTCAAGGCACTGCTTCTATCGGGCAAGGACACCATGGAGTGCAAGGAAACTGTGCATGCCGATTACCAGAAGCGCTTCCGGGAATTGCACGCCCGGATGATCTGGGAGCACGACTCCATCAAAACCAGCTTTTACCAGAATGCCGAAGGCAAGGTCACGCTGCTGTGGCCGTGGAAGATTCTCGACATGTGGCGTTGGACCAAGTCCGTCGACAGCGATGACTACCAATTCAATTAGCGCCACAATAAGAAACTGATTAACGATTCATTTATTTACGAGGGAATCAAATGCCCAACCTGGATAAGAAAGTCGCTATCGTCACCGGTGCGGCCTCCGGCATCGGCCTTGCATGTGCACGCCGTTACGCGGCAGAGGGCGCTATTGTGGTCGGAATCGACCTGAATATGTCCGCGGATTGGCCATCAGTGGAAGCGCTGGCCCCCAATTGTCGCTTTCACCAGGTCGACGTGACTGATGGCGCGGCGCAAAGGGCAGTGGCCGATGCGACCGGGCGCGATTTTGGCCGCATCGATATCCTGCTCACTGCCGCAGGGGTGGGCGACGGTGGCCCTGTGGGTATGCTGGAGGAATCTGCCTGGGACAGGGTCATCGCTATCAACCTCAAGGGCACCTTCCTGTCTATCAAGGCGGTACTGGACACCATGACGGCCCAGCGCAGCGGCAGCATTATTACTATCGCCAGCGTCGAAGGCATCAATGGCACCGAGGGTGGCAGCGCGTATAACGCCTCCAAGGGTGGCGTGGTGTTGCTGAGTAAAAACGTCGCCATGGACTATGGGCGTATGGGCATCCGATGCAATGCGATTTGCCCCGGGTTTATCGACACGCCCATGCTGAATGGCCTGATGGGGTCACTGCCGCAGCTCAAGGCCGATGTGGTGCGCGAGACCAAGATGGGACGACTGGGCAAGCCGGAGGAAATTGCCGGCGCCGCCTGTTTCCTCGCTTCGGACGACTCCAGTTATGTCACGGGCCACGCTCTCGTGGTCGACGGTGGCTATACGGCCGGCCACAGCCACGGCATCGTGCAGTTGATGGGGCTGGTGTGAGGCCCCTCGGTTAGCGGCCCAGAATCGACCGTGCCACCATCTCCCGCATGATCTCCGACGTGCCGCCGTAAATGCGTTGGATGCGCGCATCGGTGTAGAAGCGAGAGATCGGGTATTCGGTGGTATAACCATAGCCGCCAAATAGCTGCAGGCACTGGTCGATCGTTTTGCATTGCATTTCCGTGCTTGCATATTTGAGCATAGCGGCCTCTTCGGCGCTCAAAGCCTGCCGTGCATAGGCATCCGCGCACTTTTCATAGAAGGCGCGGTTGATGGCTATCTCGATTTTCACTTCAGCCAGGGTAAAGCGGGTGTTCTGGAAGCTCGCTAACGTCTGGCCAAACGCCTTGCGCTCCAGCACGTAGTCTACGGTAAGCGCCAGGGCGCCTTCGGCCGCGGCGATGGCCTGTGCGGCGATACCGAGACGCTCGCGGGGCAACTCGGTCATCATGATGACAAAGCCCTTGTTCAATTCGCCGAGTAGCGCGGAGGCGGGCAGGCGCACATCCTGGAAAAACAGTTCTGCTGTATCAGACGTGTGCTGCCCCATTTTCTCGATCTTTTTGCCGCGGGCGAAACCGGGGAGGCTGGCATCGACGAGGAACAGCGAAGTGCCCTTGGCACCCTTGCCCGGGTCGGTGATGGCCGCCACGATGACCAGGTCAGCCAGCATGCCGTTGGTGATAAAGATTTTGGAGCCATTGAGGATCCAGTCGTCGCCGTCCCGGACGGCGTTGGTGCGTATGCCCTGCACATCCGAGCCGGCCCCGGGCTCGGTCATGGCCAGTGCGCCCAACACCTCACCCGATACCATTTTCGGCAGCCAGTGGGCTTTCTGCTCTTCCGTCCCGAAATGCTCGATATAGGGCGCTACGATGTTGCTGTGGATGCCGTAGCCGGAGGCTATGCCGCCGAAACCCATGCGGGACAGTTCTTCTATAACCGCAAAGGTGACCTGGGGCGTGGCGCCAGCCGCGCCATACTCCTGGGGCATGTCCGGACACAATAAGCCGGCCTGTCCCAGCGTATGCCACAATTGCCGTGGCACCATGTGCTGAGCTTCCCACTCTACGATATGTGGGGCAATCTCCTGTTCCAGCGCACGACCGGTCATATCGCGAAACAGGGTCAGTTCTTCGTTATCCATGGTTACTGGTCCGCAAAGGTGTCGGGGAGGACCCCAATATTGCGCGAATAACCTATCGGAAACAACGCCAGTCCCCCTGAAAGTAAAAACCCGCTTCACCGCAGCCACGGTACTAGTCAGCCCGACTGAGAGTGCTTACACTTGATCTCCGTTTTCGCAGCCCCCCTGGAGAATAACCATGCGCGAGTACAAACAGTTTTACATCAATGGTAAATGGGTAGATCCAACCACCCCCAATTCTTTCGACGTGATAAATCCCGCAACTGAGGAAGTCTGTGCACACATATCCTTGGGTTCCGAGGCGGATGTGAACAAGGCGGTCGCCGCAGCCAAGACGGCGTTTGAAAGTTACAGTCGTACCAGCAGGCAGGAGCGGATTGAATTGTTGGAATCCTGCATTGCAACCTACCAGAAACATTATATGGAAATCGCCGACGCCATCCGCGAGGAGATGGGCGCACCCAAAAGCCTGGCCACTGGCGCGCAGGCGTATTGCGGCCAGGGGCACCTTGAGGAGGCCCTCAAGGTATTGCGCACGTTCGAGTTTGAGGAAGACCTGGGCGAGCATCGCCTCTTCAAGGAGCCCATTGGTGTGTGCGGTCTGATCACGCCCTGGAACTGGCCGGTAAACCAGATTTCCTGCAAGGTGGCGCCGGCGTTGGCAGTGGGTTGCACCATGGTGCTCAAGCCCAGTGAAGTGGCACCACTGTCTGCCTATATTTACGCCCAGGTGATGCATGAAGCGGGCGTGCCGGCCGGTGTATTCAATATGATTAATGGTGATGGGAAGGGGGTGGGCACCGCGCTGTCGAAGCATCCCGATGTCAGTATGATGTCCTTCACGGGCTCTACCCGGGCCGGTTCACTGGTGGCCCAGAACGCCGCGCCCACGGTCAAGCGCGTCACCCAGGAACTGGGCGGCAAGTCGCCCAATATTGTGCTCGATGACGCTGATCTGCAGGCTGCCGTTACCCGGGGCGTGATGCATATGTACACCAATACCGGGCAATCCTGTAACGCACCGTCACGCATGCTGGTTCCCAGGGCTAAACTGGCCGAGGCGGAAGCTATTGCTGCGAAGGTCACGAAGTCCGTCGTGGTAGGAGACCCAGCAGCGGTGACGACGACGATGGGCCCGGTGGTTTCCCAGGTGCAATACAAGAAGATCCAGGCCCTGATCAGGAAGGGTAAGAAGGAGGGCGCCAAAGTCGTCACAGGTGGCACGGGTCGCCCCAGGGGCCTGAAGAAGGGCTATTTTGTTCGCCCCACAGTGTTTTCGCAGGTGAACAACGACATGACCATTGCCCGGGAGGAAATCTTTGGGCCGGTGCTTAGCATGATCCCTTACGATACTGAAGAAGAGGCAATCCGCATTGCCAATGATACTCCCTACGGGTTGGCGGGATATGTGCAGAGCGGTGATCTCGATCACGCCCGTGCAGTGGCTTCGAGAATTCGCGCCGGCAATGTACATATCAACGGTGCGTCCGGTGGTTTTGACGTGCCCTTCGGAGGCTTCAAGCAATCTGGCAATGGCCGCGAGTGGGGCAGCCACGGCTTCACCGACTTTCTCGAAATCAAGGCGGTGGAAGGTTTCGGCAAGTAAACATGGGGCAGTTTGTACTCGCCATCGATCAGGGCACGACGGGCAGCACCGTTGCCCTGATGGATGCCCGAGGCAAACTGCGCGCTAGCGTCAACGTCGAGTTTCCGCAGATCTATCCCCAGCCCGGTTGGGTCGAGCACCGCCCGGCCGATATCTGGGCGTCGGTGCGTAAGGGCATGCACGCGCTGTTGCGCAAAAATATCTGTAAGCCGCGTGAGATCCTGGCAATCGGTATCACCAACCAGCGCGAGACCGCGCTGCTGTGGGATACCGAAACGGGCGAGCCTCTCAACAATGCCATCGTGTGGCAGTGCCGGCGCACGACGGATTTCTGTGGGTCACTGCGAGCGGCAGGGCATGAAAATGCAGTCAGACGCAAGTCTGGCTTGGTACTCGATCCCTATTTTTCCGCCAGCAAATATCGTTGGTTGCTGAAGAATACACCCGGCATTTCCAACGCTCTCAAGCGTGGGCGTGTGGCAGCGGGTACCGTTGACAGTTTCCTGATCTATCAGCTGACGGGCGGCGACGTCCACGTGACCGATGTGTCCAACGCCTCCCGCACCTCACTGATGAACCTGAAAACCGGACACTGGGACCAATTCCTGCTGGACCTGTTCGAAGTGCCTCGAGGCATCCTGCCCACCATCGTGCCTTCCAGCGCCATCCTCGGGCATACCCGCGGCGTCCCGGGTTTGCCCGACGGTATTCCAATTTCCGGTGTGGCAGGTGATCAACAGGCCGCGTTGTTTGGCCAGGCCTGCTTCGACGTCGGGGATGCCAAGTGTACGTTTGGCACCGGCTCCTTCATCCTGATGAATACGGGTGCGCAACTCCTGCAGTCACATGCGGGGTTGCTCACCACTGTGGCGTGGCAACTGGGTGATAACGCAAAACGCGTTTATGCCCTGGAGGGTGGCGCCTTTGTGTGTGGCGCAGCTGTGCAGTGGTTGCGCGACGGCCTGAAAATGATACGCAGCGCGCCGGACATCGAGAAACTGGCGTTGCAGGTTGCCGACCACGATGGGGTGGAGTTTGTCCCCGCGTTGACCGGGCTGGGCGCACCGCATTGGGCGCCGGATGCGCGCGGTATACTGACGGGAATCACGCGGGGAACGCAGCGCGGACACATTGCCCGCGCGACGCTGGATGCGATGGCGCTGCAGAATGCCGATATCCTGAGGGCGATGGAAAGCGATCTCGGCAAGCGCATGAAACCGTTGCGGGTGGATGGCGGCGCGGCGGCCAATAACCTGTTGATGCAGATACAGGCGAATGTGCTGGGCCGCCGTTTGATCAGGCCGCGGGTGATTGAAACCACCGTGGCAGGCGCCTGTTACCTGGCGGGGCTGGGCGTGGGTTTGTGGCAGAACCAGGCTCAGGTCAAGGCCATCTGGCGGTCGGCACGGGAGTTTTCGGTGTCGATGAGCGCTGGTGCGCGACGCAAGCGTATCGCGTCGTGGAATACTGCTGTACAGCGCACCTTACTATGATGTCATCGGGTGGCGTTCGTGCCTGAGGTTATTCCGTTTCGCAGACCCTCGCTGAAGGACAAGCACAAAGGCAAGACCCTGTGCCGCCATGGCCACCACAAGTGGGTGGTGGATAATGCAAAACAGTTTGATGTCAAACAGGGCAGGTTGGTGACGATTTATTGCTGTATTCGTTGCGGCAAACGGAAAGTCAAAGCGCATTGATTCGTCTTCGTGGTAATGTCGAATGGATTCTGCAGGATTGCTCCGAGTCGTCGGCGTTGCCGTGTAATGGCCTGGATGTTGTGTTTACCAGCGACTTTAGGGCGCACGGCTCGCTGCCAGACCAGGTTGAGTGCGAGACATCGGGTACACCGGTGTAAAAATCGTCAACATCTAATATTTATTATCCGCTGCCTGCCCACCGGTGTGTCGGCCAGGCTTCCCATCTAGGACGTCATAGGGGTTCAGATCCGGGCTGGCATACTCCGGGCTGGCGTGCCCCGGGCTAGCTTGAGAGCTTGTACTTGCGTACCAGGCCGCGCATCTGGTCATAACTGAGGCCCAGGGCAGCCGCAGTACGACGCTGGTTGTACCCGTTTTGCGCCAGCGTCGTGCCCAACAACTGTTTCTCGAATTGCTGGACCTGGGTTTGAAAGTCTATAACTTCCTCACACTTTACAATGCCATCGTGCTGCAGTCTTTGCGTCGACCTGGAAGTTTGGTCGGTGAACGGGGGTGCAAAGGGGTCAATAATGATTTCCGCTACCGGGTCGTCGGGGTGGTCCCAGCGAAAGAGAGAGCGCTCCACGGCATTTTTTAATTCCCGGATATTACCCGGCCAGTCATGCTGCACTAGTATTTCTAGCGCCGGGCCGGTAAAGCCTGGAAATAGCGCCTTGCCCAATTCCGCGCTCATCAGCACGGCAAAATGCTGTGCGAGTTCGGCGATATCTTCCCGCCTGTGGCGCAGTGCCGGCAGATGTACCACGTCAAAACTCAGGCGGTCGAGAAGATCTGCGCGAAAGCGATTCTCAGACACCTCAATCTTCAGGTCGATATTTGTCGCGGCGATGACGCGCACATCCACCTGCAAGGTCTCATGTCCCCCCAGTCTCTCAAACTCCCCGTACTCCACCAGGCGCAACAGCTTCTCCTGCAGGCGCATGGACATCGTCCCCAACTCATCGAGGAATAACGTACCGCCATTGGCCCGTTCAAAGCGGCCTTTGTGGACCCGGGTAGCGCCGGTAAAGGCGCCCGGTTCATGGCCGAACAATTCCGATTCCAGCAGGCTGTCCGATATGGCGGCACAGTTCACCTTGATCAGCGGTGCCTGCCAACGCGCCGACAGGAAGTGAATGCGTTGTGCTGCCAGTTCTTTGCCGGTGCCGCGCTCGCCCAGTAGCAACACGGGGCGATTGATACGCGCGAGCAGGGAGATATGTTCCAGGGCTGCGGCCAGGGCAGGAGAGTTACCAATAATGCTTTCTGGAGTTCCCATAGTGTTAAGTTTACCCCAAGAGCAGGTAAATATAGCCCTTAAATCGGTGTAATGCACCTATTAATCCATCTGAAGCTGACTGAATAACGCCACAAACCCTGGAACTTTCAACTAGATAGCCACTTTGGCACAAATCCTGAATTGCTTAAGCACTTACACGTAACAATGACCCGGACAATTACGGGGACGAACAGGAGCCGCAGTATGGGCATATTTTCTCGCATGACCGATATCATCAATTCCAACATCAATGCGATGCTTGATCAGGCTGAGGAGCCGGAGAAGATGGTGCGGTTGATTATCCAGGAGATGGAGGACACTCTCGTCGAGGTGCGCAGCTCCTCCGCCAAGGTATTGGCAGATCGCAAACAGGCGTCCCGGCGTCTGGAGCAGGTGCGCGCCGAGGCGGCCACTTGGGAAGAAAAGGCACGGCTGGCGATTACGCGGCAGCGTGAGGATCTGGCGCGTGCGGCGTTACAGGAAAAGCGCGCCATCGAAGAAGAGATTTCGGTCGTCCAGGCTGAATTGGCGACAACGGACGAACATATCACGCAACTTACGGAAGAGGTGACTCAACTGCAGAACAAGCTGGATGATGCCAGGGCCCGGCAAAAGGCATTGACACTCCGTAGCAAGACAGTGACATCGCGCATCAAGGTGAAACGACAGATTCAGCGCGAGGCTCTCGACGATGCTTTTCATCGCTTTGAGCGATTTGAGCGACGTATGGACTCACTGGAAAGCCAGCTTGAGGCAATGGATCTGGGCAGGGAAGTGCCAGCAGACCTAGCCGCGCAGATCAGCGCGCTGCAGGACGATGAACGGATCAATGATGAGCTGCAACGCCTTAAGGCGGAATTGGGCGAACATACACGGCGCAAAGCAGGCTCGGAACCGCACCACAGTTGAATGACACCTATTATAATGGTGCCTGTTTGTTCAATCACCACACAAGTGAAGTGAGTCAATGGAATTCTGGAAATTCTTGTTTGTGCCCACGATCCTATTTTTGGTTATTGTGGCGCCGCTTTGGATAACCATGCATTACCGGAGCGTGAATCGATCCTCCCGTAGCCTTAGTCTGGAGGACAGGGAGTCGATAGAGCATATGCTTGAAACGGTGGATCGGCTGTCCGAACGCATAGGTTCGCTCGAGTCGATTCTGGATGCGGATCACCCCCAGTGGCGGGAACAGCTCAAGCGTCGTGAGCATAGCGGAGGCAAGGACTAGAATCATGGCAAAACATCAACACTACGGAGACCTGGGCGACAGCTTCAATAGGGTCAGGCGATACTTGAAGGCACGTCGGCGCAGCGGATGGGGAATGAACCTGTATCGGAATACGCGAGACGGCAAGATCGGGGGCGTCGCCGCGGGCCTTGCAGATTACTGGGATATTGCTCCCTGGGTGGTGCGACTCCTGTGGGTATGCGCGTTCCTGTTTACGGGTACGCTCGCCTTGTGGGTGTATCTGGGAGCGTGGGTGCTGTTGGGGCGCCGGCCTTCGAGGGCGGGCGCTGACGGGGAACCCTCCGCCGAACTGGAATATGATTCGATTGAAGTCGACATGGAGTACGATGAGCGACACCGCGATTACCGCCCGCGCAAAGTCTTCCGCTACAGCGACAGCAGCTCAGTGCGGTTACGACGGGCGCGGGAGCGCCTGGATATCGCGCTCAGGCGGGTTGAAAATCTTGAATCCTACATTACATCCCGCCAGTATGAATTGAATAAGGAATTCTCGCGGCTTTGAACTGCCGCGACAATGTGATCAATATCCCACAATGCGCCACGACCCTGGTCGCGTCTTGCGCAGTCTCGTATACCCCACAATGCACTGATCATGCATCGATCGCGAAGCATCACTATCCGAACAGGTCGATCTGGTTTGACGCTGGTGTGGACAGCTTTTTATTTTGAGCGAGTTTGGTTGGCATGAACAGGTCTGTCCTTGTTGACATCTGCTCGCGCTGATTCAATCCCAGTCGTTTGCAGCTCACTTGAAAGCGCTGCGCCAGCAGATCGGCGAAAGTGCCGGTGCCCCGCATGCGATGACCAAAGCGACTATCGTTGTCGGCGCCCTGGCGGCTTTGACGCAACAGGCTGATGACGTGCTCGGCACGCAATGGATAGTGCTCTTGCAACCAATGGAAAAACAGATCGCGAATCTCCAGTGGTAGCCGCAACATGACATACGCAGCCGATTGCGCTCCCGCGTCACGCGCCAGGCTGAGAATATTTTCCATATCAGCGTCATTCAGGGCAGGTATCACTGGCGCAAACATCAGTGACACGGGAATCCCAGCGTCGCTCAGTGCAGTCATCGCGGCAAAGCGCGCTTGGTAGGACGGTGTACGCGGCTCCAGCAGGCGTTTTAGCTCGTTGTCCAGCGTGACGAGGCTGATGGCCACCGAACAAAGACCTTCTGCGGCCATCTCCGCCAATATATCGATATCGCGAGTAACCAGTGCGCCCTTGGTGATAATCGACACCGGATGGCGGCAGCGCTGCAGAACCTGCAACACCTCTCTCGTAATCTGGTGAGTGCTCTCCACCGGTTGGTAGGGATCGGTGTTGGCCCCCAGTGTAATGCTGCTGCAGGCATATCGCGGATGGGAAAGTTCTCGCTCCAGCAACGTTGCGGCATTCACCTTGTAAGTTAGCTTAGTTTCAAAATCAAGGCCCGGTGACAGATCCAGATAGGCATGGCTCGGCCTTGCATAGCAGTAAATACAGCCGTGCTCGCAACCCTGGTAAGGATTGATCGATTGCGAAAAGGGTATGTCGGGTGATGTATTCCTCGAAATGATGCTGCGAGCGAGGACGGGACGGCATTCAGTGACGGGTGGCGGACCCTCTATGCCTTCGTCCCATTCGGTCCGTGTGGGCTGATATCGGTTGTGTGGGTTGCTCAAGGCGCCGCGGCTTTTGTGGAAACCACCTTCTCGTGCAATGAGTTTGTGCTTGTCTGTCATGTGGCACCCAGTACTGTACAAATAAACAGTATACTCGTGTGCGCCCCATGACAAGCCGTCGCCTCATTTTTTTGCTGTGAGCCAAATGACGGTCTGGCAGCGGACATTTGGGATTGTGACGGGGATTGACAGACCCGACAGTAAAAATTATTTTCGATTCGACCTTGATATATGGCCAATTCCGTCTATTTTCAGTAAAGCACGTTGCATTCGCTGCATGTGCTGACACGTCCCCTGGCCGATGTTTCTGCCCCGAAGCATACGGCTATTTGGCCCGCTTTCATTTCATGAAATGCGGGCTTTTTTATTTCTATCAGTATTTTGCAGTAAAATGTTAAAGTAAATTATTAGGATGCATGCAATTCAGGGCTGTAAGAGTGCGGTAAATTTAAGCCCGTTGCCCACGCAGCAACCGACATACCGCGTTCGTGATCTCAGACACTTGTGCCACGTTTTCGGTAATATTTTTGTAGTACGGGACGTGTAATCTGGATTATGGGTGATGGTGCAAAATGGCGCCGGCAACATTGGGCGCTGGCAGTCACCGAATGCTGATGGTAGGCGTCATAGCGTCATAGCATAGAGTATCCCCTTAGGAGTTGATATGCCCAACCCGATCAAGAAACGCCTGGCGGATCTTCTCGACCACGATCTTTTCATGCCGCGCGAATTGAGCTGGCTGTCCTTTAATGCGCGTGTCCTGCAGGAAGCAGCCGACGAGTCTGTTCCAGTTATAGAGCGGCTGCGCTATCTGGGAATTTATTCCAATAATGCAGACGAATTTTTTCGGGTCAGGGTGGCGGAAGTACGACGCTTGATGTCGGTATCCACTGGTGATTTCAAGCAGCAGTCAAAAGACCTGCTGATCGATATTCACAAGAGAGTGCTGGAACTGCAGAAGGAGTTTGACCGCATCTATGTCCAGATCATGCACACTTTGGCGAGGCATGGCATTTACCTGATTAATGAAACGCAGATGGATGAAGGGCAGGCCGCCTTTGTGCACGCGTATTTCACCAGCAAGGTGCTGCCTGAGTTGGAACCGATTCTGCTGCGGGAGGAGAACGTCATTCCCGCGCTGGCGGACGAGTCGATCTACCTGGCAGTGGATATCCATTCGGGCGGAACCCATCGCTCGGCCGTAGTGGAAGTTCCCACTGATAGACTGTCTCGGTTTGTGCAAATTCCACGCAGGAAGGGCAAGAGCGGCAAGGGCAGCAAGGTATTTATTGTGCTCGACAATATCATGCGCGCCCGCTTGCCGCAGATTTTCAGGGGAGTTTTTCCCATTGATGCGGCGCATGCATATTGCTTCAAATTCTCACGCGATGCGGAACTGGCCATCGACACCGGAATTACCGAGAGTCTCATCGACAAGATGGCCCTGGGCCTGAAGCGGCGGCGTAAGGCGGATACCGTGCGCATGGTCTATGACGGCAGTATGCCCCAGTACCTGTTGGACCAGCTTTGCAGCCGCTTTGGTTTTGGCCGGCACGACACCCTGATTGCGGGTGGCCGTTACCACAACTCCAAAGACTTCATGAAGTTTCCCAACGAAGGTCCCAGGTACCTGGAATTCAAACCCCTGCCCCCGGTGAATATTGTGCGCAAGGGCGAGCAGGGGGATGTCTTCGAGATAATACGGAAGCAAGATATCCTGCTGTATTTTCCCTACCACCGATTTGGCAGTGTGATTGACCTGCTGAAAACGGCTGCCCTTGACCCCCACGTCACGAGGATAAAAATCTGTTTGTACCGCGTGGCCAGGGATTCAAGGGTAATAGATGCCCTGGTAAATGCGGTGCAGAATGGCAAGAAAGTGCTGGCCGTCGTGGAGTTGGCCGCGCGCTTCGATGAAGCGGCAAATATCAACTGGGCGCAGCGGTTGACCGAGAATGGTATTGAAGTCATTTTTGGAATTCCTGGCTTGAAGGTGCACAGTAAATTGCTGCTGGTCGAACGCAGGGAGGGTAACGCCGCCCGTTATTACAGTTATATCGGAACCGGCAATTTCAATGAAAAGACCGCAAAACAGTATACTGATTTCAGCCTTGTCACCTACGACCAGAACATAGGCAAAGACATCAATAATGTCTTTGAGTTCCTGCAGTTCAATTACAAGCGCCCCAATTATCGACTGCTGCTGGTTTCACCTCACAGTACTCGCAGCGGTATTCTGGAGCTGATCGATCTGGAGATCGCTAACGCCCGAGCCGGCTATCGCGCCGCCATGATGCTCAAGTGCAATAACCTCGTGGATAAGGAGTTGGTACTGAAGCTCTACGAGGCTAGCCAGGCCGGCGTGGAGATCAGGTTGATCGTGCGCGGGATGTGCTCCCTGCTCGCCGGTGTGAAGGATCTCTCGGAAAATATCCAGGCAATCAGTATTGTCGATAGGTATCTCGAGCATGCCCGAGTCTATGTCTTTTATAATCGGGGAGAGCCGCGGTACCTGATCGGTTCGGCAGACCTGATGACGCGCAATCTGGACTTTCGCGTGGAAGTACTCTGTCCGATACTCGATGTCGATGCCAAACGCATGATCCAGGACATTCTGGATCAGCAGTGGCATGACAATGTGAAGGCCAGGGTGCTGGACCGCAAGCAAACCAATGCCTATGTGCAGGCAAAAAAGAAGGCGGCCAGGATACGCTCACAGGAGAGTATCTATGGCTATCTTGAGACGGGAAAATTGCCGCGTTATCCCAAGTCAACAATGAGCCGACCGGCGCGTCGCAGGCGCAATTCAACCGCGTGACCGGCTATTGCACACCGTGTTCGCGGGTGTACACTGCGCTGCCCGGTTGCGCTGCAATTCACTGCACTGCCCCGCAGCAGCGACTTTATTTTCCTGGAGAGGCGACATGATTGCGTATACCACCATCGGCACCGCCGATATTGAAAAAGCCAAAGCATTTTACGTAGGTGTGCTGCAGGATATGGGTGCTAAGGTGCTTATGGATATCGGTCGACTTGCCGCTCTGGGTTCCGCCTCAGGCGGTCCCATGTTGGCGGTGTGCACTCCCTATAATGGCGAGGCCCCCGATCCGGGCAACGGCAATATGGTGGCGATATCACCTGGGTCGCGGGAGCTAGTGGACAAGCTCCACGCCAAGGCCATGCAACTTGGCGCCACCGACGAAGGCGCACCCGGACCGCGCATGGACGGTTTCTATGGTGGTTATATTCGCGACCTCGATGGCAACAAGATCTGTTTCTGCCACTTTGGTTAGGCAGAGATTGCCGAGGGATTAAGGTAGCGCGCAGTAATGGCTGGAGGCAGCTTACTCCTATTACTGGACGACATCGCCGCAGTGCTGGACGATGTCTCTCTGATGACCAAGGTCGCAGCCAAGAAGACGGCGGGTGTTCTGGGCGACGATCTGGCAGTCAACGCGGAACAGGCGAGCGGTGTGCGAGCGGAACGGGAAATACCCGTGGTCTGGGCCGTCGCCAAGGGTTCTTTTCTAAACAAATGCATCCTGGTACCTGCGGCGCTTGCGATCTCTTTAATAGCACCCTGGCTTATCACTCCAGCGTTGGTAATCGGTGGCCTTTTTCTGTGTTATGAAGGATTTGAAAAGGTCGTGCACAAGTTCCTGCATTCCGCAGCCGAGGAGGCAGCTCATCACCAAAGACAGTTGGAACTACTCGCCGATTCCTCCATTGATCTCGTACAGCTTGAACAGCAGAAGATCAAGGGCGCCGTGCGAACCGATTTCATCCTGTCGGCAGAAATCATCGTCCTGACTCTGGGCGTGGTCGCCGACATGAAATTTATTACACAGGTAATGGTATTGACAGCTATAAGCCTCATCATGACGATTGGTGTGTACGGCCTGGTCGCGGGAATCGTAAAACTTGATGACGCGGGTTTTTACATGTTGCAGCGACATGGGCACGGTATGTGGCCGAAACTGCAGCGCCGTTTTGGTAGGTACTTGATTGTATTTGCACCCTGGCTCATGAAATTCCTGGCCGCGGCGGGGACCATCGCTATGTTTATGGTTGGCGGCGGCATTCTGGTTCATGGATTTCATGTATTGAATGAAGGTATTCAATCCATGACGACCGTTTTGGCCGGCGTCGCTGTAATCGGTCCCGCACTGGCCTTGCTGACTCCAACACTCGCCAGTATCGTGATAGGAATGATCGCAGGCGCTGCGGTGCTCGCAGTTGTCCTGCTCTGGCAACGACTGCGAGGTACTTGAACGCCCCTAGAGTGGTGTCATTTCAACAGGGAACCCAGTACTCCCCGAAACAGTTTTCGTCCCAGGCTGCTGCCGGCCGCACGGGCAACGCTTTTAAGGAAAGCCTCGCCTGCGCTCTCGCGATTGCGAGACCGAGCGTTGGGCCTGTCCATGGACTTCGCTGCGCGCTCCGCCAATTCGTTTTCCTGCGACTGTTTCTGCCTGTTTGCCGTGCGTTCAAGCAATATTTCGTGGGCGGAGCGAGGATCCACCGGGGTGAAGTAGCGCTTGTGGTTGCTATCCTGGTCCAGCACAGCCTGACGTTCCGCCGTCGTCGCAGCACCCATGCGCGAACGCGGCGGGCATATCATTACGCGCTGTACGGGTGCAGGTATGCCCTTGTCCTG
>Ga0114942_1000233_pt1 | contig 15376 bp, 12 predicted proteins | sample LowerColdCreek_FD_88674 | JGI IMG/M metagenome (GOLD analysis project Ga0114942, IMG submission 88674) | Groundwater microbial communities from Cold Creek, Nevada to study Microbial Dark Matter (Phase II) - Lower Cold Creek | ecosystem: Environmental > Aquatic > Deep subsurface > Groundwater ... | reverse complement strand
TTCCCGGATCGCTCCCAGGAGTGGCGCGAGCAGACGAAGAAGCAGATTTTCCGACACCTGGGTTACTCTGCGGCTGAACTGATCAAACTGGAGCAGATCTGGGAAGAGCGCGAACAGCGCATCGAGTTCGTGCTCGAACCCGAAGCTCTCAAGCATATGCAGAGCCAGCACGCGACCATTTTTATCACTGCGCACGTGGGCGCATGGCAAGTCGCCCCGCTGGTGACCCGGCATTATGGATTCACTGTCAGCGCAATCTATGCGCCCGAATCCAACCCGATCGTGCTCGATCTCATGCTAGACCTGCGCAAGTCCTTTGGGGAAACATTAATACCTGCTGATGCAGGACCCCGCCCGCTGATGAAGGAATTGCAAGCAGGCCACAGCATCATCATGGCCATGGACACGCGCCCCGAAACGGGCAAACTCATTCCCTTTTTTGGCGAGGATGCTCTCACCAATACCAGCGCAGCCGGTCTGGCCCTGCGCACTGGCGCGGCACTGGTCGTGTCACGCGCCGAGCGCCTGCCACACGCACGCTATCGCATAACCGTGTACGACCCGCTGGTCAGCCCAATCCCCGATGCACCGGTCAAGGAGCAGGCTGTGGCCCTAACCGCAATAGTTCATCGTTATTTCGAGCAGTGGATTACTGAATACCCCGAGCAATGGGTCTGCCTGAAACGGCGCTGGCCCAAAGCGCACAAACTCTAGGGCGACGCGCTGGAATTTGCGGTAGTGGAAGTAGTTGCGGGCGAGACAGCGGCCGAGCGCCAGCATTCACACTAGCCACGCAAGCGGTACCGCGTGTTTCAAGTTGTGTAATATCGCTATGGTAGACTTGCGCCTCATCCCTGACAACCTGGATTGTGCCCTGTTATGGCACAAGACATTAGCCAATCAACTCCGGACCCTGCAAGGAGAATGTCTTATCTCGTCCACTAATGACAAGCGCACCCGGCTCTGGCTGACCTCTCCGCACTTTTATCCCACCTACGGTGGCGCGCAAAACCGTTATCGAAGCTATATTCCCGGGCTTCTGGCGCGAAATCTGGATGTGCACATCATGACCGGTACGCCGCAAATACAAGAGCGCAGCGAGGCTGATACGGACATTGACTGGTATGACGAGGCACCCGGCTCATGGCTGCCGCAGACCGTACTGGACGGCGCGCCACTGGAGCGCATACGCTTGCCAGATAGCATGAACCGTTTACGCACGCAGATTTATTACGACGCGCTACTCGAAGTCTGCCGAAGCTCAGCAGAGGGTGGCATGGTGGCCCAACTGCTGACCAATATGCGGCCCCAGGCATTACCCTGGCTTCGCCGCCTTAAGAAGAGAGGCGTCGCCACCGTGTATTCAGTCTCCCAATTTCCCACCTGGCATCAGAAACCATCCAAACGGTTTTTTAGACGCCGCGGCTATCGGCAGGTGTATAACGCCTTCGATGCCCTGGTCACCAACAGCGAGGCCATCGAACTATTTTTACGCAACATCGGCGTCACCACTCGAATCGAGTACATTCCCAATGGCGTCAATCTGCAGCGCTTTCACCCTGTACGATCAGCCCAGGATCAGCAAGACAGGCAGGGGCTACGCGATCGCTTTGGCATACCCGCTGAACACAAAGTCGTCGCAGTAGTGGGTGCGATCATGCCACGCAAGGGGTCGGATATCGTGCTGCAAGCCTGGCGTCAGATTTTGCCTAAATTCCCTAATATACATCTATTATTTGTTGGGCCGCGAGCCGACACACATAACCCGGAATTGAAAAAATTCGGGAGCGAGATTGCGGAGTTGGTCGCAACATCTGGCGCCGCTGGTCAAGTGCACTTCGCCGGCATCGTCAACGACGTCGAGAACTATCTGCGCGCCGCGGATCTTTTTATCCTGGCCTCGAACCGCGAAGGCACACCCAACTCTGTGCTGGAAGCGATGGCCACCGGACTGCCTTGCCTGGTCACGCCCTATCTCGGCATCTCGGCAGGCATCGGGCAGGCCGGCGAACATTATCAATTGGTAGAGCGCAATGATGAAGCCATCGCCGCCGCGTTTACCCGACTGTTGCAAAGCGAGTCGCTTAGTAGCGAATTCGGCAACAGGGGGGAGCGCTATGTGGTAAACAACGTCGATCAGGAACGCAGCCTGGATCATTACGCCGAACTATATGAAGAACTGGCAGCAGCTGCGGCACGACGACGCTAGCAGATCAATACATCAGGCGTTCTTTTTTTGTGACCAGTTCCGCACCGGTTAACAGTCGTCGGGTTTTCTTCAAGGCCATACGCAACGGACGAGGCCGATACTCTTCAAATACCACGATAAATACTTTGCGGTAGTAATTCTCGGGGCAGTTGATGCGCCGCACGCCGTGCCAGGAATTGCCCCGTCGCCCAAAGAGAATACTGCGATTGTCCCTGGTCTGGGCCGGATAAGCCGCGTCAAAATCCTCAAATGCCGGCGCGGAGTCGGCCGAGAAACGACCCTTATCGTCTAGTATTACGGTCTCTCCACCCCAATCCCACTCCCAGTCGTCGTCGGTATTCAGGTAAAAAATTTGTGATCCGATTTTCCCCCTTGAATCACAGTGCGGCGAGACCTCCCCACCATTGGGCGTGAAGTGCCAGTGAAAACGGAAACGCACATCAGAGACACTCAATAGTCGACAAATAAAGCGGCGATATGTATCGCCGCACAACTCCTCGACAAAATCACGCCACTGGGGCGCGAGTTCCATGCCTCGCTCATAGTCCAGGATATAACGATCGTGACTGGCCTGGCCGTGCTTACGCTGTTTGCCAAAAAACGCGCTGAAGCAGGATAAATCGGGCACGGTCTCCAGCAACTCAGGATAGCGATCCTGGACAATAAAATACTGGGGGTTGGTCCAGGGAAAAGGCTGTTTCGCCTGAAACTGCGCCGGATCGATAGCATCCAGGACGGTAGAATTCAGGTAAGGCTTGCTAGTCATCAAATCACTACTGCAAAAGAGGCCAGTATACGTCTGCTGGGAGAGCAGGAAAAGCCGCCTTTTTGCGCAAGACATGCCAAAAGCTCGACGCAAAATGCCCCGCGAATTCCGTGCCTTCCTCTACGGCGGGGTATCGAACATACCGGTTGAGTCCAGGAGCAAATTCCATCGCTATGGGTGAGATTGTTTCGAGATCATGTTCCATTGGAAAATTTGAAACCTATCAATTCGCTCTACCCTTTAGTAGCATTAGTTCCATGAAAATTCGACGCTGGGTCGGCCAACTGTTTCCTCATCGTCCGGACCAAACCATATTCTATCTGCACTTGCCAAAGACCGGCGGCACTTCTATTGCGAGAGCGCTCACAAGTAATCGTCGAAACTCATTACTTGTTTCGGAGAAGGCTGAAACAAAACAGCAGGTTATCAACCGACTGGACTCAATTCCACCAAGAGCGCGCCAAAATATTCGCTATGTAGCGGGCCATCGAGTATTCACGGAATTGCAGTATCTATTTCCGTGGAAGCCAGTTTTCGCAACCAGCATCAGGCATCCTATCGATCTCTACGTATCGTTGTACAACTTCTGGATTGACCTTGCACTAGACCCAGGACACGAACACTACCAACGAAATCAGGAAATGATGATGCGAAATTCAACTCCATTGTCGTTATTCGATTGGCTTGAAAGTAGTGACGAGTGGCTCCACATGTATGCTCGCGTGCTCGCTCGCGCGGAATCAGGTCCAGAAGCACCCGGGATTCCACTTCCCAACGTCTCGCAAGACAACATAGACAATGCAAAGCGCTTCCTGAAGCGGTGCGACTTCATTCTTGAAGTAACCCAGTCGCAAGTCGACATACCAAGGTTTTGTAATTTCTGCGGCATCGCACCTCCACGCAAACGCTCTCGAGTGTCAATAAAGCATGCCGTAGTGCCCAGCGGCTCCACAACCTGGAAAAACGCCGAAACGATCATCCAAAAACGCTCCGAAAGTGACTTCGAAATCTATGCATTCGCATTGGAGTGCCGAAAGACTAGCCTTCAATCAAACGACGTATGATTGAACTTCCAAGAAATAGTCGTATTTGCTCATTATTTCATTCACGCGATTAGCGGTACAGGAGGTTATCTTTCTCGAAATCGTAATCAAAATATTTAATGTCGTCAGCGTAGCGATCTGCTACCAGATTAATCAGATATCTATCAGTAAAATAACTGCTGTAATGACTATGCCGGGTTTCGTTCAAGTGTAATATCCTGACATTCAGGCCAGCGAGCTCCATCAGTTGATTCCAGTCGCCCTCCATTTTTTCAACCTTACCAAGGTATGACACGATCGGCACACCGTTACGCAAAAGCACGCCGGATTGCGAGCGGAGATGTTTATCTGTCTTGTTATCCGGTATATCGCAGACAATTTCACAAAACTTCTCAAATGTAACATTTCTATCTATAGGGACTCCGGCATCCAAAAAACCCTGATAGACACCGTTTATCATAGTGCGAGGATCGGATTCTGCACTGGCTTTACTCCTATATGTAGAAACAAGCCGTGCCCAGGGATTTCGTACAAACGAAAATGCAATCCACTCACCATTAATATTTCTAATGTCAGCGCAGTTCATACGGCTCTTTTGAACGCCTTCTATTGAGTTGATTATCGAAGTATTGGCGCATTTTGGATTGCGAACATATAAGAGTTTACACCCCGCCCAAGTAGCTACTCGTGTGTCGCCGCTTTCTGGCGGTGCACTTCCGACGAGTTTCCCGATTTTCTTTTGAAATTTAGACCCGAGCATAATCTACATTCCTCTTTCCTGAAAAATTTCTGAGCACACCATTTGACTCCTTATTTGGCGCTAGTTAACACATGTGCTCAGGCACCGTCGCGGTAGTATGCGTAGCTTACTCCAGTGAAGAAAAAGTATATTGCTCCTGATGCTTTTCCCAGCTTATAAATTTGATGCATCATCAACCCTTTGGAAAAAATGCAAAAAGGGATAGCCGCCAGTAACACCAGCCATCTAACACACGAATAAAACATGAATAAAATTGAATACAGGGCGCCTTTTTGCAGCCGCGCCTTCTTCATATGTGAACAGCCGTTCTTAAAACCACGCCTTAGGAGTCCAGCAACGGAATAGCGTTTGGAGTCATGATTTCTTATGACAATAGAATTTGGCGCCGTTGTGATGTTAGCGCCATTTTGAAGTGCTCGGATGAAAAAATCCTTGTCTTCCCCACCGCTGTAACTAAGCCGGGGGTCAAACACAAATTCTCGAAAGTTTGACCGCTCAAAGACTTCTCTCCCAATCAACACATTACAGGTTGATGCCATATATGGAAGCTTGCTGCTGCCTTGTTTTTCCTTTCCTCCACCACCCCTCTTTTTTGTTTTGAAGATACCAGATTTTTTAACCCAACCTGGCATATCTGACGACATAATCCAGCACCCAAAAACAATGTGTGCATCAGTTCTTCGCTGCTCTGAAAAAAGTTCGAGCAACCAATTCGAAGTCGGCAAATCATCGTCATCAATGAAAGCAATAAAGTCAGCGCCGCTGGCCAGGGCTTCTTGCACGGCACGGTTTCGCGCCTGCGAAATACCACGTTCTGGCTCCGCAACATAGCGCAGAGAAATTGGGAAACGCGGTGCGATGCTCTGGATTTTTTCCTTCGTCTTCGGGCAGGAACTATTGTCAACGAACAGTATCTCAACGTTTACACCTTCCAGTTCGCCACCCGTATCTACCTTCTCCAACGCCTCCAGTAGACGCCCCAGTAAATCATAGCGACTGTGCGTGCAGATACAGATACAAATGTTTGCATCGTGCTTCAATCACTTATCTCTACTGAATATCCACCAATTGATGGCAGTAAAGGAGTCGTCATTTCAGATTAATCACTTGGTCGGCCATGCCCACCAGCATCGGTTTATGACTCGCACAGAGTATGGTATGTGCACCCCTGAGAGTGGAAATTGTCTTACATATTTCCTGCTCGGAAGCAGGATCCAAGGAACTGGTTGCTTCATCAAAAATCAACAACAAGGGCTTATTCACCAATGCGCGAGCGATCATTATTCGTTGTCGCTGGCCACCAGATAGCCTGGAACCTCGCTCGCCGACATTTAAATTAATCCCCTCTTCGAACTCCCGAATGAAACTCATAGCATTGGCTTCTATAAGCGCAGCTTCTACCTGCGCCTCGCTAATGGTTTCATCACCTAATGTAATATTGTTACGAATAGTGTCGTTCAATAAAAACGCATCCTGCGGCACATACCCAATCATTTTTCTCCACTTCCCGATGTCCAGATCACCCAGTGGGACTCCGTCTATAAGCAACTTGCCATTTTGAGGTTCGAGCAGACCCGCGACAAGATCCAGCATCGTTGTTTTACCTGCGCCCGAAGGGCCGACCAATGTGGTAATTTCATGAACTTGTATGGTGATGTTACAGTGCTCCAAAACTTGCTTGTCGCGGTATCGAAAACCTACATCCACAAATTCGATGTTCCTTTCCAGCGAGGGCGTACCGCCGCCATGTACGATCTCAGCGTTGGATTCCGCATGATTTAGAAAGTCCGTCAGGGAGTTGTAGGCTGCTTCACCTATCACTATCTTTTGTATCTGGCTAGAGACCTTTGTCGTTTGTGAAAAAAAGCGCATAAGTACTGCAGCGAGCAACAAAACCTCGACTGGAGAAACCCAATCCGTGTGAAAAGAAACGAATAGGCCGAGTAGCATAAAAAATAGGATAATTTCGTTTTGCCACAAATTCAGGCTGCCGGCAGCCGAGATTTGCCCCGTCTGGCTTACTCTCAACTTATCGATTTCACTGAAGAAGGCATTTTCAAGAAGAGGCTCCTTTCCCATTGCCTTGATCGCTTTAAGACCACCAATAGACTCCACTGCTCGCTTAGCGATTTGTTTCATATAATGATTATTTGCCCGCCCATAATTTCCCGAGGCCGCCACATAGCGCTTGGAAATGAAAAATACAATTGCTGTGACACCTAAAGCTATAGCAGTCAGCGGCAGGGAAACTAACGCTGCCAACACTAGATAAGTCATTCCCTGCGCGATGAAAGCGATAAGCAGCGCGGAGTCCATATAGGTGGAGGCAGCCCTTTTTACCTCGTCAGTTAGCCGACCAGCAAAATATCCAGTTGGCTGGTCGACAAAATACTCCCACCTTGAGCGGTAGATACTGCGCAGGATGTCAATTCTAAAATCAAAGGATATTTTTGCCAGGGTCATGCCAATCTGATTATTAGCCAGTAAGACCAAATAATTCTTTACAGAAAGGCCCACGAAGATAGTGCAAATAACGGTTTGAAGCGAAGGCATTGAACCAAATAAATTAATAATGCTAGAATTCAATTCGAGATCCTCGAGAACACCCATTCCTGCACCCTGAACCTGCTCAACACCATTGTTCAACGAAAGGTAGAGCAACGGGACAAAGCTCAACAACCCTATTCCTTCGGCCACACCGGAAAAGAGAAAGGCAAATACAGTGATCAAGCTCGCGGCCGGATACTTTCGAAAAAAAATCAGTGATGTAGGCATAAACTAATTAACTGGTGGCCTCGATTGAAATGGAGCACGGATAGTTACTCATTTGTCGCTTATTCATCATGTGCAACAGAGTAAAAATCCTTCATGTCAGCATAAGATCTATCTGGTTCATGCTTCCACAATGGCGCAAAACTGTGCTGGTCTGCCTCTCTTTCCAGCGTATACCACAATTCAGACTGAGGAGTTTCTCGATAGCGTAATTCTTTCGGAAATGGTCTCCAGGGCTGCGACTGAAGTGTCGTGTAATGCAGCAGCCTGCTTGTCTTCTGATCATATTCGTGGTCGCGGGAGTTCCAGTACGCTGGCAAGTTCGCAATAAGACTTCTTTCTCGAAGAAGATTCAGCATGGTCGCGTGAACCCTCCCCTGCAATGCAGCGCGTAAAGTAGAAATTGTCCAGATATCTACCAGTCGACCACAGTCTATCAACATGACTGAAGTATCGCGTGATTCTACAGCAAGCACGGCCGCTTCGGACATGTTTTCCGCTAGTAGATCGGCTGGATCTGCGAGATATATTTGGTCCACATCATTGTAGATTGCTCTTCCCTGAAAGTTGGCTAACTCCGGAATAGCATAGCGATAGGCTGTAAATCCAGTTTTCCAGCCTTTACGCTCAAAGCTTGCCAGGTCTTTCATAATGTAAATTTCATAATATCGGTTAGTGTTGTGGTGCTTCAGTATTGACCATAGAAGTATTCTTTCGCCGCGGTGCTGCGCAGGCTCACTTCCTATGTAAATTCGTATGGGATTGGCAGTTTTCTCGTCGCTCGTATCTGCCGATCCAAGCACCAGCTTCACCGGCGCTTTTCTATGGCCCTCTGGTCGCCTGTGCTGTATTCCAAGAGCACCTCGGAGCGTCATATCAAGGAGGTTCGTTCCAAACTCTTTCTTCTGGAAGGCCTTTCCATTAACGATCCGCTTAGCCAGTTTTTTAAGCGACTTAAGTTTTGTCATGTTTTTCCTGGACGTAGCGCTGATACTCAAAGCTCAATTTTTCTCCAATTATCGTCAAGCTTCCGCAATAAGACGCGAGAAGGCGAAGCATCAAGTCAAGCTCTCTATCTGAGCTATGGGCAGCAGTATACATATTGGGCGTGGATGTCATATCGGGATAACAACCGCGCGGATCCTGGTAAAGGTCAATTCCCGCGATGACAAGCTGGTCTGGACGCAAATTTATCGCCACATAGAGCATGACCAAACCGTTCGTCGGTTGATAGGGAGAGAATTCCTCAATTGGAAATCCCAAGTCTGTCGCGTTAGTAAAATAGAGTCTGCTAATTTGTTTTCTTACCTTCTGAATGATGCGCATAGCTCGTTCATCATTAATGAATACATATAATATGTTGTTTCCAACATGACGCACTGAATCTAAAGCGCCGGTAAAAATAGCCGAGGGCGACGTAAACAGTCCTCTCTCCAGCCATCGGTGATTTACCCTGAAAACTGCATCGTAGTCTTGTAAGGAAAGTCGTGGGTCTTCCGACGAGGGACCGTTACCCAAACACAGGATAGACCTCGGATTTCCCAGAGCAGTCTTGATTTCTGCGAAGCTGTGCAACTTTCGAAGCTCGCGGGAATAATGTCTGAAGACCAAGTGCTTCCAGATAAAATATTTTATTCTCTTTTTTTGGTTTGAATCAGTTCGAGGCTCTCTGGCCATCTCCGAAGCGATAATCTCCATTGCATCTTCTATACTTCGATCAGCCAGCCCACTGAAAACTTTAGCTAATTCTGCTCCGCCCGAGTTCGATTGAGGATTAGCCCTGCCTTCAGGATGCAATGAGAGGCGATCCAGGTACGCGATGGAAATTTCACTGTCTAATGCTGATGAAATAAAGTGTCGGGGTGGCCGAACACCTGTATCCACTAAAACAAGACTTGTTCTGAGTCTGCGGAGATAGCGTTGCGTTACGCTGAATACAGGGAATGGATAAGGAATTGTTGCTCCACCTACTAACAGGCCAGGAGGAGCACTGTAGTCGACGTAAAATACTTTCTCGCGCGAATACTTCTCGCGAAACCTCTGTATAGCCTCTTCAACCCAAGCGGTAGGTGCACCTTGCACGCATATAAGAAGACTCTTGCCTATTACGGGTTGAAAACTTCCGCCCTTTATCCTGATGCTTTCAGTTGTCTTTTGGTGCCATCGCCCGAGCCGCGTTGATAATTGTATGGAAGTCTTCAATTTACACTCTCACGGCGCCGAAATTGCGAGATTTCCGGTAATTCGGAATAGCCAAAGTCTGGAGAGAGTTGCGCAGCAACTATTTTCTCGAAATAGTCGCACTCCGAAGGAGACAGATAATTCGAATAGCCGCCGATCTGGGCGCGCCTCGCTTTGAGAGCGTCCGACGTATTTACATTTGCAACCTCCAATGTACTTGTGTTTGGAGCCTGCTTGGTGGCTACTTCTCGTAAACGCATGTTCTCAAAAGAGCCAAAATTTACTGCTTCTTCGATAAGCTGCCTCGGTGCCCCGAACTTTAAAAATGACACGATTTGATCAAATCCATTCGTTGAATCTTTCAACATGTCTTCATAGCGCACAATGATCGTTCGATTAATTTTTTCTGATTCTCTTAACCATATATTTAGCTCACGACACAATCTTTCGACACCGGTTTCCGGGTGAAGGAGGAACTCTTTAAGGCTCAAGCCGCAGTCTCTTGAGGGCCAGCCCTTGAGTCTCAAATTTTCATCTTTACTTCTATGCAACCACTGAAAGTACTGAGATACACATGTGTCAAGCGGGTTTCTTACCCAAATTAGAACCGAGCTGGAGTAATACGGCTCACACTCCCGCTGATTGCGTTCCTTCTTGAAGTAGGGTAGCCATCGATTGTGCGTGAATGCTATCTTGGGTACTCGACCATCGAATTTGTGTAAATTATCAAAATCAATTAGCGGCCCAGACTCCAGGCCATAATGCTGCTCGATAAGACGTGTCAGCATAACCCTTAGCCACGTTCTGCCGCTATTTCCTTGGGAAAATATGACAAAGTTTGAGTTATTGATTCGCTTTAGCTCTTGCTTACCCCTGCGCCTTTGCTCCTTGCACATCATGTAGCGCGTACTCAAAGCCGACAGGTAACCCTCTGTCGTTTCGGGGCCGGAGGTAGTTGCCTGTTTAGACATCGATTAGCTCAATAGAAAATATTACGCGTTTCACTCGAATCATTTTATTGTGAACACAAATTATCGTCGACTGAAGTACGATGATTTGGGAGCGATCCAAAATAGTTTTTTTTCGATCCAATGGAATGCAACACTTTTATCGGCAGGTGCGGCGCGATTGGGTCCACTAATAGTCCAGTATCTTGTTGAATCATTGGCGCAGCAAGACTGAGGCACCAGTTATGGGTGGCAGGCATTTTTGTAGGCGAAAGATTATTCTCCAGCACTGCAAGATCGAGACAGGTTTGATCGCAGATAAGCCGCTTACCTTCGTGGCCCTGTAAATTTGCTCTGCGTACCGTGTCCTGCCAATGGCGCCAGACGGATGACTCTGCCGTTATGCAAAAAATGCCTGAATTCAGTGTCGGAGAGTCACCCCATTTCCGAGCGGATGCGCGGCCAAAGTATTTGCGCAGTCTTTTCGATTTGTAACTTTCATTTTTTAATCTCAGTTGTTCAAGTATTTTGGGAAGCCGTTTTTTTTCTGAACGCTGGTACAGGGGATGATCTTCATAGCAGATTGCGATGCCGCTGGAATCAGCGGCCTCAAGATAATCTTCCAGAGCAGAGCAATCCTGAAACCAGATATCTGCATCCACCCAGAGATATTTGGAAAAGCCTGGAAAAAGATTCGGAATAAACGGCTTCGCAAGAAATACTTTCTTGTATTCCGGTGTGTTTTCGGTAGGCGGCAAGGAAACACACCAGCCCGGGTCAATGATGGAGCAATTGAAATTGCAAACATGCGCGATCTTTTTCTTGTTCTCAAGGGATAAACCCAAGTCAAACACCCCAACTCGTAGGGATAGGGCCTCAATGGAATGTAGCATCGCAATTAACGAATCACAGTATTTGTCGTCAGCCGCTACTACGAGGATTACCTGATGATTAGATTTCAATTGATTATTTTAGACAAACGCAGTCCCGTAAGCCCCCGTAAGTGGATATACCGAGAGATCATGCGTTTTCGCACCAAGAAAAGACATTGTCACCTGCTCTAACCATTACCCGCTCTAACCATTCGCTGCGCTGTGATGGCTATAGTCAAAAGGCCTCCCTGTCGCTAATGAGCGTGGAGGAACTTAACGTTGACATTATATTTTATTTTCATGATTCGAGTGAATAAAGTTTCCATTACCTCTCTGGGTAAGTCCGGAGATTCACCGACGTTGAGCCACCCAATTTTTGGAGTCCTGGGATATGGTATCCGAAGCAGATTTATGGAGAGAAGCTGGGTGTTGCAGCCAAGCTTTTCGCACACATCGACGGTGATTCCCGACCTCCCTACGGATTAACCCCGCAATTTGCACAATCGCGTCGGGTTCCAGCCGATGAATGTCATGTCAAATACCGCGTTTACTCGCTCAAGACCGCGAACCTTGACCTGCCAAATCAGTCCGATGGTATTCCCAGCCAAAGCCTTCCTCGATCCGTTTGCGGACGCGCTGGCTCACCCGGTAGCCCTCATGACCGCTCGTGCGACCACCGTCGGCATACGTCCTATCCAGCAGCCAACTGAGGCGTCCCTGAGCTTCGTTTAACAGACACCTGATTTTCCTCAAAGGGTGGTCCTTCGGTACAAAACTCTCCCGGTGAACTTACTAAACAAGGATTCCTGTGTTGTGTCAGCGTCACGCATTGATCAGAATTCTCTACTGAATTATCCTCCCGCGCATTCTATATAACCCATTGTTTCTACGGGATATTTTCAGCAGTCTATGAGAGTGCGGACACTGATCGTCCAAGCAGAAGCGATAGCGATCAGCAACAACGTGAATCCTATATTGCTGAAAACAGCGACAGCAACTCGCATGCCCAAACCCTCCGTCATAATTTAGTCTATGACGGCGTAGGGAAGAGATTCGAAGTCTCTTTGGTAGATGCGCTCAATTTTTTGCCGAACTATTGAATTCAGGAGAAAAGCGCGTTTAGGTGGGAAAGCACCGGAGGTACGCTTTCCTTCGATTAACGCTATGTTGCTCAATTCGCTGTAGTCAATATTACATTTCTCCTCAAAACCTGAATGCGGAGTCGCTTGTCTTCTTTTTTTCGCACCCCGGATAGAACTTAAATTTAGTATTTTTTCAACGTTTGGGAGATCATTATCGAGCTCTTCCAAACGGACAAATTTATCGATCTGTATTTGATCGAGCAAGTATGATTGAGGTCGCCAGTGCGAATTCATTTCTGATGCTTCAGCGGTGAGAAGATAGTTGAGAAATTCATTGAAAGTGATGTTTCCGGATGTTGGATTCACATGTTCAATTACTTCTTGAACCCAGCGCTGGCAAAGATCTTCGCCGCAAAACTTGTCGAGGAAACAACTTACGATTCTATCGTACGGGTTTCGTATTACGGCGAATTTAAAAATTCGCCGGCTCGAAAAAAATCCAGTATGGTGCAATTTATAGCACCTGCTATAGGCACTAATGAAGTCGCGTAAATTCTCGTCGTCACAGGTCACGTCGGTGTCAGTGAGCGCGCGCAGATTTCGTTCGTTAGATAACCAGCCGCGCAAAAATCTGTAGCCGTAATTTCGAAATACCGCGACCGGATTTGAAAACGTCGTCTCTCGATCGAGAGTTTCGACAAACCAGGATTTCATGGTGGTGCATCCACATTTGGCGTTAATAATCAGTAGGAAGCCACAGTGTGGATTAAACAAAGGAAATGGTCGGAAACGTGACCAGATGCTCCACTCACCGTCCCTCGTTTTCCCTGGTATTATTTTCACGAGTCCATTACTTGAAACTACTAATACTGGTGTTTTTTCCTAGGCGTAGTTGGAGTCAACCATTCTGCCTTCTAGGCCGCATTTTCATGGCTGTATTTTGTTTTTCAGGCTATGTGAAGCTTCCGCTACCCACCCGCCGAGCGCCTGATATCAGCTCCAGTTGATTAAACCCTACCTCAACTCGGTGCCAGTACCGCAAGTTCCTGCAGCAACCTCGCCGTTTTGGACCGCGCTTTGGCGCAAGCGAGCGCGGCGCCACTGATCCGCGCGGTGCGTAGATCGCCAAAGGGCGAGCCCAGCCCGCTGTTGACAATCAGCGCCACGGATAGCTGCCGCTGCGGGTCTGCCCATGCACCGGAGCCGCCGAAGCCAAAATGCCCAAAGCCCCGGCGAGGAAATCCACGGGTGGTAAAAACCCCGTGGTAACCCAGGCGCCAGCGCATATCGAAGGGAATCACCGAAAGTTTGCCCGTTGGTTTTTGCAAAGCCGTCGCCTCGGCAAGGGTCGCCTGAGATAGCAGGCGCACCCCATCAAGTTCGCCGCCATTGGCTAACACGGCGTACAGTTTCGCCAAGGAGCGGGCTGTGAATAAGCCGTTGGCTGCCGGAATGGCGACTCGCAGCGTCTCCGGTGAACCGAAATCGAAGTCGCTCACCCCGCGCGGCGCCAGCGCATCGAATATACTGACCAGATCGGAGTCCACACCGAGGCGTTGCAACAGCCTGCTGAACTCGCTGGCAACAATCTCGAGTTTGCTGCCCAATGGCGTCTGGGCCAGCCGCTTGGTCGCCGCGGGAAACAGCAACTTGGCCGCGCGCGGTATCTCGCGCTGCGGCGCGCCGATGAACAGGCCATCGAGCTTCAAGGGCCGGGCGATCTCCCTCTGCACCAAGTCCGAAAATTTCTTACTGGTGACACGCTGGATGATTTCGCCAACCAGGAAACCGAATGTCAGCCCGTGGTAGCCGGTGCGTGTGCCGGGCGTATGTATCGGCGCCGTCTGTTCGATGGCCTGGATCATGTATTTCCAATCGCGCAGGCGCTCCACGTGATCGATCATCTGGCGAATATGGTACAACCCCGATTGATGCGTCAGCACCTGTCTGACTGTGATGGCCATTTTACCCGCCTGGCCAAATTCCGGCCAGTATTTGGACACGCGGGCGTCATAGTCGATGAGGCCGCGATCCGCGTAGATGTGCAACAGGGTAGCAGCCACGCCTTTGGTCGTGGAAAAACTCGGCGCCATCGTATCGCGGGTCCAAAGGGTGCCCACGTCGTCCTTGTAGCCACCCCATAAATCGACTACGCACTCGCCGCGGTGGTATACGCTGACGGCCGCGCCACCCGGATAATTGCACAATTGCCGGCGCAGCGTGGCCTCCACCGCAGCAAAATCCGGGTGGATGCGGCCGTCGAGGTGCAAACTACGGGGACTTATATGCTTCTTCGTCATTGCGCGGGCCTGATGTTGCGTATTGTTATGGACTTATCCAATTGGCATAGCCTAATTTGAAACATACCACAGATTGCGGCCCCTGCGACAACCCGTAGCATTACAACGAAACGGGAACGTGATGCAGCTCACTGCAACGCATCGGCGAGCGCGCCCCGCCGATCGCGGAGCGCGGATTTCACGGGCAAATGTCGCCTGCCTGCCCTATGATTATTGGCGCGAATTTGCGCCCGACATCCGCCCATCGAGAAATGCCATGTCCCGCCTATTGCTGATCGTGCTGGTCCTTTTGCTGCTCGCCATGGGGGCAGCGTTGCTGGCGCCCGTGCTGCTGGACAAGGACAAGGTACTGCAACTGGCCGCCACAGCCCTGCACGAACGCACCGGCGCCACGCTGAAGGTTGAGGGCGATGCAGATCTTTCCGTATTTCCCACGCTGGGCAT
>Ga0114942_1000232_pt1 | contig 15384 bp, 16 predicted proteins | sample LowerColdCreek_FD_88674 | JGI IMG/M metagenome (GOLD analysis project Ga0114942, IMG submission 88674) | Groundwater microbial communities from Cold Creek, Nevada to study Microbial Dark Matter (Phase II) - Lower Cold Creek | ecosystem: Environmental > Aquatic > Deep subsurface > Groundwater ... | reverse complement strand
CCGTAGAAGGACAGCGAGACGATGAGGAACTTCAGGATCGGGTCGTCACGCAGTTTGTGCCACGCACCCGACAGCGTCATGATGCCGTTGATCATGCCGCCCCAGCTCGGCGCCAGCAGCACCAGGCTGAAGATCATGCCCACGCTCTGCGCCCAGTCCGGCAGGGCCGTGTAGTGCAGGTGATGCGGGCCCGCCCACATGTAGGTGAAGATCAGCGCCCAGAAGTGGACGATGGACAGGCGGTAGCTGTAGACCGGCCGCTCGGCCTGCTTGGGGATGTAGTAATACATCATCCCGAGGAAGCCAGCGGTCAGGAAGAAGCCCACGGCGTTATGGCCGTACCACCACTGCACCATCGCGTCCTGCACGCCAGCGTAGGCCGAATAGCTCTTCCACAGGCTGACCGGCAGCACGGCGCTGTTGACGATGTGCAGCAGCGCCACGGCCAGAATGAAGGCGCCGAAGAACCAGTTGGCCACGTAGATGTGGCGGATCTTGCGCATGCCCACCGTGCCAAAGAAGACGATGGCATAGGCCACCCAGACGAGGGTGATCAGGATGTCGATGGGCCACTCCAGCTCGGCGTACTCCTTGCCCGAGGTGATGCCCAGCGGCAGCGTGATGGCCGCGGCGACGATGACCGCCTGCCAGGCCCAGAAGTGGAACCACGCCAGCATCGGCGCGAACAGCCGCGTCTGGCCGGTGCGCTGCACGACGTGGTAGCTGGTGGCCATCAGCGTGCAACCACCAAACGCGAAGATCACCGCATTGGTGTGCAGCGGCCGCAGGCGGCCATAACTCAACCATGAGATGCCGAAGTTCAACTCCGGCCAGGCCAGCTGCGCGGCGATGAACACGCCCACCAGCATGCCCACCACCCCCCAGATGACCGCAGCCAGCGCGAATGCACGCACAGGCCCGTCTTCGTATGTCGTCCCAGTTGTGGCCAGGACTCTTTCGTTCGCCATCGCGACTCCTCCAGTCTGATGCAAACGATTCTTCTATCGGGGGGCCCTAAGCGCCTTGATCCTCATCAAGCAGGATGCGTTCAGCCTCCTGTTCGAAGCCATCGAGCTGGCCGGAGTTCACGGCCCAGCCGAACACGGCCACGATGAGCAGCACCACCACGACCGAAAACGGGATGAGGAGGTAGAGGACATCCATCAGCGGTTCAACCTCTGCGCGTTGAGCACGACGAACAATGAGCTGCACGCCATGCCGATCCCCGCGGCCAGCGGCGGCAACCAGCCGGCGAGCGCCAGCGGCACGCAGGCCAGGTTGTAGAGCGCCGCCCATGCCAGGTTCTGGCGCAGCACGCTTCGCGTCTTCTTCGCCAGGCTGAGCGCCTGCGGCACTGCCATCAGCCGGTTGGAGAGCAGCAGCGCATCCGCCGCGCTGCGCGCCAGCATGGCGCCCTGCCCCATCGCGATGCGCACATCGGCGGCGGCCAGCACGGGCGCGTCGTTGATGCCGTCGCCGACCATCAGCACGCGCTCGCCGGCGGCCTGCCACTCGCGAACGGCAGCGAGCTTGGACTCGGGCGTCGCGCCCGCCCGCCAGTGGGCGATGTCCAGCGCTGCGGCCATGCGCGCCACGGCCATGGGCTGGTCGCCGGACAGCAGGCGCACACGCCGGCCCTGGGCACGCAGCGCCGCGACGGCCTCGGCCGCATCAGCGCGTGGCGCCTCGGCGAGGTCCAGCCACAGCACGCCGTCGCCACCACCCGCACGGCCGAAGGCCAGTCGCGCCTGCGGGTCCGGCTGCGGGCTGACCCAGGCCGGCGCACCCAGGCACCACAGCGCGCCAGCCGGGTCACGCGCCTGCACGCCACGGCCGGGCAGTTCGCGCACATCGCTCCAGTGCCCCACACTGCCATCCGCCAGCGCCCGCGCATGCGGGTGGCGCGACAGCGCCGCCAGGCTGCGAGCGCCGGCCAGCAGGAGGTCGGCATCTGCACCCGGTGCCCAATGCCTGCGCAGCTGCAGCCGGTCCTCGCTGAGCGTGCCGGTCTTGTCGAAGACGACGGTGTCCACCGCGCACAGCCGCTCCAGTGCCGACAGGTCAGCCAGCAGCAGGCCGCGCCGCGCCAGCGCGCCGCTGGCCGTCAGCCAGGCAGCCGGCGCGGCCAGCGTCAGCGCGCAGGGACAGGTGACGATCAACACGGCCACCGCGACGGCGACCGCACGGGACGGGTCTATCCACCACCAGGCCACGCCGGCACCAAGCGCCAACAGCAGCACGACGGCCGTGAAGCCGGCCGCGACGCGGTCGAGGATGCCGTGGGCTGAAGACCGCTGGCTCTGCGCCTGCTGCATCAGACGCACGATGCCCTGGGCCGTCGTGTCGGCGCCCACGCGCTGCACGCCGACGACCAGCGATCCGTCGACACTGATGCTGCCGGCCACGACCGCATCCCCCACCGCCTTGGCCACAGGCGCCGACTCGCCCGTCAGCAGCGCCTCGTTCACAAAACCCTGGCCGGACAGCACACAGCCGTCCGCCGCGAAGGCCTCGCCGGCCGCCACGCGGATGCGGTCGCCAGCCCGCAGCATCTCGGGCGGCACGCGCTCGCTGCCGCCGTCCTCCGCCAGGCGCTCGGCCGTCATCGGCAGCGAGCCGGCCACGGCCTCCAGCGCATCCGCCGCGCGGTGCCGCGCGCCCAGCTCGAACCAGCGCGCCAGCAGCAGCAAGGCGACGAACATCGTCAGCGAGTCGAAATAGACCTCGTGGCCCAACGGCCCGGTCGGGTCGAAGAGCGCGCCGGTGCTGGCGACGAAGGTGACTGCAATGCCCAGCGTCACCGGCACATCCATGCCCAGCTTGCGCGCCCGCAACTGCCGCCAGGCACCGCTGAAGAACGGTCCCGCCGCGAAGGCCATGACCGGCAGCGTCAACACCCAGCTGCCCCAGCGCAGCAGGCGGTCCAGGTCATCGGAGAGCTCGCCAGCCTCGGCCACATAGGCCGGCGCCGCCAGCATCATGACCTGCATCATCAGGAAGCCTGCCACGAACAGCCGCCACAGCGCCTGGCGCCGTTCCTGGCGGCGAAGCTCGCGCGCCGGCGCAGCGACGTCGGGCGTTGCGCGGTAGCCGGCGGCCTGCAGCGCGGCCAGCACATCGGCCAGCGCGACCTCGGACGGCAGCCACCGCAGCGCCAGCCGCGCCGAGGCCGCGTTGACACTCGCACCCAGCACGCCCGGCAGCTTCAGCAGCGCCGCCTCGATCAGCCCCGAGCAGGCTGCGCAGTGCATGCCCGCCACCTGGAACTGCGACGAGGCCGCGCCGCCCGGGCCGTCGGGCCAGGTCGTGAAGGGGGCTAGCGCCTGCGCGTCGGCATCGGCCGCGTGCAAGCCGGGGGGTGGAGCGCTCACGCCGATAATCTAGGTTGCACCCCCGGCACCGCCCATGACCTGCATCAAAGCAATCGCAATCTCCGCCCTGTGCCTGGCCGCATGCATCAGCCATGCGCAAGACGCCCCGCAGCGCCTGCGCAGCATCCCGCTGACCGCCGGCATGCACGTCATCCAGGCCGAGGTGGCCATCACGCCCGAGCAACGCGCCATCGGCCTGATGCACCGCAAGGAGATGCCCACCAACAACGGCATGCTGTTCGTCTTCGAGGAGGCGCAGCAGCAATGTTTCTGGATGCGCAACACGCTGCTGCCGCTGTCCATTGCCTTCGTCGCGGATGACGGCACCGTCGTCAACATCGCCGACATGAAGCCACTGGACGAGACCTCGCACTGCTCGGCCAAGCCGGTGCGCTACGCCCTGGAGATGAACAAGGGCTGGTTCGCCAAGCGCGGCCTCAAGGCGGGCAGCAAGCTCACCGGCCAACCCTGGTCGCGCTAGTTCTCAACTCTGGCGGGCTGCGTGCCAGTTCGCCACGCCGTCCCCGGAGGACCGGCCAACGCACCGCTGGACGAGGGTCGACAGGAACGCGTCTTGCATACCCGCAGGGCCTCCCCAAGCATTCCAGGAGGCCCAGCCATGTCGGATCTGTCGGACCCCATCGGCACGTCGAGCACCCCTGCGGTGACGACGTTTTCTCACGTGAAGCCGGGCGACACGCCCTGGCGCAGCGACGGGCTGCGCGATTTCTTCCTCTATCGCGACCTCGGCATTGCCGAGGCAACGGGTGGCCGGGTCATCGCGCACCTTGTGAAGGCCAACATGGCCCCGGAAAAGGGCACCGGCTGGCACCGCCATGAGGCGGATTTCCAGATCGTGCTGATGACCAAGGGCTGGGCCAAGTTCATGTACGAGGACAAGGTGACCCTCGTCGAGGCCGGCGACTGCGTGCACCAGCGCCCGGGCATCGTGCACTACCTGTTCGATTACTCGCCGGACATGGAGTACCTGGAGATCGTGTCGCCGGCGGACTTCAAGTCCATCGACATGCCGGCGCCCTGCGACGTGCCCGTCCCGACCCCCTGGCGCTGAGCTGGGCGGGCTAACCGGGTATCCCGGGCCGAGCGCAGGGCCGCCCCAAGCCAGCCCGCCTGGAGTCTCTTGCGGCTCGATGCCGCGAGCGGCCTCGTCCCCTCGGGCGCTGCAAGACCGAGGGGCAGCGTTGCTTCAGAAATCCATGTCGAGCAGGTCGATCTCCTCGGGCTCCAGCTTGGCATCGGCAACCCAGGCCTTCATCTCCGGCATGGCCATGATGGTGTCGCAGTAGGCCGCGCAGGCCGCTGGCAGCGCCACGCCATAGGTCAGGAAGCGCGTGGCCACGGGCGCAAAGATGGCATCGGCCGCACTGCGCTTCTTGCCGAACAGGAAGGGGCCGCCATAGCTGGACAGGCAGTCGCTCCAGATCTCGACGATGCGCTCGATGTCCGGCTTGGCACCGGCCCAGATCTTGTGCTTGGGGAAATGCCCCTTGAGGTTCATCGGCAGCGCCGAGCGCAGGTTGGCGAAGCCGGAGTTCATCTCGCCGCAGACGGCGCGCGCATGGGCTCGCGCCACGCGGTCCGTGGGCCACAGCCCGGCCTTGGGAAAGGTCTCGTTCAGGTACTCGGCGATGGCCAGGGTGTTCCACACCGTGGCGCCCTCGTGGCGCAGGCAGGGCACGCGGATGGACGGCGCCAGCAGCAGCAGCTCCTTGCGAGCGTCCGCGTCGTCGGGCGGCAGCATGACCTCTTCGAACGGCAGCCCCGCGAAGCGCGTCAGCAGCCAGCCGCGCAGCGACCAGGACGAGTAGTTCTTGCTGCTCAGCGTCAGCGTGGCGGCGGCAGGCGCGGCGGCCTTGCGGGACTTGCCAGTGACCGGTTTGGCGGGCCGACTCGGCGTGGCAACGGGCATGAAACGTCTCCTTGGATGCGATGGCGCCCCTGCCTCGACGCAAGCCCCATGCCACGCTGGCGCGCTCCTTGCGACGCAGGAAGCACCACCCAAGCGCAGGAGACCTCATGTACCCCGCCTACCAGGCCCATGTCGACCTGCTCTGGCCGCTGCGCGCGGCGACACGCTGGTCGCTGCCCTTCCTGCAGGACCCGAGCATGCCCGGCAACGACTGGCTGCCCGCGCGCCAGATGGCGGCAGCCGGCCGGGTGTTCGAGCTGGCCCAGGTCACGCACACCCGGCCGCCCTGGCGCATCGCCGAGATCGTCGCCAGCGGCGGCGAGTGCTGGCCCGTGGCCGAAGAAGCGGTGCTGACCACGCCCTTCGCCACGCTGCTGCGCTTTCGCCGCGAAGGCGCACCGGCCGCGCCCAAGGTGCTGGTCGTGGCGCCCATGTCGGGCCATTTCGCCACGCTGCTGCGCGACACGGTGCGCACGCTGCTGCAGGACCACGACGTCTACGTCACCGACTGGCACAACGTGCGCGACGTGCCGCTGTCCGCGGGTCGCTTCGGGCTGGACGAGTACACGCAGCACCTCATCGATTTCGTCGCCACGATGGGCCCGGGCGCCAATGTCGTGGCGGTCTGCCAGCCCTGCGTCAGCGCGCTGTGCGCCGTCGCGCTGATGGCCGAGGACGACCACCCCGCCACGCCGGCCAGCCTGACGCTGATGGCCGGCCCCATCGACTGCCGCGTCAGCCCGACGGCCGTGAACGAGCTGGCCACCAGCAAGCCCATCGAATGGTTCAGGAAGAACCTCATCAGCCACGTGCCCTGGCAGCACAAGGGCGCCGGGCGGCGGGTCTATCCGGGCTTCGTGCAGCTCTCGGCGTTCATGAGCATGAACAAGGACCGGCACGCCAACGCCTTCAAGGACTACTACAAGCACCTCGTCAACGACGAGTTCGACAAGGCCGAGATCACGCGCACCTTCTACGAGGAGTACATGGCCGTGGCCGACCTCGCGGCGGACTTCTACCTGGAGACCGTGGAGCGCGTCTTCCAGACCTACGACCTGCCGCGCGGCGAGCTGATGTTCAAGGGCCGACGCGTCAACCCGGCGGCCATCCGCCGCACCGCGCTGCTGACGGTCGAAGGAGAGCGCGACGACATCTGCTCGGTCGGCCAGACCCTGGCCGCGCAAGACCTGGCGAGCAGCCTGAAGCAATACCTGCGCACCCACTACATCCAGCCCAACGTGGGGCATTACGGCGTGTTCAGCGGCCGGCGCTGGCAGCACCAGGTCTATCCGCTGGTGCGGCGGGTCATTCAGGTGTCCCAGTAACGAAAAAAGCCGGCGGATGCCGGCCTTTGTTGGAGAACAACCAGATCAGGCGAAGTTCGCTTCAGCGAACTGCCAGTTCACGAGGTTGCTCAGGAAGGTCTCGACGAACTTCGGGCGCAGGTTGCGGTAGTCGATGTAGTAGGCGTGCTCCCACACGTCGACGGTCAGCAGCGCGGTGTCGGCGGTGGTCAGCGGCGTGCCGGCAGCACCCATGTTGACGATGTCGACCGTACCGTCCGGCTTCTTGACCAGCCAGGTCCAGCCCGAACCGAAGTTGCCGACGGCACTCTTCACGAAGGCTTCCTTGAAAGCGGCATAGCTGCCCCACTTGGCATCGATGGCGTCAGCCAGCGCGCCGCTGGGCTCGCCGCCGCCTTGCGGCTTCATGCAGTTCCAGAAGAAGGTGTGGTTCCAGATCTGGGCCGAGTTGTTGTAGATGCCACCACTGGAGGTCTTGATGATCTCTTCCAGGGTCTTGCTCTCGAACTCCGTGCCCTTCTGCAGGTTGTTGAGGTTGACCACATAGGCGTTGTGGTGCTTGCCGTGGTGGAACTCCAGCGTTTCCTTGCTGTAGTGCGGGGCCAGCGAGTCGATCGGGTAAGGCAGCGGGGGCAGCGTGTGTTCCATCGTGGAATCCTCAAGGGTTTGGGGGGAAGGGAGACGCGCCGGATTGTAGGGAGCGTCCCTTCACCCCGCCGGCAAAGGCCGTACCCGCAGGACTTGCATGTCGGCACTGCCGTCGGCCAGCACGGCGCGCACCTCGGCGCCGGTCTGCAGCGCCTGCACGGACGTGATGGCACCGCCCTGCCCGTCGTCCAGCCAGGCATAGCCTCGGGCCAGCACATGCTGCGGGTCCAGCGCCTGCAGCCGGGCCTGCAGCGCGTCCAGCCGCGTGGCCTGGCGGCGCAAGGTTTCCGCCATGGCACGGGCCGGGCGCGGGGCCAGGTGGGCAAGGCGCTGACGCTGCAGCTCGACACGCCGGCCCGGCGCCGCCGCGGCCCGCTGGGCCAGCAGCTCCAGCAGCCGGCGCTGGCGGGCCAGCGCGTCGCTGGGGCGGGACAGGCGCAGCGCGATGCGGTCCAGCCGCTGGCCCAGCGTCTGCAGGCGATGGTCCAGGCGCAGCGTCAAACCGCGCTCCAGCGTCGCGAGTTGCTGCAGCAGGCCGTCGCGGGACGGCGCGGCCAGCTCGGCCGCCGCCGTGGGCGTGGGCGCGCGCAGGTCGGCGGCCAGGTCGCTGAGCGTCACGTCGGTCTCATGGCCCACGCCGCAGATCACCGGCAGGCCCGAGGTCGCCACCGCGCGCACGACGCGCTCATCATTGAAGGCCCACAAGTCCTCCAGCGAGCCGCCCCCACGCACCAGCAGCAGCAGGTCCACCTCGGCCCGGGCGTTGGCGATGCGAAGCGCGTTGACCAGGGCCGGCGGCGCCTCCGCGCCCTGCACGGGGCTGGGGTAGACGACGACCTCCACCTGCGGCGCCCGCCGCGCCAGGGCAGTCAGCACGTCATGCAGGGCCGCACCGGCCGTGGACGTGACGACGCCGATGCGCTGCGGCATGGCAGGCACGGCCCGCTTGCGGGCGGCATCGAACAGGCCCTCGGCGGCCAGCCGCTCACGCAGCCGCAGGAACTGCTCGTACAGCGTGCCGGCGCCGGCGCGGCGCATCGCCTCGACGACGAACTGCAATTCGCCACGCGGCTCGTACACGGCGACACGGCCGCGCAGCTCGACCAGGGCGCCGTCGGCCGGCGTGAAGTCCAGCATCGCCGCGGCACGGCGGAACATCGCGCAGCGCAGGCTGGCCGCCTGGCCGTCGGCATCCTTCACGCCAAAGTAGCAATGCCCGCTGGCCGCCCGGGTGAAGCCGCTGATCTCGCCGCCGACGACGACGACCGAAAACCGTTCGGCGAGGCTCTGCGAAATGGCCTCCACCAGGCCCGCCACACCCCAGACGCGACGATTCGATGCGGTCTCGCGCCCGTCAATCACGCGCAAACCCAATGCCGGCGCGGGCCGGGAAGTCCACAGCCGCGCCAATGCTGGGCTGGCGGGCGATTTCGGCTCATCGCGCCTGTCACGGCGCCGTCATGAGCACATAAGGCCTTGTTTTTCAATTCGAATTCCGCTGCTCAAACTTGAGGCAAATTGTCCAAGGCCTTGATTTGACGGCCTCTGGCGGCCCGTGCACCGGGCTTGCCCACAAAGTTATCCACAGCAGCGGTGGATTGTGGGAACGCTTTGTCGGCACCCGGGCAACGGCCGGAGCGTGCATGCCTGGGTCCATAATCCCGCGCACTTCCTGGCCGGTTGCGGCCACCTCTTTTTCGACGGGGACGCCCTTGTTTTCGATCATACAAGCCGCCGGCTGGCCGATCTGGCCCTTGCTCCTTTGCTCCGTGGTGGCCCTGGCCCTGATCATCGAACGCTTCACCAGCCTGCGCGCCAGCCGCGTGCTGCCGGCTCGGCTGCTGGAGGACGTGCTCAACGTCAGCGCCCAGCAACTGCCCGCGCCCGAGATGGTGGACCGACTGGCCGAGAGCTCGGTGCTCGGCGAAGTGCTGGCGTCGGGCCTGCGCGCCGTCACCGCCGAGCCGCAGATGCCCGAGAGCAAGCTGCGGTCGGTGTTCGAGTTCGCCGGCCGCCGCGCCGTGCACCAGCTCGAGCGCTACATGAACACGCTGGGCACCATCGCCACGGCCGCGCCGCTGCTGGGCCTGATGGGCACGGTGGTCGGCATGATCGAGATCTTCGGCAGCCAGACGCCCGGCGGCGGCAACCCCGCCCAGCTCGCGCACGGCATCTCCATCGCGCTCTACAACACCGCCTTCGGCCTGATCATCGCCATCCCCGCGTTGATGTTCTACCGCTACTTCCGCGGCCGCATCGAGGAGTACGTGCTGGAGCTGGAGGCCGCGGCCGACCGCATGCTGGGCCAACTGCGCCGCTACACGGCCTGACGTCATGAGGTTCCGTTCACCTCACCGCGAGCCGCCGGAGATCAACCTGATCCCCTTCATCGACGTGCTGTTGGTGATCCTGATCTTCCTGATGCTGTCGACGACCTACTCCAAGTTCACCGAGCTGCAGATCACGCTGCCCTCGGCCGACGCGGACAAACTCAAGGACCGCCCCCAGGAAGTCATCGTCGGCATCGCCGCCGACGGCCGCTTCGTCATCAACAAGCAGGCCGTCGAAGGTCGCTCGGTGGACCTGCTCGTCACCGCTCTGCGCCAGGCGTCCGGCGGCAACGCCGAGGCCTCGGTCATCATCTCGGCCGACGCCGCCACGCCCCACCAGGCCGTCATCAACGTGATGGACGCGGCCCGCCGCGTGGGCCTGACCCGTGTCACCTTCGCCGCGCAGACCGACGCTCGCTGATCGTCTTCAGCAACAGTGGTTGACGGGCGGACCGCTGTCCGCCGCGCTGCTGCCGCTGAGCTGGCTCTACGGCGCGCTGCTGGCGCTGCGCACGCTGGCCTACCACCTGGGCCTGCAGCGCACCGAGACGCTGCCCGTGCCGGTCATCGTCGTCGGCAACTGGATCGTCGGGGGCGCCGGCAAGACGCCCACGACGCTGGCGCTGCTGGAGCTGCTGCGCGCACGCGGCCTGCGCGCCGGTGTCGTCTCGCGCGGCTATGGCCGCGAGGGCGATGGCGTCCACCTCGTCACGCGCGTCTCGACCGCCCGGCAGGCCGGCGACGAGCCGCTGCTGATCCACCTGAGGGGCCGCGTCCCGGTCGCCGTCGGCCGCGACCGCGTCGCCGCCGCGCAGGCGCTGCTCGCGGCACATCCCGACCTGGATCTGCTCGTCAGCGACGACGGCCTGCAGCACTGGCGACTGCCGCGCGCCGCGAGCCTGCTGGTCTTCGACGAGCGGGGTCTGGGCAATGCCCGGCTGCTGCCCGCCGGCCCGCTGCGCCAACGCCCGCAAGGCCTGGCGGGGGATCAGCTCGTCATCTACAACGCCGCGACCGCCAGCACGGCGCTGCCGGGCTTCGTTGCCGCGCGGCGCCTGGCCGGCGCCACGCCGCTGGCGGGCTGGTGGGCCGGCCAGCCGGCCGACATGCAGACCCTCCTCGACCTGCGCGGCCGTCCCGGCCTCGTCGCCTGCGCCGGCCTCGCGCGGCCGCAGCGCTTCTTCGACATGCTCGCCGGCCAGGGCCTGGCCTTTCAGCCGCTGCCGTTGCCGGACCACGCCGATTTCGCCACCCTGCCCTGGCCGGCAGGCACGGCCGGCGTGCTGCTGACCGAGAAAGACGCCGTCAAGCTGTCGCCCGAGCGCACCGGCACGACGCCCGTCTGGGTCGTGACGCTAGACTTTCAGCTCGGCCCCGGCTTTGAAGCGGCGCTGGACCTCCAACTGCAACGCCTGTTTCCCACCCGATGGATCAACGACTGATCGAAATGCTGGTCTGCCCGCTGTGCAAGGGGCCGCTGACGCTGCTGCGCGACGGCGAGATGCCGGCGCTGGCCTGCCGCCCTGACCGCCTGGCCTTCCCCATCCGCGACGGCATCCCGCTGATGCTGGAAACCGAGGCCCGGCCCTGGGATCCGGAAGCGACGTCGGCGCCCCTGCCGTTCCCGCCGGCCGACTGATGGGCTTCACCGTCATCATCCCGGCGCGCCTGGCATCGACGCGCCTGCCCAACAAGCCGCTGGCCGACATCGCCGGCCTGCCGATGATCGTTCGCGTCGCGCAGCGCGCGGCCGAATCGGGCGCGCGCCAGATCGTCGTCGCCACCGATGCACCCGAAGTCGCCAGCGCCTGCGCCGCCCACGGCGTGCGCGCACTGATGACGCGCGCCGACCATCCCTCCGGCAGCGACCGCCTGGCCGAGGCGGTGGAGCAACTGGACTTGGCGGACGATGCCGTGGTCGTCAATGTGCAGGGCGACGAACCGCTGATCGCGCCGGCCATGATCGACGCCTGCGCCGCCATGCTGTCCAAGCAGCCCGACTGCGTGATGGCCACCGTCGCCCACGCGCTGGACGAGCCTTCCGAGTTTGCGAACCCCAACGTCGTCAAGCTCGTCACCGACAAGGCTGGCCGGGCGCTGTACTTCTCGCGCGCGCCCATCGCCTGGTGGCGCGATGGCGCAGGCGCCCCCAACCAGGCGCTGCGCCATGTCGGCCTGTACGCCTACCGCGCCGGCTTCCTGCGCCGCTTTCCCACGCTGGCGGTCAGCCCGCTGGAGCAGATCGAGTCGCTGGAGCAGCTGCGCGTGCTCTGGCACGGCGAGCGCATCGCCGTGCATGTCAGCGCCGAGCGCCCTGGTCCGGGGGTCGATACGCCCGAAGATCTGGAGCGCGTGCGGCGACTGATTCAGGGCTGAGCACCGGGCCTGGGCGTCAGGCCGGCGAAAGTACGCATGCGATACTCGTGACGAGAGTTGAGCGGGACTTTTTAACAGTCCCGACATGACGAGGAGACCCATGCGACTGATCCTTCTTGGCGCCCCCGGCGCCGGCAAAGGCACCCAAGCTGCCTTCATCTGCAAGCAATTCGGCATTCCGCAGATCTCGACCGGCGACATGCTGCGCGCTGCCGTCAAGGCGGGCACGCCGCTGGGCCTGCAGGCCGATTCCGTGATGAAGTCGGGCGCCCTGGTCAGCGACGACCTGATCATCGCCCTCGTCAAGGAGCGCATCGCCCAGCCGGACTGCAGCAAGGGCTTCCTGTTCGACGGCTTCCCGCGCACCATCCCGCAGGCCGACGCGATGAAGGCCGCCGGCGTCAAGCTGGACTTCGTGCTCGAGATCGACGTGCCCTTCGATGCCATCATCGAGCGCATGAGCGGCCGCCGCTCGCACCCGGCCTCGGGTCGCACGTATCACGTCAAGTTCAACCCGCCCAAGGTCGATGGCAAGGACGACGTGACCGGCGAGGATCTGGTGCAACGCCCCGATGACGAGGAAGCCACCGTCAAGAAGCGCCTGGACGTCTATTCCGCCCAAACCCGCCCGCTGGTCGACTACTACTCGCAATGGGCCGCCACCGGCGACGCGAACGCGCCCAAGTACCGCCGCATCGAGGGCCTGGGCACGGTCGACGACATCACGCGCCGCGCGCTCGCCGCACTGGTCTGATCCCTGATTGCTGACAAAGCCGCAGCGCGCGAGCCCTGCGGCTTTTTTGTTGGCGACAATTGACGTTCACGTCAATTCAAGCGGGAGATCCTCATCATGGAAATCGCAGGCAAGGTGTTCATCGTCACGGGCGGCGCCTCCGGGCTCGGAGAAGGCACGGCCCGAATGCTGGCTGCCCACGGCGGCAAGGTCGTCATTGCCGATCTGCAGGTCGAACGCGGCGGGCAGGTCGCGGCGGAACTCGGCGGTGTGTTCGTCCAGTGCGACGTCAGCCAGGAAGCCGACGGCCAGGCGGCGGTCGCAGCAGCCACGGCGCTGGGCAAGCTCGTGGGCCTCGTCAACTGCGCTGGCATCGCACCCGCGATCAAGACGGTTGGCAAGGACGGCGCCCATCCGCTCGCGAGCTTCTCCAAGACCATCACGGTCAACCTGATCGGCACCTTCAACATGATCCGCCTGGCGGCCGAGGCCATGGCACGCAACGAGCCGGAGCCGACCGGCGAACGCGGCGTGCTGATCTCCACCGCCTCGGTCGCCGCCTACGACGGCCAGATTGGCCAGGCAGCGTATTCCGCATCCAAGGGCGGCGTCGTCGGCATGACCCTGCCCATCGCCCGCGACCTGGCGCGCAACGGCATCCGCAACATGACCATCGCACCTGGCATCTTCGGCACGCCGATGATGTTCGGCATGCCCCAGGAGGTGCAGGACGCGCTCGCGGCCAGCGTGCCCTTCCCGAGCCGCCTGGGCACACCCCAGGACTACGCCAAGCTCGTGCATCAGATCATCACGAACGAGATGCTCAACGGCGAGGTCATCCGCCTCGACGGCGCCATCCGCATGGCGCCGAAGTGATCGCTCTGGCGCGCCCATGAAAAACGGGCCTGGTTCGCACCAGGCCCGTTTACGTGTGGCTTGCAGCCGCAGCGATCAGCGCTTGCGCGACTGGATGATCCACAGGCGAGCCAGGTCGGCAGCGCCTTCGGTGCCCTTGACCGAGCGCCAGGCGGCCTGCGCCTTGGAGGTCTCGCCGGCCAGCTGATGAGCCAGGCCCAGGTAGAGCTTGGCGTCCTCAGGACGCTTTAGGTTGCCCTTGGCGATGCCTTGCTCGATCTGGGCGATGCCCTTCTTGGCGTTGCCGCCAAAGGCATTGGCCAGGCCCAGCGTCACGAAGGCATTGCCGTCCTTGGCATCCTCGGCAGCCTTCTCGTTGGCCGCCGCACTGGCCTTGGCCTCGCCGATCTTCTTGTTCATGAGATCTGCCAGGCGCTTGTGGCGGGCGCCTTCGGCACCCTGGCCCAGCACGCCCGCGGCCAGACCCTTGTCGACGACCTGCTTGCCCTCTTCCGGGTAGCCCGCCTGGGCGGCGAGCTGGGCCATCTCCATGTAGTCCTCGGCGCCACGCGACATGTTGTTCGTGGCCAGGCGCAGGCGATAGAGGTCCAGTGCGTAACGGCTGCCGTCGAAGCTCTTCTTCTCCGGCAGGCCGCCCAGGATCTGGGCCCACAGCTTGGGTTCGGGGTAGTAGTTCAGCAGCTTCTCGGTCGCCAGGGCTTCAGCGTTCGCGTCGCCCTTCTTCTGCGCCGCCCAGAGCAGATTGGTGAGCTTGTCCTTCGCCGGCGCGCGGCCGGCCTTCTCGTCGCTCTGGATCTCGGCCAGCGTGTCCTTCAGGAAACCCGTCACGTCGCCCGACTTGAACTGGGCCTGCTGCTGCACCTGCTTGACCGTCGCGCTGGTGCCACCGGCCGCGAAGTACTTGTTGGCCCAGTCCAGCGCCTTGGCTGCATTGCCACCACGCAGATAGGTGCCAGCGATGGCTTCCATGTACTGCAGTTGCAGCGCGCCGGACAGCTTGCCCGCCCCCTTGAGGGCGTCAAAGGCACGCACCATCGTGTCGGGCTCGTTGGCCACCATCGCGGCCGAGAAGCGGACCCCCTCGATCGCATTGTTCTCGGCAGCCGTGCGGCCACCCACGGCTTCGGCGTCACGCACCTTGGCCAACGCCTCCTTGGCCTTGCCGGCCTTGAGCAGCTTGTTGGCGTCCTGCAGCGGCGTGCCGACTTCCTTGCGAACGCTGTCCTGCGCAGCCGCCTGGCTGAAGCCGAACTCGGCGCCGGGTGCGCCATTCAGGGTCAGGGCCAAGGCGCCAACAGCGACGGCCACCACGGTTTTCAATGTCTTCAACTTGCTCTCCTGCAAAGCAAAAACGCGCCGCCCTCTCGGGCAGCGCGCTCAAAGTATCGGCGTCAACTGGCCGGAGACCACGTCACTTGACGTATTGCTCGTTACCAACCATGCCCATCTTCTTGACGTTGTTGCGCTGGGCCGAAGCCATCACCGCAGCCACGACACCGTAGTCGACGAGCTTGTTCGGCTTGATGTGGATCTCTGGCTGATCGCTGATCGACAACGCGCCGATTTCCTGCATCTTGGCATCCACCGCCGCCTGGTTGGGCAGCGCGGCTTCGTCCCAGTAGATCGTACCGTCGAAGTCGATCATGACCGTATGCACAACCGGTTCACGGTCAGGCGGCGTCGTGCTCGGCGGCGGCATGTCCAGATTGATCGTGTGCAACTGGATGGGGATGGTGATGATCAACATCACCAGCAGCACCAACATCACGTCAATCAGCGGCGTCGTGTTGACGTCCATCATGACTTCGGGTTCGCT